>Ga0335082_10000980_pt1 | contig 30142 bp, 27 predicted proteins | sample Lox_Sample_41_FD_206718 | JGI IMG/M metagenome (GOLD analysis project Ga0335082, IMG submission 206718) | Soil microbial communities from Loxahatchee National Wildlife Refuge, Florida, United States - Lox_Sample_4.1 | ecosystem: Environmental > Terrestrial > Soil > Wetlands | place: USA... | reverse complement strand
GCTCTTCATGGAGCAGCTCGATTCCACCATCGTCAATACCGCGATTCCAGCGATGGCGGCGAATCTCGGTGTTGCGCCGCTCAGTCTGAAGGCGGTCGTGGCCAGCTACATCGTGAGCCTGGCCGTAGGGATTCCCGTAAGCGGGTGGATTGCCGATCGCTTCGGAACGCGCAGGGTCTTCGGCGCTGCAGTCGCGCTGTTCACAGTGACGTCGATCGCCTGCGGATTGTCCGTCAATGTCCCGATGCTGGTCGCCGCACGCATCCTGCAGGGGCTCGCGGCCGCCATGATGACGCCGGTGGGTCGTCTCGCGATCGTGCGCACCTTCCCGAAGTCGGAGCTGCTGGTGGCGATGAACTTCGTCGTCATCCCCGCGTTGATCGGACCGCTGCTGGGCCCGACGGTCGGCGGCCTGATCGTGCACTGGGTTTCCTGGCGCGCGATCTTCTTCGTCAACGTGCCGATAGGCCTCGCCGCACTGGTCGTCATCCATCGCTACATGCCCGACTATCACGGCGACGGTGCGCGCCCGCTCGATTTCGTCGGCCTCGTCCTGTTCGGCTCAGGTATGGCGCTCCTGTCCTGGCTGCTGGAGGCCTTCGGCGAGCACGAGCTTGACGCGATCCAGGGTGCGTGGGTCCTGATGCTGGCACTGACCCTGCTCGCCGCCTACGTCTGGCATGCGCGCCAGACCATCTATCCGTTGGTCCGGTTATCGCTTTTCGGCATACGGACGTTCCGCGTCTCGGTCGCCGGCGGCTTCGTCACGCGCCTCGGCATCGGCGGGATTCCCTTCTTGTTGCCGCTGCTCTATCAGCTCGCACTGGGTCTGCCAGCCTGGGCGTCCGGACTTTTGACCATGCCGACCGCGGCCGGTGCGATCGGCATGAAGTTCCTCAGTTCGGCGCTGCTCCGCCGCTACGGCTTCCGTTCGGTCCTCATCTGGAACACGGTGCTGGTGGGGACGACCATCTGCGGGTTTTCGCTGATAGCGCCGGGCACACCGCTCGCGGTAATCGTGCTGCTCGCCTTTGCCCAAGGTGTCTTCAATTCATTACAGTTCACGTGCCTGAACAGCATGGGCTATGCAGACATCGCGCCGGCCGATTCCAGCATGGCCACGTCGATCGCCAGCACCTTCCAGCAGTTGTCGATGGGCTTCGGCCTGGCTTGCGGCTCTCTGTTTGCTGCCTGGTACCTGGGTAGCGTGCCGCAAACCGATGCGCCCGCCGTTTCGAGCGCGCTGCATCAAACGTTCCTGACTCTCGGCGTCATGACGATGCTCTCGTCGCTCACCTTCCTGACGCTGCACCGGGAAGACGGAGATAACGTCAGTCGACGGGCTGCGGGGCTTCCTCACGAGGCTCCAGATCGCGAGCCCGTGGAGCGCAACTCAATCTTATTAAAGACGAGTACACCGAGCCAGGCTCAGACTGGAAGGCTGACCCGAAGGCAGCGCACCTGATTCTTTTACCGGCCTTCGGGCGCAAACATTTCAACTCGAGAAGCGAGCGACAGTCATGACGCCCCAAGAGAACCAATTGCTGCAAGACTTTCTCACCGAGCTGACGCGCGCGCGCGTCGAAACCAAGGATGCCGACGCCCAGACCATGATCACTAAGGCGCTTGCTCAGCAGCCGGAAGCCGCTTACCTGCTGGTGCAACGGGCGCTGCTGCTCGAGCAGGCCTTGAAGCAGGCCAAAGCCCAGATTTCCCAACTGCAGGAGCAAAGTGCCGCCTTCATCGGCGGGAACCGTGGCTGGAACCAGGCGCCGTCACCGGCTGCAGTGGCAGCGCCGGCGCCACCGAGCGCCCCGCAAGCCCAGATGGCACCGACATCTCCGGGGTCGGCCGGCGGATGGCGCAGCTTTCTCGGCAACGCCGCAGCGACGGCAGCAGGCGTTGCCGGAGGTGCTTTCTTGTTTCAAGGCCTGGAGGACTTATTGGGACATCGCGACGGGGAGTTCTTGGGCGGGAGCGTTCCAAGCGAAACGGTGGAGAATGTCACGGTCAACAACTACGGCGACGCGGACGCCGGCTCCTCGTCGGGTGCCGAGGATGCAGACGCCGATTCCGCCGAGGACTACCCGGACGACCAGGACTACTCCGACGATTCGTCCTGGACGTGACGGCCGCGGCGTGACTGCTGCGTCCAGCGCATGAATATCGATCAGCTGCTACTCGCCGTGGCGGTGATGATGGTGGCCACCGCGATGGCGCTCGCTGTCGCCAGGAAGCTCAATCTCGGTTCTACCGTCGCGTTGATGGCGGTAGGCATGGCGCTGGGGCCGCATTCGCCCTGGCCGCTGCTCACCAGCCATGTCGCCGAGCTGCAGGCGGTCGGCGAGATCGGCGTCATGCTCCTGCTGTTCGTCGTCGGGCTCGGCGTCCGGCCCAACAGCCTGTGGTCAATGCGCACGCTGCTGTTGGGGCTGGGGTCGGGCCAGTACCTGGTGAGCACGCTGGCGATCACGGCAGTACTGATCTGGGCGGCCGGGTTGCGCTGGCAGCCCGCGCTGATAGTGGGCCTGGCGCTGGCGATGAGCTCCACGGCCATGCCGTTCCAGATGCTGCAGGAACGCGGCGACCGCGGGAGCCGGCAGCGCGAAGCCGTGCTCGCGGTGGACATCTTTCAAAGCTTTGCGGTAATTCTGGTCCTGGCGCTCATTCCGGTGCTGGCGGCTCGGCACGCGCAACTCGCACTGACCGCCACGCTCTACAGGGCCGCCATGGTGCTCGCCGCGGTTGCTGCGGTGTATGTACTGGGCCGCTTCGCCTTACCGCGGGCGCTGACGCTCGCCGCCCGCAGCCTCGGATCGGGTGCCTTTGCCTTGATCGTCCTGGCGGCGGTATTCGCGGCCGGCTGGCTGATGGATCGGGTGGGCGTCTCGATGGCGCTGGGTGCGTTCATGATCGGCGTGCTGCTGTCCACGACGCCGTTTGCCGATCAGGTGCAGGCGGCTGCGACGCCGGCAAAGCAGGCCTTGCTCGCCCTGTTCTTCATCGCCATCGGCATGGCCATCGACCTTCGCGAGGTTGCGGCATACGGAAGCGCCCTGTTGCTCTATCTGCCGATCCTCCTGTTGATGAAGTTCGTGACCGTGCTGCTGCTGGCGAGGATGTTCGGTTTTGGCCCGCGCTCGGCGGTGCTGAGCGGATTGCTGCTGATGCCCTTCGATGAGATTGCCTACGTTGTCTTCGCCAATGCCAAGGCCAACGGTCTACTCACCGACCGATCTTACGCGATCGGCCTGATGGCGATTTCGGTCTCGTTCGTCGTCTCGCCATGGCTCATCAACCTGGGTTACAGGTTGACGCCTGGACTGAAGGACGCAAACCCGACCGACGGCAAGAGCGGGTCGGCTGATGGCCGGGTGGTCCTGGTCGGATACGGTCACGCTGCCCGCGCCCTTTGCCTGACGCTGGAACGTGCGCAAGTGGACTATGTGTGTTTCGAAACCGACCCCTCGCGCCTGCCCGATGCCTTGCGCCTGAAGCACAACGTGCACTACGGCGACATCACGGAACCCGCGATGATGAATGCTGTCGGGCTCGAGCGCGCGCGCCTCGTACTCGTGGCCACTGGCGAGTTCGCGATCGCGCAGCGCATGGTCGGCACCTTGCGGCAGTTCTACCGCGACGTTCCAACGATGGTCGCCGTGGACTACCTGGCAGAGCGAGAGCAACTGCGCAGATTGGGCGCCGAGCACGTGGTCGCGCTCGCGCCGGAAGCCGTTCTGGGTTTCGCGCTCTCTATTCTTGGCTCCCTGGGTGTGCCGGCAAATGAGGCCGATGCCATCGTCGACGCTCTCCAGGTGGATGATTACGCGGCGCTGCGCAGGGTCGGTGCGGTTGAACTCAAGCAGACCGACCACCGGAATCCGAGGGCATCCGAGCAGGCGGAGCGCTGGTTCGACCCGCGCCGTTTTCAATCTGCGATGCGCAGGCTGGTTGCGAAATCGAAAGTCGACGAAACATCGGCGTCCTGATCTGGAGTAGACCCCATCGTCTTGCCGTCGGCCCCGCGCTACACGGTCGCCATCGTTTGCTCCGCTTAATGTCCGGTCGCGTCGCCGCGCCGGCTCGCTTCGAACAGGAACCAGGTGCGCCGCTCGGTCTCATCGATCCAGACTTCGATCAGACTTGCGGTGGCGACGTCACCGTGCTCGTCGCAAACGCCGTGCGCCCCGCGCAGTCGAGCGGCCAGTGCCTTGTTGTCCTCGCGCAGCTCGGCGAGCATGTCGAGCGGGTCGATGTAGTCGGCATCGTTGTTCGGTCGGTGTTTCGAGTGGCAGCTACTGCCTTTGCCTGAGCTCCTGCATCTTGGTGTCAGTGACTGTTTTCATCGGTTGTCCTTTTCGTTAAGAAGCAAACTACTCTCGCGTGAAGTCCTTGCCATGGTCTTGCAGATTCCTGGATGACCGCTGATGCAGCGAGGTGGCCTGCAAGGCAACCCGGATAGACGCGGCGTTCATCGACTGGGTCGCGGATCGATTTGAACCGTCGCGGTCATGCCGGCAACCAGGCGAACGCCATCAGGCACCTGGTCGATCCGGATGCGTACGGGCACGCGCTGAGCAAGTCGTACCCAAGTGAAGATGGGATTGACCGTGGCAAGCCCTTGCGGGTCGGGTTGCGCGTTCGAGACGGTGATACCACGCGCGATGCTGCCGACCTCACCTTGAACCGTTTGGCTGTAGCCCATCAATTTGATTCTGGCGGGATCGCCTTCACGGATGGAGGCCAGTTGCGTTTCTTCGAAATAGGCATCCACCCAGAAGGAATCGGCATCGACGATCGAGACCACGCTGCGCCCGACCGTCGCATAGTTGCCCTGCCGTACCAGCAGATTGGTGACCCAGCCATTCACGGGAGAACGGATTTCGGACCGCTCCAGATTGACCTTGGCCTGATCGCGGCTGGCGGCAGCGTGCTGATATTGCGCCTGCGCCGCGACGGCGGCCGCGGAGTAGGTCTGCTGCTCTTCCGTCGAGACCCCCTGGCCGCTCATCTTGAGCCGGCGCTCCGCTTCTCGCTGCGTATTCTCTGCCTTGACCCGAGCCTGTTCCAACGCCGCATCGGCCAACTTGAGAGCGATTTCGTAGTCGATGCGCTCGATCGCCAGCAGCAAGTCACCCTTGTGGACAAATCGATTGTCGACCGCCGGCAGCGCGACGATGCGTCCCGCGACCTCGGGTGCAATGTTGACGACATAAGCGCGCACTGTGCCGTCACGCGTCCACGGCGTTCGCATGTACGCGTTCCACATCGCCCACCCGAGCAGCATAGCAAGCCCGGCCGTCGCGAACGTGATCAGAAAAGGAATGATTCGAGCGCGCGCCTTGGGCCCACTGGTGGCTATCGGTTCGGCCGAGCGGACGACGCGAAGATCGATGCTGCTGCCGCGCTTCGATTCAGTATCAGTATCGGGCATAACGAGGTAAGAATGCGATGACGAGCACCATCGACGACAGCACGATCATGTACACGGCGAACACGAAGAGCGCCGGATGCCAGACGTAACGCAGCAGGCCGAAGCGCGCCGCGACCCTGCGCAATGCGACCGTAGCGAACCAGGCTGCTACCACCAGCAACGAGATCGGCGCAACGTACACGCCGAGCAGGTCGATCTCGAAGAACTTCAAGCGACTGCTCCTGCTTCGAAGTAGCTGCGATGCCGGGCGAGAGCATCGCCGAGCGCGAGGATTCGCCCCCGCTCCTGCAAGACCAGCGAGCTGCGCGGGTCGAGGTCCGGAAGTGAGGCGAGACGCTGATCGAGCGCGGCAAGGCGTGTGGTTGCAGCAGCGCTGTCTCCGCGCGCAAGGGCTTCGAGGGCCGAGTCGAGCTCCTGGCCTACGCCGAGTCGAGGCGCGATGCGACGCAATTGCATGATCTCCGCCCCGATCGAAAGCGCCATGAGAAGCTGCTCGCGCTTGAGCGGCTCGGCTGCGTCCGGCATCGCCTCGAGGCGGCTGCGCGTGCGTTCTTCCCAATCGTCTCGCAGCCGCTGGACGGGCCTGGTCGCAAGGCGGCGCAGATCGCGCAAAGTCAGCCACAGCAGCCGCCGGGTGCGCAGTGCCGGCGATAGCGGCGGCCATAGCCGAAATGACAGCGCTCCGGCTCCGCAACCGGCGACAATAGCGAGTGCAGCGTTGTAGAACTGCAGAGTGTCGTAACTCATCTGGTTGGCGGGCGCGAGAATGGGCAAGAAATTCCCGGCCATCGCGCTGAACATGGCTGCCTGCCATGGCTGAGCCATCAAGGAGCCCACCGGAATCAGAACTAGGCCCAACACGAGGCTGAAGCCGGCGAAGGTCTCTACATTCGGTAACCCCGCAAACCCGACGATCGCGGCGCAAACCGCGGCAAGACCGACGCCTGCCATGAAGCTCGCGGCCCCGGCGTAGGCCGCATCGGCCCTCGGCGCGAACAGGATCACGCCAATGGCTGTAAAGGTGATGGCGAGGTCGCCGTGCGGCCATGCCGCGATGACCCAAAATAGCTCCACGGCCCCGATCGTAACGAATGCCCGCCCGGCGTTGACCAGACACGGCAGCCAGTCGGGAACGCGATGCCTGACTCCAGCATGATGCGAGCGGGGCCGGGCGGGGTAGGCGACAAGCAGCGCCAGTCCCTCGAGCGCTTGCGCCATGCCGGCCAGCACCTTGACCGTCTGATCTGCGAGCAGTCTCATGGACGGTGTGCTGGCCGGCATGGCGATCAGCGCCCGTATCGCCGCGTCACAGAGTCGCCGGAGGCGAACGGGGTCCGTGATCCCGCGTGTCGGCTCGCCACGCTGCGGCGCGGATCGCAGTTCGTCAGGAACGGCGCGCAGCATGACAGCGGCCTCCTGCCGAGAGGCGTCATCCGGCAGTCGGGCAAGCCGTGCTCCGATGGTGCGCCAACCGGCCAGCGCTGCGAACAGGCCGGCAGCGGCCGCCTGCAGCAGCGGTGAATGGAAGCGAAGTCTCGAGGACTCTCCGATCGTCTCGTCGATCACGGGGTCGAGCGCAATGACTCGCCGGACGAGCTCGCGTCCAGCCGGCTGCTGTGCGATCAACTCGCGCTTGACCGACGACGCATCCGATGGAGCCGAGCTGACCAGCGCCAATGTCGAGGCGAATCGATTTGCGATTTCGGCGGAGAGCCCTGCGAGCAGTGTTGCGAGTCGCCGCGGGGCACTGCCGAAATCCGTGCCGGCGAGTACTAGTCCGGCACACGCGATGCCGATCCAGATCTCGCTGACGCGGGTGATGGCGAGCATGAAAGCTTGTCCATTCGCGCCGCCGAGCGCGCCGAGCTCATCGCTGGCGACGATGGCGGCCGTGTAGCCGGCCAGCGCTGCCGCATAGGCACCGAAATTGCGCAGCGACGTGGCGACTAGCGCGCAGGCACCGCCCCACAGCGCCAGACCGACAAGAAAAGCCGCCCGGTCCTGCGGAAACAAGGCAGTCAGCACAACGATCGCCGTTGCGCCGACCAGGGTGCCGATCATGCGGAACCATCCCTTGCGCAGCGACGCGCCAAGATGCGGCTGGCACATCAGCGCCGCGGAAGTGCCGGCCCAATGAGCGTTATCGAGCTCGAGCCAGTACGCCACGTAGAGAGCGAGACAGACTGCTGCCCATAATCGCAGGCCGAATAGCAGCGGCGGGCCCGCTGCCCGCGCCGCGTTCGCCAAAGCCGCTTGCCATGCGATTGCCGCACTGCGTGCCGACGCCACCCCGCTTCGGTCGATGTCGCCCACCATTCTCGCCCTGACCGCGTTGAACAAGTTTCAACCGTCGCCGGTCGCCCGCGCCGCGGTCGTTGCCAGCTTGCATCGTTGTGCCGCGCTCAAACGATCCGACTATATGCACTGTCCCTGAGGCGATCTTGCAGAAGATTGAAAGAGAAAGCTCAAAAGAAACCGGACTGGGAGCCCCCAAATCCGGTTGCCAGGATCGAACGAGTTCGGAGGGATCATTCGGGGAAGGATTCGCTACGCAGTTGACGCCGGTGCGCGATCACGCAACTCGACGGCTCGGGTCGACTTCAGACAGCTCCCCACCGTCCAGCCATCTGTAGAAGCGCTCGTTGAGGGCCGCGATACGCCGCTCGTGCCTGGCCTTGATCTCCTGCTTCGCGTGAGCATCCTTTGCCTTCAGGCCCTCTAACTTGGCGCGTAGCTCACGCCGGATGCCTTCGCGTCTCGCTTTGGCCTTCTCTGAGTTCTCTTTCAGCTTGGCGTTGAGTGCGTCGATCTTGGCTTGCAGCTTGGCTTTGCGCTCCGCGCTCGCGTTGGCAAGTTCGGCTCTCAGCTGGGCGATGTCGGCCTTGATCGCCGCCTTGTCGCGTTCATTCTCGGTGTCCACCACTTCCCAAAGGCTGCGGCGAAAGATCTGGCCACCCACGGCCTCGATACGCGTGTCTACCGGTGTGGTCCATTCCTCGTCGATCTCTGCGACCACGGCCACCTTGCCCGGAGCGAGCGCGTGCGTCACTTCCTCGATGAAGTCGCTCCCGACGCGAGCATCGTCAAAATCGAAAACCGACCCGATGAGAGTGCCGCCCGCAGCACCCGCGGCCACGCCCACGGGCCCACCCAGCAGCCCGATGAAAGCGCCGAGCGCCATACCTGTCGCGGTACCCAACAAGCCGTTGTCGCCCGGTTTCTTCACGGCCACCAGACCGTCGAGGTCCTTGGCAACTACTGCGCTGGCGTAGACCGCGATGGTGGCGTCCGCATCCAGCTCATGAAGAGCGCGCAGTCCTTCGTAGGCATTGCGCTCGCTATCGAAGACCGCTACCAGCATTCTGTCCATGATGCATTCTCCTTTCCAGTTGTGAGTGCACGAGCACTTTCATCTGCCATCGCGAGAGATGGTCGAGCGCCTTGCCGGTCAGCTCTTGCTGTATCTGAATTCGGGCAGTTGCTTCAGCGCGTCCTTGGTTGCACCAGGTAAGATGATCTTGGGGGTGACCTCACTGAATTTCTCTACCGGAATCGCCACATGATGCGTTCCCATCTTCAGGAATCCACCGACGTCGACGATCGCCACGGACAGCGACCCGTCCGGCGCGACGATCAAGTCTCCGACCGTGCCGATCTTCTCATTGTTGTCGTTGTATACGGTGGCGTGCAGCAGCTTGGAGGCGCGCCAACCCGTGGTAACGAGGTCGATCTGCTCGACCGTGACGCCAAGCGTGACCGTGCCGGCGACCGGGGAAGCGTCATTCTGCTGCGGCAACGCGCTGCCGATGAGCAAAAGGCTGCAAATGGCAAACAGAGCGACTTTGCTGGCGAATTTGGGGTTCATGGCTTCTCCTTTCAAATGACAAACAACTTGGTTTGGAAATGCCCGTGATGCGACAGAGCCGGGCAGTGAGGAGATCACAATAGACCTCCACTACGCCGGCGTCTTGCCAATTCACCGACTCTAATTCGCGGCAACGCGCAGCGGCAGCAATGATAGGAAAGAACGGCAGCGGCGTCGGGCCGTAATCTAGCCAGCCCGGTGACCTATCGGGGTCCCACCGGGCATGCCCAATTTGAAGTGCATCCGTCGGCGTCGAGCTCACAAAAGAGGTTATCGAGATGATTGGTGTATGCCCTCTCTGGCGGCCGAGCTGCCGTCGCAGTCAAATGGTAAACAGGAGATGTGCAAAATGATGGACGCATTGAAGAGCAATTGGTGGCAGATTGTGGTTCGCGGTGTACTGGCGCTGCTGTTCGGGGCGCTGGCCTTTATCGTGCCGGGCGCCACGCAGGCCACGCTTATCATTCTCTATGGAGCCTACGCTTTGGTAGACGGCATCTTCGCCCTCATCGTGGCAGCCAAAGCTCCAGAGGGTAGCGACGGGCGTGGAACCTTCGCGCTGCTGGGCATACTCAGCGTGGCCGCCGGCGTTGTGACATTCGTTTATCCAGGCGTCACGGGGGTCGGGCTCGTCTACGTCATCGGCGCGTGGACGCTTCTCAGAGGTTTGGTCGAGATCAGGGCCGCGATTCAATTGCGCAGGCAGATCAGCAACGAGTGGCTGCTGGCGCTGGCGGGGGTGGCCTCAGTAACTTTCGGCGTGCTGCTGTTCATCAACCCGAGCGCCGGTGCATTGTCACTGGTCTGGATTATCGGGTTTTGCGCCGTGTTGTACGGCATGACGTTGCTGGTGCTTGCCTACAAGCTGCGGCGTTTGGGCGATGGCATCCGGAACGCGCTCGGAGCTTCTCGGTAAGCTACGCCGAGTGAGGCGGGCTCGCCGTGTCATGTCGAGCCTGTCCCGACGAGAGGACTCCTGCGGCGGACGCTACTTGCCTGCACGGAACGCCGCGGGCGTTGCGCCTACCAGCCTTCTGAAGGACGTGGTGAAATGGCTCTGAGTCTTATATCCCACCTCGAACGCCACATCGGCGATCGGTAGCTTGGTGTCTGCCAACAGCTCTTTTGCCCGCGCGACACGGGACCGGACGATGTACTGGTGAGGCGAATCCCCGGTCGACTGCTTGAACATCCTGGCAAAGTGGTACGGGCTCATCTTCAGATGCGCGGCGATGTCGTGAAAACCGATGTCCCTGTGGCTATTCTCACGTATGAATTCGATGGCACGCTGCAGCTTGTAGCGCGGCAGGGCACTAGAGTCTCGGGTCGGGCAAGGCAACGAGGCGTAAGTCGTGAGGATGTGGCGCGCGAGCACTACGGCGATCGATTCGAGGTATCTCGCGCTCAATCGGCGGTCACGACGCAGCTCAGCGCGTACTTCGCGGCCGAGGTACCAGATCAGCGGGTCGAGCGCGGCGTACTCCTCGACGAGATCAACGCCCCCCATGCTCGACTGATTGGCCACTTCCCCTACAAATCCCGGCGACAGCAAGAACACCGTCACGTCTGCGCTGCGACGCCAGGCGACCTGATGCGGCTGGCCAGCGGGTATGATCGAAACATGCTTATCGGTCACCGACCGTTGGCGCTGCAATCCGTTCGCGGTTTGGTAGGTGACCTCGGCCGCCGCCCGCTCGCCTGGGATCGCAATTTCGATTTCTGGACGCGTTCTCTCTTCACGCGCGCCAGGCTCCAATCTGCCGTTCACGACGAGCATGCCCGCACCGCGGCACTCCAGCACATTGGTGAATCCTGGTTGCTCCGGTGCCATCGCTTAGTTCTGCTGCCTCCAGATATGCCGCTTCAACAGAGCGCCCGCGTGCGCTGCGAGACCATTCGCGCCGCATTTCGCAAGAGCCGCCTGTCATCCGATTCCCGCACTGCGCGCCGACGCCAGCCCGCTTCGGTCAATATCACCCGCCATTCTCGCTCTGACGGCATTGAACAAGATTCAATCGTCGCCGGTCGCCCGCACCGCGGTCACGGCTGATCCACACCGATCGTGCCGCGCCCAAACGATCCGACTATATCCACTGTCGCCGAGTGGTTCTTGCAGAAGATTGAAAGGAGCCGGATACGTTCGTCGTCAACTGCGGACCAATGTATTCCGATGGCAGCAGCGTGAGGCTTCGGTCCGCTCGCTGGCGGTTAGCCCTGCGCCGAACCGGCCCGTCGCGTGAGAATTTCAATCTTGGAAGTCAGCGTGCGATGAATCGGACACTTGTCCGCTATCTGCATCAACCGCCTGCGCTGGTCCTCGGATAAATTGCCCCGCAAGGAGATCTCTACTTCGATTCGATCGATAGTCCTGACCTCGGTATCGCAGTTCGCGCAATCCTCTGCATGGACTTTCGCGTACGACAGGCTGACATGCAGGCCTTCGAGCGGCCACTGTTTGCTCCGGGCATACACTTGGACGGTAATGCTGGTACAGGCTCCGAGGGCGGACAACAGCAACTCGTACGGGTTGGGACCGGCGTCATCGCCACCCGCATCGCTTGGTTCGTCTGCCTGGAGCACGTGGGAGCCGACCGATATCTCTTGGACGTATTTCAGTCGGCCGCCGGCTACGCTGACCTTTCTGGGCATGGGTGCATCAGCCGCGATCGCTGGACTCCGCAACCGCCGAATGCGGTGGACACACAGAAAAGAGCCCGTCGATCGCTGCGATCGAGCCTTCGAAGTCCGCTTCGAATCGGTAGCGCGCCAATTCCGCGACCGTAATCATCACCAGGTCATGCTTCTTGCAGAACCGCACGAGGTCGGGAACGCGCGCCATGGTGCCGTCGTCGTTCACGATCTCGCAGATCACGCCCGCGGGGTAGAGTCCGCCAAGCCGAGCCAGATCCACCGCCGCCTCGGTCTGGCCGCGTCGCTCCAGCACGCCGCCCGGGCGCGCGCGAAGTGGGAAAATATGTCCCGGCCGTCCGAAGTCTTCCGGACGACTGCCCGCATCGACCGCGGCCCTGATCGTCTGCGCGCGATCGTGAGTCGAGATGCCGGTTGTCGTGCCACGACCCTTCACATCGATCGACACCGTGAACGCCGTTCCGCCCAGCGCGCTGTTGTCCGCCACCATCGGAGCCAGCTCCAACTGGTCGAGCCTCTCACCGGTCATTGCCAGGCAAATCAGACCTCTGCCGTGGGTGGCCATGAAGTTGAGGGCCTCCGGCGTCACCATTTCGGCCGCCATCGTGAGGTCGCCTTCGTTCTCTCGATCCTCGTCGTCGACCACCACGATCATGCGTCCGGCTCTAAGCTCGCGGATCGCGACCTCGACGTTCGCGAACTCGAACGGTTCTTCACCGGGGCCGCTGACTGCGGTCTCTGCGCCGGGCGCCTCGGTAAGGGTCAGTGTGTGTCCCATGCTTTCTTTCTTGGCCCGTAGGTAAGCCAAAGAGTGTAGGTTGGGCGCAGCCTCGCACGGGATCTGCACAACCACCTCGATACCGGCATCGACCAATGCGCGAGCCTTATGCGGATTGTTCGAGAGCAGGCGAACCCGGCTGATACCCAGTTCATGCAATATCGCGGCGGGCAAGCTGAAGTCCCGGCAATCGGCCTCGAACCCGAGAGCTTGATTGGCTCCGACCGTATCGAAACCGGCGTCCTGCAGCGCATAAGCCTGCAGCTTGGCCATCAGGCCGATGCCACGGCCTTCCTGATACTCATAGATCACCAGCCCGCGTCCTTCCTCGGCAATGGCGCGCATGGCCATCGCCAACTGGTCGTTGCAGTCACAGCGCAGCGACCCGAGCACCTCGCCGGTGAAGCACTGAGAATGAATGCGCAGAAGCGGAACGCCGTGGGTCAGGTCGCCCATGACGATCGCGAGAGCGGTTTCGACGCGCCGGCTGCCGACCAAGATGTCGCGCTCGAACCCGAGGATCTCGAACGGTCCACATTGCGTGGGTAGCTGCGTAGACACCACGCGTCGAATCGTCTCGGCTCGGATCACCTTCTTCTCAGTGCGCATCGGGAAGCTCTCTCAGCGGAAGACGCCGGCGGCGTTGCATCGGAAGCGAACTGAGGAGGTGCACGCGATGTTGCTTCTTGAGCGCAACCGGGTTCATGCTGCAGACTCATTACGCGGCTACGGCGGGAAGCAGCTCCACATCTGCGAGGCCCATCCGCGCGGCGAGGCCTTTGCCGTAGGCCGGATCGGCCTTGTAGCAGTGCGCCACCTGGCGCTTGATGATCTCCGCCGGCACGCCGGCCATGGCGTCGGCGTAATTGCTGAACAGCCTCTCCTGCGATTCCTTGCTCATCAGCCGGAACAGATCGCCGGGCTGCCGGTAGTCGTCGTTGCCATCGCGGTGGTTGTAGCGGTCGGCCGCTTCGCTCGAAATCTTCAGCGGCGGCTCCTTGTAACGCTCGTCCTGCACCGCGCCGTTGAACGAGTTCGGCTCGTAGAAGGCATCGACATTGCCGGTCTCGGCCGGGAAGAACCGCATCGATCCATCCTTGTGATAGGTGTGCACCGGGCACCTGGCCGCGTTCACCGGCAGGTGCTCGTAATGCGTGCCGAGCCGGTAACGGTGCGCGTCCGCATAGGAGAAGATGCGGGCCTGCAGCATCTTGTCCGGCGACCAGGAGATGCCGGGCACCACGTTCGACGGCGAGAAGGCGGCCAGCTCGATCTCCTGGAAATAGTTCTCCGGGTTCCTGTTGAGCTCGAAATGGCCGACATCGATCGGCGGATAGTCGCCGTGCGGCCAAACCTTGGTCAGGTCGAACGGGTTGTACCAGTGCTTGCCGACGTCCTCCTCCGGCATCACCTGGATCTGCATCTTCCAGCGCGGGCACTTGCCGTTCTCGATGGCGCTGAATAGCGCTTCCTGAAAGGACTCGCGGCTCTTGCCGACGACAGCATTGGCCTCAGCATTGGTGTAATGCTTGTGACCCTGCTCGGTCTTGAAGTGGAACTTGACCCACACCCGCTGGTTTCTGGCGTTGATCATCGAATAAGTGTGCGAGCCGTAGCCGTTCATGTGCATGGGCGAGATCGGCAGGCCGCGGTCCGACATCAGGATCGTGACCTGGTGCAGGCTCTCCGGCGACAATGACCAGAAATCCCACATCGCGGTCGGCGAGCGCATGTTGGTCTTGGGATGCCGCTTCTGGGTATGGATGAAGTCGGGGAACTTGTAGGCGTCGCGCACGAAGAACACGGGCGTGTTGTTGCCGACCAGGTCCCAGTTGCCCTCTTCGGTGTAGAACTTGAGCGCGAAGCCGCGCACGTCGCGCTCGGCATCGGCCGCGCCGAGCTCGCCGGCGACAGTGGAGAAGCGCGCCAGCATCGGCGTCTTGGCGCCCTTCTGCAGCGCCTTGGCCTTGGTGTATCTCGAGATGTCGGCGGTGATGACGAGCTCGCCCAGCGCGCCCCAGCCCTTGGCGTGCACCGTGCGCTCGGGGATACGCTCACGGTTCTGGTGCGCGAGCTTCTCGATCAGCTGATAGTCCTGCAGCAACAGCGGACCGTGCGGGCCGGCAGTGATCGAATTCTGGTTGTCGGCAATCGGGTTGCCCGCCGTCGTGGTCAAGATCGGGTTTTTGGCCATGAGATGACTCGTCTAGTGAGACTGGTGTGAGAAGTTGGTACTCGAGAACGTGCCGACACCTTGGCTGGCAAGAACGGAAACTTCAAACCGCGCTGGTCGAGGCGTGGGCGTTCTCCACGTGTGGACTTCCTGGCTTCGAAGCGGTGAGGTCGGGAGGCCGCACCGGATGCGCCGCCGCCGGCGCTGACGGCGCTTCCCAAATGAGTCGCGAGCTCCGCTGTCCGGTCCAGTAAGACCAAAGCCACTGAGTTCGGACTCGTAGACGGTTTTGCAGCTGCGGAAGAGACATGATATGAATGAATGCCCAGATCAGCCAAGTCAAAAACCCGCTCATCTGCAGGCGACCAGACTCCAGCAACGCGAAGTTTTTGCCGACCACTGCCATGTTGCCCTTATCGAAGTATTCGAAGGGCCGCTTCGGTTCCTTTCCTTGGAGAAGATCCGAGATCACCCGCCCAACATAGCGTCCCTGCTGGATGGCGACCTGCGCGACGCCAGGCAATGGCTTTCCATTGTGTAGGGCGGAGGCCGTGTCCCCGACGACGAAAACACCGGGCAGATTTGGCACATCCATGAAGGGGCCGACGGATACCCTTCCGGCTCGGTCAGTGTTTGCACCGAGGGTCTTCACGATCGGCGACGGCGTAACGCCCGCTGTCCACAGCACCGTTGCACTTGGAATCCTTTCACCGTTGGCAACGATACCTTGCTCGTCAACTTGTTCGACCTTCATGCCGGTCAAGACCTTGACGCCGAGTTGCTCGAGTCGCCTGGCGGCTTTCTTCGAAAGTGACTCGGCAAAGCTCGGCAGTATGCGACTGGCCCCATCAAGCAGGACAATCGAATTGTTCGCAGGGTCGATATGACGAAAATTTCCGCGCAGCGTTACCTTGGACATCTGCGCCATCGAAGCTGCCATTTCCACGCCGGTCGGGCCTGCTCCGACCAGCACGAAGGTCATCAGGCGTGAGCGCTCGTTTTCGTCGTCGGTCAGCTCCGCCAGCTCATAGGCCCTCAGTATCTTCGTTCTTATCGCCTCGGCATCGCTGAGCGTCTTCAGACCCGGCGCGTATTCGGCGAACTCGTTGTGACCGAAATAGCCCGGCTGCATTCCCGTTGCGACAACCAGAAAATCGAAAGAGACGTTACGTATATCACCCTCCGGCTTACGAACCTGGACAGATCGAGAAGCCGGATCCACGCCGGTCACTTCGGCCAGTATCACACTGAGATTTTTTTGCTTCTGAGCTAGTTGCCGGATCGGCGCCGCGATGTCGCCTGGTGACAGGACTGCGGTCGCTACTTGATACAGAAGCGGCTGGAAGATGTGGTGATTGCGCTTATCGATAACCACGACCTCGGCATCGCAGTGCTCGAGCGCACGCGCTGCCGCAATCCCGCCGAAGCCGCCGCCAATGATCAGGATGCGTCTCAGCTTTGATTGTGGCGCCGTTGTGGCGGAAATGTTATCGCGTGGTCGAGGGTCGTCCAGTAGTGCACTCATGGGTTTCACCTTGGTTCAAAGCTCTATGACATCCCGGCGCCCTTAAACTGCTCGAACTGCCGCTCTCGGCGCCATGGAGATTTGTTCGGATTTCGTGCGCAGCTCGATGAGCCCGAGCAACAGCTCGTCTCGCTCCGCCGCGAGCTCGTCGATGGAACGCGAATGGACCTCGGAATAGACGCTGTCGATGAGCTTCTTCTGCACATCCGCTGTCAATACCGGCTGTCCGAGAACTTTCCACCACGAGGTCATAGGACCGGTGAACTGCTGGAAGAAATGCTCGATCCCGCCCTGGCCGCCGCCGAGGTGGTTGAGAAGCAGGCTCCCCATCACGCCCCAGCGCAGGCCCGGCCCCCAGGACAAGGCCGTGTCCGCGTCGGCAGCGCTGACCACCCCTTCGGCGACGAGATGGTAGACCTCGCGACTCAGCGCGGCCTGCAGACGGTTGGCGACATGTCCGGGCACTTCTTTGTTCAGTCGCACCGGCCGTTTACCCAGGGACGTGTAGAAGTCCAAAGCCCGCTCGATCGTGTCCTCTGAGGTCTTTGCGCCCCCCACGATCTCCACCAGGGGCACCAAGTGGGGCGGGTTGAAAGGGTGTCCGATGACGCAGCGCTCGGGATGTGCGCCACAGCCCTTCTGGATCTCGGTCATCGTGAGGCCGGAAGAGCTCGACGCGATGATCACGTGGGGCGGCAACAGCTCATCGAGCTGACCATAGAGCTTTTGCTTGAATTCGATACGCTCGGGCCCGTTCTCCTGGACAAGGTCCGCCCCGCTGACTGCGGCCGGAACATCGCTCGTGAAAGTCAGCTTCGCCTCAGTTGCGCGCGGCGAAAGCCCCAGTCTCCGCAGCGCCGGCCAGGCATTCTCGACAAAGCGATTCAGCTCCGCCTCCGCATTCGGGGCGATATCGGTCGCCACGACATCCAGGCCTTTGGCCAGAAACAGCGCCGTCCAGCTCGCGCCGATAACGCCGGTACCGATGATGGCGACGCGGCGAATGGACTTTTTGTCGGACATGGTCAGTTCTCCTTTGAGAAAATATTCGGATTTCAGATTTGCGCGTAGGCGATGCCGGTGAGATTGCCCTGAGCGTAGAGGAACATCCGCTCCTGCGACCCGTCGAGCCTGGCGGAATAGACGGATCCGCCAAAATCCGTGAGGAACATACGATCACCGGGAACGTCCAGCGCGATGCCGATCGCCTCCATCAGATGGGTCAGCACGATCTCCGGCGTGTCAGGTTTGGCATCGATCGATGCGCGATTCACGGTATTGCCGCGCGGAGGATCGCCACGATCGGTCCAATACAGGACGCGGTTTTCCAGATCGAGCTCCAGGTCGATCGGCTCCGGCAGCCGATCGAAGAACACTTCGATATCGCTGCGGTTGGCCGCGTTCTCGCCTTTCGGGATTTCCACGTTCGCCCGGAAGATGCGGCCCAGTTCGGCATTGTCCGGGCCTTTCTGTGTCCAATAGATCTGCTGGAGCTTCGGATCGATGGTGATGCCGACGCACCACTTCGTCGCATCCGGCCCCGGTCGGGCATCGCCCTGGCTCGTATCGACAAGCGTTTCCAGTTGCGAGCCATCGAGATCGCAGCGCATCACTCGCATGCCCTCGCGGTCGCACCAATAAAGCTTTCCGCTCTTCTTGTCGACCTGCATTTGCTTTGGTGTGAACGTTGCGCCTTGTGGAACGATGATCCTGCGATTCTTCCCGTCGAGGTCGACGCGCTCGATCGAGCCGTCGTTCAAGTTCGGAACACCCATGTTGGTCCAGTAGATGTGACGCGCCTGGGTGTCCACCGCAATGCCATCTGGCAGTCGGCAATCGGCAACGATTGTCTTTCGGTCGGAGCCGTCCGTATTCATCGAATGAATCCGGCCACCGCTCAGCTCGAGAACGAACAATCGACCCACTGCGGCCTTCCCGCTCGGTGCAAGTCTCGACTTGGTAACTTGAAGCTCAGCCATAGTTTTTCCTTTCACACTCTGAGTTAGGTGTCGATGCCGCTGGCTCGCTGGATTCGGCGACGCCTTCGGCACTCGTTGTTGGGGAGCAATCTATTCGACGGCCGCTAGCGGGCTTTCCTTTGCTTTCGGAACGGCGCCGCTCGCACGCAAGCCGTCGATTTCGGTCGCACTGAACCCGAGCTGCTCGAGAACCTCATCGTTGTGTTCTCCAAGTGCCGGAGCGCGCTTTGCAGGCACTTTGGCGACGCCGTGCACCTGTATCGGACTGCTGATCGTAGAGGTCAATTTGCCGCCTGCGCCTTCTAGTGGGACGACGATGTCGTTGGACCGCAGCTGCGGATCGTTGATGACCTCCTTTGGCCCGCGCACGGCGCCGAACGTGACGTGAACGCCATTGAAGACTTCGTACCAGTGCGTCATCGGGTTCGAGCCGAAGACTTCGTCGAGGATTGCGGTCAGCTGTGGCATGTTCTGCATTAGCTTGGCTGGATCAGAGAATCGCGGATCCGTGAGGAGATCGGGACGGCCGATTGCTTTGGCCACGGCGGCCAGCTTGTCGGGCGTGACGATCAGAACGAACCAGGTGTCATCCGAGGCGCGATACACATTCAGCGCGGCATTGGCGGGATGCTTGCGGTCATGCAGCCCGAAAAAATTCGCCTCGCACAGCGCGGCCTGGATAAAGACGCTTGCAGACCAAACGCCTGCAGCGAGGAGCGACGTCGTGACGTAGGATCCTTTGCCGCTGCGCTCACGGCGATAGAGCGCCGTCACAATGGCGGAATACAGGCTGACGGCGGTCGCGTTGTCACCGCTACCGGCTACTGGCCAGGTCGGCGGCGCTCCGGCATCGCGCGTCATCGACAACAAGCCGCTTCGAGCCCAGTAAGCTGTGATATCGAATCCTGGAAGGTCGGCGTCGGGACCTTTTTCGCCGAAACCGGTGAGATCCGCATAAATCAGCCGCGGATTCCACTGCACGACATCGTCGTATTCGAGCTTCAATCGCTTGCGTGCGGGATGCGGTGTATTGACGATCAGCACGTCGGCCCACTTGACCAGCCGCTCGACGACCTGCGGAGCGCTTGGAGATTTCAGATCGAGGGTGATGCCGCGCTTGTTGCGGTTGGCCAGGTGCCAGGGATAGGCGTCTTTCGCTTGCGGCTGCGGCGGGATATGCTGCGCTGTCCTCCAGAGCTCGCCGGCGGGCGGTTCGACTTTGACGACTTCGGCGCCAAAGTCGGACAGGATCACGGCGGCACTCGGACCTGCGATGAAGCTTGCGAGGTCCACGACTTTCAGTCCGGAGAAAATGTTGTCGCTTGTCATTGAGGTCTCCTGAATCGTTACGAGCGGCGGATTTCAGCGCCCGCGGAATTGGGGTGTGCGTTTTTCGAGGAAGGCGGACGTGCCTTCCTTCTTGTCTTCGGTTGCAGCGCAGAGGCCGAAGTAAGATGCTTCGAGCAGCGAGCCCTCGCTCTGGCTCGCCTCCATCCCCTTGTTCACGGCGTCAAGCGCGAACTTGGCAGCGATCGGGGCGTTGGAAGCGATCTGCCTGATGATTGCTTCAGCGCGTTTGATCAGATCGGAGGCGGGAACGATTTCGTTGACGAGGCCGATGCGATAGGCCTCCTGAGCACTGATCATCTCTCCCGTCAGAATGAGCTGCAGGGCGCGCCCCTTGCCGACCAACCGCGGCAGGCGTTGCGTGCCGCCGCCGCCCGGAACAAGCCCGAGCCTGATTTCCGGCTGGCCGAATTTGGCGTTCTCCACTGCGATCCTGATGGTGCAGGCCATTGCGGTCTCGCAACCGCCGCCGAGAGCAAAGCCGTTGACGGCCGCGATCACTGGCTTGCCGAGATTCTCGACGAGATCGAGGACCTCCTGTCCGAAACGGCTGGATTGTTCCGCCCCGACTGCCGTGACTTGAGCGAGCTCGCCGATGTCCGCTCCGGCGATGAAAGCTTTGTCGCCCGCTCCTGTCAGGATGACGCCGCGTACGGCAACATCGTCACGCGCGTCTTGGAACGCGGCTCGCAAGTCCTTCCACGTCGGCGTATTCAGAGCGTTGAGCACCTTAGGACGATTGAGCGTCACATAGGCGATACCCCCCTTCTTCTCATACAAGACGTTCTCAAGCGTCAGTGCCGTTGCTGAAGAACCCATGAAATTGACTCCTGTCTGCAGGGCTGAGCGCCGGCTCTCTGGTAACCCGTGGCGCTCAACCCGATGAATGGAACAACCGTTCACACGAAGGCGCTCAATCCCGTGATGGCCTTGCCCAGGATCAGGTTCTGCACCTGATAGGTGCCCTCGTAGGAGTAGAGCGCTTCGCAATCGGCGAAGAAGCGCGCGACGTTATAGTCGGCGACGATGCCGTTGCCTCCGAGCACCTCACGGGCCCACGCGACCGTCTCGCGGCACTTGGCTGTGGCGAACGCCTTGGCGAGCGCTGCATGAGCGTCCATCAGCTTGCCTTCCGCGTGCAGTTGCGCTTGGCGTGCAATCAGACACTGCGAAGCCGTGATGTTGGAGATCATCTTGGCCAGCAGGTCCTGCACGAGTTGGAACGAGCCGATCGGCTTGCCGAATTGGATACGCTCCTGGGCGTATTTGAGTGCGGCTTCATAAGCACCCATGGCGCATCCCGTCGCCATCCACGCTACGGCGTAGCGTGTCATCTTCAATACCTTCGCGGTGTCGCGGAACGAGTTGCCGCCCTGGAGGCGGTTCGCTTCCGGCACCCGAACGTCCTTCAGCGTGATGTGTCCGTTCTGGACGACCTTGAGCGCAATCTTGTGCTCGATCTTCTCGACGCTGAAGCCGGGCGTCGTCTTGTTCTCGACGATGAACCCCTTCACTTGGTTATCCGCGAGATCCCGTGCCCAGATAATGGAAACATCGCACCAGGGAGCGTTGCCGATCCAGCGCTTCTCGCCGTTCAGGATCCAGGTGTCGCCCTCGCGCTTCGCCGTGGTGGTCAGTCCGCCCGAGGCGCCGGAACCCACCAGGGGCTCCGTGAGACCAAAGCAGCCGATCTTCTCGAAGCGCGCCATCGGCGGCAGCCACTTCTGCTTCTGCTCTTCCGATCCGTCGATGTAGATGGAGCCCATCGCCAGGCCGACGTGCACTCCCATGAAAGTCGAGAACGACGGGTCGACACGTGCGATTTCCATCTGGACAAAGCCCAACAGCGCCAGGCTCCCACCCGCGCAGCCGTAGCCGTGCATGGCAAGGCCGCCGATGCCCAGCTCCTTCACGGCCGACAGCAGCTCGAAGGGAAAGCTGTCGTCGACCCAGTACTGCGTGATGACGGGGGCGACCTTTGTCTCCATGAACGTGCGGACCTTCTTCACAACCGCCTGTTCATCGGGGCTCAGGACTTCCAGGAGCTGATAGAAGTCGCTATTGGGCTTCGGCAGGGGCTTCGGTTGCTGAACAGTCTTCCTCTCAGATGTCATTACAGTAGCCATGCGGGATCTCCTAGAGTTGTGCGTTACGCAGGATCGCGAACGCGTCGAGCAAAGTCTGAGATGAGGGGTATCTTGGCTTCGCCCGCGGAAAGTGTCTTGTTGAATCTTGCAACGAGGTCTGATCGCGCGGGTAGACGACCTCCTGGCCGAGCCGCTCCAACAACTTCGGAGTCGCGATGCCGACGTCTGGAAAGAAGGGCGTCGATGTAGCAGGGGATGAACAGGCCAATCCGCATGAGCTGCTCCTTAGAGAATGCCTGGTCGGTTGACCTAGACGTGAACGTCTGTGGGGTTGTGATCTGGCACTCGTGCGGCCAGCACGAGTGCGGCCTGCCGCTTGATGCCGGGAGGTCCGGAAAGGGTCAAATGCGCTGGAGTGAATGACCACCGCAACTTTGCTTGACTTGGCGTCATGCGCACATCTCGATCATCGCTTCATCAGGGGAAGCGCCTGCATGCCGAGCCTGCCTCAGGTTGTCGATGAGACGTACTTCGCCGAGCCTGACGGCGCCGAAGCGGCGGCCCGCGCGGTCCTCGACGTAATCGACGCCGAAGCCGGCGGCTGAGAGCCGCTGGGCGGCCGCGGCGGCATCCGGGCTCGAGCGCAGGATCTGTGGAAACGACTGGGCCTGAGACCGCTGGGCCGGCGACAGCCTCGCGTTTCTGGAGCTCATCGCGAGGCCGTCCGCTTCCCTGACCGTGGGCACGGCGACGACCTCGACATCGAGGAAAAACGCGGCGGCCATGCCGCGCACAAGCTCGAGCTGCTGGTAGTCCTTCTCGCCGAAGTAGGCCCGGTCGGGCTTGATGAGCTGGAACAGCTTCAGCACGACCGAGAGCACGCCGTCGAAGTGGCCCGGGCGATGGGCGCCACACAGCTCGCGCGAAAAGGCGGTCTCAGTAACGTGGTAGCGGTACCCGTCCCGGTAGATCTCCGGCGCGTCCGGCAGGAACAGGAAGTCGACCCGCTCGCGCAGCGCGACAGCTGAGTCGCGCTCGAGCGTTCTGGGGTATTTCGCCAGATCCTGCGGGTCATTGAACTGGGTCGGGTTGACGAAGATGCTGAGCACGGTTACGTCACACTCCCCGCGCGCTCGCCGCAGCAGCGTCGCGTGGCCTTCGTGAAGCGCGCCCATCGTCGGCACGAAGCCCACGCGGCCCGCCGGAAAATTTGTCCGCGCGTGTCGCCACGCGGAAACCGACAGGATGACTTTCATGAGTAGCTCTCGCTTTCAGAGGGGAACTTGCCGTCCTTGACGTCGCGGTCATAGCTGTTGAGCGCGGAGTGGATGACCTCGAATGCATTCGTGTAAGTTCTAAGGAACCTCGGCTTGAAGCCCCGATTGAGACCGATCACGTCCTGGTAGACGAGAACCTGACCGCTCACGCCCGGGCCGGCTCCGATGCCAATCGTGGGAATCTTCAGAAGCTCCGTCACCTTCCGGGCGGCGCTGGACGGCACGCACTCCAGCACGAGCGAGAAGCATCCGGCCTGCTCGAGCTCGCCGGCTTGGCCAGCCAGGATCTCGATCGCCGCGTCGGTCCGGGCCTGCACCTTCATGCCCCCGAGCATGTTGACCGACTGGGGCGTGAGACCGAGATGCCCCATTACAGGCACTCCGGAGTCGACGATGTGCCGGATGATCTCGGCGTGTCCGCGCACGCCCTCGAGCTTGACCCCATGCGCGCCCGCGCTCATCAACTCCTGGACCGAATCCATCGCAGCCTTCAGACCTTTGCGATAGGAGAGAAAAGGCAAGTCGGCGACGATGAGCTTGGCCGGCGCGCCCCTCACGACAGCTGCCGTGTGCAGCGCCATCATCGCGGTCGTGGCCGAAAGCGTCGTGGGGTGCCCGTGCATCGTCATGGCCACGCTGTCGCCGACTAGGATGCAGTCGACGTTCGACTCCGCCACCGCGCGCGCGCTCGAGTAGTCGTAGCAGGTCACCATCGAGATCCTGCGGCCCTCGTCCTTCATCTTCTGGAAATCGAGCACGTTCATGACGCGAGCCAGTCCTTTCCGCCTCGCGCCGCGGCGAGCTTTCCCTGCTGCCCGTATGCGCAGACGAAGGCTCGGTAAACATCCTCGAAGGGATCGCCCTGCAATGCCTCGAGATTGCGCTGGACAGTGGCGTGATCGCCGCGGCTAAGGGGGCCCGAAAGCGGTGCGCCCTTCGCCGCCAGCCCGCGAGTGACGGACTCGAGGTAAGGCAGCACCTGCTCGCGCGCGATGCCGAGCTCCCAATCGAACTCGAAGAACAGCTTGCTCCAGAGCAGCGTCGTGAAATTGCCCGCCAACACACAGAGTGCGTGGTACCGTGAGCGCCGCTCCGGTTCGATGAAGAAGGAGGGGTTCGGCAAGCCAGGGATCAGCGACGCCAGGGGCGGAGAGCCCTGGTCGAGGACGAACGGGATGCGCTCGTACAGCGCGCGCTCGTAGAATGTCCCGGCGAAGCTGAATAGCGGATGTGCCCCGATGGCCAAAGGGCTGCATAGGCGGCCCGACAAGTGGACACGAACGGCACGGGCTAACTCTGGACGTGCATGGATGAACGGCTCGACCGCCCCATCGTTGATCGCAAGCAGCGCACTCGTGCGCGAATGCACCAGCGCTCCGAGCTCGGGGCACCGTCCCTCGGCATGCATGCGTCTCGACCATGCCGCATGCGGCAAACCCAGCTGTTCGAAGTAGCGCGACAAATGGCACGCGACACGGCCGTCGCCGATCAGAAGGAGATTAGGTACCTGTCGCATGGCAAGTTCGATAAGACCGTGTGGCCGCGATCCGGTGCTCGTTCAATAGTGCTGCGTCCCGCCGACCTTGCCGCGAAAGACGGTGTAGTTGATCACGGTGTAGATCAGCATCAGCGGGAAGACGAACACTCCGGCGCCCCAGAACATGAACGCGAGGCTCGAATGCGGCGCGGCGGCCTGATCGACCGTGATCGAGAACGGGATCATGTAAGGCCAGAACGAAATGGCGAAGGTGCCGAACGCTGCGATGAAGATCAGCACGACCATGGGGAACGGCGCATGGTCCCGACGGCTGCGAACGCTTGCGGCCAGCACGATCGCGGCCAGAACACCGATCACCGGGAAGATGAGCAGGTACGGGCGCTCCAGCCAGCGGTCCATGACCTGGAGGTGGTCGGCGAGCGCATAGGCGAACACGCCGATCAGAACGACCAGCAGTCCGAGCGCGAGATAGGGAATCTGGCGGTAAGCCGCGTCCCGGACATCGCCGTCGCATTTGTTCACCAGCCAGCCGGCGCCGAGCAGCGCGTATCCCAGACACAGACCGATACCGGAGAACACGGCGAACGGACTGAGCCAGCCGAAGTCGCCGCCCGTGTAGCGGCCGTCGGCCAGCGGCAGGCCCTCGACCAGCGCGCCGACCATCAAGCCTTGAATGAAGGCCGCGGCGAACGAGCCGCCTGCAAAGGCCGCATCCCAGAGCCAGCGCATGCGCTGCGCCTTGGCGCGATACTCGAACGCCACACCGCGCAGGACCAGACCGGCGAGCATGACGAGCAGCGGCAGGTAGAGAGCCGAGAGGAGCGTGGCATAGACCAGCGGAAAGGCCCCCCACAGGACGACGCCGCCACTCACCAGCCACGTTTCGTTGCCGTCCCAGACCGGAGCGACGGCGGACAACATGGTGCGCCGCCGGGCTTCGCTGCGGGTCAGGCCGGACAGCATGCCCACGCCGAGATCGAAGCCGTCGAGCAGCACGTAGAGCAGAAGGCTCGTCGCCAGGAGCGTGAACCAGAACAGGACCATGGCTATTCCTCGACTCTTGCGTAAGTGGTGCGTGCGGTTGCCGGCGCACCGCCTACGGACATCGGGCGATTCGAAACCGCGGGACTCGCGGGCTGGGCGAGATCGCCGGCCGGGCCAGCCCTCAGCAGCCGGTGGATGTAGTAGACGCCAAACGCGAAGATGAGCGTATAGACGGTGACGGCGACGGCGAACGAGATCGCGGCCGTGCGTGTGGTCAAGAACGGGGTCATGGCATCCGCCGTTCGCAGGACCCCATACACCACCCACGGCTGGCGCCCAACCTCCGCCGTGAACCAGCCGGTGAGGATGGCGATGTAAGGCAGCGGAAAGCTCAGGAAGACGAGCCACAGCAGAAGGCGGTTGCTCTCGATGCGGCCCTTGTAGATCAAATAGGACCCGACCCACGCCAGGGCGAGCATGGCGAGGCCGCAGCCGACCATGATCCGGAAGGTGAAGAACGGAACGGCCACGGGCGGGCGCGCGTCGGGCGGAAAGCTGGTGAGGCCGACCTCCTTCGAGGTGAGGCTCATACTGCCGATGATGCTGCCGAGAACCGGGATTGCGATCTCGTAGCGATTGGTCTCCGCCGCGGAATCGGGGATCGCGAGCAGCACCTCGCGTGCCGGCTGCTCGTCGTGCCAGCGGCCTTCGATCGCCGCGAATTTCGCCGGCTGGTAGTCATGCACGACATCGCCGGCAAGGTGCCCTAAGAAGATTTGCACGGGAACCAGCACCGCAGCGAGTCCCAGTCCCATCCGCAGCATGATGCGGGCCTCGGCGTGGTCTTTCTTGCGGAGCAGGTACCACGCGCCGGTCGCGGCGACACAGAAGGCGCCGGTCACGTAAGCCGCGAGCAGCATGTGCGGGAAACGGGACCAGACCACCCGGTTGAAGATGATCGCGAACCAGTCGTTTGGAACGAAGGCGCCGTTCTCCATGACGTAGCCCACCGGCACTTGCATCCAGCTGTTGTTGACCATGATCCAGAATGCCGAGAACGTGGTGCCGAGCGCGACCATGGCGGTCGAGAACAGGTAGAACCACGGAGCGACCCTGTCCCGGCCGAACAGGAGGACGCCGAAGAAGCTCGCCTCCAGCGCAAACGCCGTGTAGCTCTCGTAGGCGAGCAACGGTCCCTGGATCGGCCCGGTCATCCTCGAGAGCTCGCTCCAGTTGGTGCCGAACTGGAACGCCATGACCACACCGGAGACAACGCCCAGGCCGAACGCCACAGCGAAGATCTTCAGCCAGAAGTCGAAGAGCACGCGGTAGGCGGGACGGCCCGTCGCGAGGCGGAGCGCCTCGAGCACGGTGAGCCAGGCCGCGAGCCCGATGTTGAAGGCCGGAAAGATGATGTGGTACGAAATCGTGAACGCGAACTGCAGCCGCGACAGGAGAAACGCTGTGGTGTCCATCGCAGTTCCCTTCAACGCCACAGATTGGAGATGGCATTGGCCATCGAGCCGTGCCAGAAGGAACCGATGAGCCGGCGCTTGCCATTCATCGCGAGGTAGCGGGCCGCCCAGACGGTGGGCAGGCCGACGTCGCAGGTGAAGACGGCGTCCTGTGCTGCCCGGTCGCTTAGGGCTTTGGCAACCTGCTGAGGATGGATCAGCTTGCGGCCAGGCGTGCCGGTAGCGAGATCGTCCAGCGCCTTGCGCGCCTTCGCATAGTGGCTTCGCGCCTGCCCGAGATGTGCGCCGTCGCGCTTTTGTTCGAGCAGCGGGAGCAGCGCCTCGAGCGTTGCGCGAACGTCTCCGACCACACCGAGATCTACGGCGGCCCGGCGGCCGATGTTCTCGGCCCGGACATCCACCTGCGCGATGCGCACCCCTGCACCCTGCGGATAGAATTGACGATACGGGAAGTCCGTCCCCAGCATCAGCAGGACGTCACAGTCGACGATTGCATAGTAACCCGAGGAAAAGCCGATCAGCCCCGTCATGCCTACGTCGTAGGGGTTGTCCCACTCGACATGCTCTTTGCCGCGCAGCGCGTGCACCATTGGCGCTTTGAGGCGTTCACCCAGCGCCAGAAGCTCGTTGTGCGCGCCTTGGCATCCCAAGCCGCACAGGAGGGTGACGCGGCTCTCTCCGTTGAGCAGCGCTGCCAGCCGATCGAGATCTCTGCGCGCGGGCGTGACCACGGGCGGCGGCGGGAGCAGGCCACCGATCCGTGCGGGAGGTACGTCGGCCGCCGCTTGCGGTGCCACGTCGCGAGGTATCACCACCACCGACACCCCGCGCTTACCCACCGCCTCGCGGATCGCCACTTCTAATACCCGCGGCATCTGATTGGCCCCGGAGATCAGCTCACAGTAGTGGCTGCACTCCTGAAACAGCGTCTGCGGATGTGTTTCCTGAAAATAGCCGGCGCCGATCTCGGCCGAAGGGATCTGCGCTGCGATGCCGAGCACCGGCACGCGCGAACGATGACAGTCGAACAGGCCGTTGATGAGGTGCAGGTTGCCGGGGCCGCAGCTTCCCGCGCACACTGCGAGCTCGCCGGTGAGATGCGCTTCGGCGCCGGCCGCGAAGGCGGCAACTTCCTCGTGACGCACATGAAGCCATTCGATCTTGCCTTGCCGGCGAATGGCGTCGGTCAGGCCGTTCAGGCTGTCGCCGGCGATGCCGTAGATGCGCTTGACGCCGGCGGCTGCGAGGGTTTCAGCAAACTGATCCGCTACGGTCCTCATCTTCCTTCTCTTTAAGCTGGGTTAGGCAAGCGAAGCGACTCGTGTTGTCAGCCCCAACGCGGACAAACGAACCGGATCGGTCGCACCACGGGAGCAGAGTTTCGTATCCGTGTGCCTCCAATGAGGCGCAGTCTCGCGAACTACTATCCGCGAATCGCTCGCCATCTTCTTGCAGATTCCTGCACGACGCAATTCAAATAGCCGTGCACGCGGTTTCGTTTGCTGCACTCATCGCCTCGGCTGCCATTCGGTATATTCGGTATAGAAATAAGAAGAGCATTGAGCGCGCCGCGAAACTCTCAGGCAACCCGGGCAGCAGAGGAGTGTGCAGTCTGCATACCTAGTTTCGGTGGACCCGACGTTTTGCGCTCATGGCGCGCCTTGGCCTCGTCGACCGAGTGCGACTGCAGAATCGACAGATCGCTCTTCGCCATGTCCGCAAGCTTGCGATAGTGCGCGTGAAGGACCGCGAGATCCCTTTCCGACAGGTCTTCGACCGAGATCAGCCGATTGCTCGCACCCTCGATCGAGGCGACGATCTCGTTGAGTTTCAGCTGCACCGAGAGCAACTCCTTGTTCTGCGCTCGCTGAATGAGGAACACCATCACGAAAATCACGATCGTCGTTCCGGTGTTGATGACGAGCTGCCACGTGTCGGAGTACTGGAACAGCGGACCAGCGAGGGCCCACGCTGCGATGATCGCGAGCGCGGCGATGAATGCCCACGTCGATCCCGTCCACCGCGTCACCGCGGAAGCGAAGCGGGAAGAGATGTTGTCGTGAGACATGTTCTTGCCGTCTGTTTTTTTCTTCGAACCGAAACTTACTGTGGCGTTACGGAGACGTTGACGCGCAGCTGACTGCCGGGGTCGTACGGCAGCCGCGTCACGAAGCGCTGTCCGTCGTACTCGTACGTTACCTGGTAGCCCGTAGTGCGTGTCTCGAGATGGTCCACTTGCTGGCAGTGCTGCACCGGCGCCGGCGCCGCGTTGGCACTCTGAGAGTCGCGATTGTCCAGTCGGTCGCCCACGATCGCTCCGATGCCGGCGCCGGCGGCCGCGCCCACCACCCGGCCGTTGCCTTCCCCGAACCGGCTACCCAGCAGGCCGCCCGCGACGCCGCCGACAACCGCACCAAGATAGTCGTGCTGTTGGGGTGCGGGTTGAACCTGCTGCTGGTACTCAGTCCAGCAGTTCTGCGTTGGCGTGTTCACGGTTGCGTTGATCGGTACTGCACTGACCACAGTGGCGACCGCGTCGAACGCGTGCGCATCCACAACCGTCAACAGCAGTGCGATGGAAGTTATCGTTTTCATCCTCATGGTAAGTTCAACTATTTGAGGGTCTCGACGAACGCGGCTACCTCCCCAACGTCCTTATCGCTGAGCGGCGCGGGATATAGCTTCGGCATGGGCGCCTTCGGGTTCTTGATGAAGGCCGCCACTTGCTCCGCGTTTTTCTTGGCGGCTTCACCCTTGAGAGCGGGACCGACGCCGCCTTCGCCAGACTTGCCGTGACAGGCGCTGCAGTACTGCGCAAACACGGCCTTGCCACGTTCGCCAGGCACTGTGGCACTCGGGCGTGGAGCATCCGCTGCCACTGCAACGATCCTGGGCTTATCCTTGGCAAGACCCGTGGTCAGGATGACTACCTTGGGTGAGCCGGTCGTCTGGAACGTCATGCGGGAGACATTGCCCGACGTGGTCGCGACGTATTGCTTGCCTCCGGTCTCGTACGTGACGACGCCGCCGGCAACCGCCCCTCCCGTATTGAGCTTGTAGAGCTCGGCGCC
>Ga0335082_10000979_pt1 | contig 30170 bp, 26 predicted proteins | sample Lox_Sample_41_FD_206718 | JGI IMG/M metagenome (GOLD analysis project Ga0335082, IMG submission 206718) | Soil microbial communities from Loxahatchee National Wildlife Refuge, Florida, United States - Lox_Sample_4.1 | ecosystem: Environmental > Terrestrial > Soil > Wetlands | place: USA... | reverse complement strand
GGATGATCAGCCTGAACTCGACGCTCAACGTCGGCCGCCAGGTGTTCTTCTGCAGCCTCGGCGGGTTCGACACCCACAGCGGCGAGTCCTACCAGCAGTGGGACCTGCTCCAACAGGTCAGCCAGGCGCTCGACGCGTTCTACGCCGCGACGGTGCAGCTCGGGGTCAGCGCCCAGGTGACCACCTTCACCCTGTCCGACTTCGGGCGGACCCTGCAGCCGAGCGGGTCCGGGTCGGATCACGGCTGGGGCAACCATCACCTCATCCTCGGCGACGCAGTGAAGGGCGGGGCCCTCTACGGCACCTTCCCGCTGATGACCAACTACGCAAACTTCAACGCCTCCCATGACGACTACGCCGATGCCCGCGGCGTCATGCTTCCGGGTGTCTCGCTCTCTCAGTACGGGGCGACCCTGGCGAGCTGGTTCGGCGCCGCCGATGGCGACCTGAACGGGCTCTTCCCGACCCTGGCCAATTTCACCACCCGCGGCCTCGGCTTCCTGGGCTGAGGCCTCGCGATCCCCGACCCTGGGGGCGGCACAGCTGGCCGTCTTGGCTGGTTCTAGAGCCGCCTCGTCCCGCGGTGCATTTTTTTCAATCGCAAACGGGGCGGGAAATGCGCCGCCCGGGCGTGCGCCGGCTCAGGACTGCTTGGTGGAACCGCCGGAGGCAGTCGGATCGGCCTCGAATCGGGCGTCCCGATCCTTGCGGCTGGTCTTCCCTTCTGCCATCGGCCTTGCTTGACTGTGGCTTTCGGTGCATGGGCTCGTGTGTTCCAGACTGGGGATCGGGGGACGGTAATGGGTGGGCAAGGAACGGCTGAATGGTCGGTGCGATAGCGGGCGCGTCGACCGCCCGGATGTTACCCGCCGAGGAGGCAACCGAGCGCTTCGCGGCCCGTGGCAAGTTCTTCTTCCGGGGCACAGAGAAGTTCTTCCTGCGCAGCGTCACCTACGGGCCCTTCGCCCCGGGTGAGGACGGCACCCAGTTTCCGCGCCCGCAGCTCGTGCAGCGCGACTTCGCACTCATGCGCGACCTCGGCGCCAATGCCATCCGCACGTTCACGGTGCCGCCGCAATGGTTGCTCGACCGCGCGCTCGAGTACGGCATGGCCGTCCTGGTCGGACTCCCGTGGGCCGAGCACGTCTGTTTCCTCGAGGACCGCAGCGTGGTCAGACAGGTCCAGGCAGTGGTGCGCGAGGGCGTCGAGCGCTGCCAGCACCACCCGGCCGTCTTTGCCTATCTGGTCGGCAACGAGATCCCGCCCGATGTCGTCCGCTGGTTGGGGCCGCAGCGGGTTCAGGCGTTCATCGAGGAGCTGGCCGGGATCGTCAAAGCGGCGGACCCGCAGGCGCTGGTCAGCTACGCGAACTTCCCGCCCACCGAATACCTGGACTTCGACCAGCTGGATTTCATCTGCTTCAACGTCTACCTGCATCGCGAGAGCGACTTTCGGCGCTACCTCCTGCGGCTGCAGAACCTGACCGGCGACAAGCCGTTGGTGCTGACGGAGTTCGGCGTCGACGCGATCCGCGAGGGGCGCGACGGTCAAGCCGCCATCCTGGCCTGGCAGACGCGGGCCGCCTTCGAGCTGGGCGTCGCGGGGACCTCGATCTTCTCGTGGACCGACGATTGGTTCACGGGGGGCTTTCAGGTCGACGACTGGGCCTTCGGCCTGGTCGATCGCGAGCGCAACCGCAAGCCCGCGTTCTCCGAGGTGCAGCGCATCTATCGCGCCGACCTGCCGGTCGCGCCACCGGCGCCGCCGAAGATCTCGGTGGTCATCTGCGCCTACAACGCCGAGCGCACCATGCGGGCGTGTCTCGAGTCGCTGCGCACGCTGCGCTACCCGCAGTACGAGGTGATCGTCGTCAACGACGGGTCGACCGACCGCACGCTGGAGATCGCCCAGCAGTTTCCCGAGGCGCGGATCATCTCGCAGGAGAACAAGGGCCTCAGCGCGGCGCGCAATGTCGGCATCGACGCCGCGACCGGCGACATCGTCGCGTTCACCGACTCGGATTGCGTCGTCGATCCCGACTGGCTCACGTATCTGGCTTACAGCTTCGTGAACGGCGGCTTCGTCGCCGTCGGCGGACCCAACCTGCCGCCGCCGGAGGAGTCGCGCACGGCGGCGTGCGTGGCGGCGTCCCCCGGCGGGCCGACGCACGTGCTGCTGAACGACCAGGTGGCCGAGCACATACCCGGCTGCAACATGGCGTTTCGGAAGGACGTGCTGCAGCGGGTGGGCGGCTTCGACGCGGTGTTCCGCGCCGCCGGTGACGACGTCGATCTGTGCTGGCGCTTGCAGAATGACGGGCATGTTATCGGGTTCAGCGCCGCGGCGATGGTCTGGCACTTCCGTCGCAACACCGTGACGGCCTACATCAAGCAGCAGATGGGATACGGCGCCGCCGAGGCGTTGCTCTATTTCAAGCATCCGTACCGCTTCAACCTGCTCGGCCAGTCGAAGTGGCTGGGCCGGATCTACGGCGACCTCGAGCATTCGCTCTTCCTGCGCCGACCGGTGATCTACTACGGGACGTTCGGCCGCTCGCTCTTCCAGACCCTGTACGAAGCGCCGACCTCGCTGTTCGCCTTTCTGCCGTTCACGCTGGAGTGGAACATCGTCGCCGCCGTCATGCTGCTCGGCTCCGTCGGCGCCGGGTCGATCGCACCGTTCGGGGCGATCCCGTTGCTGATCGCCTTCGCTGCCGCGCTGGCGACGGCATGGCGCGCGCGGGTCGACCCGCGCTACGACGACTGGCGCGGGCGCCTGCTGGTGGCGGGTCTCACCTACCTCGGTCCCTTGGCGCGCAGCTGGCAGCGCTACCGCATCCGGCTGGAAGGCGTGCGCGCCGTCGAGCGGGTGGTCTTCGAGGCGCCGTCGCAGACGCCGCGCCTCGATTGGCGGACACGCGCTTTTTCGCTGGCGTACTGGTCGGAAGCCGGGACGGAGAAGGAGGAGCTGCTGCAAGGGGTCATCGATTTCTTCAACCCGCGCCGCTACCAGGTGGCCGTCGACCAGGGCTGGAGCGAGTGGGACATCGAAGTCCACCGCGGCCTCTGGGCGCGCGCGAAGCTGATGGTCGCGGTGGAGAACCACGGCGGCGCGAAGCGGGTGTTGCGCGTCCGCTGCCGGGCGCACTCGTCGTTCCTGGCCCGGCTGACGGTCGGCGTGGCGGCGGGGATGCTCGGACTGACTGCGCTGCTCGCCGATGCACCGGTGACGATCGCGATGGGCATCCTCGGCCTGCTGGCCACGGGCGGCATCGTCAGCGCGGTGGTGGGGCTGGGGCGGGTCGTGCATCAGGTGGTGGAGATCGTTGCGGACCGGCTCGGTCTGACGGCACTGGGGGGCTCGAACGGCGGCGCGGCCCCGTGATGGTGCTGCGCCGCACGGCCGCGTACCTGTGGCCCTATCGCTGGCGCGTGGGTGTGGCGCTGCTGCAGGTCGCGGGCATCAGCGCGCTCGAGCTGCTCAAGCCCTGGCCGCTGCAGATCGTCATCGACGGCGTCTTGGGGGGAAAGCCGGTGCGATGGGCCCCGCTCGCGGGCCTGCCCGGGCCGACCCTCCTGGCGGTGGCATCGGCGGCGTTGGTGCTGATCTATCTGCTGCTCGGCTTGCTGGCGGTGTGGAACAACTACAGCACCATCTCGATCGGGCAGGGGATGGTCAACGATCTGCGCAGCCGCTTCTACGCCCACCTGCAACGGCTGTCGCTCTCCTTCCACGCGCGCGCCGGCGTCGGCGATCTGATCTACCGGGTGACCGCGGATACGTTCGCCATCCAGACCCTGGCGATGAACGGGCTGTTCCCGATCCTGTCGGCAGCGCTGCTGCTCGGGGGCATGCTGGTGGTGATGGTGCGACTGGATCCGCTGCTCACCGTCGTAGCGTGCGCCGTCGGACCGCTCCTGCTGATTGGCGTCCTGCTGGTCAATCGGCGCATCGCCGCGGCGGCGACCGAGATGCGCGAGCGGGAGAGCGAAGTCTATCAGATCGTGCAGCGCAACCTCTCGGCCATCAAGGTCGTGCAGGCGTTCTCGCGCGAGGAGGTCGAGCACCGTCGCTTCCTCGCCGGCAGCGCCGCCAGCCTGCGCAGCGGATTGCGACTCTATACGCTGCAGACCGCATACGGCGCGGCAACCAACGTCGTCGTCGCCGCCGGCACGGCTGCCGTGCTGTGGGTCGGCGCCCAGCAAGTGTGGAGCGGTCATCTGAGCGTCGGCGAGGTGGTCGTGTTCGTCAGCTATCTCGCGTCGCTGTACGGACCGATCAACTCGATCGTGCAGACCTACGGGCTGATCAAGGGGGCGCAAGCCGGGGTCGTCAGGGTGTTCAGCATCCTCGACACCGACCCGGCGGTGCGCGACGGACATGGCACCTTGGCGAAGCCGGTGCGCGGCGAGGTCGAGTTTCGCGACGTCGGCTTCGCGTACCCGGACGGTGCGCCGGCGCTCCATCACGTGTCGCTGCGGGTGAGATCCGGCGAGTGCCTGGCCATCGTCGGGCCGACGGGTGCCGGCAAGAGCACGCTGGTGAGTCTGGTGCCGCGCTTCTATGACGCGACCGAGGGCCAGGTGTTGGTCGACGGGGTCGACGTGCGGACCCTGCGCAGCGCCGACCTGCGCGGCCAGATCAGCATGGTCCTGCAGCCGCCGATCGTGTTCCCGATGAGCATCCACGACAACATCGCGTACGGCTGTCCGGCGGCGACCCGTGCAGAAGTCGAGTCCGCGGCTCGCGTTGCGCAGGCGCACGAGTTCATCCTGCGGCTGCCGGCAGGCTACGACACGGTGGTCGGAGAGCAGGGCGCCACGCTGTCCGAGGGCGAGCGCCAGCGTCTGACCATCGCGCGCGCGGTGCTGCGCCAGTCGCCGATCCTCATTCTCGACGAGCCGACGTCGTCGGTCGATGTGACGACCGAGGCGGGGATCATGGCTGGCCTGGAGCGCCTGATCGCCGGCCGGACGACCTTCGTCATCGCGCATCGCCTGAGCACCGTGCGCCGCGCCGACCGCATCGCCGTGCTGCAGCAGGGCGCCGTCGTCGAGTCCGGCACGCTCGCCGAGCTGCTGGCGCGCGGTGGGGTGTTCGCGCGCATGTACGCGACCCAGTTCCGCGAGGAGCCGTTGCAGCGCGAGGCGTGAGGCATGCGCATCGTCGTCACCGGCCTGGTCGCGACCTATCCGCTCGGCGGCGTGAGCTGGGACTACCTCGCCTACGTCGACGGCTTTCGCCACCTCGGTCACGAGGTGCTGTACCTCGAGGACACCGGCGCCTGGTTCTACCACCCCGCCGAGCAGACCTTCAGCGCCGATGCGGCTCCCAACCTGCGCTATCTGGCCGAGGCGCTCGCCGCGCTCGGCGCGGCCGATGTGGGGTGGGCCGTACGCGGCCCCGACGACGTCTCCCATGGGTGGGAGCCCGCGGCGGTGCAGCGCTTCTGCCGCAGCGCCGATCTCTTCCTCAACCTGTCCGGCTCATGCTGGCTGCGCGACGAATACCGCGGCGCGCGGCGTACGGCGTATCTCGATAGCGACCCGGGGTACACCCAGGCCAAGTTGTGGGCGGCCGAGCACGGTTGTGCCACCGCGGACCAGCTCTTCTCGGTCGACCTGATCCGCCAGCACGACTGTTTCTTCACGTTCGCGGAGCACCTCGGGGCGCCCGATTGCCGGGTGCCGACGTGCGGCATCGAGTGGAAGCCGACCCGCCAGCCGGTAGTGCTCGAGCGCTGGCCGGTCGCGCTCGACGCCGCCGCGCGCCGCTTCACGACGGTGATGTCATGGAGACAAGAGACCGCCCCGCCGGTCATCGACGGCGTGCGCTACGGCGCAAAGGACGCTGAGTTCCTGCGCTTTCTCGACCTGCCGGCACGGACGCCCAGCCAGCTGGAGGTGGCGATCGCCGGCGCGGCTCCGGTCGAGCTCCTGTCGGCACACGGCTGGCGCGTGGTCGAGGCGTATCCGCGCTCGGCGACCATGGCCGACTACCAGCGCTATCTGCAGGCCTCGCGCGGCGAATGGAGCGTCGCCAAGAACGCTTACGTGGCGCTGCGCAGCGGCTGGTTCAGCACCCGCAGCGCGGTGTACCTGGCCTCGGGCAAGCCGGTGGTGGTGCAGGATACGGGGTGGAGCGCGCACTACCCGAGCGGCGAGGGGCTGCTACCGTTTGACAGCATGGAGGACGCGGTCGCGGCGCTGGCGGCGGTCGAAGGGGACTACCGCCGCCACGGTGAGGCGGCCCGCGCGGTCGCCGAACAGGAGCTCGCCGCGCCCGCGGTGCTCGAGCGCCTGCTGCGCGACGCGGGGCTCTGATGCCGGTCCGGGTGGTCGTCGCCGGTGCCATCGCGCACGCACCGATCAACGCCGGCGGCGCGGCGTGGGCGTTCCTGCAGTATGTGCTCGGCTTCCGCCAGCTCGGTTGCGAGGTGCTCTACGTGGAGCACCTCGACGTGGGCGACTGCATCGACGGGGCGTGGCAGCCGGCGCCGTTCGCTGCATCGGCCAACGCGCGGGTGTTCACCGACCTGGTCGAGCTCTTTGACCTGCGCGACAGCGTCGCACTGATCGAGCGCGACGGCCCCAATGGCGTCGGGTTGACGCACGGTGAAGCGCTGGAGTGGGCCGACGCCGCCGATCTGTTCGTCAACCTCTCCGGCCGCTTCCATCTGCAGGACATCCTGCGTGCGCCGCGCCGACGGGTGTACGTCGACCTCGATCCCGGGTTCACCCAGATCTGGCAGGCACGGTACGGTGCCGACATGAACCTGCCCGGGCACGACGTGTACGTGTCAGTCGGTCTCAACCTCGGCCAGGCCGATTGCCCGGTCCCGACGCTCGGCCTGCCGTGGCGGCGGATCTATCCACCGGTGGTGCGTGCCGAATGGCGGCCGGAACGGGGAGTTGGCGATGCGTATACCACCGTGGCGGACTGGAGGGGATACTCGCCGATCGAATGGGAGGGCGTTTGGTACAAGCAGAAGGCGGACGAGTTCCTGCGCCTGATCGACCTGCCGCGGCGCACGCCGTGTGCCCTCGAGATCTGCTTGGCGATCCACCCGGAGGAGCCGGATCTGCCGCGCTTGCGGGCACACGGGTGGCGCTTGAGCGATCCGGGCGTCCACGCGGCGAACACGGAGACGTATCGGGACTACGTGCGCGGCTCGCGCGGCGAGTTCAGCGTCGCCAAGCACGGCTACGTCGCCGGCCGCACCGGCTGGGTGAGCGACCGCACCGCGTGCTACCTGGCGGCGGGCCGGCCAGCGGTGGTGCAGGACACGGGCCTGTGCGCGCACCTGCCGGTCGGTGAGGGGCTGCTGGTCTTCGAGCAAGCGGACGAAGCCGCCGCCGCGCTGGCCGAGGTCGAGCGCGACTACGCGCACCACGCGCGCGCGGCGGCGGCCCTGGCGGCGACCTACTTCGACTCCGACCGCGTGCTCGCCGAGCTGCTCGACTTCGCCGGGGTTTGAGCATGCGCGACGTCGCGGTCCTGACCGGTTACGTCGTCCGCTGTCCGCTCGCCGGCTACGCGTGGCAGGCGCTGCACTACCTGAACGGGTTGCGCGCGCTCGGTTTCGACCCGTACTTCTACGAGGACACGGCGTACTACAGCGACTGCTTCGATCCGGTCAGCGGCGAGATGGGCGATGCCGGACCCGGCGCGCTGGCGTTCGCGGCGGGGTTCTTTGCCGAGCACGGGCTCGGCGAGCGCTGGATCTTCTGGGACGCGCGGCGGGATCGGTACGCCGGGCGTACGCGCGAGGAGGCCCGCGCGGTGCTGGACGGGGCAAAGCTGCTGCTCAGTCTGGCGGCGGTCAACCGCATGCCGCCCGGCGTCGGGGCGCGGCGCGTCTTCGTCGACATCGACCCGGGGGTGACACAGATCGAGGCCCTGCACGACGCCGCGCTGCGGGAGCTGCTCGACGCCTACGATGTGCATTTCACCATCGGCGAGAACATCGGCCGGCCGGGGTGCGCGGTCCCGACCGGCGGGCGGACCTGGCATCCGACGCGGCAGCCGATCGCGCTCGACCTGTGGGAGCCGCTGGCGCGGGAATCCGCCGCAGCGTTCACCACCATCGGCCGTTGGGACGAGCGGCGACGCGTGCAGGCGCTCGGCAACGAGCGGTATTCGTGGAGCAAGCGCGACGAATGGCTGCGTTACCTCGATGTGCCGCGCGCCACCGGCGCGTCGTTCGAGCTGGCGATGGACGTGGACAAGACCCCCGGCGACCGCGAGCGCTTGGCCGCCAGCGGTTGGAACGTGGTCGATCCGCTCGCCGTGTCAACCGATGCGGCGCGCTACCGCGACTACATCCGGCGCTCGCTCGGCGAGTTCTCGGTCGCCAAGGAGCTGAACGTTCGCCTGGCCACCGGCTGGTTCTCCGATCGCAGCGCGTGCTACCTCGCGGCCGGACGCCCGGTGATCGTGCAGGACACCGGCTTTCGCACCGCGCTGCCGACCGGCGCCGGGCTGGTGCCGTTCCGCACCCTGGCGGATGCGGTCGAGGCAGTGGACGCGGTGGTGGGCGACTGGCCGCTGCACAGCGCCGCGGCGCGGCGGATCGCCGAGCAGCACTTCAACGCCCGGTGGGTCCTCGCCGACCTGCTCGACCGCGCCGGCGTGTAGCAGTGGGCCGGAATCAGAGCGCGTATTTCTTGAGCAGCTGACGGGCGATGATCGTGCGCTGGATCTCGTTCGTCCCTTCGCCGATGAGCATCAGCGGCGCGTCGCGGTAGAAGCGCTCGACCGGGAACTCCTGCGTATAGCCGTAGCCGCCGAGCACCCGCATGGCTTCGAGGCTCACCTCGGCACAGGTCTCCGAGGCAAAGAGCTTCGCCATGCCCGCCTCGAGGTCGCAGCGCTCGCCGCTGTCCTTCTTGTGGGCCGCCTGACGCACCAGCAAGCGCGCGGCCTCGATCTTGGTGGCCATGTCGGCGAGCTTGAGTTGGATGGCCTGGTGCTCACAGATCGGTTTGCCGAAGGTCTCGCGCTGCTGGGCGTACTTGATCGCTTGCTCGAACGCCGCCCGGGCCACGCCGACGGCGCGCGAGGCGATGTTGATGCGCCCCACCTCCAGGCCGCTGAGGACATGCTGCATGCCGTGCCCCTCGGCACCGCCGACCAGGTTCTCGACCGGCACGCGGAAGTCCTCGAACAGGATCTCCACGGTATCGACGCCTTTGTATCCGATCTTGTCGATGTCCCGGCTGACCGTTACCCCGGGTCCTTTCTCGGCGATGAACAAGCTCATTCCCTTGTGCGGCGGATTGGCGCTGGGATCCGTCTTGCAGACCAGCGCGTACAGGTTGCCGCTCCGGCCGTTGGTGACGAACATCTTGGTGCCGTTGATGGTATAGAAGTCGCCGCGCCGGGTGGCCGTCGTCCGGATGCGCTGCACGTCGCTGCCGGCGTGCGCCTCGGTCAGGCAGAGGGCGCCGCGAAACTCGCCGCGCGCCATCGGCGGCAGGTACCGCTGCTTCTGCGCGTCGGTGCCGTGCATGCGGATGATGTAGGCGAGCAGCAGGTGGGTGTTGAGGATCCCGCTCAGGCTCATCCATCCCACGCACAGCTCCTCGATGAGCATGGCGTAGGTGGAGAAGTCGAGGCCGAGGCCGCCGAACTCGGCGGGTATCGTCGCGCCGAAGAGGCCGAGCGCCTGCATGCGGTCAGCGAGCTGGCGCGGGTACTCGTTGCGGTGCTCGAGGGTACTGGCGACGGGGATGACCTCGCGGTCGACGAAGCGGCGGATGGTGTCGACCAGTTCCTGGCGGACATCAGCGGGTGTGCTCACGGGGGCTCCTTCCGAGTGGTGGGACTGCCGCCGATTAATCGCATCTCGGCGGCCAAGTCCAGGGTGCGCGGCAATCCGGGGACGGTGTGCGGTGTCGCTTGCCGTTCTGGGACAAGGGCAAACCGAAGATCCGGTGGGATCCGCCCGGCGCGCTGCCAGGGCAAACAGCGCTTGACCACTCGCCTCCGCCATGGTGAATAAGCAGTGATAGGAGGTCTGTTCGTGACAGCGGCGGTGCGGTGGATTGGGGTAGGCGGGGTGTTGGTGGTGCTCGGCACGGCCACCGTCGGCGTAGCGGGCGAACTGATCGCCAGCGTCCCCGACGGCGCGGGCAGCTACGGCAACTCGCCGGTCATCGAGATCTGGAAGTCGGAGCGCAAACTCACGCTGCGCGAGGGCGACGCGCTGATCGGCGAGTTTCGGGTCGCGCTCGGCGCGCAACCCCACTACGGCAAGGAGCTCCAGGGGGACGGGCGTACGCCGGTTGGCCGCTACTACGTATCGGACAAGAAGGCCGACAGTCGCTTCCATCGCTTTCTCGGCATCAGCTATCCGAACGTCGATGACGCCGAGCGCGGCTATCGGCGCGGCCTGATCGACGCGGGTGAGTGGGCGGACATCTTCTTCGCCAACTTGCGCGGCGACGCTCCGCCATGGCGCACCGTCTTGGGCGGGCGGGTCGGCATCCACGGCTATGGCGGTCGTCCGTATCTGCCGATCGACTGGACCGAAGGTTGCATCGCGGTGAGCGACGCGGACATCGAGATCATCTACGATCGCACGCCGGTCGGCACGCCGGTGCTGATCAACGAGTAGCGCCGCGGGCGCGATGCGCTGGCGACCAGCGGCCGGCCACGAGCCCGGATCGCGTTGGCTAGCGGAACAGGTCGAACTGCTTCTCGCGCACCAGCTCGCGGCCGGATCCATCGCCGGGCTCGAAGGCGTAGCCGCGCACCAGGGCGGCGGGGATGCCGTCGCCCTTGCGCATGACCAGCCCCGCGGCTGCCGCGAGGGCGTCGGCCTGGGCCGCGACGGTGTGCTTGAGCGTGCGCCCATCCAGGTCGGCGCTGCCGCGCAGGTCGAGCAAGGCCGGCATGCCCGCGACGCCGAGCGCGAAGTCGACCAACCCCTGCCGCCACGGGCGGCCGAAGGTATCGGTGACGATCACCGCGACGTGCCGGCCGTAGCGCGCGCGTGCCGCGTGCGCGATGCGGCGCGCCGAGGCGTCGGGGTCGGTGGGCAACAGGACGACGACGTTGGGGTCGCCGCTGTTCGACTCGTCGACGCCGGCGTTCGCGCACACCCAGCCGGGGCCGGTTTCGACGATCAGATGGCCGGCGTCCATGCGGACGATGCGCGTCGTCTCGCGCAGGATGACCTCGACGACGCGCGGGTCCTTGCCGTCGGTCTGCTGCGCGAGCGCGACGGCGAAGGGCGATGGGGTGACGCGGCGAAGGTCGGCGAGCCGGCCCTCGGCCTTCGACACGATCTTCTGGCAGACGACGAGGATGTCGCGATCGGCCAGCGCCATGCCGTTGGCGTCCAGGGCGCGAAAGAGCAGCGCCGCCAGGTCGTCGCCCGCCTGCACCATGGGGACGCCGGATACCGGCGAGATCGACAGCGTCATGCGCCTGGCAAGATAGGGTGGCGGCTGCCGGCGGTTCAAGAGATCGGCGCCGCCAGGGCGCGCAGCACCGCGCGGGCGAGCCGGCGGGACTGGGCCGGCGAGCGCATGATGGTATCGGTGATGAGCGGCCGCATGCCCAGCGCCGCAATGCGGGGCGCGAGCGCGGCGTCGCGCTCGTCGAGCACGAAGAGGTCGACGAAATCGCGGTAGAGCCGGGCGACGCCCACGGCGGAGACTTCGTGGCCGAGGCCGCGCAGCATGTGGTCGAGCGGTCCCTTGATCGGCAGGCCGCGGACCAGCGGGCTGACGGCGGCGATGCGCACGCGGGCTTGCCGCAGCGTCCGGCGCACGCCGGGCAGGGCGAGGATCGGGTCGATGCTGACGATCGGATTGCTCGGCGGGACGATGATCGCCCCGGCGCCCCGCAGCGCCGCCAGCACCCCTGGTGCGGGCCGGGCACGGCCGATGCCGGCAAAGCGCACCCGGCGGACACGGCCGCGGCCACGTCGTTTGACCAGGTATTCCTGGAACGGCAGCGAGCCGGCGCCCGCCACCTCGACGTGCGTGCGCACCGGCTGATCGCTCATCGGCAGGATGCGCTGGCGCAGGCCGTGGCGGGTGGCGATGTCGGCGGTCACCCGGGAGAGCGACCGCCCGCGGCGGAGCTGATCGGTGCGGAAGATGTGCGTGGCGAGATCGGCATCGCCGAGGCGGAACCACGCGTGGGCGTAGAAGCGCTGCAACGCCTCGAGGCAGTCGAACGTATCGCGCGCGATCCCCCAGCCGTGGCGCGGGTCGACGCGATTCGCCAGCGTGTAGGTGACGGTGTCGAGATCGGGCGAGACGTGCAAGCCGAAGAACGTCTCGTCGTCGGCGGTGTTGACGATGACCGTCAGCCGCGCCGGATCAAGACACGAGCGCAGCCCCCGGAGAAACCGCGCTGCTCCCACTCCGCCAGCCAGCACCGCGACCCGTTTCGGGGACGCCGGTGGACGAGATTCGGCCATAGGTCGTTGTCCGTTGCACGGGAACGCGGCCCGCGCCCAGGATCAGCGCGCGGATCTCGGATTCGGGTAGATACTCGCCGGCCTCGCCGCCGGCGGCCTTGGTGATCGACTCCTCCATCAGCGTGCCGCCGAAGTCGTTGCAGCCGGCGGCGAGCGTGAGCTGGGAGAGCTCCGTGCCAAGCTTCACCCACGAGGTCTGCAGGTTGTCGATCCAGCCGCGCAGCATGAGGCGCGACACGGCGTAGACGCGAACGTCGAGCGCGCCGACGGGCGGCGGTGTGACCAGCCCCTTCTGATAGAGCGCGGTGAGGGTGTGGATGAAGCGCAGCGGGACGAACTCGGTGAAGCCCCCGGTGCGCTTCTGAATGTCGCGGATGAGCCCGAGATGCCGCGCCACGTGCGCCGGCGACTCGACGTGCCCGTACATCACCGTCGAGCTGGAGCGGATGCCGAGCACGTGCGCGGTGGTGATGATGTCGACCCAGGTGCGGACGTCGACCTTCTTGTGGCTCAGGATCTCGCGCACGTCGTCGTCGAGGATCTCGGCGGCGGTGCCGGGGACCGTGCCGAGGCCGGCGTCGCGCAGCATGGTGAGGTAGTCGCGGTAGGTCATGCCGGTGCGGCGCGCGCCGTACATGATCTCCATCGGCGAGAAGGCGTGGATGTGGAGGCGCGGGAAGCGCGCTTTGATGGCGACGAGCAGGTCCCGGTAGAAGAACGCGTCGGACTCGGGATTGATCCCGCCCTGCATGCAGACTTCGCTGGCGCCGCGGTCGACCGCGTCCTGCACCTTCACCAACACGTCGTCGATCGAGTGGTTGTAGGCGCTGGCGTCCTTGCGGTGCACCGCGAACGCGCAGAATTGGCAGCCGACGAAGCAGATGTTCGTCCAGTTGATGTTCCGGTTGACGACGTAGGTGACCTCGTCCCCGACGTCCGCGGCACGCACCACGTCGGCGGCGCGCACCAACGCGATGAAGTCGTCGCCCTGGACCTCGAGGAGCGGGGCCGCTTCCTCGACCGTCAGCTCGTCTTTGGCCAGCGCACGGTCGAGGCTCGCGGCCGTCGCCGGCGTGGCCGCGCGCAGGAGCTGATCCAGCGGACGGCGGTCCCGGATCGCCTCGCGCAGGTCATCCCACATGATGCACTCCTTCTCCGGCGCCGTGCGCGGCCAGGCGCGGGCGCAGCGACGGATCGACAAAGCCGGGCCGATCGACGTACTCGGGATAGATGGGCAGTCGGCGGGCCAGGGTGAAGCCTTCGGCGGCACACGTTCGCGCCAGCGCCTGCACCTGTGGCCACGGTGCTTCCGGGTTCACGTAGTCGAGGGTCAGCGGCGAGATGCCGCCCCAGTCGTTGATGCCCGCGGCGAGAAACAGCCGGTGGTCGTACGGGCTCAGGTTGGGCGGTGCCTGAATGTTCATCTGCGGCAGCATCAGCCGGGCGACGGCGATCGTGCGGGCGGTGTCGAGGCTGGTCGGCTCCGCCGCACCGGCCATGCGGGTGGTGGGCTTGGCGCGGAAGTTCTGCACGATGATCTCTTGGATGTGCCCGAAGGCCGCGTGCAACTCGCCGATGGCGCGCAGGCTGTCGACGCGCTCGCGGCGTGTCTCGCCGATCCCGAGCAGGATGCCGGTCGTGAATGGGATCTCCAGCGCGCCGGCGTCGCGCATCATCGCCAAGCGCAGGGCCGGTTCCTTGTCGGGCGCCTGCTGGTGGGCGCCGCCGCGCTGGCGCAAGCGGGGACTCACCGATTCGAGCATGAGCCCGAGGCTGACGTTGAGCGGCTTGAGGCGACGCATCTCGTCGCGGCTCAACAGCCCGGCATTGGTATGCGGCAGCATGCCCTCATCGAGCGCGATCTCGCAGCAGGCGGCGACGTATTCGATGGTGCTCGTGTGTCCGAGCACCGCGAGCGTCTCGCGATACGATCGATACGCGCGCTCCGGCTTGTCCCCGAGGCACATCAGCGCTTCGATGCAGCCGAGGGCGCGGCCGGCGTGGCAGTACGCGCGTACCTCCTCGGGCAGCATCGTCCAGGCGTCGGGCTCGTCGGGGTCCTTGCGGAAGGTGCAGTACGAGCAGCGGTCGAGGCACAGGTTGGTGACCGGCAGGAAGACCTTCGGTGAGTACGTGACGGTGCGGCCCTTGTACAGGGTGCGCACGTGCCCGGCGACCGCCAGCAGCGCGGGGATGTGCTCGTCGCGCAGCTCGAGCAGGTGCAGCGCCTGTCGATCGTCGATCGGCGTGCCCGCAACCGCTTGTTCGAGAGCGGCGCGCCCGAACGGATCGATGGTGCCGAGTTGCCCGGCGGCAATCTCAGTCTCGGTGATACCGTGCATAGCCACGCGGGATCAGGCCGTGCGCCGTCAGCGGCGCTCTGCGGCCCTTATAGGAACGCGTTGCGCGGCGAGTCAAGGTAGCCGGACCGCGCGTTGGAGCGGTCGTCGCGGCGGTGGCGCGTCCGTGGCTGCCGGGCGGTGATTACGCTGCGGAGCGGTTGAGGATCCGCCGGACGCGCACGGCGAGGGCCCCGTCCTCGCGCCGATGGTCGTCGACGAAGCCGCGCACGCGCTCGATCTCCCAGGCGTCGAAGAACGGGGCGCAGTGCTCGAGCACCAGGGCGCAGAGCTCGGCGGGGAAGGGGCCGATCGAGGCGTTGGGGACCGACGCGTCATCGAAGCTGGTGTCGACGGCGGCGGGATCGAGGTCGGCGACTAGCTCGCGCACCGTCTGCACGAAGCGCTCGATCTTGGCGGGTCGCATGGCGTGCGGATAGAAGTGACGATCCAGGGCGCGGCGCAGCAGCGGCTCGTCGATTTCGACGCAGTCGGTGGCGGACGGCGATACGGAGGTGAGCTCGTGGCGGCGCGGCTCGTCGATCGAGGCCCGCCAGCTGCGGACCAGCAGCACCTCGGCGCCGACGGCGATCTGGAACCAGCGAGTGCTCATCGGATCCCAAACCGGGCCATCGAAGAGGGCGGGGTCGGGGAGGGACTGTGCGTCCTCGAGGGTGTGCCCGAAGTGGGCGGCATGGAACTCGGTCAGGCCGTCGTCATCCGTCTCGGATCGGACGCCGAACGAGTGCAGCACGCCGCATTGGCGACAGAGCAGGAACGCGTGCGACACGGCTGGCACCTCCCTAGGCGTCGTGCGGCGGCTTGCCCCTACGGGGGTCGGCCGCGAAAACCGGCAGCGAGATGGTGAACTGTGTGCCCGCGCCGCTTTCGCTGCGGACGCGCAGCGCGCCGCCGAGGAATTCGGTCATCCGGGACGCCATGCGCAGGCCGAGCCCGAGGCCGCGAGCGCGCGCCGGCGTCGGGGTGATGTCGTCGACCAGCTGCGCGATGTCGGCGTTCTGGATCCCGACCCCGGTGTCGCGCACGTAGACCTCGAAGGTCGCGCGGTCCGGCGCGACGTGGGCAGAGAGCGCGATCGACCCGTCGGGGGTGAACTTCACCGCGTTGTCGATCAGCGCCCACATCACGCGCTCGAGCTTGTGCTCGTCGGTGGTCACCCATAGCGGCGTCGCGTCGCCCTCGACGGCGAGGGTGAGCCCGCGCTGGCGAGCGGCGGCGGCGAACTGCCGGGCGACGCGCCGCAGGGTGTCGCGCACGTCGAAGCTGGTGACCACCGGCTGCAGCTCGCCGGCGTCGAGCGAGTTGAGCAACAACACCGTCTCGATCAGGTTGAGCAACTTCTGAGAATTGGCCTGGATGCGGTCGAACGCCACGCGCTGGTCTTCGTTGAGACGCGTGTGCAGCTCCTCGGTGAGGATCGAGTTGTACCCGATGATGGCGCTGAGCGGGGTCCGCAGCTCGTGCGAGAGGTTGGCGAGGAAGTCGTCCTTGATGCGCCGCGCGCGCTGCGCCTGGCGCCGCCGCTCGACCGCGCGGTGGACGAGGTCCGAGATCTGCGGCACGTCGAACGGCTTGGTGACGTAATCGAAGACCCGGTTGCGCAGGCCGCGCACGGCCGAGTCGAGCGACGCATACCCGGTGACGACGATGATCTCGATGTCGGGGTCGAAGCGCTTGATGTGCTCCATGACCTCGATGCCCGGCATGCCGGGCATGCGCAGGTCGAGCGTCACGACGTCGATCGATTTCGAATGTACGATCTCCAGGGCTTCGTAGCCGCTCGGCGCCGTGAAGACGTCGTACTCCGACTTGAACACCATCCGCAGCGATTCGGTCGGTCCGCGTTCGTCGTCGACGATCAACAGCGACGCTCGCTCCTCCATCCCTTGCTCCCTCCCCGCAGCGCGCAGGTCGTCCATGCAAAGCACCCTGCGTGCCACGGTCCAGGCGAGCAGCGTGGGCCCATTGGAAATCTGCAAAGAACATGGAGTCTGACATGTAACTCTCTAGAATCAGTCAAAATTCTGGAGGATCAGTGCCGAGCGGCGGTGACCAACGCCGCCCGGCGGCACCACCGGCGGTGTACAAATCTGTGCTCGGTCGGGCCAGGAAAGTGACGCTTGTCACATTCTTGGCCGCCCGACACTGCAGCAAAATCATAATGATAGAGGGTGGCCGAGAAGGACGGGCGCATATGCAGATCGACAGAGAGGAAACCCGCACGAGGTTCCCTGTGAGTCCGGCTCGCAACGCCCGCGGCGGGGGCGATGAGGACGGGATCAGCCGGGCAGCCGGGCGGTGAGCAGAATGAACGCCGCGGGGCTATCGATCGAGCGGTCGAGGCCGCCGCACAGCGCGTCGACCTGCGGCGTCAGCCGGCGCAGCAGCTCGGGCATGGCCGCTTCGGAAATCGCCCAGGTGCTCGAATAGGTACGGTTCGCCAGGGCGGTCAGCAGGCCGCGCCCGCTGAAGTGCTCGACCCACCGCGCCAATGTTGCTTGCGCGAGGGGTGCGCCCACGCTGCGGGCATGGTCGGCGAAGGTGCGGTCGGCGGTGTGGTTCCGCTCACGTGACGCGACGTCGACGCCGGCGATCTCACGCACGAGCGCGCGGGCGCGCGCGATCACCTGGCGCCGCGGGTGCTCGGCGTGATCCGTCCGACCGTAGAGGAGGATCCCATCGCTGCGAGTGGCGGCTTGAGCGGCGCGGAGTGCAGCGGCGGGATCGGGAAGAAGGTGGAGGATGTGGACGAAGAGCACGCCGTCGAAGGTCGCGCTGGGGAAGGGGAGGCTGGTGGCATCGGCGAGGGCGATCGCGACCTCGGGGCGCTTGGCGCGCAGGTGCGCCAACATCGCTGGGGCGATGTCGATGCCAGTGAGGCGGATGCCCTCGGTCGCCAGGGGAACGGCGATGCGTCCGGTTCCGACGCCGACCTCGAGCAGCGACGGCGCGGGCGCGACGTCGCGCAGCGCACGAGCGATCCCGCCGGTGATCGCCGCCAACGCGTCGGGCGGCAGGGCGCGTGTCGCGTCGTAGCAGTCGGCGACTCGGTCGAACGAGATGCGGCTCATCGGCTTCGCGGTGCGACCGCCGTCCCGGATCGGCCCTAGACCGCGCTGGCGGCGATGTTGACCATGAGGGCGAGCAGGGCGACGTTGAAAATGAACGAGACGACGCCGTGGGCCGTGGCGGTGCGGCGGATCGACTTGTCGGCGATCGCCACGTCGGACACCTGCGAGGTCATGCCGATCACGAACGAGAAGTAGACGAAGTCCCAGTAGTCGGGCGCCTCGTTTCCTGGGAACACCAGGCCAGCGCCATCGCGGTCGTCGTCGGAGTAGAATTGATGCGCGTAGTGCAGGGCGAAGATGGTGTGCACGAACCCCCACGAGAGCAGGATGGTCACCATGGCCAGCGCGAGCTGGTGCGGCTGGCGGCCGGTCCCGTGCGTGGGTGACGAGCTCAATTCGACGATGATCGCGCCCAAGCTGGCGAGTGCGGCGGCGACGGTCAGAACCAGAATACCGAACTGCCCTTCGTCCTCGAGGACGGCGCGCCGCCGAATATGACCGATGTGTGCACCGACCATGAGTTGGTAGACCAGCGCGAGGTACAGCGCGAGGCTGACGTCCCACGCGACCAGCAAGCGGGTGGCGAACCGCCGGTCTGTGGGCAGGACCGCCATGACCACCACGCCGACCGCAGCGGCGAGGAAGAGGCGCGGGCGCGCGCGAATGAGCCGCACCACGTACGGTGCTTGTCGCTCGCTGCGCGGGGTCGCACCCATCGCGGCCATTCGACCCGCATTTGCCCGGCGATTCAAGCGGTTGGCTCGATGGTTCGACGGCTCGCCAGCCGGCGGCGGAGTCGCTGCCGGCGGCGAACGGCATGCCGCGGGACGGTGGCCCATTTCGACCGTTGGACTCCCCCTCATTGACTTTGCTCTGTTTGCCTTGAAATCAAGGATGTGGGGACGCGGTACGGCTGCGGGTGAGCCACAGTCTACCCGGGTCGCAAACAACCTAAAGGGGGTCGAGATGGATCGAGCGGTTTCACGGGTGGGGCTGGCGTGTGTCGCGAGCGCCGTGGCGATGGCACTGCTGGCTGCGGTGCCGAGCGCCGCGCACGCGGCGAAGGCCTACCCGACCAACGAATGCGTGAGCGCCAAGCTGAAGAACGCTGGCACGTACTGCAGCGCCGTTCTGAAGGCGTGGAGCACCTGGGAAAAGAAGCAGGATGACGGCAAGCGCGACGCGGCCATCGCCAAAGCCCAAGGCAAGCTCGACGGAAAGTGGACCGACGCGGAGACCACGGCGACGACGGCGGGCGTCGATTGCGCCGATACGACCGTGTCGTCGAGCGGGTTGGGCCTGCTGGTCGGCACGGCGGCGGCGCAGATCGTCGCGGACGTCAACCAGGGGCTCGACCTGGCGCAGAAGGACGACGCCAAGTGCGGCGCCGACCTGCTCAAGATCGCGGCCAAGAAATGCCTCGCGCTGCTCAAGGCCGAGAGCAAGTTCATCGTCAAGTTGGACAGCGGCGCCGCCAAGCACAGCGCCGACCAATCGAAGGCCAGTCAGAAGTTCGACGATGGATGGAACAAGACCGCCGCCAAGGGCTGCACGTTCACCGAGACCCAGCCCGGACTCGAGGCGTCGGTCGATGCGCTGAGCCAGAGCATCATCCTCAGCAACACCGTGTCGCCGAACGTGGCCAGCACACAGTTCACCACCATCGCGCCGGTTGGGCCGATCGCCTACGAGGGCAAGAACTTCAATCCCATTTGCGCCACCGGCGGGCCTTACGAGTTCTTCGTCAAGCGCGGCACGGTGAACAAGCTGCTCATGTACTACCAGGGAGGCGGCGCGTGCTGGGAGCAGCTCACCTGCGGCATCCCGGTGTGCGACATTTCGGTCGGCCCGTCGGACAATCCCCAGGGGGCCACGACCGGCTTCTTCAACCTCAGCAATCCGAACAACCCGTTCAAGGACTGGAACATCGTCTTCGTGTCGTACTGCAGCTGTGACATCCACTTCGGCGATGCGGCCCAGGACTACGGCAACGTCAATCCGATGACCCCGGTCCACATCGAGCACCGCGGCTACCAGAACTCCAAGGTGGCGGAGAAGTTCGCCCGCGAGCACTTCGTCAATCCCGACGTCGTGTTCGTGACCGGGTCCAGCGCCGGCGCCTATGGCGCCTGGTTCAACGGGCCCCTGCTCGAGGGCGTGTATCCGGCGTCGCAGTTCCACGTTCTCGCCGACGCGGGGAACGGCGTGATCACCCAGAGCTTCCTCGACAACTTCTTCCCCAACTGGAACTTCGCTGCCAACCTGCCGACCAACATTCCAGGCCTGCAGGACACGCTGACCAACGGCACCGGCATCCCCGGATACACCGAGGTCGTCGCCAACGCCTTCCCGAATACGACGTGGGCACACTACGCGACCGCGTTCGACGGCGGCACCGGCGGGCAGACGGGCTTCTACAACATCATGCTCAACGGCAATAATCCGGCAGCCGCCGTGACCTGGTGGCAAGGGAGCTGCGCCTTCAACAGCGTCATGACGCAGCAGGTGATGGACACCTCCGCGGCGGTGCCCTCGAACTACCGCTACTACATCGGCACCGGCTCCCGGCATACGATGTGGGGCAGCGACAAGGTGTACAACGACACGACGGGCGGCGTGCCGCTGCTCGTCGACTGGATCGACGCCATGCTCGACAGCAGTCCTCCGATGTCGAACGACGCCAACTGGACGAACGTCGAGTGTACCAACTGCGGCCTGCTCCTGCCGGGTGACGTCCGGCCCAACCCACTCCAGCCGCCGTTCCAGCAGGTCGGCTCGGACGTCGTCGTGACCTGCCCGTAGATTCGTGCTCCGCGTGATGCCCGCGCGCCGTCTCCGGCGCGCGGGCATCACGATCCTCCGGTGCGTGGACGCGTCGGTCGATCGGCGCACGTCGCGCCATTCGCGCTGTCGGAGTCGCCAGCGCCCCTCCGGTCGTCGGCAACCAAGCCCGCTGCATGCTCAGTGGTGGTCGTGAGCTGCGGCCCTAGGTGTCGCGGCAGCGTGGAGTCGCCCAGCGGGGAACTTCCAACCAAACAAGCTCCGTGTTCTTGCGTCTGGGAAGTTCTCGAATCGACGAGGGCGATCGTCGGTGATTTCCATGCCGCGGCCCGAGGTCGCGTGGTGTGGCCGACCCATTGCTCTCTCGAGCGGCGTCGGCCGCGCGCCGGCGTCGAGAAGGAGGGTGGTTCATGACGGTCCGGATAGGGATCAACGGGTTCGGTCGCATCGGACGGTTGTTCTTTCGATTCGGGACCGAGCGCGGGTTTGAGATCGCGGCGGTGAACGACGTCGTCCCGGCCGACAACCTCGCGTACCTCCTCAAGTACGACAGCACCCATGGCCGCTTCCGCCTCGACGGAAAGCCCGCGGAGGTGAGCGCGGTGGGGGCTGCGCTCACGGTCAATGGACGCTCGACGCAGGCGTTGTCGGTCAAGAACCCCGCCGAGTTGCCCTGGAAGGACCTGGGCGTCGACTACGTCCTCGAATCGACGGGTGTGTTCACCGACTTCGATCGTGCGAGCGGTCATCTACAGGCGGGCGCGCGCCGCGTGATCATTTCAGCGCCCACGAAGAGCGGCCCGGAGCAGGTGCCGACGTTCTGTCTCGGCGTGAATGAGGCGGGGTACGATCCCCGCCGCCACTTCGTGGTCAGCAACGCCAGCTGCACCACCAATTGCCTGGCGCCGGTCGCCAAGGTCATCTACGACGCCTTCGGTCTGGAGGAAGGCCTCATGACCACGATACACGCGGTGACCGCCACGCAGCCGACACAGGACGGGCCCAGCAAGAAGGACTGGCGCGGCGGGCGCAACGCCTACCAGAACATCATCCCCGCCAGCACCGGGGCGGCCAAGGCGGTGGCCCTGTGCATTCCGGCCCTGAAGGGCAAGCTCACCGGGATGGCGTTTCGCGTGCCGACCGCCGACGTGTCCATTGTGGACCTCACGTTCCGAACGGCGAAGGACACCACCCTTGCGGACATCAACGCGGCCATGCGTGCGGCTGCGGATGGTACGCTCCGCGGTATCCTCGGCTACACCGATGAAGAAGTGGTGTCGAGCGACTTCATCGGCGACCGACGCAGTAGCATCTACGACGCACGGGCGGGAATCGAGCTCTCCAAGCGCTTCTTCAAAATCGCCAGTTGGTACGACAACGAGGCCGGTTACACCGCGCGCTGCGTCGATCTCCTCGAGCTGCTCGCTCGCAAGGACGGCAGTGAAGGGTGAGCGGCGAACGGGAACGACCTGGGCGAATGCTTCGCAAGGCGTAGATTCCCCTGCCGGCGCACCGTCGCCGCCTCTGCCCTCCGCGGGTGGCACGCTCCTCGCTCCATCTGGTGAGGCAGCGAGCCGTTTCGAAGGAGGTGCACGATGGCCACGCTCGATTTGGCGGCATTGGCGCCGGTGTTGATGGTCCTCCTGCTGGTCGCGTTTTTCGCAGCGCTGTTCGCCATGCGGGACACGACTCACGCGGCACCGCACGTGGTGTCGCGCCGGGTGTGGTGCTCGCGCCACAACCGTGCGGCGGTGGTCGAGTTTACCGAGCGGGTCCAGACCGGAATGGCCATCCGCCACGTCCTGCATTGCCCACTGCGTGATGAAGGCGAACGGTGCGGAGAGGCATGTACCTGGGAAGCGCCGCTGCCGGGTGACACCGCGGCTCCACACGTGGGGCGATGAAACCCGGTCGACGTTCCGGGATGTGAGAAGCCCCGCCGCGCGGGGACCTGGGGCGAACGGCGCGTATTGGCAGGTTTGAGAAGAGACTGTTCTCGAACCCTGCCTGCAGCGCACGCAACGGTGCACACCGGCATGGTTTCGTTCTTGCCAGGGACACGATACATGGCCGCTGCGCGCGCGTCGTCACGAGTGATCGAGCCAGAGGACCAAAGCCGCCGAGCCATCCGGGGAATCGCGGTCTCGTTGCCCCGAAGCCTGGCGACGTTGGTCAGCCGATTCGATGGCAGCGTGCTGGACGTGGCGCGGCCTGGCGCGCGCGTTCGGATAATCGTTTCCGGCGAAGGGCAATGGGACTTACTGATCCGAGGCGACCAGGCCCGGCTCTCACCAGCCGATAGCCGCGCGACGCCGGACGCCAGCCTCAGCGCCGACGCGGCGACCTGGGAGCGCGTGGCGGCAGATCTGCGCGGCGGGATGGCGGCGTTTCGCGCCGGGCGCCTGGTCATTCGTCACAATCTGCATCTCGGGGTGGGTGTGCTCGCCGCAACCAGCGGAGCCACCGGCCCCGGACGGCTACGCTTCGAAACGATCGATACGGCTTCGGGTCCGCTGTCGGTGCTCAGTGCCGGCGCCGGAGAGCCGGTGATCATGGTGCACGGGCTCGGGGCGACGAAGGGGTCGTTTCTGCCGACGGTCGCGGCGCTGGCCGACTCGTTTCGGGTGATTGCGCTCGATCTCCCTGGCTTCGGCGATTCGGTCAAACCGCTCACCGCGGCCTACGATCCGCCGTTCTTCGCCCGGGCGGTGGTCGACCTACTCGACGCGTTGGGGCTCCCGCGCGCCCACATCATCGGTAACAGTCTTGGCGGGCGGATTGCCCTCGAGCTCGGGCTCGACCACGCGGAGCGCGTCGGGCGTCTCGTCCTGTTGGCTCCCTCGCTGGCCTGGAAACGTGAACGGCCGTGGGCCCCACTGGTTCGAGTGCTCCGTCCGGAGCTCGGTTTGGTTCAGGTCGCGCCACGCTGGGCGGTCGAGGCCGTCGTGCATCGGATCCTCCCGGTGGCAGGGAGCACGTGGGTGCAGGCAGGCGCCGACGAGTTCCTGCGCTCGTACCTGACGCCGCGCGGGCGGGTCGCATTCTACGCCGCCGCGCGGCAGATCTACCTCGAGGAGCCGCACGGCGCGACGGGCTTCTGGACGCGCCTCGAGCAACTCGAGCGCGAATGCCTCTTCATCTGGGGCAAGACCGATTGGCTCGTTCCCCTCGCGTTCGCGGCGCATGTGCGCCGGACCCTGCCCGCGGCCCGCCACCTCGAGCTCGCCTGCGGCCATGTCCCGCAGCTCGAACGGCCGGGAGAAACCCACGCGGCGGTGACGGCATTTCTCTCGCGGCCAGCCGGTCGGTGAAGCGTGGCCTTCGGCGCGGCGCCGCTAGCGGTCGGAACGCGGTAGGCGTACACCCACGCCGATGAACATTTGGGACAACGCGGCAGTGGTTGCCCAGCTGGGGCGCGCGGCGGTGAGCTGGCTGCGCCGCGACACGCACTATGCCAGCCCGGTGCCGGAGAACCCGAAGTTCATGAGCCCGCGCGACGCCGCGGGACAGATCCGTGACGGAGACGTGGTGGGCACCTCCGGGTTGGGCGGTAACCAGCGCGCCTCGATCATGTACTGCGCGATTCGCGAGGCGTTCGAAGCGACCGGCCATCCCGCCGGTCTCACCGTGGTGAACCTGGGGGGGGGCGGTGGGCGGGGGCGCGTACCGGGAACGCTGGAGGAGTTGGGACAGCCCGGCCTGTGCCGGCGTTTGATCACCGGCCACCTGGAGACCTTCCACGCCATGCTCGCGCTGGCGGAGGCGGGCCAGTGCGAGCTGCAGTGCCTCCCGCAAGGGACCATGGCGTTGCTGCTGGCGGGGTTGGCGCGGGGGCGCACCTCGCGTTTGTCGGCCACCGGCATCGGCACGTTCATCGACCCGCGGGTCGGTCCGGGGTCGCCAGTCGCGCAGTCCGCCCGCGAGTCCCTGGTGCGTGTGGAGCGCGGGCGGTTGCGCTACCGCTTGCCCTCGATCGACGTGGCCGTGTTCAACGTGCCGGCAGCGGATCGACGCGGGAACCTGTACACGCGGCACTGCGCGATGATCGGCGAGGCCCGCGAGCTGGCGCGCGCGGCGAAGCGACACGGCGGTCGGGTGATCGCCAACGTCGGCCTGCTGGTGGACGAGGGGTACGACCGGGTCTTCCTGCCGGCCGACATGATCGATGCGGTTGTCTACTACCCCGATACCGAGCAGGCGGCGGGCGTCTTCCACCGCGAGCACTGGCCGGTGCTGACTACACAGAGCGACATGACGATCGGCGCGGGGCTCGAGCGCGTGCGCTTCGTCAACTGGCTCACCGGCGTCGCCGCGCGCCGCACGGCGGCCGACGACGTGCTTGCCCGCCTCGCCGCTGCGACCCTGCTCGCCAACGTGCGCAAGGGGTCGTACGTGAACGTCGGCGTCGGGCTGCCGGAAGAAGTCGCGCGCGCGGTGTTCGAAGCAGGACGGATCGACGACCTGACGTTTCTCGTCGAGAGCGGTGTCATCGGCGGGCTCCCTGCTCCGGGCGTCTACTTTGGCGCGGCGCTCTGCCCGCAGCGCATCATTTCGTCCGCCGAGATGTTCGCGCTCTGCTACGCGCGTCTCGACGCGACCTGTCTCGGGGTGCTGCAGGCGGACAGCGAGGGGAACGTCAACGTCTCCCGGCGCGGCGACGGTGCCCGCAACTACGTCGGCCCCGGCGGGTTCATCGATCTGACCAGCGCAGCCGAGACGATCGTGTTCGTATCGGCGTGGACGACGCATGCCGAGATCGCCGTGGACGGCACGTCGTTGCGCATCGTCAAACCCGGCCGGCCGAAGTTCGTCGACCGCGTCGACGAGGTCACCTTCTCCGGACGCCGCGCGCTCGCCGCCGGCAAGCGTGTCTTCTATGCGACCCACGTCGGGCTCTTTGAGCTCGGCCGGCGGGGTATGGAGCTGACCGCGGTCATGCCCGGCGTGAACGTCCGCCGCGACATCTTGAATTGCACGACGATGAAGGTGGTCCTGCCGCGCTCGGGCCGCGTTCCGGTGCTCCCCGCGGCGCTGTTCGATGCGCGCGAATGGTCGACGATCCGACCTCGGCGGCGGGGTCACCGCCGGTTTGCGGGCTCGTGAAACCGCCTTGGCGCGGTGGACGGTTCTCAGCCGCGCCGGGCTAGGGCGATCGGGTTCCTCACGGCGGGAAGCACCGAAGTGAGCTGGCGCGAAAGCCGCAGCGCCCGCGCGCTCCGGTGGCTGGGCGAGGTTCTTGCGTCGCTCGCTTCTGGAAGGAGGACGAGCATGACGATGCGCGGTCGCTTCGTGGTGCATGAGCATCATGGCCGGCAGCGCCACTTCGATCTCCGTCTGGAGATCGACGGCGTGCTCAAGTCATGGGCAGTTCCAAAAGGGCCCTCGATGAATCCGGCCGAGCGGCGCCTCGCGGTGGCGGTACCCGATCATCCGGTCGAGTACCTGGGTTTCGAAGGTGTCATTCCCCCTGGGCAGTACGGTGCCGGGCCGGTCGTGATCTGGGACAGTGGGGTCTTTTCTGCCGAGGGCAATCTGCGGCACGGCGAGTTGCTGCTGGTCCTGTGTGGGCAGAAGCTGCACGGTGGGTTCGCGCTCATCCGCCTGGCGCGGGGCGACGGCACCGACTGGCTGCTGATCAAGCGCCGGGACGAGTATGCCGAGCCGCGATTCCGTCTGCAGAGCGCGCTCACGCCGTTGCGACGCCGGGCGCTCGTCGAGCGCACGCCTGTCTGCGGCATCGAGTAGCAGCGGGGCCATTTCGCGGGCGTGGGAATGCGCCGGGCCGCTGGGGCGACGTGCACCGCCTCGCATCCGCGGCAGAGACGCGGCACCGGTTTTGCTCACTTTGCACCGTGCCATGCGCGCGCGCGACGTGATGACGACGGCGGTAGTGGCTGTTCCGCCGACCTTGCGGCTGGCGCAGCTCGAGGATGCGTTGATCGCGCGCCACATCGGCGGCGCACCGGTGGTCGAAGGCGGCCGTCTGGTCGGCATCGTGTCGCGGTCCGACGTGCTGCGCTACTTCAGCATTCGCCGCGCCCTGCTGAGCATCATGGGGCACCGCTCTGAAGGTCCCCACGCGTCCGAGGAGGCGCATCTGACCGTGCGCGACGTCATGACTCGAGCTCCGGTGGTCGTCGCACCGGAGGCGACGATCGAGGAGGTCGCGGGGTTGATGGCCGCACGCCATGTGCACCGCGTGATCGTCACGGAGGGCGAAGCGGTGGTCGGGTTGATCAGCGCCCTCGACATCGCCAAGCTGCTCGCCGACGGCCACCTACGCCCGGCGTGAACGCCCCCGCGCTGGACCCCCGAGGCAAGGCCGCCCCTGGTCATTCCCAACCCAGGGAATCGACGCCGATCGCATCGCCAGGCCTCTGCGCGCCCTGACGTGGCACGGTTGATGTACCGCAGCGCAGGCTGGGAGGTTCAGCGATGTCGTATTCACACTACGATCGGCTGACGGCGCTCGATGCGAGCTTTCTCGGCTTGGAGAACCACAACGTGCACATGCACGTGGGCTCGGTCGGCTTGTTCGAGCTCGGGCCGCTCAAGGGGCCGCACGGCGGCCTCGACATGGAGCGCGTGTGGGCCGCGTCGGACGTCAACCTCGCGCACCACGCCCGCTTCCGTCAGAAGTTGGCCTTCGTGCCGGCGCTCGGCAACCCGGTATGGGTCGACGACGAGCGCTTCAACTTGAGCTACCACGTCCGCCACGCGGCGTTGCCGCCCCCAGGCGACGAGCGGCAGCTCAAGCGCCTCGCCGGTCGGATTATGTCGCAACAGCTCGACCGCGGGAAGCCGCTCTGGGAGCTCTGGTTCGTCGAGGGGCTGGAGGGCCATCGCTTTGCGGTCATCACCAAGGTTCATCACTGCATGATCGACGGCGTCTCCGGCGTGGACCTGATGTCGGCGATGATGCATCCGGACAAGGACGCAGCGCTCCGCACGCCGCCGCGCTGGGTGCCGCGCCCGGCGCCGGCACCCTGGCGTCTGCTGGCCGACGAGATCGTCCGGCGCGCTTCGCTGCCGCTCGAGGTCGCGCGCGGCGGTCGGATGCTGCTGACGCGGCCGCGTCAGACGGTGACGGCGCTGGGCGAGGCGGTCGAGGGCTTGGGGGAGGCGCTGTGGGCGGGGCTGGCACCGGCGTCGGCGACGCCGCTCAACGGCGACATCGGACCGCATCGCCGCTTCGACTGGTTGAAGGCGGATCTCGAGGTGGCGAAAGGAGTCAGCAGGCGGCTCGGCGGTACGCTGAACGACGTCGTGCTGGCCACGGTGGCAGGGGCCATGCGGCGGTTCCTGCGCAATCGCGGCGAACGAGTCGAGGACCTGACGTTCCGGGCGATGGTTCCGGTCAACCTGCGCGCCACGGTCGATCGTGGCCGGCTCGGCAATCGGGTCGCGTTCATGATGGCGCCGCTGCCGCTCGCCGAGCGCAGCCCGGAGGGCCGCCTGCGGGCGATGAGCGAGACCATGCAGCGGCTCAAGCAGTCGAGGCAGCGACACGGCGCGGAGCTGCTGGAGGAGGTGAGCGACCGGATCGCCAGCGGGCTGTTCATGCAGGTGGCACGCCTCGGAGCGCGCACCCTGCCGTACAACATCGTCGTGACGAACGTACCGGGGCCGCAAGTGCCCGTCTATCTGCTCGGCGCGCCGCTGCGCGAGGTGTACCCGTTGGTGCCGCTGTTCACCAACCAGGGGCTCGGCATCGCGCTGTTCAGCTACGACGGCGGACTGTTCTGGGGCTTCAACGCTGATTGGGACGCGGTACCCGACCTGCATGAGATCGTCGAGGCGGTTGCCGGCGAGTGCGATGCGCTGCAGCGCCTGGCGGCGAACGCGCCGGCGTCGCTGCCGGCGCGCGCCATGCCGCGGCGTTCGGGGCGGCCGCGGCAGCGGAGCGCGGCGCGCCGGCGTCGCACCGTGGCACGCGGGTGAGCGGTTGATTTGATTTGCACAAGCCGCGGGGCGCGCGGCATAGAGGTGGAGAACGCGACGGTTGGTTGACCGCGTACACGCAATCGAGCCGTCGAACGGAGGGTTCATGAAAATCAAGCGTATCCTGATCCCGGTCGATTTCTCTCCGAGCTCGTTGGAGGCGCTCGACTTCGCGGTCGCGCTGGCGCAGCCGTTCAAGGCGGAGCTGCTCTTGCTGTCGGTCATCGAGCCGGTCCTCTACGTCGTACCCGACTACGGCGGCGCACAGAGCAGCGCCTTGGCGGAGTCGATGAACCAGCAGCGGCAGTCGGCGCAGATCGAGCTCGCGCGCCTCGAGCGGGCCTGCCGGAAGCGGGGGCTCAAGGTGCGGACGCTTTTGCAGATCGGCGCTCCGGCTCGGCTGATCGTCGACACGGCCGCGAAAACGAAAGCCGACCTCATCGTCATGGCCACGCACGGCCGCACCGGCGTGTCGCGGCTGTTGATGGGCAGCGTCGCCGAGCGGGTCGTGCGCACGGCCAGCTGTCCGGTCCTGACCTTTCACGGACGTGGACGAGCCTCCGCGAGTCGGGGGCGCGGGCGCCGGAAGCGGATCGGCGCATAGAGGCGGCGTTCCTGCGCGTGGCGGCCGCGGGTTCGCCACGCCGTATGGCCCGAGGTGAGCGGCGATGCACGTCTCTCAGTGGATGAGCGGCAGACCGGTCTGCGTTACGCCGGATGACCACCTCGACTCGGTGGACATGGCGATGAAGCAAGGCGGCTTCCGCCAAGCCCCAGTGGTCGACACCGAGGGCCGTCTGATCGGGATCGTCACCAACCGGGACGTGCGCGAGCACAAGGGCTATCTGGAGACGACCAAGGTCAGCGCCGCGATGAGCGAGCCGGCGATCGCGGTCGAGCCGGGCGATCCGATCGAGCACGCGGTGCAGCTGCTCATCGATCGCAAGATCGGTGCGGTGCCGGTCATCGACCGAGAGCGGCGGGTCATCGGAATGGTCAGCGCGACCGACCTACTGCGCGGATTCCTGGACAGCATCGGCAGCGGGCCGGGTGCGGTCCGTATCGATCTCGGTGCGTCACCGAGCGACGGTTTCGCGGACATCGTGCGGACGATCGAGGCATCCGGCGCCGTCCTCGTGGGGCTCGGGACGGGGCCGGCCGGGTTCTTCGTTCGCGTCGCCGCCGGCGACGCCGAGCGTGCCCGTGCCGCTCTGCGGGGCGCCGGCTTCTCGGTGCCAGCCTGACGCGGGCGGAATCTGCAACTCGACGTTGACGGCAATCGCCGGTTCGACTACCAAGGCGGTGACCGAGTCGATCGCGCTTAGAGCGCGGGAGAGGCCGAGGATGCGGAACGTTCTGTGGGTTGCTACTACCGCGGGCGTCAGCAACGCGTCGACTGTCCACGCCCCGGTCATGCGTGTGAATCGGCCAGCCAGCCTGGTTATGGGGGGAGCTCGGCTCTTGGGCGTCGCGCTGGTGCTGTTCGCGTCGCGCGGCGCGGAGGCTGCGTGCACTGGTCAGAGTCCGGCGGGGTGCAGCGCGAACCGTCTCAGCATCGACATTCAAGCGTCCCCCTTGGT
>Ga0335082_10000978_pt1 | contig 30175 bp, 22 predicted proteins | sample Lox_Sample_41_FD_206718 | JGI IMG/M metagenome (GOLD analysis project Ga0335082, IMG submission 206718) | Soil microbial communities from Loxahatchee National Wildlife Refuge, Florida, United States - Lox_Sample_4.1 | ecosystem: Environmental > Terrestrial > Soil > Wetlands | place: USA... | reverse complement strand
GCCGGCATCATGGCCCTAGTCAACCAGAAGACTGGCTCGCGACAGGGCAATGCCAACTACATTCTCTACAAGCTCGCCGCGCAACAACCAACTGCCTTTCACGATGTAACGGTCGGAACCATTGCGATGCCCTGCGCGACTGGCTCTCCGAATTGCATCACAAACACTGCCGGCCACAGCTACGGCGTACTCAGCGGCTACAGCACCACGGCGGGATTCGACTTGGCGACAGGACTCGGCTCCGTGAATGCGAACAATCTCGTCACCAAGTGGAATTCGGTCACCCTTCTCGCCTCGACGACGACCCTGAGCAACTTGACTCCCACCACGATTACGCACGGACAAGCAGTAAACTTCACGGTCTCCGTCGCACCAAAGTCAGGCAGCGGTACCCCCAGCGGGCAAATTGCTCTCGAGGGCGGCCCGAATAGTGGCAATAGCGGAATCGCCGCGTTCAACCTGACAAATGGATCTGTATCAGGCAGCACTGAAATGCTGCCTGGCGGGACCTACTCGGTGACTGCTCATTATCCCGGCGACTCCACGTATGGTCCGAGCGACTCATCCCCAGTCTCGGTCACAGTGAACAAAGAAAACAGTTCGCCGCAGGCCTTCCTCGTCACATTTGATGGCTCTGGCAATTTGGTTAACGGAAACACGAACACTGCGGAATACGGCTCGCCATATATTCTGCGCGTGAACGTGAACAACTCGGCAGGAAAGCTCTGTTCGCCCGTGGGTTCTTCGGGTGCAACTGCCTGTCCTACTGGCGATGTAACGCTCACAAACAATGGGAGCCCGCTCGACTCCGGGACGTATACCCTGAATAGCTATGGATACGTGGAAGATCTCGCTGTCCAATTACCCGGCGGCACAGATTCAGTAAAAGCGGACTACGCGGGCGACAACAGCTTCAATCCGAGTTCTGCGACAGCAGCAATCACGATCACACCCGCTTTGACGCAAGTGGACGTAACCGGAGTTCTGGGGGCAGTCGTTGGACAGCCTGCAACGATATCGGCGATCGTCGTCCCCTATAACAACCTCGGTGCACAGCCTTCGGGAACAATCACGTTTTATGCGAATGGGTCACCTCTTGCAGGAACGGTCACTTACACGACGGGCAGCGGGTCTGCAATATACCTTAGCGCCTCTTTGACCTATACCTTCACGACATCGGGGAGTTATGCGATCACCGCGAATTACACCGGAGACTCGAATTACACTTCAGGTGTCGCATCGGCTCAAAACGTCACCGTCAAATATCCGGCTCCGACCGTCGTTGTTACTCCGTATTCGCAAAACGTCAACTACGGGGGCACGGCAAGCATAACAGTGCTCGTCGACACCGCTAATAAGTCGACCTATCCGACCGGAACTGTGACATTCACAGGAACATCGGCCGGAGCCGTCCCATGCACAAAGACATTGGACGCGAGTGGAAATTTCGCTTGCCAGGCAGCAGCAACGTTTAATGTTACTTCCGGCGGCACCATCTTAATGAACTACCCGAGCAGTTATTCATACGCCGTTATCAACATGCCCGATTTCATGTTTAGCGCCTCGGGTTGGGTGCAACTCACGGCGGGTCAGTCGCAAACCTTGACGGTCACATTCAATAGTCAGAATGGACTCAGCGGGACAGTAAGCAATCTGAGTTGTTCCGCCCTGCCGGCTGAAACAACCTGCACTTTTAGCCCGACGCAAGTCACATTGCCCAGCAACGGAAGCGTTTCGACCACTCTTACGGTCAACACCACTGCGCTTGGTCAGTCACTCCAGCGATTGCGGCAGCATTCTGGCATTGACCAGAAGCGAACAACATTTGGAATGATTCAATCTCTGGTTCTCCTGGCTGGCTGCCTCGTTGGATGGCCTGTTTTTCGTCAGCGTAAACGCGCCAAAATTGCACTTTGGCTTCTGCCACTTCTGACCATAATGCTGTTCGTCCCAAGTTGTGGAGGTGGTGGCACCGGCGGCGGAGGCGGTGGCGGAGGGGGAAACCCAGTGCCCTCGATTTCGTCGATAAATCCCACCACGGCAGCAGCTGGATCGCAGGTCCAGAGCCTTTACGTTAACGGCACAAACTTTCTGAGCAATTCCACCGTTACCTATAACGGCATCCTTCACAACAGCGCCTTGCAGAGCGCCACTCAAATCCAGATTGCATTGTCCCCAACTGACGTCGCGAACACAGGTTCATACCCAGTTGTTGTGACGAACCCTAGTCCAGGTGGAGGGTCATCGACTCCGGTAAACTTCTCTGTGGTGAGCGGAACGCCGACCGGATACTTCACCGCAAACCTGAACGCATCAGTCGGCTCCATTTCACATACAGCCCAATTGTCGATGCAGATCCAGTAATACCAGTTTACGAACGCCGGTCTGTCGCCTCTTTTGCGAGAGGGTCTGAATTCCTGTGCCGACATCGTCGTGGAAGAGCGGCCCTTTCAGGGCCGCGTGAGGAAAAAAAAGGACGACAATTCCGCTCTGCCGAAGGCCGTCGCCGGAGGGCAAAGCCCGCAGGCAACTGAGGATCAAGCGCACAAGCCGGGAAGGGCACGAGTTCCACTCGTGCCGATATAGCGCCCGGAAAAAACCGCGGCTTCAGCCGCTGAGGTCAGGCCCCTGGCAGACCTGGAAGGATCAGGCGCAACATCCGAGATGAGGTTGCAGAAAAAAGACGGAGGTTCAGCGATCATCGCGCCTTACAAAACGGGGTACGTTCCGTGTGTGCCTAGATTTCCGGGTGGAGAGATCCGTGTGGAGCGCGCGCCCCCGCGCGCTAACTGCCGACAGTGCCCAACCACGCAGGCTCAAGTGTTCCGCCGCGATCCGCAAGCTCCAGTCCCAGAGGGACGGCAGACAATAGCCCATGGCGTAAGCCCTGGGTAGGTCCAAAAAAGAAACAACACCGCTCTGCTGAAAGCCGTTGCCGGAACGCAAAGCCCCCAGGCAACGTAAAATGATCAGCTGCAAGAAACCGGAAGGCACGAGTTCCAGCCGATTGATCGATCGCCCCAAAAGAAACGGGATTCAGCCGCGGGGGTCATGTCAACTTCAACGAACACAAATGTGAAACCGAAAGAAATCGCTTAGGACCGATCGAAGGCGTAGCATTGCAGATTCAGCTATGGAAGCTCAGCTCGGCGCCCCAACTTGCCCATGCGAAATGTAACCATTAGCACGGGCGTTCGGCCTGGTCGCATAGCCGTATTAACCGACATTAATGACCAGCAATGGCAAAGTACCTGTCTTCGCATCATTGAATACTTCACTCGAACCTGGGGTGGGTGCGGAAACATCATTGTTCCCACTGATGGGAAAACAATTAGTCCGAATTTTTGGAAGCTCCTGGAAATCTTCGATGCGGACTATCTACAGGCCTATCGCAGAACCGGAGCAGATGCAGAGATAGAACAGCCAGACAAGTTCGAAGACCAATATCAAAAGCATATCGGAGCTTGGCAAGCACAGATCGGAGGAAAAACAGACCCGAGTGCGGCAAAAACAATCAGAGAAAATCTGTGCAACGTGCCTCTGTCTAAGTTCGATATCTCACCGGCGCTTCAACAGGAGCTTAAGAGGCGCCTCGCCCCTTTCTTCTTTCAAAACTGGATTGTCGAAGCGCGCACCATAACCGCCCGTAGTGCTCCCCACCATCCGCACACTGACGTCCTAGACATTCTGCAGAACGTTGTACACCCGAACCGGGTGTTTAAAGCCTATCCTGAAGATGTTTTTCCGCCTCTTTGGTGGGCCGCCGCTTTTGGCCAGGTCAATGGAGACACCGAAGCCCGGTTAGTTAACAATGGCATTAAGGTCTTCGAGTTAGGTCGCACGAGAGACGATGTCAAGCTTCTAATCAGTCTCGCGGTAGAGGGCGTGGAGACCAGTCCTTTCTTGACGGATACAACTGTCCCAGCAATTCGGGAAATGCTTGATTCGATGCCCTCCAGATTGTCGATGGTCGGACTGAGCCGGTACCGCTCAATCAAATTTCACGACTGGACTGAACCAGTGGTGGCGATTGCCGGTTCGACTGTGGAAGACTTTGCGCTCTACTACGCGCTTTCGCGAATAGGGACGCGGGTCGTATGGATTCCGCAGTCGGTTACGGATGCAGCGCTTGCTCAAAAAACCTTATCGCCCGGGATAGATGCCGCTTGGTACTTTGTGAACGATCTCGGCAATTTGGCACGCGGGAACACTCAGCGCTACGCTGGCATGAAACTCGTGAGTATTGGACTCGGTGCTCCCCAACTGCACAAGTTGAGAGCGCTACTATCCCGTGACTCGATAGCTAGTTTTCCCTGTGATATTGCCACCGTTGACGACGCGATCCCCGACTATCCCGCACGATACTACGAAGCTGATAACGCTTCGGTACTCCGGTCACTTGCAATTCAGGATGACGGCGTCATACCGCTGTTTCAAACGCCGCTACCGAGAAACTTCGCGCCAGTCAACCCCCACAAGCAGAGATGGCTAACAGAACTCAAAGTCGTGCAGCACCACATTCCACGTCACTATGTGCTGGGCGAACGGTTGATGGGAGCGCCTTACTTCACTTCAAAAGACGTCAGAATCTCGTCTGAAGGACCGACTTATTTTTGTCCCAGCAACTTTCTATTCGGCGGCGCGACAGCTGAATCGTCGGTACCCCGTCCCTCGATCCGGATACCGGAGACACCCGATATCTTCGAAGCGTTAGCACAAAGCGGCGGCCTGGTTAGTGGTCTATCTGACAAGGGCTTCTACGCCCAAAGCGCTTGCGACAAATTCGGGGGGCTTGAAATGCTCGCAGATTTTCTTCGCTCCCAAGTCGGACAGTTGTTCGTATCCGCTTTCCTCGACAGAACGGAACCCAAGTCCGGCGATCACAACAGAGGCGTACTTCTGCGAGATAGGCGTTATCTCGACTTCGATTCTTTGAATGCAGTTCTTGGGAACGAACTCACCACGCGAGCAACTCTCGACCAGCTTTCACAAAAAGGGGTCCTGTACCGCGGCTACGTTCTGAAGTGCCAATTTTGCAGGTACGCCGATTGGCTACCCCTAGCCGATTTAACAGATCGTTTCAGGTGTCGACGCTGCCATCGTGAACAAATCTTCACCAGTAGGCACTGGCGGCACCCCAATCAGCCCAATGTGTACTATCAACTGGACGAACTTTTCTACCTAGGCTTGGAACACAATATGCAAGTACCGGTGCTGGCACTCGATGTTATGCGGCGAGCATCGGAGGAAAGCTTCCTCTTCGTGCACGAGATGGCTTATACAGAGAGGGACTCACGTGGGTCAGCGCGGGAAGTCGACATCAATTGCATCGTCGACGGGCGGATTTCTATTGGTGAAGCGAAGAAAGAAGGGCGTCTCGCTCCGAGCGAAAAGGAAGAAAAGGCAGTCATAGGAAGTTACAAGAGTCTTGCCGACCGGCTCGCCGCCCACCAAGTGATTTTCGCGACCTCTGAGGGGGAGTGGCAGGGGGCTACCTCTGACCGAATCCGAAAAGCCTTCGAGGATGGACACTTTAAGGCAGTCCTACTAACACGAGATGACTTGTACGGCAAAGCTATACAGTAAAGCCGAACCGACTCTTGCGCTTTTAGGAAATGCTGGGATATTACAAGGCCAATGCGCCGTGTAAGAGCAGCCCCCGCGCTAAGAACAAAAAAGAAGGGAAGTCCGCTCTGCCGAAGGTCGTCGCCGCAGGGAAAAGCCCGCGGGCGACCGCGCGATGCCAACGAAACTTCAACAATTTCTTCCATATTCTCGCGATCAGAAACCCGCGCCAGACAGGCCGTCCAGCAGATTTCCGCAGCCGACACCTTCAACGTTGTGACATCTGACCTTGCGCCACATAGCAGAAATGTCCCATCATGCGGATGCCAAGCGGCGAAGGCCGACTTCGCCGGGACGCAGCTAAGTGCTTATCTCACAATATTTTGCGTATAAGTCCGAGCGGCTCAATAATTTGCAAGGCCTGGTGGGATACCCCACCAGCTAAGTTCTTTGAAAATAAGATTTTGCGGGCTTTGAGAGAAAATTTTCACTCAATACTCAGCGCAAGCAAGTATGAGCACTTTCAGTAGTTTACAGGTAAATTATTGGAAATACACTACTTGCGATCTCAGTGACGGCCGGGGAGCTCAAGGCATTCACGAGGTAAGTTCTTTAGAACGAAGATTTTACCCGTAAGCCATTGAGCCCGATAGACTGCTTTGCGATTTCCCCGCAACTCCATGATTCCAATAGACCGCCGGGGAGGGGGTACCCAAAACGGGAAAACGATCTCACTTCCGGCGACGAAATCTTTGAAACAGCCGCAAAGCTCTCAGCGCTCCAAGCCAACGACCAACGACCGACGACCAACGACGAAAGACGCGCTGAAAGCTGACAGCTGAGAGCCTGTTCCATGCTGTACGATTTATCCGCACTCATGAAACTCTCGGAAATCGCCACTGCTCTCGACCTGCGCCTGGAAAACGGATCTCCTGACACTGAAATCACCGGACTCAACGGCATCGAGCAGGCTGGTCCCTCGGAGCTGACCTTTGTCTCGAATCCCAAGTACGCACCGGCTGCGCGGACGACTCGCGCCGCGGCCGTGATCGTCGGCGAAGACTTCCCTGCGATCCCGACCGCAATGCTCCGCGCCAAGGACGCGTATATCGCCTTCGCCCGCGCGCTCGAGCTGTTTCATAAGCCGCGCCGCTACTCGGCGGGAATTCATCCGACAGCAGTTGTGCACGTCAGCGCGCGGATCGGCCCAGACGCGCACATCGGACCATACGTCGTGATTGATGAAGACGTCGAGATCGGCGCGAACGCCGTGCTGCTGGCGCATGCTGTGATCTATCGCGGAGCGAAGATTGGCAACAACTTCTTCGCGCACTCGCACGCGGTCGTCCGCGAGAACTGCCGCATCGGCAACAACGTGCTGCTGCACAACGGAGTTGTCATCGGCAGCGACGGATTCGGCTTCGCCAAAACTGCGGAAGGTCACTGGTACAAAATCCCGCAACCCGCGCCGACCGTGATCGAAGACGACGTTGAGGTGCAGGCCAACTCGTGCATCGATCGAGCCAGCGTCGGCGAAACCCGCATCGGACGCGGCGTGAAGGTCGACAACCTCGTCCAGGTTGGACACGGCTCAAAGGTCGGCGAAGACGCGCTGCTCTGCGCGCAAGTCGGCATCGCGGGATCGACCGACATCGGCAAGCGCGTGATCCTCACCGGGCAAGTCGGCGTCGTCGGCCACTGCAAAGTCGGCGACAACGCGATCGTCACCCCGCAAACTGGCGTCGCAGCGGACATTCCGGCCAACGCGCTGGTCAGCGGCTCTCCTGCGGTCGATCACAGGGCTTGGCTGAAATACTCCGCAATTCTGCCGAAGCTGCCAGATCTGGTACGGATGCTGCGAAAGTCAAAAGCCTGAACCACGAAGGTGCACTAAGGAAGGAGAAATCAAAAACCTTGACCGCCAAGATCGCAGAGACAATCCGCAAAGATCGCGAAGAAGACCTGCGCGGAACAGATCTTAAGACCCAGTACTTGCTCTGCGTCCCTCTGCGTCCTCAGCGGTTAATAGTTTTGATCGGTACTCGGCAGGCAAGCCGCTGTCGATCACAGCGCGAACTTTTTCCATCAGAGCCTCGCGATCGCCGAAATCTTTCGGCTCGATCGGCGGATGGAAGATGACTTTCACGTGGCCTGGTTTGATGGCGAAGCGTCTTTTGGGCCAGACATAGTGCGTGCCAACGATCGTGATCGGAACGACCGGAACACCGCATTCGACGGCCATGTAGAACGGTCCTTTTTTGAAAGGCAGCAGCTTGCCGTCGAACGAACGCTTCCCTTCCACGTAGATGAGCATGTTCATCCCTTGATCGACGACAGCCTTTGCGGCGCGCACCGCTTCAATGCCCGCATCACGATTGCCGCGATCCACCGGCACAAGCTTGCCCATTCGCATCACCTTGCCAAGGATCGGCGTCTTAAACAGCTCCTTCTTGACCATCACCGAGGTTTGCCGCGGGATCAGACCGACCTGAATCGGCGGATCAAGATTCGACGCATGATTCGTCATGAAAATGTAGCTGCGCGAGTGGTCGAAGCCCTCCAGTCCAATGGTTTCAAAGCGAACTCCGGCCATCCAGACGCCGATCCATGCTCCGCGCGTGAACAGGAAGTAGAGCACGCGAATGTTTCCCATGAAGAACGCCGCGACGAACCCGATGATGGCCGCGAACGGCCCCATGATCGCCCACAACGTCAACATCAAAACGGTGCGGATCATTTTCCTGTCGCCCCGGAGGTTGAAGTTTCCGCTTCGCCGCGCAGCCAGGCCGCACGATGCTCGCGCTGCTCTGGTGAAACCTGGTCGAGATCTTTTACTTCGTATGATGTTTCCTCGCGGCTGCCTGCTTTCCAGGTCAACTCTTTCTCACCGCGACGGGACTTGGTCTTCACGGTGATGGCGTCGCCAGGTTTGAGGCGGGACAACATTTGCTGCGTTTCTTCGCCGGCTGTCTTCCCCTGGATTTCCGACAGCACATCGCCAACGTGCAGGCCCGCTCGCTCTGCCTCGCTGCCGGGAGTAACGGCCACAACCGACATCGGTCCGTCGAAGTTTCGGGAAGTGATAAATCCCGGATCGGGAACCGTGAGTTTCCGTTCTTCCTCACGTAGTCCGACGTAGGCGAGAAAGTCGTTCCAGGGAATCTCGACTGTACCCGCGACGTACTTCGCGAAGAACGACGTCAAATCGCAGTGGCAAACCGCTTCTCCTGCTTCGCGCACACCGTTCGAGTCATTAAAGAATCGTCCTTTCTTGGCGTAGTTCTCATTCATCCACTGCATCAGCTCACGGAGAGAAGCCTGATCGCGGCTCTGGTTGCGGATTTCGAGATCGAGCATGAAGCCAAGCAGTTCGCCCTTGTTGTAGTACGAGATGCTACGCTCAGGTCGACGATAGTAATTGAATCCTTCGAGCCACGCGCCGAGGCTGGAGTCTTCGGCAGATTGCGTGAGGTGTGCGGGGCGCCGTTCCAGCTCCGTGATCTCTTCGCTCAAGTTGGCAAGAAATTGTTTCTCATCCATCAATCCTGCGCGGAACAGGATGATGTTCTCGGCTGTGCTGGTCACGCCCTCACTGAACCATAAGGCTCGCGTGTAATTCGCTTTCGTGTAGTCGATGGGCTCGAGTGTTTGCGGACGGATGCGCTTCACGTTCCATAGATGGAAGAACTCATGCGCAGTAACGGCATTCACGGGATATAAGTTCTGGCGGATCGTATCCGCATTGATATCGATGGCCGTAGAGTAGGCATGCTCCATGCCTCCGCCGGCTGGTCCGCGCGGAAAATGGTAGAAGAAAGTGTAGGTGTCGAAAGGACGATCGTTCATCCACGTGATGGCGCTGGAAACGATCTTGTGAAGCGACGCGAGTAATTTGTCGGCATCGTAGTCAGTCGGATCGGCATCGACGATGACGCGGAAATGTGCGCCTTGCTCCTCGAACTTCAGTTCGTGGAGAAGACCGATTTCGACGGGAGAATCGACGAGGCGGTCGTAATTCTCAGCGTGGAATTTAAAGTCCGGAGACGGCAAAGCGCTCGCGATATGCCATTCGCTGGGGAGTGCGCTGAAAAGCAGAGTGATCGGTTCATTGCGGGCATCAACCGGATACATCAAGATTTGCGCCAGATTGAAGAAAGCGTGATGCGAGTTGAATTGCGCTCCGAACGGGCCGAAAGAGTCGACGTACATCTGATACTCAACAGTTACACCACTCGCCGTATCTTCGATTTTCCAGCGGCTCGTATTCAGTTCCAGCAATTGCAGCGGTTGTCCGGAAGGATTTCTGGCGTGGATCCAGTTGATGAACTGGGAGAAATCACGGACCTGGTAGAGCGCGTTCCAAACGGGCAACTGCAGTTCGCGCTCGGCGGGGCCAGGAGGAAGGGCGATCTGGATGTCGACGAGATGATTTTCTGGCGAAGTGAGTGTGATCGTATAGTCGATAGCCGTTTGGGCCGAAATCGCAACAGGGACTAGAGAAAGGCTAAAGAAGAATGTCGCAGCGAGCGCAACACACCGCTTAAAGACGCTTTTCTTTCGATTGTTTTTTGGCACGCCTGAATGCGTGCTCAGATACGAACGTTTCTTTGAATACGAGGGGATCCCAGATCGCACCGGTTCGGCAGGATGAAATCGGATCATTTCGTCTCCGCGCGTTCACGTAAGCGGGCCGGAAGTTTTTCGTAGATGCCACCGAAGCCTCCGTTGGACAGGATTGCAACGACGTCACCGCTGCGGAGTTCGGGGACGATGGTATGGACGATCGCGTCTGCGTCGGCGAGGAGACGCGCTGGACGGCCGTGCTGCTTGATTTCGGCAGCCAGCGCAGGCAATTCCAAGCGCTCGTCTTCCGGTATTGCTTCTGAGCGGAAGACGTTGGCGACGATCACTTCGTCGGCTTGCGCCAGGCTACGGGCGAGATCAGATTGCAGCACTCGGCGTCGCAGTGTATTTGAGCGTGGCTCGAGAATTGCCCAGACGCGTGCGCCGGCGTATCGCGCACGCAGCGCCTTCAGCGTTCCAGCGATGGCTGTGGGGTGATGCGCGAAGTCATCGATGATCGTGATGCCATTTACCTGTGCCTTTACTTCGAGGCGGCGCTTCACGCTTTTGAAGGTTTTGAGGGCCGCGGCGATGGATTCTTTCGAGATTCCGCAAGAAAACGCCAGTGCTGCCGCCGCCGTGGCATTCCAGACGTTGTACTCACCGGCGAGGGGGAAATCGAAATCAGCAAAGTGCTCGCCGTTGTGCAGCACGGTCCATGTCGTGTGGCCCGGATCGAGCTTGAGGTTTGTGACTTTCCAACTTGCGCGTGGGCCTGTGCCATAGCGATCCACAGGGCAGAAAGCCTTTGCCAGAGATCGCTCGAGACTCGCGCTTTCGGACGCCTCACCCACTGTTCCGTCGAAGGCGATGATTCTTCCGCGGCGCGGAATCAGATTCACAAGGCGTTTGAATGCTGTTTCGACGGCGTCGAGATCTTTGTAGATATCCGCGTGATCGAACTCGACGGAAGTCAGGATTATTGAGTCCGGGAAGTAGTGCAGAAACTTCGGGCCCTTGTCGAAGAATGCGGTGTCGTATTCGTCGCCTTCCAAGATGAAGTGCTTGCCTTTACCAAGGTGAAAACTCGAACCGAAATTTTCGGCGATGCCTCCGATCAGGAATGAGGGATCGAGACCTGCGGAGTGGAATATCCACGAGAGCATCGAGGTGGTAGTCGTTTTGCCATGTGTTCCGGCTACCACAAGGACTTCCTTGCCGCGGAGAAATTCGTCGTGGAGCAGTTGCGGGAGTGAGCAGAAGTCGAGACGCTGGTCCAGAACGTATTCAAGTTCCACGTTGCCCCGCGAGATCGCGTTGCCGATCACAACCAGATTGGGTCTGGGTTCGAGATTTTTGGCGGCAAACGGTTGCGCGACCGGGATATCGAGTCCAAGGAGGAAATCGGACATTGGCGGGTACGCGGCTGCGTCGGATCCGGTGACATGGAAGCCTCGCTGTTTGAGCATTCCGGCGAGAGAGGCCATGGCGGTGCCGCAGATGCCGATGAGGTGGATATGTTTTGCGTTAGACATGAGATGAAAACCATTAACCACAAAGGACACGAAGGTTCACGAAGGACATCATGGGCTTACCGATGCCTCCAGGATTCTGAGCGAGACATCCGCTCTGCTAACCGTTAGTCTTGCTCTCACGCCAAATGGCAGTGTGATATTTCCTTTACTCACATGGCCTGACCGGACGCCGTAGGCCACCGGAATATTCAAATCTCCAACAATTCTGGTGATCACCTCTTCCAGCGAGTAGTCCTGGTTTGGGCTCTGGCGGCAGTCGAGCATCTCTCCGAAGATGAGTCCGCGAACATCGCTGAGATGGCCGCCGATTCTTAATTGCATCAGCATGCGGTCAATCTGGTATGGCTTCGCCGCTATATCTTCTATAAACAGGATCTTTCCTTCCGTCTGGATTTGATATGGAGTCCCGAGCGACGCCACCAAAATCGAGAGGCATCCGCCGTAAAGAATGCCTTCGGCTTCGCCTTCGATCAATGCTCTGACTTCTTTGTTCAGATCAACGTCCCAAGGTTCAGTTTGCGACACTGCTGATTGCCACGAATGGAGGTCAACGCCATCTTCATGGGCCCAATCTTTCGCCACCATTGGGCCATGAAATGTGACGAGTCCAGCGTCCGTGAAACGGGTCAACAGGCATGTAGGGTCGCTATAACCCAGGAATATCTTGGGATTAGCCTTGATCTTCTCGATGTCAATTTGATCGAGGAGGTAATTCGCGCCGTATCCTCCCCGCGCACAGATGACGGCTTGAATGTCGTCGCGCTCGAACATCGCTTCCAGCTCGCGGGCGCGGCGCTCCGCCCTTCCGGCGAAATACAGATCTCGATCGAGAATGGAATCGAGATAAACAGGTTTGTAGCCGGCTTGACGGAGAGCCTCGCACCCACGTTCGAACTCGTCGGGGTTGACACTACTAGCAGGCGCAACGATGCCGATCGAATAGCCTGGGCGCAACGCTGGAGGCTTGACGAGTTGTGCGTTGGAAACGGACATGGTCGACAGATGTTCAGCTCAGGAAAAATTCTCCACGACACACGAGACGGGCTGGGCCGCGTAGAAAGATATTGTCGCCGACCCGGCGCACGGTCTGCGTTCCGCCGGGCGCGTGTACTTTCAACGGTGAAGCCGCGCGGCCGAGAGAAATCGCCGCCGCCGCTGAGGCACACGAGCCAGTTCCGGAAGAACTCGTCTCGCCCGCGCCACGCTCGAAGAAACGGACGCGTATGTCGAACTTGCTGTCGACGCGCACGAATTCGACATTCACCCCTTCCGGAAACTGTGGTTGGCCCTGTATATCGGCTGCCTGCGACTGCCAGTTGCGCGTGAATTCCTCAACAAAAACAACGTAGTGTGGATTGCCCATCGACACGGGTATCCCGCGGAATTCCGCCGCCGAAGTTTTGATCACCAACTCAGACTCCACTCTGGCCCTACCCATCTCGGATTCAAATTCATACTCGGAATCGCGGCGAGAGATCAGAGAGCAGATTTTAGTACCTGCGCCGGTCAGAATTGAGAAACGCTCTTTTTCCTTCGTGGCGCACAGATAGGCGGCAACACATCTGGTCCCGTTACCGGAGATTTCCGCATGGGAACCGTCGGCGTTAATGAGGCGGATTTCGATATCGGCGGAAAAGTGGGGTGACATCCATTCGATGCCGTCGGCCCCGACCCCATTGTGACGATCACAAATTCGGCGGGTAAATCCGGCGATTTCCGAAGCAGGTGGTGCGAGCGCCGCGTCAATCAACAGGAAATCATTGCCGCAGGCGCTGGCTTTCACGAAAGGAATAGTGCGAATTCCGGCGTTCACTCCCGCTCCACCCGTCCCAGCGAAACCGCGCCCATGAGAACCGTCGATGCTTTCAACAAACGAAACAGTTCCCTCTGATCGCGCGCACAACCTTCCACATCGAATTGCAGGCGCACGTGCTGACCGGTATCGCCACTGATCGCGTTCAGCATCAAGCGGTGTTGCGTCTCGAGTACGCGGTTCACTTCCTTGGTTATCGCGTCGATGCTCGCACCTGTTACCTCGTAACTGAATAGGAGAAGCTTCACATTGAAAGTTTCTTCCAGATGTCCGAGGAGGAATAGCGACGCCAGAACAAGGGCCGTGGCAAAAATAGCTGTCAAATACAGACCACCGCCGGCCGCCATTCCAACCGAAGCCACAACGAAGATCGTCGCGGCCGTCGTGAGGCCGGTGGTCAGACCTCGCGTATGGAGGATGGATCCGGCGCCGATGAAGCCGATTCCGGGAATAATCTGGGCGGCGATGCGCGTGTAGTCGGACGGCTCCGCAGCCAGTCCACGCGATAAAAGTGTGAACAGGGCTGCTCCGAAACAAATGAACATGTTCGTGCGCAAGCCTGCCGGGCGGTGCTTGAATTCACGTTCGAGGCCGATCGCACCGCCGAGAATCGCCGCCAGCAAAAGGCGGGTCACCGAGCTGCTTACGATGCCGCTGGCGATTTCTTTGTGGATGAGATCGAGAAAGCGATGCCAGTCCATACCGGTCCGAGCACAAATCTGTTTCGGATGGCCGGATTTTAACATCCAGGATGAGCTTTACTGCGTAACCCCGATGATTACCGGGCGCGGTACAGGATGGCACGAGCCTGTCCGGTGACGTGAATCTCGACGAGTTCGCGCAGCTGCATGGCATGCACGGCTTGAAAGACCGGGTCGCCTTCAAAAGCTAGTACATATTCGGCATTTTGGGATGGATTGGCTAAAGCACGTTCCCAAAGGCCTTCGGGATCGGATGGTTGTTTCCAGGTGCGATGATTCCCCTCGTTGATCGTATGGCTGAGGGGTATTCCTGCTTGCTGAACGGCACCGACGTGATCGCCGAGGTACATGAGCAAAGTTGCATTTGCAGGAAGCTTTTCCAGCCAAGTTGCGACCTGCTTCTCAAGTTGGTTGCGGGTGCGCATATTGGTTTCGGCTTCCTGCAGCGTGATTGGACCGGCGCGCCAAACGGTTGCATAACTAGCCGCAACGAAAAGAAGCGTGGCAACGAGGAAGACTGTCTTGAGACGGCGCTGCCAGTTGGAACTCAAAACGATGCATGTTAGAACTCCTAATGCAATTGCGAAGGCCGGCAGCATCTGTAATCCGTAGCGGGTGTTGTAGTGCGAAAAAGGCCACCATTGCGGGATGAATATAGGAACGCCACCGTAGGCTATGGACAGAGCGTAGAAAGGAAGCGGAATGAGAAGGAGCAGCAGGGACATCGCGGCGGAGTACGACTTTGCTCGTAGAAGGTATAAGCCCGCTACGAGGGCGACGAGGAGCAATGCGACCCACGCCCGCTGCAGCCATTGATTCTCCGCAAGATTATCTTGGGCAGCTTTCGAGAAGTAGAGTGAGGAAGCGAGCAGGCTGCCAGTGCCCGGGTGCCCGGGATTACCCGCAGTTTGAGTGCGCCTTTCAATCGCCTTGGCGGAATATGGACCGTTCTCAAATTCGAGCGGGTTGCGATAGACAATGCCGTTGTAGGCGAGCCAGAGCGCAGGGGCGGCAGCGGCGATCAGTATGAATTTGATCGATGCGGCCGCAGGGGCTAAAGCCCCAGTCTTGTCTGGGACGCTTACGCGGCCCTGAAGGGACGCTCTTCCACCGTCGCTCGTAGGGCGCCTTAAGATCGAACGTTCCCCTGATAAGAGATCGAGCAATACGAGCCCAGCAATCCCGGCTGTGAGGAACCATCCGTCGTAGCGGGTCAGACTGGCTGCACCGAGGCAGAGCGCGCATGTTGTAAGAGCGTTGGCCTCTCCTCGAATGGCTTCCGCGAAATAAACGATTGCCCAGATGAAGAATGCAAGATAAAGAGACTCGCCCATCGCGGTTGACTGCATGTAAATAAGATTTGGATTGGCGGCATAGACAAGAGCGGCAATCCAGGCGGCGATACTTGCAGGCCCATCCACGTTGACCGCTTGCGAAAGAGCGTTACGCGTGAGGCGAAAAATGCCGATTACCCCGAATACGTAGGCCGCCATCGATGGGATGGAACCGCCTGCACCTGTGCGCCACATCTTCATCGAAACGATGAAGGGGATCATCAGCAGATGCGGAAGTGGAAGCCAGACCGTGCCGAGTTGCAGCAGTCCGGGCGTTTTCGAATCGAAGACGCGGCGGGCGATGTTGATGTGGGCGACAGCGTCGCCGTACAAGAGAGTCTTTTCGTGCTGGAAATAGAACAGGAATGAGAAAACCGAGACGCAGGTTGCGAGCCAGGCGAGCAGACGCACTTCGGAATCCCAGTGGGAATTAACGGGCGTGTTTTCTTTGCGCTTCAGCATTCCTTGAGATTGAGAGTAAACCAGCGACGCCTAAGGCTTCGTCGAGGGACGGATTTTACGCTATGCCTGACGGCGTGGCCTGATACGAATCACCGCCGCAAACGCTGCCACTCAGGAATCCGCCGAGATATTCCAAACAAATCTGAGCTACTCAAGGTGCGTCAGTTCGCGGAAGATCTGGAAGCGTTCATCGATCTCTTCGCGCGTGAGCGATTGCAGGCGCTCGGTTCCGAAGCGCTCGACGGCGAAAGATCCCATGACGCCTCCGTAGAAGAGAGCGCGCTTGAGGACTTCACGATTCAGTTCTTTTTGAGAGGCGATGTAGCCCATGAACCCGCCGGCGAAAGAGTCTCCCGCGCCGGTGGGGTCTTTGACCTCGTCGATCGGGAGAGTAGGAGCGCGGAAGGGATGGCGCCCGATGCCGAATGCTCCTTCGCGGAAAAAGATCGTCGCTCCATATTCTCCATGCTTGATCACTAACGCTTGCGGGCCCATGGCGAGAACTTTCTGTGCAGCTCGGGGAAGATTGGTTTCGTGGGCGAGCATTTTGGCTTCGGTGTCGTTAATGAGAAGGACGTTAACGAGTTTCAGCGTTTCCGCCAATTCTTTGGGCGTTCCCTTGATCCAGTAATTCATGGTGTCGCAGCCCGTGAGGCGGACGCGGTTCATCTGGCGGCGAACATGGGCTTGCAATGTGGGTTGGATGTTGGCGAGGAAGAGAAAATCGGTGTCCTCGTACTCCTTCGGAATGTGTGGCTGGAAGGTCTCGAAGACGTTGAGGTGCGTGAAGTCGGTCTTCGCCTCGTTGAGATTGTCGGTGTAGGTGCCTCCCCAGCGGAACGTCTTCCCGGCCGAATGCTCGATGCCGCGGATGTCGATGCCGCGCTTCTGGAAAACTTTTTCCTGCTCGAGTCCGAAGTCTTCGCCGACCACGCCAACAACGCGGACTTGAGTGAAATAACTTGCTGCCAACGAGAAGTACGTTGCCGCGCCGGCGAGTACGTTCTTCACGCTGCCCGAGGGAGAAGTAACATCATCGAATGCTACCGAACCGACTACGAGTATGCTCATGCGCTTCCTTATTCAGGGATTAGGGGCTAGGGATCAGGGGCCAGGGACAAGTTTTCGCGTTGCCCCATCAGCCCTTAAAACTTGATATTTCAGTCACACCTACTTCAGGTATTTTCCAATGATCAGGTTCAGTTTCTTTTTTGCCGCTGCCGGGATCTTTTTGCGATCGGTGATGATGGCGTGCGCCAGAGCTGAGCCGCATTTACAGGTGCGCTCTTTGGGCATCGAGGCTACGGTTTGACGAACAACTCTTGCTGCATTCTCTGCATTTTTCACCAGCACGGCGACAATCTGATCGACCGTCACGGAATCGTGGTGCGGATGCCAGCAGTCGTAATCGGTGACCATGGCGACGGTGACATAGCAAAGCTCGGCTTCGCGCGCGAGCTTGGCTTCCTGCAGGTTGGTCATTCCGATCACGTCCATGGCAAGGCTGCGATAGACGTTTGACTCCGCTTTTGTTGAAAACTGCGGTCCTTCCATGCAGAGGTAGGTGCCGCCGTTCTTGCCCACGACTCCAACGTGCTTGCAGGCTCCATTGACCACGGTTGCGAGTTCTCCGCAGACTGGGTCAGCGAAAGCGATGTGAGCGACAATTCCGTTGCCGAAAAAAGTATCAACCCGATGGCGGGTGCGGTCGAAGAACTGGTCGGGAATCACGAACTCCAGAGGTTTGTGCTCTTCCTTGAGAGATCCAACGGCAGAGATGGAGACGATGCGCTCGACGCCGAGTTGCTTGAATCCGTGGATATTGGCGCGGAAATTGAGCTCGCTCGGCATGAGGCGATGGCCGCGTCCGTGACGCGCGAGGAACGCGACCTTGCGACCCTCGAGGGTGCCGCAGACGTAAGGGTCAGAAGGGGCACCGAAAGGGGTTCTGACTTTGACTTCCTTTATTTTTGTAAGGCCGGGCATGGAATAGAGTCCACTGCCGCCGATGATGCCGATTTCCGCTTGAGGCAAACGACCTCCAGAGTGCGATTTAGGGCTGGGACAAACTGGTGATTATACAGTAGGAGAACTGCACCCCTGCTCCTGCACTATGGCTTCCTCCTAGCATGATCGCTTCGCTCACAGGGCGGACGACGCGTCCGCCCCACACAAGCCGGGGCTAGAATTTCCTTGATGAGAGTTATAGCTGCAAGTTTGATGGTGACGGTGCTTGGCCTGGGAGTACACGGTAAGGACAAGACCGCTGCACCGCCCCAGACTAAGGTCGTCACAGTTTCCGCAACAATTGATCACAACCGTGTAATTATCCCCGTTGGTGTGCAACTGCCGGATGGGTCCACTCAAACCGTTCGCGGCTGGGTCGACACTGGCAATCCGGATTTGTACATGTCGCGACGGCTCGCTACGTTGCTGGGTTTGAGTGTCACCTGCAGCGACAAAGAATGTTCAGCGCCACCGCCACGCGAGATTGCCGTTGGGGGCATGACTGTTTCCTTTGCAGATGTAAAGGGCGTGAAGATTCCCTTACGGCCGGTGAATGCTGCTGAGGTGCTTGCTTTGGGGATGAATGCTGAGATCAACATTCCTTCGACTGTCCTACGGCACTACGCCGTGCTGGTCGATTTTCCGGAGCATAAGTTCTCGATCGGCCCGCCGGGAGCGATTCGGTTCCAGGGCTCATCTGGAAAAGTGCAGGTGAATCCCGAGAACGGGCTAATACAAGTGCCAAGCCAGATTGAAGGGAAGAAATACAATCTGGCGCTCGATCTGGGAGCTTGCATTAGCTTTCTTTCAGAGGATCTGTTCACGAAGTTAGCGGCCGCTCATACCGATTGGCCGCGTATGACGGGTGCTGTCGGCTCGGCAAATATGTGGGGGGCAGACGAGGAGAACAATTGGCAGGTCATGCGCGTGGACCGCGTGCAATACGGGCCATTGTTTCTGACCAATGTTGCATTCGTATCGCTTCCGAAGGGGGTCATGGATTTCTTTGCGAAGCGGGCCGGAATGATGACTACGGGATTGATTGGCTCGGAAGTGCTGCTGAATTACCGTGTTGGACTCGACTACGCACATTCAACGGTGTATTTCGACATTGGAAAACTGTACAGCTTCCCTGATTTTGATGTGGTGGGACTTGTCTTGCGCCCTGACGATGATGGCCGGTACAAGATTTTGGGAGTGGCGGACTTCGACGGAAAGTCTTCGGTGGATGGAGTTCAGGCAGGCGATCATCTTGAAGCCGTCGATGACATTCCTGTCCGCGGGATCACAATGGGCCAGGTATGGTCCATGCTCGGAGGCACGCCCGGACAGGAACGCCGGCTAACGACTGAGCGGGACGGGAAGATGATTACGCTTGCAGCGAAAGTTCAGCATTTCTTGGGCGTCGCGGACGAGACAGAGAGCAAGAAAAAACGCTGACCTGGAAGCAAACTTTGTCATTCCGAGCGCAGCGAGGAATCTCTTGTATTGATGCAGCATCGGTGCTGTCGGCGAACAGTGGATTTCTCCTTCCTCGCTTCGCGAGTCGTCGGAGTGACAAATCCCGAACTATTTCCCAGGGGGAGCCGCGGCCAGGACCTCGGTTTCGAGAGTTTCTGTTGTGGCGGGATCGAGGCTCTCGCTGACGAAGACGGTGTCTCCCTTCACCTCGATCAATACAGTCCCCTCTTCTGTGGACCAGGTATGGCGGCCTGATAGCAGCGGGGGCATAGAGGACCTCTTGTCATCCGTGTTCTTGGTTGGCGAGTCGACCGCGCTCGACTGTCCGCTCTCGCTGGGCTTCTTGTATCGCTGCTTGAGGGAACTGGCGTAGATCCCTGCGAATCGGGATGCGCTCTCCGGGTTCGACCAGCGCGAGACGTAGAGCAGCCCGAGGGGCGCTGAGCTATCAGTCCTTGATTTTGCAGCGTAGTAATAGCCGCCGCGCCACTCGGGATATATCTGCTTTGCAACGTCCTTGCCACAGTATTGCTCGACCAGAAGGTCGACGTCGAACTCGCCCATCGCCCCGATGTCGAACTTTTCGTAGTCTTTGAAGTCGCGCTTGAAGTCGGGTACCTGCATCGGTGCAAGTCTCTCGCCAGAAAGGTAGGTCTCCGGCTGCATGATCTGGCGCGTTGTGTGAGGCGGGTTATGCAGTACAGCCGCAAAGGCTTTGTCTTTGCCGCCCTTCTGCATGAGTTCGACCACGAAATTCATCCCGAAGTTGTAAGGGAAGGTCAACGACTCCTTCATAAAGATCGGCGCGTCATTGAAGACCTTCGTCCCGGGCGTTCCGGTCAGGGTCTCCTCTTCCATGGCCTTCACAAGCTCGGGCGAGGTGGCGATGGAGTGGCCGGTTGGCGCGATAGCATATTGAAACATCATGGCCTGAGCCTGGCCTTCGATGACAGCCTCGCGCGCGTTATCGATTTCGTCGTTTTCAATGTCTTCGGGAGTGGGGTCCTTCTTGATTTCACCGAGGTCTTTGTCGCCGCGCTTCATCCACTTCTGAAGATTTACATCCTGATCCTGCAGAGCATGGGTCAGTTCGTGAGCCATGACCGGTTCTTGCTCTTCGATCGGAACCCAATCGAGCAGGTTCACGGTTCTGGTCTTGGGATCGTAGTAACCGGCGACTTCTTCTTTCAGCAGGGCGACCAGAAATGTCTGGAGATCGAAATCGCGCGGCAGGAGTCCGAATTTCTTGAGGACCAATTCGGAGCGCCGCAGCCGGCGTACGTCTTCATCGTTCAAATGATTTGTGAGATATGAGACGACTTCGTCACGGCTGGTCAACTTGCGCTTTACGTTGTGCTTGATGGGCAGTCCAGTTTGCTTGCTGTCGAATTCGAGAATCTCATCGACGGAATGGAAGAGCTCTTCCGCCTGACGCGGAGTGATCTTGACTTCCGGTTTGTCCTCCTGCGATGGATTTTCCGGCGGCGGGACGGGCTTCGTGGGCTCCTGTGTTTGTGACGGAGTGGAGGCCTGTTGTTGTGCAAGAACAGGCGAGGCGCACATGGCCGGAGCCAGTACGACCCACAAAATTGACCTTACGACCCGACACTGACGCTTCCGAGCCATTTTCATTCCATTCGAGTGGATGCGTTCCAATATAGTGCACGAATGAATACGAATGCTGTCAACCTGTGGACTTCATCGGAACATGTTAAAGATTATCTGGAGCGGGCGGACCTAATCTCCCACCGCGGAGAGGGCGAGGCGGCTCTGCTCGAATTCATTCCGGCTGGAATTCGTCGAATTCTTGATCTTGGGACGGGCGATGGCCGACTACTGGCCCTTGTGCGCAGCCGACATCCGGACACCGAGGCCGTGGCTGTCGACTTCTCTCCGGCCATGCTGGAGGCGGCACGCAGGCGATTTGCGGCGGATGCACGCGTCAATGTCGTTGAGCACAATATGGATGTGCCGCTGCCGGCACTCGGCAAGTTCGATGCAGTGATCTCCAGCTTTGCCATTCATCATCTGGTGCACGAGCGGAAGCGGACCTTGTATGCAGAGGTTTATGAGCTACTGAACCCGGGCAGCATATTTTGCAACCTGGAGCATGTGGCGTCGCCCACTCCGCGGCTGCATGAGGAATTCTTGCAGCGAATTGGATTTACCGTACAAACTGAAGATCCGTCGAACAAACTGCTGGACGTGGAGACGCAATTGAGATGGTTGAGGGAGATTGGCTTTTGTGATGTCGATTGCCAGTGGAAGTGGAGAGAGTTAGCGCTGCTGACAGGAAGACGCGATTAGAGGCGCCACTTTAACAGGTCGTAGTGGTAGAATCAGCGCGCCCGATTTTCCACTTCGTTTTAACCCTTCCGCAGGTGAGGTTCACGATGACTTCTTCCAAGTATTGCCGTCTCTCTCGCATTTTTCTCTTCGCGTTCATCACGTTGACAATTGCAGGACTGGCAACTCAGCCGGTTGCCGCACAAGATGGTGGCGGCTCTCCGAAACGGCTGCTCGGCTACTACACGAGTTGGTCCAAGTACAATACCCCGCCCTATACAGCGGCTCAGATTCCCTACTCGAAGCTGACGCATATCGCGCATGCCTTTGTGCTGCTCACGGCAGCGGCCGACGGAACGCTGCAGATTCCACAAGGAACGCTGGAGCCTCAGCTCATTGCGAGAGCTCACAAGGCTGGCGTGAAGGTTCTGATTTCGATCGGCGGCGGAGACGGTATTCAGGGGCCGCGCTTCAACCGGATGGCGGCTTCTGAAACGTCGCGGCAGAACTTCGTATCGAACGTGCTCGCTTTTCTGACAAAGTTTGGCTACGACGGCGTAGACATTGACTGGGAAGTTCCGAATGCAGTCGATCGCGCGAACTGCACCACCCTGATGCAGGAATTGCGCAACGGATTGCCTTCTCCCTGGCTGATCTCGATGGCTGTGACGGCGAATCCGATCTGGTATGGATCGGGGATGGATATCCCCGCTCTTGCTCCGCTGGTCGACTTCTTCAATGTGATGACGTACGACTTCTATGGGCCGTGGTCAGGCGCGACAGGACTGGTCTCACCGCTCTTACAGGATCCGGCTGACCCGTTCCAGTCTGGCAGCGTGAAGACTTCGATGGATTTGTACGAGGGCAATTTCGGAGTGCCTGCGTCCCAGATGAATATCGGGACGCCGTTCTACGGCTACGAGTGGGATGGTGTGGATACGAACTGGACGGCGTGTGCGAGTTGCGCGAGTAATTCGCAAAGTTACGGGACCTACATCAAGCAGCGCATCAATCAGCAGGGATGGAAGAATTCGTATGACACCGCTGCAGCCGCGCCATATTTGACCAATTCGACGATTCCGGGATTCATCACGTATGACGGCGTTTCTTCCACTACGAACAAAGTGAAGTATGTGAAGTCCCGCGGCTTCGGCGGGGTGTTCATGTGGGAACTGAGCCAGGACTACGACGGAACGTCGCAGGATTTGCTAGATGCTATGTATCAGGCGTGGAAGTAGGAGGGCGCACCGCTCACCCGCTCTCACTAAGAAACCTTCCATCCCTGAACAGTCGTTCTTCGGTAGGGATCCTTCGACTCCGTAGATGGATTCGCTTTAGCGCGAATCCATCTACTCCGCTCGGGATGACAACTAAGAAGGACTAGTTCCTTCATTCGGCGACCGCATTCACGATCCATTCTCCAGCTTCTCTTGTCCCTAGCGAGCCGCCTATGTCCTGAGTTACTTTTTTCTGCCGCACTGCTTCGAGTACGGGCTTTTCGATCTTGTTAGCCTCTTTTTCGAAGCTCAAATGCCTGAGCATCATTGCAGCCGTCAGAATTGCTCCAAACGGGTTCGCTTGATTCTTGCCTGCGATCGGCGGTGCGCTGCCGTGGACTGGTTCAAACATTGAGGTGCGGCCAGGATGGATGTTGCCGCTGGCGGCCATCCCGAGTCCTCCCTGAAGCCCAGCGGCGAGGTCGGTGATGATGTCGCCGAACATGTTATTGGTGACGATCACGTCAAACTGGCGCGGATCGCGGACCATCTGCATGCAGAGCGCGTCAACGTACATGTGCTGCGCCGCAATCTTGGAATACTCGGCGCTGACTTCTTTGAAGACTCGCTGCCAAAGGCCTCCGGCGTGGGTCATGGCGTTGGACTTGTCGCACATCAGGACTCTGCTGCGTGGGGATCCGTCGAGTTTGGTGTGGGTTTGGCAATATTCGAATGCGAAGCGGATGATGCGCTCGACGCCCTTGCGCGTGTTTATGTCTTCCTGGGTAGCGATCTCGTCAGGCGTTCCCTGCTTGAATACGCCTCCCGCATCGGTGTAAACGCCTTCGGTGTTCTCCCGGACGACGACGAAGTCGACGTCCTTCGGCTCCACACCTTTCAGAGGGCACAGTGCGGCATCGAGCAGACGGACCGGGCGCACATTGGCGTAGAGGTCCATCTTGAAGCGCATTCCGAGGAGGATTTCTTTGGCATGGATATTTGTCTTCACTCGCGGGTCGCCGAACGCACCGACGAGGATGGCATCAAAGTCACGGGCCAGAGTGGCAAATCCATCGGGTGGGACTGTAGTTCCGTCGCGCAGGTATCGGTCGGCGCCCCAATCGAAGTCGGTCATTTCGACCGCCGCACCAGATGCCTTGATAACGTTAACTGCCTGAGGAATCACCTCTTTGCCGATGCCGTCGCCGGGAATGACGGCGATGCGTTTCTTTTTGCTGATTTGCGTGCTCACGGCTGGAACGTTAGCACACTCGCTATAATCGAATACAGGTATGGGTCTTACTGTTCTCCAAGCTCACGGCGAGTCGCTGCGTCCGTCAGCCACGGGCGAATATCGAGGTGCAACTACGGCTGCACGGTTCAGCAGTCCGGATGCCGAGTTCGCCGCTCTTCGCTCAAGCTGTGGGGTTTACGACCTGGGCTACCGGGCGAAGATTTCGCTGACAGGCAACGACCGCGTGCGCTGGCTCAACGGGATGGTCACCAACAACGTCAGGGACCTTCAGCCCGGGCATGGCGTTTATTCCTTTTTGCTGAATCCGCAAGGGCGCATTCTCGGTGACCTGTATGCCTATAACCGTGGAGATTCGATTACGGTCGACACCGACCGGAGCCAGTTGGAAACGGTCTTGGCGACTTTTGATCATTACATCATCATGGATGATGTCGAAGTGAAGGACATCAGCGCAGAAGTGACGGCGCTTGGAATTGCAGGACCGAAAGCACGAGATGTGCTGGCGGCTGCGGGCATTCAGGTTCCCGAACTCGCGGCACTGGAGATTGCGGAGGCTAAGTGCACCTGCGATTGCGCTTGCGTAAGCTGCCCTGTTGTACGGGGAGATGATCCCACGATCGAAAATTACGAATTGTGGCTTGCCCCCGGCGACGTTAAAAAGACTTGGGATGCGCTAACGCAGCACGGCGCCACGCCAGTCGGATCACAGGCGCTCGAGCTCTGGCGAATCATTTCTGGTATCCCGCTCTATGGAGTCGATATTCGTGATCGCGATTTGCCGCAAGAAACAGAGCAGGCGCGCGCGCTGAATTTCAGTAAAGGGTGCTACATCGGGCAGGAGATTGTTGAGCGGATTCGCTCGCGCGGCTCAGTGCATCGAAAGTTCTGTGGATTTAGTGCGGATAGCAATGCTGGCCTCGTTCCGGGGACAAAAATATCGTTCGCGAACAAGGAAGTCGGCGAAATTACCAGCGTGGCCTCCTTCAAAGTTGGAGAGCAGTTCTTGGCTGTGGGGTATATTCGACGCGAGATTGCGGTACCCGGCAAAGAAGTGGTAATCGGGACAACACAAGCTGAGGTTCGAGAACTGCCATTTCGAAAAATGTGATCCACGCAGGGGTTATGGTTCCTGCAGTTGGTAACGGTTAAGGGTGAAATTCTATGGCTGAAAAGAAGAACGATTCTGGCTTCACAGTGACGGACCGGCGGTTGTTTACGCCGGACGGCGATTTGCGGTCGGATGTTCCGGAAGAAGTAGAGACTCCCAAGCAGGCGACACCGGCAGCGCCGGTGAAAGAAGCTTCGGCGGAAAACGATTCGAAACCTGGCAATGCTGACGCCACGCAACCGGATCGTGACATGCCGACTCCGCCCACCGCCGCTGAGCAGAAGGCGCAAGCAGACGCTTATCGAGAGTTGTCGCGCGATCTCGACAAAGAGGTCGAACTGAGCGGGCACTCCGCGAAAGACTTTGAAATTACGTTCGAGCGGTTCCTGGCTTCACTCTACATGACGGCGATGCTGCAACTGGGACTGATGCGGCAGCGGAATGAAGACCCGCGAGTCGATATTGTCGGCGCACGACAAACGATCGACACCCTCAGCCTGATCGGCGAGAAGACCAAGGGCAATCTCACTCCGGTGGAAGAAAACTTTCTGCAAAATAGCCTTTACGAACTGCGCATGGCTTACGTGGAGGTGACGAACGCTCTGGCGCGTCCACCACAGCCCGGTCCTGCGACCGGAACGACTGGACGTTGATTACACTGGGAAAAATGAAAGCGACCTTGACCGTGCTGGGCAGTGGGACGTCGATGGGTGTGCCCACGTTGGGATGTGACTGCGCTGTTTGCCATTCGAACGATCCGCATGACCGGCGAACTCGTCCTTCCATCATGCTGGAATATGGCGGGAAAGTGGTGCTCATCGACACCACTCCCGACTTCTATACGCAGGCGATCCGCGAAAACATCCGAGCCGTCGATGCCGTGCTTTATACGCACACGCATGCGGATCATATTCTTGGTATCGATGATCTGCGCCCGCTGAGTTACCAGCACAAACCCGAGAAGCTGCCGCTCTACGCGCGTCCGGATGCGGCAGCCTTCCTGCGCAAGATGTTTGCGTACATTTTCGACGCCGATTACAAGTTCGGCGGGCTGGCACAGTTGGAGCTTCGCCCGATTGATGGCACGGTGGAGGTTTTCGGAGCGAAGTTTGAACCTGTCATTCTCATTCATGGAGAGTCGCAAATTTACGGGTATCGATTTGGCTCAGCGGCTTATCTCACCGATCACAGCGAGATTCCCGAGTCGTCTATGGATCAACTCGAGGGGCTCGACATTCTGTTTCTGGACGCTTTGCGGCACAAGCCACATCCCACGCACTCAACCGTGAAGAATTCTCTTGCAATCGTGGATCGCCTGAAGCCAAAACGGGCATTTTTCACGCACATCTGTCACGATCTCGGCCATGAGGCAACGAATGCCTTGCTGCCAAGGAACGTGCGGCTGTCGTACGACGGGATGAAGCTGGAGTTTGAGATCTGATTGCCAAATGACGAATGCCGAATTTCGATTGACTTCAAATTAGCTTTTCGAACTCAATCGAAAATCGGCATTCGTCACCCGACAATCCATGCTTGTCTTTCACAAACTCGAGGATGTGCCTGCCGACTTCGGGCCTACGTACGTCAGCGTTGGCAACTTCGACGGCGTGCACCGGGCGCATGCGCGGGTGTTGGGCGAGATCGTCGAGCGGGCACGCTCCAATGGCGGCAAAGCTGTGGCTGTCACCTTCGAGCCGCATCCCACACGCATTCTGAAGCCCGAATCTGTACTGAAGCTGCTGACACCCGCCGAGGAAAAAATTCGCTGGCTCCAGGGAACTGGTGTTGACGCCGTCTTGTTGCTTCCCTTTGGGCGTGATTTGTCGCTCATGAGTCCTCGGGAGTTTGCCGAGCAAATCCTGAAAAACAGGCTGCACGCGCGCGAGGTGCATGAGGGATTCAACTTCCGCTTCGGTCACAAAGCGGCGGGCGATATGAAAACGCTGGCGGACTTAGGACGGGAATTTGGATTTGAAGTGAAGCAGTATCCGGAGATGAAATTGCGCGGGGAGACGGTTTCTAGCAGCCATATCCGAAAACTGGTTGCTGCGGGACGAGTGAGCCGCGCGCGGCACCTCCTGGGCCGTTCATTTTGCATTCTCGGAGTGCCGGGACGGGGACGGGGATACGGATCGAAATATACCGTCCCAACGATTAACCTCGCGCGCTACGACGAACTGGTTCCAAAGGATGGGGTTTACATCACGTGGACTCGCGTCGGACACGAGCGGTTTGATTCCGTGACCAACGTGGGGAATCGGCCAACCTTCGGAAATGAACTGTTTGCGATCGAGACGCACTTGCTAAACTTTCACCCCCTTGAGTTGACGCCGGAGACCGAAGTCGAAATCTGTTTTCTCGATCGCCTTAGGGACGAAATCAAGTTTCCATCGGTGGATGCACTACGTGAGCAGATTGCGCTCGATGTGAAGAAGGCGCGGAGGTATTTCCATTTGCTGCGTGTGGGACGCGGAGCTTAAAAGCCCTTGGTGTTGAAAGTCACTACGCGGCCCTGAAGGGCCGCTCTGCCACGGTTGCAACCGTCACTCATTTCAAATCGCGCATTGTTTCACCAGAGAGAACAGATAGGTTCTCAGAGGACCCTCAGTGAGGCAGGTAGCCGATTTCCATGGGAAGCCTGCCGTCCACGCGCACAACGTTCACGCTATTGTCGATGGAACGCACTTCGATCAGGCCCACCGCACCGGGCTCGGACTGAATCTCTTTCAAAACCTCTGCATCGGTGTCGACAAAGACGATTGATTCCTTGTGTGAGAAGACGAACTCGTTCCATTCGGAATCTGACATTTTGTTCAGGCGTTCGAGCGCTTCTCTCTCCCCTGTTGAATCCCTGTGAAGCACGAGAACTACACTCTTGCCGTTGGGCCATTGCTTCACTTCGCCACGAACAATCTTGCTGAGGTGGGCCGAGGTGACATTCGACTGCATTGTCCTTGTTCACAACCAGGGCCGTGTGATGCGCGAAGCACGGAGCCAACGTTGCGCCTAGAAAGGCGAAGGTTTGGATAGCGGAGCGGAGCTTCATAAGAAGACCTCAAGATCGATTATTTGGGGGAACGTTTGCAGGCTACTGGATGAACGCAGGACGAATGTCAATCGGATGTAAAGTGAAATGCACTGAGGTAACCAGAAGTAACCAGTCTGAATGCCGATTGACGATTGCCGATTTGCGATTGAGAAATCGGTCCGCTTTTACCGCTATTCGTCGGCCCCCAAGCCGGCACTTGAAAATCGGCAATCTACGATCGCCTCCGTTACAATCGCCCGATTGACGAACGCTTCCCTATGGCGATTGGTCCAGTACAACTGATTGGACAGGCGACTCCGGCCCAGCGGCGCACATTGATCGCAGCATCGATGGGATGGGCGCTCGACGCATTCGACGCGATGCTTTATTCCCTGGTGCTCGCGATGCTCATGCGCGATCTGGGAATGAGCAAGACCACGGCGGGATCCCTCGGCACGCTTACGCTGCTCGCTTCGGGAATTGGTGGAGTGCTGTTTGGACTTTTCGCCGATCGGATCGGGAGGAAACATGCACTGATGGCGAGCATTCTCACCTATTCGGTGTGCTCATTCGCGTCGGGGCTCGCGACCAGCGTGGCAATGTTAGCCGTGGCTCGATTTGTCCTCGGACTGGGCATGGGCGGGGAGTGGAACACCGGAGCGACACTGGTTGCTGAGACGTGGCCAACCGAGTTACGCGCAAAGGCGATTTCGATTGTGCAGAGTTCCTGGGCTCTGGGATTCGCGGCAGCGGCGCTTGTGGCGGGTCCGGTAGCCCGGTGGTATGGATGGCGGGCGGTATTTTTTGTGGGGATTCTGCCGGCATTCGTCACGTTGTGGATTCAGCGCAGGGTGCCGGAATCAGAGATGTGGAGGGAAAGAACCACAGGGGCTAAAGCCCCAGCTTCTGCGGGCGCCTTACGCGGCGCTGAAGCGCCGCTCTTCCACAGTGGTACCGGCTCCTCCGCGGCAAAACCAGTGCAGAACAACGAGGGCCGAAAATCCCCACTTCTGACAAAACCGGCCAGAAATGGGGCACCCATAGCGAGTGAGAGCAACGTCGACGTCAGGAGTTATATACCTACCAGTGCTATCTTTCGGCCGCCTTACGTGCGGCATACGTTCGCGCTACTCTTCTTCAACTTCTTTGCCATGTTTTCGTGGTGGGGCTTGTTCACATGGCTGCCGCCTTACTTGTCGCTTCCGGTGGAGCAGGGTGGGAGAGGCTTTGGCGTACTTGGAATGACCACACTAATGGTCGTCCTCAACCTATGCGGGATGTTTCCCGGCTACGCGAGCTTCGGGTGGGTGGCAGATCATATCGGGCGCCGAAATTCGTTTCTCGTCTACACGGTGATTGCGGCTGTGCTGATTCCCCTCTATGCGACGGCTCGATCGCAAGGAGTGTTATTGGTATTGGGGACGCTTGTAGCGTTCTTTGGGACTGGAATCTTCTCTGGATCGGGAATCATAGGCAGCGAGATCTTCCCTACTGCAGTGCGGGCGCGGGCGCTTGGTTTTACGTATAACGGGGCGCGGACCATGAGTTCGCTCGCTCCACTAGTGATTGGGCGCGTGGGGCAGGCGAAGGGGTTGAGTTGGGCGTTCTACCTGTGCGCCGCGGGATATCTGCTGGCGGCATTGATGACGACGCAGCTACCTGAGACTCGAGGCAAGAGGCTGGAATAAGAAGTAGTTTTTTCTACAGCGGCTCTTATTTCACAAAATTCAAGCCATGGGGCACCGCTGTTCGGAAAACATACGCATACAGCAGAACGATGATTCCGACGATCGAGCACAAGGCGATCGAATGCCAGGCGACGAAGCGGAATATAACGCCT
>Ga0335082_10000976_pt1 | contig 30187 bp, 22 predicted proteins | sample Lox_Sample_41_FD_206718 | JGI IMG/M metagenome (GOLD analysis project Ga0335082, IMG submission 206718) | Soil microbial communities from Loxahatchee National Wildlife Refuge, Florida, United States - Lox_Sample_4.1 | ecosystem: Environmental > Terrestrial > Soil > Wetlands | place: USA... | reverse complement strand
CATCACCCACCCGCTCGAACACCTCATTACCGTCGCTCAGGAGATCGGCGATTCCGGCGACCTCGACCAGAACATCGATATTCACCGCAATGACGAGATCGGTGCCCTCGCCACTACTTTCAATAACATGGTTGCCTACCTCAAAGAGATGGCCGCTGTCTCCATGTCCGTGGCGGAGGGCGACCTCACTGTCGAAGTCGTTCCGCGTTCCAAGCGCGACACCCTGGGCAACGCCTTCCAGCGTATGGCCCACGGTCTCCAGGAAATCGTCCGCAATACCCGCGACGCCGCTTCACAGGTTTCGGCCGGCTCCAACCAGGTTGCGGGCGCCGCCGACGAATCCGCCAAGGTCAGTGTCCAGGCTTCCTCCGCCATCGAGGAAGTCACCAGCACCATGCACGAAATGAGCATCAACGTGCAGAACGTCGTCAAGAACACCCAGGTTCAGGCGTCCAGCGTTGCTGAAACCTCCGCCTCCATCGACCAGATGGTCACCTCCATCCAGCGCGTCGCGGATACCGCCAAGGTTCTCCTCGACATCGCTAACCGCTCCCGCGAAGAGGTGGTTACCGGCATTCAAACCATGGAGAAGGCTACGGACGGCCTCAATCGCACCAATCGCGCCATCCAGTCCTCCGCGGAAATCATCAACATCCTCGGCCATCGCGCCGACGACATCGGCAAGATCATCGAAGTCATCGACGACCTCGCCGAACAGACCAACCTGCTTGCCCTCAACGCCGCCATCGAAGCCGCTCGCGCCGGCGAACACGGCCTCGGCTTCGCCGTCGTCGCCGACGAAGTCCGCAAGCTCGCCGAAAAATCCACCCAGTCCACCAAGGAAATTGCCGATCTCATCCAGAGCATCCAGCGCGAAGCCCGCCAGGCCGTCGAGAACATGGAGCACAGCACACGCATCGTCGAAGAGGGGCTCAGCCTCGGCAACGATCTCGGCTCCGCTCTCCACAAGATCTCCGACGTCGTCACCGAGGTCTACAAGTTCTCTCAGGAAATCGGCGCCGCCACCAACGAACAGTCCGCAGGCTCTTCCCAGATTGCCCGCGCCACCAACCGCCTCACGGAGATTACTCAGGAAATCAACTCCGCCGTCGAAGAACAGGCTTCCGGCGCCCAGGCCGTCGTTCGCGCCATGGACAAGATGCGCGAACTCGTTCAGCAGTCCGCTTCCAGCTCCACCGAGCTGTCCGCCGCTGCCGAGCAGATGCTGAAGCTTTCCCGCAACTTGCTCGACAATATGGACCGTTTCGCCATCGATCGCGCGGCTCAGTCGCGCTCCCGTCGCGAGTCCGTCTCGCACCGCCGTTCGGCCTCGGCCGACGCCCGCGAATACGAACTCGCCGAAGTGGGTCGCGTCTAGCCCGGAGTCTCCTATGGAGAAAGACTACCAAGTCGTCGGTTTCCGCATCGGCAACGAGACCTACGGGGTCCGTATCGGCTCCGTTCGTGAAATCGTCCGCGTGCCGGAAATCACCATGGTCCCCAACGCCCCGGACATTATCGAGGGCGTCATCAATCTCCGCGGAAAAATCATCCCGGTCATGGACCTCCGCAAACGTTTTGGAAACTCCGTGACGCAGCCTGACAAGAAAAACCGCATTCTCGTCGTCGAGCTCGACAATAAGCTTCTCGGCCTCATCGTCAGCTCCGCTTCCGAGGTCCTGAAGATTCCGCCATCGGAAATTGAATCGCCCGGCTCCGTCTTCGCCGAAGGCGAATCCAGCTATGTGACCGGCGTCGGCAAACTCAAGGGACGCCTCATCATCCTTCTGGATATTGCCAAGCTGCTCCGTCAACCCGAATTCCGGAAACTCGAGGAGGCCGCGGAACCCGTCGCTCTCTCGCGCTGACGCTCTTTATCCTGGCGTCGCGCCGACGATTCGAATCGCCGCACACACTACGTATGGGAACAATCACTGCCCAAATCCAGCTCACGGAGGCCGAACTCAAACTCCTCCAGACTCTCGTCTACCAGGAGTGTGGCATGTATTTCGACGAGCGTCGCTCTCATTTCCTCAAGGATCGCCTGCAGCGCCGCGTCCGCGCCTGCCAGCTCGACTCCTTCTACGCTTACTACCGCCTGCTCACCAGCCGCGAGGGCCGCAGCGAACTCGCCCTCCTGCTCGAAAATCTCACCGTCAACGAGACCAGTTTCTTTCGCAACCGCCCGCAACTCGAGCTTCTCCAGAAATCCGTTCTCGAAGAGATTCTCCGCCACAAGCAGGAGCGCCGCGACTGGAACATCCGCGTCTGGAGCGCCGGTTGTTCTTCCGGCCAGGAAGCTTACTCCGTCGCCATCCTCATCTGCGACGCCTTGGCTTACTACTACCTCCGCAACCCGCTCCCCTTCGACATGCCCTCGCCCAAGCCTCTCATTCCTCCACCCTGGAAGCTCGAAATCGTCGCGTCCGATATCAGTTACGCCAGCCTTCGTTCCGGCCAGGAAGGCGCCTATACCGAGCAACAGATGGAACCGGTCGACTACACCACCCGCCTCCGCTACTTCGAAAAGGCTGCGGACAAGTACGCCGTCAAGCCCCAGCTCAAAGAGCTCGTCCAGTTCGACTTCCATAACCTCAAGACCGAGTTCCTCCCTCGCCGCAACGACATCATTCTCTGCCGCAACGTGATGATCTATTTCGACGAAGCTGAGCAGAAGCGCCTCATCGAAAAGTTCTGGCATTGCTTGTCTCCCGGCGGCTACCTCTTCGTCGGCCACGCCGAAAGTCTTTTTGGCCTGACCCAGAAATTCCGTATGGTCCACGAAAACAACGGGACCGCCTACAAACGCCTCGAGGTGACCGTGTGACCTTCCTGCCCGAGGATCGGGGAGCCGAGCTCCGCGCGCTCTTCTTCGAGAGCGCCGCCGAGCTGTTGCAGACCATCAACGACACCGGTCTGCAGCTCGAATCTCGTCCCGCCGACGAGGAGCTCATTCGCAGTGTGCGCCGCGCCGTCCACACCCTCAAGGGCGACTCCGCCGCCTGCGGTTGCCACAAGCTCAGCGAAATCGCTCACGAGCTCGAGGATGTTCTCACTCTTCAGACCGCCCAGGCCCACGGCCGCAATCTCGCCGAGGTTGTTCTCTCCGCCGTCGATCTCTTCGAAGGCATGCTCAGCGCGTATCAGAAGCTCCAGGAGCCTCCCTCCGCCGATCCCTTGCGCGCCATGATTCATCGCCTGCTCGAGCTGCCCGCCGCCCCCTCTCGCGATTCCCACGCCGTTCCCGCCAGCTTCAAGTGGAATGAGTACGAGCGCCTGATGATTTCCGAAGCCCTGCTCCGCGGCGAAACCGTCTATAACGTCGCTCTTCGCATCGACCCCAACAGCGCCATGCGCGCAGCGGGATTCCAGCTCGTTCGCAATGTTCTTCACGCCGTCGGCACCGTGATTGCCCTTCGCCCCGAAGACAATCTCGCTGCCGCATCCGTCGAAATTGTCGAGGCTGCCCTCGCCAGCCCTCACCCGGTCGAACACATCGTTCATCGCTGCCGCATTCCCTCGGTTGTCTCTGACCATCGCATCGAACCTGCGGCCCAGGCGGAAACTGCCGAGCACGAGCTCCTCGGAGACATTCTCGAAGCACAATCTGCCCAGGTTACATCCGCGGCCCAGGAGTTGAACGCCAGTTTCAACGCCAAGCAATCCGCCGGCGCCTCCGCCGTCGCCGCCGTCACCGAGAGCACTCTTCGCGTCGATGCCTCTCGCATCGAAGCCGTCATGAACCTGGTCGGCGAGCTCATCATCGGCAAGTCCATGCTCAACCGCACCCTCGCCGAGTTTGACCGTCATCATGCCAAGGATCCGGCGCGCCTGAAACTCGCGGAAGCGCTCGCCTTTCAGTCCCGCGTGCTCGACGAACTGCACAAGTGCGTCCTCAAGATCCGCATGGTGCCCGTCGAACAGTTGTTCCGCCGCTTCCCGCGCGTCGTTCGCGATGTAGCCAAGCTCTGCGGCAAAGACGTGGCCCTCGAAGTCGCTGGCGAACACACCGATCTCGACAAAGGCATTCTCGACGCCCTCGCCGAGCCCCTGACGCACATGGTTCGCAACGCCGTCGATCATGGTATCGAGCCCGCCGACGACCGCCTCAGCGCCGGCAAGCCCGCACGCGGCACCGTTTCTCTCAACGCCTATCACCAGGGCACTCAGGTTGTCCTCGAGGTAACGGACGATGGCCGCGGCATCGCTCCCGAAAAGATTCGCGATCACGCTGTCCGCGTCGGTCTGGTCAAGCAGGATGAGGTACAGCGGCTCAGCGACTACGATCTGCTCAACTTGATCTTCGAGCCCGGATTCAGCACCGCCTCCGCGGTCACCGAGGTCTCCGGCCGCGGTGTCGGCATGGATGTCGTCCGCACGGCCACCGACCGCCTTAAGGGCACCGTCCACATCTCTTCCACGCCGGGCAAAGGCACCACCATCCAGCTTCGCGTCCCCCTCACTCTGGCCAGCATCCAGACTCTGCTTTTCCGCGTCGGCGGCCGCCTCTTTGCCGTCCCTCTTTCTTCCGTGGTTGAGATTACCCGCATCACCGACCAGGAAATTCACCGCGTCGATCAGCGCGAGGTTCTCCGGCTTCGCGATCAGATTCTTACCCTTGTCCGCCTCAACAACCTGAGCCGCCTTCACGCCGTCGACACCCAGACCGCCAGGCGAAAGCACTTTGTCATCGTGATTGGTCAGGCGGAAAAGCGCTTTGGCCTCATTGTCGACAGCATGGTTGGCGAGGAGGAACTCGTCATCAAGGCTCTGCCCGGCGAGATCGTCTCGAGCGACCTCGTCAGTGGCGCTTCCATTCTCGGCGATGGCACTGTCGTTCTCATCCTCAATGTGCCCGCCATTCTCACCAAACTGTCGCGGTCCCAGCCGCTGGGAGCCATCGCATGAAAGACCGTGTCCGCGTCCTCGTCGTCGATGATTCCGCCCTCATGCGGAAGCTCATCCCCATTATTCTCGAACGCGACCCCGACATCGAAGTCGTTGGCACCGCCATGGACGGCGCTTTCGCGTTGCGCAAAATCGCCGAACTCCATCCCGACGTCGTCACCCTCGATCTCGAAATGCCGCGCATGGACGGCATCGAGACCCTGCGCATGATCATGCGCGGCGCGCCTCTTCCCGTCATCGTCGTCAGCACGCATTCGAAGGAAGGCGCTTACTCCACTTTCAAGGCCCTTGCTCTCGGCGCCATCGATTTTGTCGCCAAACCCAAGGACGCCGCCGCCGGCCATCTCGATCCCATCGCTTTCGAACTGGTTGAGAAGATCAAGGTCGCCAAGCGCGCCAGCGGCCTGAAAAAACTCCCGGCGCCGGAAATCGAACTGCCCAAGCCGGTCAAGCGCAAATCCCTGCCCGTCGTCGCGCCGAACCGCATTGTTGCCATCGGCATTTCCACCGGCGGGCCCAACGCCCTTCAATATTTGCTCTCGCAGATTCCGGCGGACCTCCCGCTTTCCTTCGTCATCGTCCAGCACATGCCGGAAGGGTTTACCGATATGTTCGCGCGCCGCCTCGACGAATGCTGCGCCCTCGATGTACAGGAGGCCAAGTCTGGCGATCTCCTCGTTTCCGGCCGTGTCCTCATCTGCCCGGGCAACCGCCACATGATGGTTCGCCGCATGCCTCGCGGAGAGATGGTCGTTCTTTCCGATACGCCACCCATCAACGGCCACCGGCCTTCCGTGGACGTCCTTTTCCACTCCGTTGCCCAGGAATTCGGCCTTACCGCCGTCGGCATCCTCATGACCGGTATGGGTGAAGACGGTGCCGAAGGTCTCGGCGCTATCAAGGCTTCCGGCGGCATGACCATCGCGCAAAGTGAAGACACCTGTGTCGTCGGCGGCATGCCCCGCGCTGCCGTCCTCAAAGGCTACGCGAACAAAGTTCTCCCGCTCCAGGGCCTCGCGCCTTTCTTGATCTCGCAGTACGGCAATGCCCAGTTCAGCAGTGAGAAACAGGATGGGTCGGACAAGAACGATAAGTCCGACAAAAACGAAAAAGTTCCAGTTTCAACTCCTCGCGGCTGACCGGCCACGTGGAGGTAAAGGAGAAGGTCATGCAACAGTTTGCCGCTCTACTTCGGAAAGACCAGCAGCCCGTCCGCTATCTCGTCGTGGACGACTCCGTCTTTGCTCGCAAGAACCTCATCAAGATGATCGAGCAATTCGGCGGGGAAGTGGCCGGTGAAGCGGGAGACGGCCTGACCGCCATCGCCGAGTACAACCGCGCCAAGCCCGACATCGTCCTCATGGATATCACCATGCCCCAGATGGAGGGCATCGAAGCCGTCGAGCGCATCGTCCGCCAGCACCCTGAGGCGCGCATCGTCATGGTCTCCTCCGTCGGCTATCAGGAAAATATCTTGGCTGCCCTCCAGAAGGGCGCCAAGCACTTCGTTCAGAAGCCCGTTAAGCCTGAAGTGCTCTACGAAATTCTTCGCTATGTTCTCGGGGACGATCCACACGCGGCGGGCGCGCCCGTGGCGCTCGCAGGGGAGAGCCTTTCATGAGAATGGAACTGATCCAGCCGTTTATCAACGCCGCTGACGCTGTTTTTGCCGAATCCCTGCAGGCTCCGACCAAAATCGGCGACCTCTCGATGGATGAGAATACCTATCGCCGCAAGGGTGTCGCTGCCCTCATCGCCATCCGGGGCGATATCGAAGGCCGCGTCATCCTCGATCTGGCTCCCGAAGTCGCCATGAAGGTCGCCAGTCATCTCGCCGGTGGCCCGCTTCCGGAGAGCGAGCAGACCGTTCGCGAGACCGTCTGCGAGCTCGCCAACATGGTCATCGGCAACTCCGTCACCCTTCTCAACGATCAGGGCTTTCGCTTCAAGGTCTTCCCGCCCGAAATTCATATGAGTGAAGAAGGTCTCGCGGGCAGCGTCGATACCGAAGCCATGGTTCTCTGCATCGACACGCCCTGCGGCGAGATTTTTCTCAACATCGCCATGCACTACCTCCATCGCCGCCGTCGCGAGCAAAACGCCGTTCCTGCCCTCGACTGACTCCGTCGCGTTATTCACAATTCGAGCCGTTCCCTCATGCCTCCAACGCTGTCATCCTGAGCGCAGCGAGGGATCTCAATGCGTCTTGCCTCCCATCCAGACTGTTGCCTCAGTCCGCCGCAGAAATCCCGCAGGCATCGGCACCTGACTCACCCACGCCGATTCAAGCCCCTCCCCCTGTAGTAAACTCCTCTCGCCACCTTTCATTTGAATTCATCCCTGGCGGAGGCTCATGCCAATTCGCTCTCTCGTGGTTGCTCTCCTCGCGGTTTTCGCGGCCGTCTCCCTCCCGGCTCAAGCTCCTGTCGCTCCAGACACTCCCGAGCCTGGCTCCGTCGAAGAAATCTCCAAAGCCACTACCGAAGCTCAATTTCTCTCCCCTTGGGTCTCCTACCTCCCCGACTCTTCCTCCGTCCCCTCCCCCCGCAAATTCTACGGCCGCATCATGGGCGCCCCCGGTGAACTCGTCGATTCTTCGAAAGCCTATGCCTACTGCCGCGCCCTCGCCGCCGCTTCTCCTCGCGTCCGCGTTTTCACCATCGGCAAGTCCGAAGAGGGCCGCGACATCCTCCTCCTCGCAATTGCCGATGAAAAGGGAATTGCCGCTCTCGACCCGCTCAAGGCCGCCACCGCTGCCCTCGCCGACCCCCGCAAGACCGATCCCTCCTCCGCAGAAAAACTGATCGCTTCTTCCCGTCCGGTCTATTACTTCAACGCCGCCCTCCACTCAGACGAAACCGGCTCCACCGAATCTGTCCTCGAACTCGCTTACCGTCTCGCCGTCTCCGAACGGCCCATGATTCGCCGCATTCGCGAGAGTCTTGTTGTCCTCATCAACCCGGTCTCCAATCCGGACGGCCGCGACAAGCAGGTCGAATGGTTCTACGCCTACCTCAAGAGTAAAACTGATCGCAACTTTCTTCCCCGCCAGTCTCCTCCGTTCTGGGGCAAATACGTTTTCGTCGACATCAACCGCGACGCCCACCAACTCTCCCAGCACACCACCCAGGCCGTCGCTCGCATGTATTTCGACTGGCATCCCACCGTCGTTCACGATCTGCACGAGGCTGTTCCTCTCCTTATGACCTGGAATGGCACCGGTCCCTACAATCCTCACGTCGATCCCATCACCTTTACCGAGTTCCTCGCGCTCAGCTTCCACGAAGTCCAGACCATGACTGGCCTTGGCATGCCCGGTGTCTCCACCTGGAACTTCGGCGAGGGCTTTGCCGAACTTTTCCTCGATTCCGTTGCCATGAACCACAACTCCATCGGTCGCGGCTACGAAACCTTTGGCAACGGCACCGCTGAAACTCTCAAGCTTTCTCTCTCCCCCGACGAAACCTCTAAGGAGTGGTATCGCCCACTTCCTCCCCCCTCCGGGGAGTTCTCCTGGTCGGCTCGCGACAATCTCAACTACAACGAAACCGGCATGCTCGCTGCCCTCGACTATGTCGCCTCCAATTCCCGCGATTTCCTCCGCAACTTCTACACCAAGAGTCTCCACTCCTATCGCAAGGGTCTCGACGAACCGCCCTACGCCTTCCTCATTCCCGAGAACCAGGGCGATCCTCAGCGCGTCGCTCAGCTCGTCTCTCGCCTCATGGCCCAGCACATCGAAGTCAGCCGCGCCGATTCTGCGCTCTCGCTCAAAGAAGGCTCCTTTCCCGCCGGCACCTACGTCGTCCGTCTCGATCAGCCTTATCGTAATTACGCGGTCGACCTCCTTACGCCCCAGTCTTATCCCAAGGACGCCACCGAACCCTACGACGACGTCTCCTGGCAGCTCACCGCCCACTATCACCTTCAAGCCGTCTCCGTCGCCGATTCCTCCATCCGTTCGGCTCCCCTCACTCCGCTCGCCTCGCCGCCCGTGCCGCACGGCCAGATCGCCGGTGTCGGAAACACCTATCTGCTGAAGGATTCAGGGCAGGAATCCCTCCTCGAGGCGCGCTTCCGCCTCGCGAACTTCAAAATCGACATTGCCGAGAAACCATTCTCCGCCGCAGGGAAGGACTACCCCGCGGGCTCTTGGCTCATCGCTGACCAATCCGGCCTTGCCGATGCCCTCGCCGCGATCTGCGAAAAACTTGCCCTCGATTTCGATCGCGCCCCTTCACTCCCGGATGTCCCCCGCCATCCGGCACCGTCCCCTCGCCTCGGCGTCTGGGTTCCCTGGGCCGACACCGATTCCATCGGCTGGGTCCGCTACTCCCTCGACCAGCGCAATGTTCCCTACACTTATCTCCGTGACGAAGATGTTCGCGCCGGCAATCTTCGCGACAAGATCGACGTCCTTCTTTACGGCCACGTCGATCTCGAACTCGCCGAGCAGATCCAAGGCATCCCGAAGGCCTGGGGCCCCATGCCCTTCCGGAAAACTGCGCAATCCCCCAGCTTCGGCACGCCTGCCGAATCCGGCGACATCACCGGCGGCATCGGCTGGGACGGCCTCGCGCAGGTTCAGAAATTTGTCGAACAGGGTGGACTCTTCATTACTCTCGGCAGTGGCTCCATGCTGCCTCTCGAAGCAGGCATCGTCCGCGGTGTTCGCCGCGATGCCGGTGGTGTTCCTCGTAGCTCACAGGGCGGAGGCACAGACTCCGCCGCGGCTTCGCAGCAAACTGTCACGCGCACTCCCGGCGCTCATCTTCGCGTCACCTTCGATCGCCCCGACCATCCCATCGCCTATGGCTACTCCGCTCACACCTACGTCTTCCGCCAGAATTTCCCTCTCTACGCCACGCCGCGCCGCTGGCTCCGCATGGCCTATTGCACAACCTGTCTCGACGGTCCCATCGATTCCGCGAACGTCGTCCTGGCGTGGGGTGACCGTGCAGGCGCTCCGATTCTTGTCAGTGGGCAGATTTGGGGGGAAGGGAATTTGATTGGCCGCCCCGCGATTCTTGACTCACCCGTCGGTCGCGGACACGTCGTCACGTTCAACTTCAATCCGATTCACCGCGATCTCAACCGCGGCGACCAGCGCATGCTATGGAACGCCATTCTCAATTGGCAAGCCATCCTGGCTCAATGACCGAGGTGTAACCAGGCTCGCGCTGTGCTTGAGTCAACCATGAAAAGGCTGTCATCCTGAGGAGCGTTCTTTGCGACGAAGGATCTCACCAGCGGCGTCTTGCTCACCCTAAGCCGCGAACGGGCTTTCGAATGAACCGAACCTGTCATCCGGACGAAAGGCAGGGCTCGCGTGCGCTGCTTCGGAGTGGTTTGTCTTGCTCTACTCCGGCGGCCTCAAGTACGCCGCTCCATGCCGAAACAGTCCCGCCGCAATCGGCTGGGAAAACACGATCCGGATCGGTACGAAGATTGCCCCTGCTCCCGGCGTGTACGGCACCGCCACTTCCAGCCGGCTTCCTTCCGGATATTGGTTCCGGCTTCGAAAACTGATTCCGCCCTTCGACAGGTCCTCGCACAATGCTACTTCTTCCTGGAATCCCCGCCGCCGTATGCACGCCAGCACTCGTGCTTTCACTCTCGTCCGGTTCCGCCGCGGGATCACCCGCTCTTCCCCCGCGCCCCTTCCCGGCAACGCTTCCATCGAGCCCAGCTCCGACTGCGCCTCCACCCAGATCGACGGCGAATCGCATCTCCGGCACAGCCGCGCCACGCACTTTCGAATCTCAAACGACTTCAGTTCCATCTCGTTCAGGTACACCACTTCGCGGCACTGGCAGAAGCTGCATTCCATTAGCAATCGCGCCAGCGCTTCTTGCGCCTTGTGCGGGGCAGGGAACTCAATGTCCCAGAAATCCACCCGCGGTTCCAGAATCGCAATCGCGTAAATGAACCCACCTGTTTCCTGATCGATTTCCGCCACAATGCGCGCCCGCGCCGTTTTCACTTGGTCGCCTTCCAGCGTCCGGTGCAGCGTCACCTCTTGCCCGGGAAACAGCTTCTCCGGCAGGCAAATGACTCCGCCATTTCGGCTCACCATCAGCGTTTTCGCCGGCTGCCGCTTCTCTCCGCCGCTTCCATTCCCAGACCACGACGCATCCACCTGCATCTGCAGGCTGACGCGATCGCTCTGGCGAATTCCGTCGCTCATCGTGATTGTTCGTTTGGGGGACCTACGCGTCCAGACTAGCACGCACCCCACTCCCTCCCCCTCCCGCTCCTCCCCCCTTTGTCGTACCCACTAACAACCCCTTCGCTTCACCTGCCGTTACCCTTTCGACTCTCCTCCCCCTGGCACTATTCTCAAATCCTTCAAACTCCGTCAGACTGAAGCCTGACCTCACTCGCCACGGGGAGCGATAGTCTAATTACCTTGTCTTGAGAACGTTACGTGAGCAAAGTGATCTCGATGACTGACCGGCTCCCGCCTGCGGCTTCTCGTTTGGGCGGACTCCGCGACCGCCGCTACACCATCCGCTATCCCTTTGCCGCGGACGCACTGCTCATCCATCTCGAAACGGGACAGCAAGTCGCCGGCGTCACCTCCGATATTTCTCTCGGCGGTTGCTTCATCTGCACCAGCAAGTCTTTTCCCACCAACGCCCGCGCTCGCCTCCGCCTCTCCCGCAAAGGCCAGGAACTCGAAGCCCTCGTCGTCGTTCGCATCGCCAAACCTCGCGTCGGCCTCGGCATCGAATTTTTCGATCTCGAGCCTCCCAACAACACCATCCTCTCCAACTGGATCGACTCCCTCCGCCGCTCCCGCTAATCCCATCACTCGATTCGACCCGATTCGCAACTGATGCTAAGCTGAGCTTACATCGATGCGTCTCACTGGCCGCAGAGCGATTGCCTTGCTCGTCCTCATCTGGGCGCTCCTGGACCTTGCTGTCCCCGGAATTTGCCCGGATGATGCCCCTTTGCTGTCCGCATCGCACGCCGTCCCCCTCATCGTGCCCGGCTCTTCCGCGCCAGATCCCGTGCGCGACGCCGGTGATCGTGATGACGGCTGCTTCTGTTCCTGCGCCCATATCACAGTAAGCTCCGTCTTTGAATGGAACGTCTCTTTGCTTTCCGCCCGTGCGCCGGTTCAGCCTCCTTACGGGATGCTCGACGGCCCGCCTCATTCCCTGTACCACCCTCCTCGCGCTTAGTTTCTTTTCCTTTCTCACAATCGAGTCCGTTGTGTCTCCATTCGTCTGGCTTTGGCCGGACGTCGCCGTTTCCCGATGGGAACGCTCCTTAAAGGAAAAATATGAATGCTCTTACTCTTCGAATGATCCGGAGGTCTCCTGTTTTGCTCGCCGTGCTTTTCGGTGCAGGACTCGCTCCGGCCCAGGAACTGACCCTGCCCCAGGCTCTCGATCTCGCCCGCCAGCGCGCTCCCCTCATCCTTTCTGCCCGGGCGCGCATCGCGGAAGCCAAAGGCCGCCTTACCGGTGCCTTAGTGCGCTTTCGAGACAATCCATTGGTCGAATTCGATGCCGGTCCCCGATTCACTCCGCAAGGCAACCTTGCGACCATCGATGCTGGCGTCTCCCAGAACTTCGAACTGGGCGGCCGTCGGGCGGCACGCATCGCCGGCGCTGAAGCCGGCGTCGCCCGTGAAACCGCGGCCAGTGATGACGCGGCTCGCCTTCTTCTTCGCGATGTGAGTATCGCCTTTGCGCGCGCCCTTTGGTCGCAAAAGCGCCTGGAACTCCTGTGGGGTTCCGAGCGACTCGCCGCGGAATTCCTCGATAGTGCGCAGAAACGCTTCGACGCCGGCGATATCCCCGCTCTCGATTTGAATCTGGCGAAAACTTCCGCCGTCCGTGCCCGCGCGGAGGTGCGCACCGCCACCGTGGATCTGACGGAAGCTCTCGGCGACTTGCGCGTCTTCCTCGGCATGGCTCCCGAGGATCCTCTCGCGATTCGGGGAGACCTCCGGGACCGTCCGCAGCTCAACCTCGATGCCCTGCTGGTCGCCGCCGTCGACCGCCCTGATCTTCGGGCGATCGCCGCGGAATTGCGCGAAGCCGGCTCCGATGCGCAGCTCGGCGAAGCTTTCAAATGGCCGGACCTCGCTCTCGGCGCCAAATACTCGCGCGACGAAGGCAACAACATTGTCCAGGGCGGGTTGAAGCTGACCCTGCCCGTGTTTTCCCGCGGCCAGGAATTGCAGGCAACCGGCAACGCGCGTTCCTCGCGTCTTCGCTTCGAACTCGATTCCGCCGCGCGCACGGCCCGCAGCGAAGTGCGGACCGCCTGGGATTCCCAGCGATTCCGCGCCGAAACTGTCGCCGAAATCGAAAGCGCCGTCCTGCCCGCCCTCGACGAAAACGACTCCCTTGCCGCGCGCAGCTATGAGGAAGGTCAGATTGGCCTTCCTGAACTCATTCTCATTCGCCGCGAAACTCTCGAAACCAGGCTCCTTTACGCCAACTCTCTGCTGGATGCTTTTCTTGCTTCTGTCGATCTGCAATTCCGTTCCGGGGTGCTTCGATGAAATCCTTGTTCCTCAGCCTTACTCTTGCCCTCGCTTTGACCGCTTGCCACGGCAATAACGACAAGACGGCCCTGGTCCCTCCAGCCCCCACTTCAGCCGAATCTCACGCTGCGCCCGTGCCGCAAAACATGCTCCGTGTCGAACCCACCATGCTTCGCGACCTCCGCATTACCACGACTGCGGTCGAACGTCGCGCCGGCAACGACAGCGCGAGCCTCGTCGGTGAGCTCGACGTCAATCAGGACGCCTACGCTGTTGTCGGCATCGCCGTCTCCGGCCGCGTCGCGCAGATCCATGCCGCTCTTGGCCAGTCCGTCCAGAACGGCCAGGTGCTCGCCACTGTGCAAAGTCCCGAACTCGGCAAGATTCGCGGAGATTACCTCGCCGCCAATTCTCGCCTCGATCTGGCGCAGTCCACCCTCGATCGCAAACGCAAACTCGCTGATCAGAAAATCGTCGCGCAACGCGAAGTCCAGGAAGCCGAAGCATCGGTCAAGGCGGCTCAGGCTGACCTCCACGCCTCGCTTGCGATGCTCCGCGCTCTCGGCACGGAACCTGTCGACGTCAGCGACGGCGCGCTACTGGCCATCCGGTCACCCATTTCGGGCCGCATCCTCGACCGCTCTATCGTTCAGGGGCAAACCGTCGATCCTTCCCTGGCCTTGTTCAAGATCGCCAATCTCTCGCGCCTCTGGCTGACCGCGCACGCCTTCGAACGCGACGCCGTTCGTGTCCTCCCGGGAACCCCCGCCCGCATCACTTTCGCCGCGCTTCCCGGGCAGTCTTTTGAAGGTCGAATCAGCCTCGTCGGTAATCAAGTCGATAGAGACTCGCGAACGGTTCCTCTCCGGGTTGAGGTCGCGAACACGAACGGTCTGCTGCGCCCCGGCATGTCCGCCACCGCGTTTGTTCCTCTCGGTAACACCCCTTCCCGCATCCTGACGGTGCCGACGGCATCCGTGCAGCGCATCCAGGAACAGTGGTTTGTCTTTTTGCCGCGTGGTTCCGACACCTTCGAACTCCGGCCCATCGGCCGCGGCCGAGACATGGGGGGCGAGGTGGAAATCCTCTCGGGCCTGCAGGCCGGAGAAACTGTCGTTGTCGACGGTGCTTTCCTTCTTAAAGCCGAAGCCGATAAGTCCCGCGGTGAAGGCGAACACGAGGACCACTAGGGAGTCGCCATGATTGAACGAATTCTGAACTCCTCCTTCGCTCGTCCGGGTCTCGCGATCGCCCTCGTCCTCGCTGGCACCGTTCTCGGCGCCCTCTGGTTGCAGGATCTTCGCCGGGATGTCTTGCCGGACCTCTCCGCGCCGGTCTTCAACATCATCGTCCAAAACCCTGCGATGGGCCCCGAGGAACTCGAGACCGGAATCGCCATACCCATGGAGGCTGCTCTTGCTGGCCTGCCGGATGTGAAGCGCATCCGCTCTAACTCCCAACTCGGCGTTTCGCAAATTACCGTCGAGTTTCAGCCGGACGCTGACTATTTCCGCTCCCGCCAGTTTGTGTCCGAACGTGTCGCTCAAGCTGCGTCTCAACTTCCTCCGGGCACAGATGCTCCCCTTGTCTCTTCTCTCACCGGACGGCTCAACGAAATCTTCGAATTCACTCTCGAAGCCGAACCGGGCGTCGCCGATTTAATGACCCTCCGCGACATCGCTGAGTTCGACGTGAAGAATCGCCTGCTCGCCATTCCTGGTGTGGCCGCTGTCGAGCGCCTGGGCGGCTATCTCCGCCAGTTTCAGGTCCAGCTTGATCCGGAGCGCATGTCCGCCCGGCGTGTCTCCCTCGACGAAGTTCTCCACGCCGTCGAGGGCGCCAATCTCAATGCCGCCGGCGGCTTTGTCGTTCAAGGCCCCACTGAGTGGACGGTGCGTGCTGTCGGCCGCGCCGAAAACGTTGATGACATCCGCAGCACCGTCGTGGCCGTTCGCGGCTCCGTTCCGATCGTGCTCGGTGACATTGCCGAAGTGCGCGAGGCGCCCGCAATTCGCCGCGGAATCGCCCACCGCTTGAAGGGTGAAGTCGTCAGCTGCCGCGTCGTCAAACAATTCGGTTCAGACACTGTCGCCGTCGCCGCGCAAATTCGTGGAGCCCTTCTCGATCTGCAAAAGTCGCTTCCACGCGGCATTCGACTTCGCATTGTCTACGATCAATCCGAACTCGTAGAAAGCTCTCTCAATGGCGTGGCCCGCGCCATCTTTATCGGCGTGTTCCTGGTCATCGGCATTTTGTTTGTCCTGCTCGGCAACGTTCGCGCGGCTCTCATCGTCACGCTGACCATGCCGCTTTCCGTCGCTCTCGCTGGCCTCATCCTCAAGCCTCTCCAGGTCGGCATCAACACCATGACCCTCGGCGGACTCGCTATCGCCATCGGTCTGCTTGTCGACGCCGCGATTATCATGACGGAAAACATCGTCCACCGCCTTTCCGCGCCTGACGCTAAAGGACATTTGCTCAAAGACGTTGCCCTTCGCGCTGCCCTCGAGGTCGGCAAGCCCATCGCTTTTGCCACCCTCATTGTCGTCGCTGTGTTCTTTCCCCTCTTTGCCATGACCGGCATCGAAGGCCGCATGTATCGGCCCTTGGCCGCGGCCGTCATTTCGACGATTGCCGCATCCTTGGTGTTCTCCCTGACACTCGTTCCCCTGCTGGCCAGTCTGTTCATTCGTCCCCAGGCCGATGGCCAATCCGAAGACGTCTGGCTCGTTCGCCGGCTCAAGCGTTTCTACGCTCCTTTGCTCGATGCCTGTCTGCATCGTCCGAAACTGGTCCTTGCTGCTTGTTCCTTGGCGGTCGCCCCTTGCATCTTCCTGGCTTTGCGCGTTGGCTCGGATTTCATGCCGAAACTCGACGAAGGAGCCCTCCTCATTCAGACCGTCCTTCCTCCGGAAGCCTCCCTCGATGAAGTCGATCGCGTCAATCACCGCGTCGAGGATGCTCTCCGCGAATTTCCCGAGGTCGACGACGTGGTCCGCCGCAGTGGCCGCGCCGAGCGTACCGAGGATCCCATGCCCCACACTCTCTCCGACGTCCTCGTCGTCCTGAAGAAAACACGCTTGCGCGATCCCGACGAACTGGTGAACGCCATGCGCAAGCGCCTCGCCACCATCCCGGGAGTCACCGTGCTCTTCACCACGCCTCTCGGTATGCGCATCGACGAAGGCTTGGGCGGAACCCCTGCCGACCTCTCCGTCCGGATTTTCGGTCCCGACCTCGACGAATTGGCCCGCCTTGCCGATAAATCGCTTATCTTGATGGCTGGTGTTCCCGGCATCGCGGACCTGCGCGTCGAAAAGCTCACCGACATGCCTCAATTACGCGTCTCCATCGACCGGGCCGCCGTCGCTCGCGTCGGCCTGACGCCTGGAGACGTCATCCAGGCCATCCGTGTCGGTTTGGCGGGAGAAGACATTTCCGAAGTGTGGGTGGGGCAGAAGCGATTCGACCTCGTCGTTCGCCTCCAGGATCAGGCCCGTAACGATTTGAACGCCTTGCGAAGCCTGCTCATCGATGGCCACGACCGCACCCGCATTCCTCTCGGTCAACTTGCTCTCGTTCAGGAATCCACCGGCCCTGGCGCCATTCGCCGCGAAGCTGGGACGCGCCGCATCGCCGTCGAAGCTTCTGTCACGGGTACGGACCTCGGCTCCGCTGCCCAAAACGTGCGCGCCAAGCTGGCCGGGGGCTTGAACCCCGGTCCGGGGTATTTCTTCGACGTTGGTGGCAAAGTTGAAAGTCAGAAACGCGCCACACGCTCCTTGATGACCGCCATTTCCATCTCCCTCCTCGCCGTCTTCTTTCTTCTCTATCTGGCTCTCGGCTCCGTCGCAGACTCGCTGCTCATCCTCGCTACCCTGCCCGTTGCCTTTGTCGGCAGCATCGTGGCTCTTCTGCTTTCGGGCGAAACCTGGAATGTTTCCTCGCTTGTTGGTCTGATCGGGCTCTTCGGCATCGCCGTACAGAACGGTCTGGTCCTCATTACCCAGACACGCGCGCTCCTTGCCGAAGGCAGGCCATTCGAACTCGCCGTCCGCGAGGCCAGCATCGGCCGCGTGCGCCCCAAAGTACTTACTGCGGCCACCGCCATCTTCGGCTTGCTCCCAATCCTTCTGCTCCGCCTGCACGGGACGGAAATCGAGCGCCCTTTGGCCGTCGTTATGACCGGCGGTCTCCTGACTTCCACCCTTTTCACCCTCTTGGCCCTGCCAACCTTCTACCTTCTGCTCCACCGTACCCCAGCCCAGATCCAAGACCATCGGTGACGGCGAACACAGGAGTCCGTAGAACGGGTCATGTAGCATTGATTGCTTCGAGAGATCAGCTGCCCGCTGCTCTCTGCCCCGCCGCTCGATGGATATCTTTGCTCACGCTCTTTGGTCCTCTGCCGCCGCGAAACTCTTCCGCGACCACTCACACTACCCACTCCGCCTGGGATGGGCGGCATTCTGGGGAGTCTTCCCGGACTTGTTCAGCTTCTCCATTCCCGCAATTGTTCGCATCTGGTGGCGCGTCACCGGCACCACGCATTCCTTGCTGCCCGATGCCCAGAGCGCCCCGCACTTCCAGTGGGTCTGGCCTCTCTATCACTGCAGCCACAGCTTCCTCGTGTTTGCTGTCGTTTTTGGACTGGTCTGGGTTATCCTCCGCCGGCCGCTCTTCGAGATGTTGGCCTGGGCCCTGCACATCTTGATTGACATCCCTACGCACAGTGGAATCTTCGCCGTTCATTTCCTCTGGCCCCTCTCCACGTACGGCTTCAACGGCATCCGCTGGGAAAACCGCTGGTTCCTCGCGCTGAACTATACAGCGCTGCTCACCCTTTTCGCCTGGTTGTGGCTCCAAACCAGCAAAGCCCACGCCCGCACTTCTCCCACAGCCCGCTGATCGGCGACAACTTTTCGTGCCCGTGGCTTACCAGAGGGGCGGCGGCTGTTTGAGGTCCAGCCCGCCGAAATGCGGCTCTTGCACGTAACCAGCGGCCGGAGTTGGCAGGCCGTCGATGCACTTTTCTGAGCACGCGTGTACCAGCAGAGGAAGAACATCCGTGGCAACATTCAGTGAAATCCAGGCTTGATAGATTCGCTCTTGCGTAAACGGCTCGCGACATACGCTGCAGACCGCCGGTGAAAACGCTGCCAGATCCCTCGGCAGTCGCGGGAAGGGAGGTCTGTACTTATAGTTACCGTAAAGGCAGCGCGTGCTCACACGGCTTCGCTTCAACGTCGGGCAGCGCGTGATCTCGTAAGGAAACCAGTGCAGGCATCGCGACGTGTACGGGTCGAATTCCTCCAGATTCGCCATGTCCCCGATCTCCGGTGGGATGCGAACCAGGTGGCTTCCATATAAGCTCACAAACCTCACGGACGTAAGCGTCCCAATGGATTTCGGCAGTGTGATGATCTGTTCCCATCGTTCCCAACCGATTCCCGTCAGCGGATCGAACTCATCCGATTCATCTGCGCGGACTCTGGCGATATACGCTTCGAGCGCTCCCCACGCCTCCGAACCTGTGTCCTGCTCCTCCGTGTGAAACGACAGTTCCCGCCACCTCGGGCCAGCAACTTCGTCACCCTCCGCGCCCTTCTCGGCCCTTTCATACTGCGCATCGAGGCAATGGCACGACGCGTAGTGCCGCACTGGATTGGGCTTCAATTGATCATGTGCAGTGCCCGATCTCTGGTTAAATCGCGGACGATAGAGCTTTACAGGCGAATCTTCCGTCGCTTTGGCCGCTTTACGACGGCTGCGGAGCAGGATCCCCAACAGAATGGCTGCGATGACCAGCAGGCTGAACTGTTGCCAAAACTCGGAAACGGCAACGTCATACACGCCCGAGACCAGGAGGCGAAGCATGTTCGAATGACGAGAGTATAATCCTCGCGATTGTCCGAACGCATCGTCTTTCGCTCAATGCCACGTCAATCGTCGCACCACAACCAACCGAGTTTCCCCCGTGGCGGGTGGCGCAGCCTTTCACCAACCTTGTTCCAACACGTCGTTACGAGGGTGGCCTACCCTTTGCGCCTTTCGCTTCTGCAAAGGGTGGGCTGCTCTTCGTCTCTTCTCGGCTCCCCACTCCACCCTCAGCGGCTCTCACCATCCATTCCAATTCCAGATGAATTCAGCCCACTTCCCAGCGCGGATTTCTCTTGACCCGTCTATTATTGTATGGTAAACTATCTTATTCTTAATGTGGCACGCTGGACGTGTCACCGGGCTCCGCTCCGCCCACCGCTCTTTGACAACCGAATCTCACGATCGCCAGATCGGCGTCGCTAACCGCCTTTCAAGTCAACACTTCCACCACCCCCATCCATAACCCCCTTTGAAGTCAACACTTCTGAAAAAATAGGGGGGAGGGGGAGTAACCACACTGCAAACAGCATCGGGCCTAGCCCAGTACCCGGCGGTTCTACTCACCCGATTCCGGTGCGTTCCCGTTGGCAAGCGCCGTCCCCACCGGCAACTCCTGCAGCATGGTCCCGCCCGCTTGGAATCGCGTCAATTCACTTCGCGCTTCTTCAACGTCTACGAACCGGATGTCCAGCAGCCCGCTGCTCGGCAGCCCATACAACTGGAAGCTGACTTCCGCCAGGCACAAGCTCCACCCTTCCAGCCACGTTTCCAGTTCGCTCCGCCGGCGCGCGTCCTCTTCACAGACGATCAGCAGATCGATGTCGCTCCCCGCTCCCGCGCTTCCGCCTTCGGTGCTGCCATATAGATACACCGCGTGCACCCCAAATCGTGCCGGATCGATCGTCGCCGCGATTCGTTCCGCGAACCGCTGCCGCCACCGCCAATGCTCCGGCGCGCCACCCAGCCGTTCGCCGCCCAGCTCCCGCTGCTTCCATTCCAGGTATTCGCCAATCCGGTGCGCGATGTTGTCCAGTAACTCCTGCTCTTCCTTCAGGAACGGACCTTCCCACGCCGCTGGCTTCTCGCTCTTGTACAGAACTTCGATCACTCCCACTTGTGTCCGCCAGATCGAAAGCAGCGAGCGCAGTCGCCACGGCGTCTCCTCAAAATCGGGAAGCGCAAAGCTTCGCCCGAAATATTCGATTCGCGCGGTCGTTGCCTCGGGAAACTGCCACGCGGGAGGAATTGCGCGCAGGATCGACTCAAACACGGCCGGCGGCGCCTCTTCGCGGCGCGAAAGCGCTTTGCTCACCGCGTAAATACACTTCAGCTCTTTCGCTCTCTCCCGCAGCGCCCAGATTTCTCGGGATTGCTTTCCTGCCTCCATCGGGTCCATGGACTCTATCTTAGCCGCCCGGCTGGCCGCCTGCCCGCCAAATTTGCGCCGGCAAGTCCGGCCGCTTTCCGCGATGTGCGTTGCGCGAGACTCCGGCTGAACCCCGCCTCTACTGCTTCGTGTCCAGCGGGTGCTGGCTCTCTTCGTAGAACTGTTTCTGCAATTTCAGGCTCTCATGATCCGCTTTCACCGCCTGGATCGCTTCCACCACCGCTTTCGTCCACGCCTGCACATCCGCTTCGCCGAGCGCTTTGGTCGCGGTCGTGCCGTCTCCGGAGTAATGATTTGGAAATCGCGCGTACCACCAGATCCCGGTGTACACGTTCTCCGGCAGCATCACTCGCTTCTGGTCCGCTCCCGATTCGCTTCCCGCGCGATCCATATGAACCAGGTCGGGGTGCGTCACCAGCATGTTTGACGTCTCCGATTCGCCGGCGTGCCAGTCGGGTCCCTTCTTGTCATCCGCCTTCTTCGGCTGCTGGTAGCCCCACTGCACGTAGACCACATAGTCGTGCGGCTTTTCCAGTTGCGATTGCGCGAAGTACGGCAGCAGGTGTTCATTCCCGCCGTGTCCGTTCACGATGATGACCTTCTTGCATCCGTTGCGCGCCATCTCATCCGTCGTTTCCTGCAGCAGGCGCAATTGCAGTTCCGGGCTGTAGGAAACTGTCCCGGGCTGATGCTTCGCTTCAAAGATCTGCCCGGCAAAATAGTCGGGGAAGATCACGGCATATTCCTGCTGCGCGGCATGCTCGGCAACGTAACGCACGTTCAGCAAGTCGGTTCCCAGCGGCAAATGCGGTCCGTGCTTCTCGATGATTCCGAAGGGAAGCAAGCAGGTTCCCTGCGATTTCGCAATCGCCTGGCGGAAATCCCCGGCGGTGAGTTCTTCCCACTTCGTGGAAAGGGTGGTCTGAGCGCTGGCGGGAGTCGCGGAAGCGAGTAGCAATCCGGCCAGTATTAAAACGATCCAAGAGCGCATCTCATGCCTCCACACATCAAAGGCATTGTACTGCACTCATTGCGTCGAACGGGGAGAAAGCTACTTGTTCTCCGCGCCAGGCATCACGTTCTTCAACGGCTCTTGCAGTTGTTGTTCCAGTTCCGGGCGGGGGAATGCCTTACGGGGCAGCATCTGGTCGCGCATCGCCGCGTTGTATACGAAGATCGCCTCCACAAATGCGGCTTGCGCCAGGTCGTTTGGTTGCAGCCGCTCATAGGTGTCCATATTTGAGTGGTGCGTGCGTGAATCGTAGTCGAGCGGCTCCTGGATGAACTGGAAACCGGGAATTCCCACGGCGTCAAAGCTCAGGTGGTCGGTTCCTCCCGTGTTCTGCAGCGTGATTGTCGCGACGCCAACATCGTGCAAGGGTTCCATCCACTGCCGGAAGATCGGGCCGACGGCGGCGTTTCCTTGCAGATAGATTCCGCGGATCTTGCCGCTTCCATTATCGACGTTGAAATAGCCCGAGAGCTTCTCCTGTTCCGGTTTCACCTGAATGGGTCCGGAAACCTTGCGGTAGTACTCCGGCAATTTCAGCTGTTCTGGATCGGTCGAACGCGGAATCGTACCGAAATGCTGAGAGGCGTATCCATGGGAGCCGTAAAGCCCTTGTTCCTCGCCGGTCCATAGAGCGATGCGAATCGTCCGACGCGGCTTCACCTGCAGCGTGTTCAGGATACGCATTACCTCCATGGCTACGACGGAACCAGCGCCGTTGTCGGTTGCGCCCGTACCGGACGCCCAGGAATCCAGATGCCCGCCGACCATCACCACTTCGTCTTTCAGTTTGGGATCCGTTCCCGGGATTTCCGCGACGGTGTTGAATCCATGCTCGTGGTCGCCGGTAAACTGTGTGTCGATGTTCAGTTCCAGCGTGACTGGCACATTCGCTTTGAGCAAGCGGTACACCCGGCCATAATTTTCGATGGCGGTTACGGCCAGGGGAAGGGGATTGGCGTGTTCGCGCTTGTAGACTTGCCCGCCAAAGCTTGACCCGTTGTCGTCGAAGATAGTTCCCCCGGAGCCGCCGCTGTTTTCGCCGTCGCGACTAGGCAAGATGACAGCCAGGGCTTGTTCGTTCGCCAGAAACTGCCCGAGCTTTTCGCGGAATTGCTGCCTCTGGACATAGCGAGCAATGGCAGGAGGCTGCCGCTCGGCGCGAACCGGGTATTCCTGGATCTTCTTGAGTTCGGCTTCGTCATCGCGCGTGAACAAAGGCTTGTCGACCGGCTTCACTTCGCGCATCTCTCCGAGCAAGACAATCTTTCCGGCCAGTTTTCCTTTGTACTTGTCGAAGTCGGCCTCGTCCTTGATATCCACCCAGACCGCGGCGCCGCTCACCGGCCCTTTGGTCGCCGGGGACCATGGCGCGGCCTGCGCGATAAAGACTGCCTTGTCCGGCGAACTCATGCGGAGCCAGGTGTTGTCCTGCTCCCATCCCATGCCGAACTCGCCCCAATCTTCCAGGTGCGCATTGGCGCAGCCCATCGCCGTCAACTGATCCCTGGTCCATTCGTTCGCTCTCTTCAGGTTGGGCGAGCCGGTGAGGCGCGGCCCGATGCCATCCATCAGAGCCGACGCGTATTCCATGATGTGCGAATGGTTCAGAGCCTCGAGCCGAATCCTGCCGTATGTTGTGAAATCGAGGGTCTCGTTGTCAGGCTGAGGCAATTCATATGAGGGTCTGGAGGGCTCCGTGGGCGCCTCCTTCTTTTGCTTTTGCCCGGCCGACACCGATATAGAAAGTCCGGCGATGATCAACAGGCTGACCGCGCGCATCTTCGTCAGGTTCATGACGGCATCCTTTTTGTCGAGGGTTGTGCAGAGGAGCATATCAAAGACGTGGAGGATCGCCAAAACGGTACAAGATACCGTGCGGTCAGCAAACGGACTGGCGGCTATTGGTTGGAATAGGATTACGCGGGAACGAGGCTTTCCGTCTTGGCTTCCTTGAGTGCACGGGCACCGTCCGGCGTAATATCGCGCTCGCCGAACCCGACGCCGATCTTCTTTAGAAACGCGGTTGGAGGTTCGCCGCCGGCGAAGATCCACACGTAATCATTAGGCAGGACCTCCTGCTTCCCGTTTATATCCATGAGGACGCAGTCATCGCGAAACTCGAGGGGGTTGGAATTGAACAGGACGCGCAGCTTCCCTTTGCGAATGCATTCGTCGACCCGCTGTGCGTTGCGATCCTTGATTCTGGAGAATGAGCCCTGGCGGTAAGAGAGCGTGACCGTGTTGCCAACCTGGTGCGCCAGGCCCATCGCCGCTTCTACAGCGGAGTCACCGCCACCGATTATCAGGATCTTTTTGTTCACATAGTGGTCGGCTTCGATGAGGCGGTACATCACCTTTGGCAATTGCTCGCCTTTGACTCCCAGCTTGCGCGGACTGCCCGTCTTCCCAAGCGCCAGGACGACGTGGCGCGTCTTGTATTGCGCTTTGACCGTTTGCACAACGAAGATCCCGTCGGTGTCCTTGGTGATATTCTCGACCTTTTCCTGGGTGCGGCACTGAAAATCGGCCCGCTTCATCACTTTGGTCCAGAACTCCAGCAGATTTTCCTTCGGGAGTTCCATTTTTTTGAATCGCCCATAGATTGGGAACTCCACCGGGCTGGTCATCACCAGTTTTTGGCGGGGGTACTTCGCGACAGTACCTCCGATCTCGGATTCCTCAAGCGTGATGTATTTCAGTTTTTTCTCGATGGCACGGAGAGAAGCGGTCAAGCCCGCGGGCCCGGCACCCACAATCACAACATCGGTGATGTCTGGCGAAGATGTCGACCGGTCTTTTTCAAGCCGCGCGGCAATGGCGTCGATGCAGTCGCGACCTTGATTGACGGCATTCTTGATGAGCGCCAGTCCACCCAGCTCGCCGACAATAAACATGTTCTTGACGCTCGTCTCGTATTCGGGAGTCAGCTTGGGCAGGTCGGCACCGACGCTGGGACTTGCCATCACCATCGTAATGGCGCCGACCGGACAAGAATCGGCGCAGATGCCGTGGCCAATGCATTTATAGCCGTTGATGATCATGGCCTTGCCGCCGACCATCCCGAGGACGTCTCCTTCGGGGCACACCATCGTGCAGGTGGCACAGCCAATGCAATAGTTGTTGTTGATGTGCGGATGCTGCGACTGCGGGCCGTCTGAACGCAACTTGCCCCGCTCCACGGATTCCCGAGTTGCCGCTTCTTTCTTTTTTTCCCGCCGAAGGTGGAGAAAGAGAAAGCCACCGATGATCGCTGCGGCGATCAAGAAAGAAATCAGATTGTCCATTCCCACTCCACCCTAAAAGCGGTAGTACCCCATCGATAGCACCAGACCAATGTGCACGATGGCAAGTATGGCGAACGCATAGCTGAACGGGCGATGAACAACGTGCCACAGGTTGAACACCTGTTGGGTGCGCGTGAGGAAAAGAATGCGCTTGGACAACGCGGCTTGTTTTCGCGCCACGACGATGGCCCGCTCCAATTTCAAGTCGCCGGTCCGTTTCAAACCGAAGAGCGACCCGATCCAGGCGCTGAAACCCGCCGATTGCAGCCGGAGGAGGGACAACTTAAACGGCCGCTTCAGATCGATCAAGATCATATAAACGAGGGCAAACAGCATAGGCATGTCCCGCACATCTTCGGGTGTCGGCAGATCGTAGAGACTCTCCATTCTCTTGCCGAACGCCAGTTTCTGCTCCGCCAATTCCTGGCGCATCGACTCTTCAATCTCCAGCATCTCCTTCATCGTGAGTTCCGCCGCGTTCAGGTTGCGGGGAATTTGAGAGTAAAGGTAACGGCCCACGAAGCCGGAAATCGTGACCGCCAGCATGCTCCAAAAAGCCATGCCGGCGATGTTCCCGAATTTGAAAGTGGAGTGAAAAGCAATAATAATCGGGGCCGTCGCTCCGAGTACCACATGAAAATCGAGCCAGTGGCGCGAGTTCCCAATCCGCCCCAGCCAGCCCCACTTTTTGCGCAGGGGATAAAGGTAGATCAGAAAGAACATGAGCACGCCGAGGAGCCCCAACTTGATGCCGATGGGCCCGCTGGGCCGCAGTGCTTCGTGTTTGGGTGAAAGCGGGCGATCAGCCGCGCTCAGCGTGTAGTAGTTGAGTCCGTAACCGGCGATCACCAACACGATCGCCAGGGCCGTCAACCAGGCCAGCAGGACCCGTAATTTGTGACCCCGTTCGGGATCTTCCCGGACGAGGATGTTGCTCCGTACACTCGCTCCCGCGCTCATGGCTGCTTGTCTCCCAAATCCACCTGGATTGTTGCCCGGAATCTACGGTAGTCGGTAAACCGATGGACATTGCGCCAGTGTTGTTTTGGCGTTTCGACATCAATGACCGCCGATGCGGGCATCCAATAAGACTCTTCAGGCTGATGGAATTGCACGACCGAATAGTGAATCTCGCTGCGAATGTCGTGCAGTCCCAGATCATCGAGGTTACTGTCCAAAGAAGAAGTGAGCTTCACAACCGCTCCACTTTCCTCGTCAATCCAGATATCGCCCTTCAGCTGGAGCGGGTAATTGCGGCCTCTCAATTGAATCGCAGCGGGCGAAGCCGCAGCCGGCACCGGCTTGAAATGGATTTTCGCGAGCGTGCGGCTTTCAATGGTTTCTTCGTCGAGGGGTTCGAAGATGTAGCTCGCCTCAAAATTCGGGTGCAGCACCAGCAGCATGCTGGCGAACCCATTGGTGATCAGGAGAGTCTTGTTGGGATCGCGGAAGGCCGCCTTTCTGGCCTCGCGGGACTCCGCGAGCTTCAGGGAGCCTGTGCGGCTGTTGGACTGCAGTTGATATTCGAATGCGGACTCTTCGCGATACATCGGCTTGTTGCTCTTGCCGACGATGGTCTGAGAGACATTCTCGGTGCAGACAACGTTGGAAGTCTGCTCGAAGAAGGCGTCAATCAGTTTACGGGCGTGGATAACCGTTGCGTTCGCGCGCGCCACAAAGGCTGGATCCGGGTTGCCAGACGGCGTGTCACCTGCCATTCCGCCCCGGCCGGAAGAGGGCTGGGCTTTCAACAGGACGGTGCACGCGAGAATGGCGGCAAACAATGTCAGAAGCGCCAGGAGATATTTCGGCCGCGATGTGCGTGGCTTCATCTGCGCAGCCCTCCCCAACGATAGCCCAGCATCACCGACCACTGGTTGTAGCTGAGCGCGTTTCCGTCGTACCAGCCGTACATGCCTTCGACAAAGTACCTGCGCCCGATTGTCCAATCTAGGATGCCGTTTACAAATTTTGCGTTGCTATTGTTTGTGAATGTGGAACTAAATCGCTGGTCGCCGCCGAGGATCTGCAGCCGGATCGAATCGGTCACGTTTTTTGAGAGGGAGATCGACTCGTACTGGCCTCCACCGAAGGAGCTGTCGAAGCGAGAATAGTGGGCGTCCAGGAACAGACCCGTTCGCATGATGTTTCCGAACGAGATGCCGACCGCCTCATTCCACGAATTCTTGGTATCGGTTGTGGCTTTGCTTTTGCCGAGCGCGCCATAGACGCTAATGTGTTTAGGCAAATCGAAGCGAATATCGCCGCTCAGCCCTTGGAAGAGGTACTTGTCCAGCAAACCCGTCCCAATGAGCCTGGGATCGAAAGTTGGCAAGTTCCGAAAATAGTTGTAGTTGGCGCCGAAAGTGACCCATCGAATGGGCTGGAAATGGAGAGAGTTGTACGTCTGCGATACACCCGTTGGATTGCTGCCACCATCCGGCAAAGGCGACGTCCTGGCGGCGTCCACTTGCATTGAGCTATAGAAAGAAATGAACCGTTTCCAGTTTAGGTTGTTCTCAAAGAAGGCAAACTGCCGCGCCACCCGCCAGTTGATTGACGTCATCGCCAAGCCGGCGGTGCTGATGATGTGAAACGCGTTGAAGTCTCCGTCTTCCACGCTGACAAAGGTTCCAGCGATCTGCTGGTCGGGATTGTAGCTCCACGAGGTCGGGTCCGGTGTCGAGCCCGCAAAAACACCGGCAGTGGTGATGCGTCCGATGCGGCGGCCATAGTAGCCACCGTCGATCGTACTGAGACTCGGAGCCCATGGCAGGTACAAGCGCCCGACACCCACAATGTTGGGGTTGTAGGGGCTCATGTAGGTGAAACCGAGATGATACGTCTTATTAATCAGGTCGGTTAGCGTTTGCGTGGCTGCGCCGGCAGTCGAAGACGAACTGGTGTTCATATAACCGCGCCAGTAGCCGTTGAAATTCCAGTAGGTGCCGCCGATATGCGTCATGTCCGCATCGACCATTAGACCGAGTTGCGAGGAATTCAAGCCGGATTCGTTAATTCCGCCGTAACTGAACCCAAAACGAGCGCGCATCACGCCGACCGGCGACTCCGTCAGGACACCGTTCTCGACCTTTGTGGCACGCAGTTCCTGGTCGACAGGGTCTCCGGAGGTGAAGCCCACGAGTACCGGATAGTCATCTGACTGCTGTGCGGTTTCTGCCAGATGGCGGTCTTCCACCGCTCCTGGAGTCAGGAATGCCAATTGCCCGACCTTGATGTCCTCGCTCGTGGAAACCACGTCGCATACGGCGGACGAGTCTGCGACAGACACAACATTGAGTTCTGCGACATGAGGATAGCCGCGAAAACGCACGCCGTCCGACACGACTCCATCGGGTGGCGGGTTGATGACCGACAATTTCATGCCTTCCTGCAACTCAGCATTCCTTCCGGCGTCGATGTATACGGTCGTGTCGGAAACGTACTTAATCCGGAACACCGCACGCTTCTCGGACGGCAGCTTAGCCGGCGGCTCCTGCGGCCCCGGCGGCGTCTGCACCGCTTGCGCCAAAGCCGAATCGCGAACGGGTTCCTGTGCACCAACGTTGACCGAGAAAATCCCCAATCCCAGGCAGACGATCGAAGCTGCTGCCAGCCCAAATTTGGCCTGCACCGACATCTCAGCCACCGCCGTTCTTATGGCAGTTGTAGCAGCTGGTTGCCGTGTACGTGTAACCCCTGACCCCGCCGTGCTCGTTATTCGTCTGCGATTGCTGGTGTGCTGTTCTGGTATGGCAATTGATACAGGTAAAGCTGGAATAGTCGGTCGAAACCTGATGGCAGTCGTTGCAGACTGACCCGTTGTGCGGGATCGGGAAGTAGGTGTGACTGAACGTCGCGCCTAGCCAGCTACTGGTTGTGTGGCAGGTGTCGCAAGTCGTTGGATATCCCGCGGCAATATGGTTCGGTACAGAACCGCCCAGCGTTTGCGTGCTGTTCCATGCAGCCTGATGGCATCCATAGCACGCAGTGTTCGCCGAGGTCAGGGAATAGTTGTTGTTGACGTGGCAATCGGTGCAGCCTGCAACCTTTGATCCTGCAGCGGGCGGCATCTGGTGCGCACCCGTAAGGGCCCAGCCCGTCGTGCTGTGGTCGAACTTCCCATCGGACCACAACAGCGTGTCGTGGCACGTGGAGCATAGGGAAGTGGGGAATGCGGCGGCAACGTGATTCGGCACAGTGCCGCCGAGCGTCTGCGTGCTCGTCCAATCGGTAGTGTGGCAACCATAGCAGTCCGTATTGGCACTCGTGAAGTTGTAGTTGTTGTTGACGTGGCACTGCGTGCAAGCGGTGACCTTACCTGCAGGCGCCATCTGGTGGGATCCAGTCAGCGCCCACCCGGTCGCGGAATGATCAAATGTGCTGTCGGTCCACGCAATCGTATCGTGGCACGTCGAGCAGTTGGCGGCGGCAAAGGCGGAACCGGCAGTGGAGTGCGTTGGGTTATTGGTCTGCTGCCAGGTGGTCAGGTGGCAGCCGGAATTTCCGCAGTCGGTGGGCTGGATACTGAGATTGTAATTACCACCGACGTGGCACTGCGTGCAGGCTGTGACTTTGCCGGCCGGCGCCATCTGGTGCGAATTCTGTAGTGGGAAGCCTGTGGTGCTGTGGTCGAATACGCCAGCGGACCACGTGGTGATTGGGTGGCAACTGGCGCAAGCTGCCGCAGTTTGTGGGAAGTTCGCGGAGACGTGGTTGGGCACATTGCCGCCCAGCGTCTGCGTCGAGTTCCAATCGGTTTGGTGGCAGCCGATGCAATTCGTGTTCGCCGAGGTCAGTGAATAGTTGTTGTTCACATGGCACTGCACGCAGGGCGTGGTCGCGTGCGTGCCGGTCAGAGCGAAACCGGTCGACGTATGGTTCCAGGTGGATGTCCAATTTGTGGTCGTGTGGCAGCTGGAGCATTGCGACGTCGGGAAGCCGGCGGAGACGTGGTTCGGCACTGTACCGCCCAAGGTAGCCGTACTGTTGTACTTGTCCTGATGGCAGCCGTAGCAATCCGTGTTTGCGGACGTGAAATTATAGTTGTTGTTGGTATGGCACGAAGCGCAAGGGGTGGTCGTGTGTGCGCCGGTGAGGGGCCAGCCCGTGACGGAATGGTTGAAGGTGTTGTCTGTCCAGGTGATGGTGTCGTGGCACGTCGCGCAGTTGGCGGCGGCAAAGGCGGAACCGGCGGAGGAGTGCGTTGG
>Ga0335082_10000975_pt1 | contig 30204 bp, 24 predicted proteins | sample Lox_Sample_41_FD_206718 | JGI IMG/M metagenome (GOLD analysis project Ga0335082, IMG submission 206718) | Soil microbial communities from Loxahatchee National Wildlife Refuge, Florida, United States - Lox_Sample_4.1 | ecosystem: Environmental > Terrestrial > Soil > Wetlands | place: USA... | reverse complement strand
TTCGCACTGCTCGGCACGCTGATCGACGGGACCCTCGCGAAGGTCGACCGCGCCAGCATGGCGTACAGCCTCGAGGTGCGCGTCCCCTTCCTCGACCATCGCGTGGTCGAGTACGCCTGGCGCCTGCCTCCGGCGCTCAAGTACCGCAAGCGCGCTGGCAGCAAGCACTTGCTGCGCAAGCTCCTCGACCGCTACGTGCCGCCCGAGCTGGTCGATCGCCCGAAGCGAGGATTCTCCAGCCCGCTTCCCGAATGGCTGCGCGGACCGCTGCGGCCGTGGGCGGAGGATCTGCTCGACGAACGAGAGCTGAAGGCGGAAGGGCTCTTCGATGCGACCGCCGTGCGCGCCTGCTGGAACGAGCACCTGTGCCACACCGGCGATTACTGGCAGCTCCTGTGGAACGTCCTGATGTTCCGGCAATGGCGGAGCCATTGGGACGCGAGCTCCGATCGCCACTCGGCTCTCGCGCCGCTTGCCTGATCCTCGACCGTGGCGCGTCTTCGCGCTCGTCGTTTCGCTCCTCTGCGCGGGCGCCGCACCCGCTGGCTCAAGCGGCGACGCACGGGTCGCGTGGCGGCGGCTCGTCTTCCGCTCGGACAACCTGCTCACGCGCTTCTCGGGCGCGATCGAGCTCGAACGCGCTCCCGACTCGCTGCTCGCGGAGCTCCGCACGGAGCTCTCGCCGATCCTGCTCGCGCCCCGGCGCGCGCTCGTGCAGACGTGGTTCGACGCGGCGAGCGGCGGCGTCTCCCGCCGCATCACGCGGAGCTGGGAGCCGCGGCCGGATGAGAAGGTCTACCGCTTCACACCGACAGGTGTCGAGCGCACGCGGCTCGAGCCCCGGCCCGGCGAGGCCGATCTGCCGATCTCGCGCTGGAGCCACGTCCGCGAGTCGTTCATTCCCTTCCGCGCCCGCGAGCTCGGCTGCGACGTCGTGTCCGACGCGGCGGCCCTGCTCTACCGCGCGACGCGCCTGGAGGCGCCGGGCGATGCGGCGCGCCTGCGCGCCTGCGTCTTCGACGGCAAGACGCTCTACCGCCTCGCGATCGAATCGGGCGAGCTGCGCACGCTGTCGGTCGGATACCGGGTGATCTCGGCGGGAGGCGAGCGCCGCTCGCCGGGCACGAGCCGCGCCCGCCACATGATCGTCCGGGCCTCGCCGGTCGCAGGCGAGATGGAGCCCTATCGCAGCCCCGTGGAGATCTTCGTCGACGAGGAGTCCGGGCTGCCCGTGCGCGCGAGCCTCACGCTCGGCGATTTCGGCACGACCGTGGACGTCGACCTCGTCGAGGTCGCGGAAGCGGACTCCGCGGCCGTCGCGCCGTAGGAGTGGGCCGGGCTCCCGGTCGTCACACCGGCCGGCGTCGACCTGCTTTCCGGGCTCAACTCCCGGGATCGGTTCCCCGAAGAGGATCTCGGGGGCGGAGCCATGGAGATCTTCGCGGCACTGTCCGTCGGTCTCTTGATCCTGGTGGCGCTTCTCGTGTCGATCCGGACCTTCGCCCTCTGGCGTCGCACGCGGGGCCTGCCCGAGCTGCTGCTCTGCCTGATGCTCTTCTCGGCCACCGTGCTCGGCTACCCGGCGATGATCGCCACCACGCGGATCCCCGCCTCGCGGATGTGGCCGCTCCACGTCCTGGCGATGGCGCTCGAGAGCTTCGGGATCCTCTGTCTGCTGCTCTTCACCTTGAAGGTATTCCGGCCGCGTGCGCTCTGGGCCCGCGGCCTCGTCGCAGCCGCGTTCCTGATGCTCGTCGCGGGCGGCTTCGCGTACTTCATCGAGGTCACCGGCGAGAACCCGCGTCCGGCGTCGGAGCTGCTCGGCATCAACCTGGTCAACACCACGCCCATGGCCGTCGCGTACTTCTGGACGACGCTCGAATCCTTCGCCTACTACCGGAAGCTGCGCCTGCGGCTGCGCATCGGGCTCTGTGACGCCGTCGTGTGCAACCGGATGCTGCTCTGGGGGCTCATGACCCTCTCCGCGGGAGTCGCCGTGGTCGTCAACCTGGCCGCGATGCTGGCGGGCTCGTTCCTGAGCGCGCCGGTCGTGGTCGTGTCGAGCTGCCTCGGGATCGTGCTGGCCTGCTGCCTCTTCCTCGCCTTCCATCCCCCTGCCTGGTACAAGGGCTGGTTGGAACAGACGGTCGCTGTGAAGGGGGGCCAGGCGTTGCCGTCTTCGCACGGCGGGAACGGGTAGGAGCCGCCCGCCATATACTCGCGGCGTGCGCGTTCTGCTCACCGGCGCGAGCGGGCTGCTGGGATCGCACACGGCGCTCGCGTTGTCGGAAGCTGGCCATCGCATCCGTGCGTTCGTGCGCGATCCGGCGAAGGCGGAGCGCGTGCTCGCGCGCCTCGGCGTCGGGGACGTCGAGCTGGTCCGCGGCGACGTGACGGACCGGCTGCGCGTGCACGCCGCGATCGACGGCTGCGACGCCGCGGTGCACGCCGCCGCGATCCCGAGCCTCGACCCGCGGCAGCGCGGGCGCGTGATGCGCACGAATGCGCGCGGCGCGGAGCACGTGCTCGAGAGCGCCTGCCACGCGGGCCTCGACCCGATCGTCCACGTCTCGAGCATCGCGGCGCTCTTCCCGCCAGCCGGCGACCGGCATCACCTGCGACGACCAGCCGAAGCATCCCCGCGACGCCTACGCGGCCTCGAAGGCCGCGGCCGAGCGCACGGCGCGGGCGCTCCAGGCGAAGGGCTACCCGGTCGTGATCTTCTACCCCGGCCAGCTGCTCGCGCCCTTCGATCCGACCGTCGGCGATGGCGTGCGCTTCCTGCTCACCTATGTCGAGCGGGGCGTCATCCCCCTGACGCCGGGCGGCATGCCGCTCGTCGACGCGCGCGACGTCGCGCGCGCGATCGCGGTCGCGCTGAAGCCCGGCCTCGGGCCGCGGCGCTACATGGCCGGAGGTCACTTCGTGGACTCTCGCGAGCTCGCGATGATGCTCGAGCGGATCTGCGGCCGGCATCTGGTGCGGCTCCCGATGTCCGGCCCGCTCACGCGCGCGCTCGGGCGGCTGTCGGACTGGACGCAGCGCTGGCTCGGCCGCTCGCTCGGCGGCGCGACGCGCGAGTCGACGGAGATCCTGACGCGCGGCGTTCCCACCGACGACTCGCGCACCGCGCAGGAACTCGGCATCCCCTGGCGACCGGCGCGTGAGACGCTCGCGGACGCGCTCGCCTGGCTGTGCGAGGAAGGCGCGCTCGACGCCGCGCTCGCGCCCGCGCTGGCGCGGCGCTCGCGGCGCGCCTAGTCGCCGCCGAGTTGGGCCTCCGCCGCGGCCTTCGCCCAGCGATAGTCCGCCTTGCCGGCGGGCGTACGCTCGACCGTGTCCACGACGACGAGATCGCGGGGCAGCTTGTAGGAGGCCAGGCGGTCCCGACAGAACTCGCGCAGCGCCTCCAGCTCGATCCGGGCGCCGGCGCGCGGCTGCACGACGGCCACGACTCGTTCCCCCCAGCGCGCGTCGCGGACTCCCACGACCACCGCATCGAAGATCGCCGGGTGGGCCTTGAGCGCCGACTCGACCTCTTCGGGAAACACCTTCTCCCCACCGGTGTTGATCGACTGAGAGCCGCGTCCGATCAGCTGGATCGCGCCGCTCGCGTCCACCTGTGCGAGATCCCCCGGCAGCGCCCAACGCACGCCGTCGATCGAGACGAACGTCGCGCGCGACTTCTCCGCGTCCTTGTAGTAGCCGAGCGGGATGTGCCCGCGCCGCGCGAGCTGGCCGATCACCCCGGAGCCCGGCGTCACGGGGCACAGGTCGTCGCCGAGCACGGCGGTGTCGGGACCGACGCGGAAGCGCGCGGCGCCGCCGCTCGCGCCGGGCGTCTCGGTGCCGAGCTTGCCGGTCTCCGACGAGCCGAGGCCGTCCATCACCAGCCGCCCGGGCAGGAGCGACTGCAGCCGCTGCTTCACCGCGGGAGAGAAGAGCGCGCCGCCGGAGGCCACCGACAACAGCGACTTCGGCGGCTCGCGGTCGGGTCTCGACTCGAGCGCGTCGCACAGCGGCGTCGCCATCGCGTCGCCGACGATCAGCAGCAGGCCGACCCGCTCGGCGTCGACGAGCTGCCAGATCCGTTCGGGATCGAATACGCCGCGCGGCGTCGTGACCAGCGTTCCGCCCGTGGTGAGCTCGCTCCACATCAGCCACTGCGCGGCCGCGTGCATGTACGGCGGCGCCGCGAGCGCGATCACGGGCTCGGGCGTGATGCGGGCATCGAGCTCCTCCGGGCGCCCGATCGGGCCCGCGCGGCGCATCGGGTCGCCGCCGCCCATCGCCGCGAAGAAGATGTCCTCGTGGCGCCACACCACGCCCTTGGGCCGGCCGGTCGTGCCGCCCGTGTACACGAGGTAGAGGTCGTCCGAGCTGCGGCCGGGGAACCCGCGCTGGTCGCTCGCTTCCGCGAGCGCGCGCTCGTAGTCGTCGACCGGACCGGGCAGCATCATGCCGCTCCCGTCGTCGACGACCAGGGTGTGCCGCAGCAGCGGCAGTCCCTCGCTCGCCTCCAGGGAGCGCGGCGCGAACGCGCGGTGTGCGATCACGGCGCGCAGGTCCGCGTCTTCGAACAGCGCGCGCAGCTCCGCCGGGACGTAGCGATGGTTCACGTTGACCGGCACGGCGCGCAGCTTGTAGGCGGCGATCATGCCCTCCACGTATTCGCTTCCGTTCGCGAGCACCAGACCGACGTGATCGCCGGCGCCGATGCCGCGCGCCGCGAGCGCGTTCGCGAGCCGGCTCGCGCGCGCATCCAGCGCCGCGTAGTCGAGACGCCGCTCTCCCGCCACGATCGCCTCGCGCGAGGGGACGCGCGCGGCGACGCGCTCGAACAGCTCGGAGAGGTTGAAGCTCGTCACGCGGCGGACTCCTTCGCAGACGCGTCCACGAGCCGCGGCACTCCGGCCGCCTCGCGGAAGCGCTCGAGCTCCCGCTCCACGCCGACCACGAGATCGTGCAGCTCGGGCAGCGCGTCCCAGTCCGAGTTGAAGCCCCAGAAGAGTCGGCCGTCGTAGCTGAAGGCCGTCACGGTGAGCGCCTGGGACGCGAACAGCGGGGAGTAGGGATAGGTCTCGAGCTGCTTCGCACCGAGGAAGTAGGTCGGGAACTGAGGCCCCGGGACGTTCGTGATCACGAGGTTGTACGAGTCGCCGCCGGAGCCCAGGCGCGCGAGCGGCGTGAACAGCGACGGGAACGACGCGTCGAGCAGCTTCACCAGCGCGTCGGTGCCGCGCGTCATGCGCGACTGCTTCAGCGCGCGCATCACCTCGACCACCCGCTCGAAGAGCGTCACCGGGTCGTGTTCGGTGACCGGCAGCTCCGCGATCACGAAGGCCACGCGGTTCCCCGGCTTGACGCCGTCCCGCGCCGGGTCGCGCATGTTGACCGGAACGAGCGCCTTGAAGTGGCCGCCCGCGAGCGGGACTCCCTCGTCCGCGAGGAAGCGTCCCATCGCGCCGGACAGGACCGCGAGCACGACGTCGTTGATGGTGCCGCCGAGCCGCTTGCCGATCTCGCGTACGGTCTGCAGCGGCGCGCTCGCCCAGTCGATCCGGCGGTGCGGCCCGATCCGACGGTTGAGGGGCGTCGCGACCGTCGACTGGAGCTGTGTCGCGAGCGACTCCTTCATGCCCGCCAGCAGGTCGCGCGCCTCCGCCCAGGTCTCGCGCGGTCGGGAGAGCGCGCCCGCGAATGCGCGCGCGGCGAGCCACGGCAGGCCCGCGCGCCGCCTGAGCTCGTCGCGCAGCATCGTCCCCGGCGACGGCGTGGGCCGCGGCACCCACGGGCGCGCCGGCTCGATCGCAGCCTCGCGGTCGGTGCGCATCAGCAACGTCATCAGGCTGGCGCCGCCGACCCCATCGATCATGCAGTGATGGATCTTCGTGACCAGCGCGACGCGCTCGCCGGGCAGGCCGTCGACGAACCACATCTCCCAGAGCGGCTTCCCGCGATCGAGCTGCTGGGAGATGATGCGCCCGGTCAGGCGCTTCAGCTCGCGCTCGCCTCCGTGGCGCGGCAGGCTCGTGTAGCGGACGTGGTACTTGAGGTTGAACGACCCGTCGTCGATCCAGACCGGGTGCTTCTCCAGCGGCGTGTAGGCGAGGCGCTGGCGGTAGCGCGGCAGCCGGTGCAGGCGAGACGCCACGTAGCGCTCGATGCGCTCGACGTCGAGCGCTCCTCGCTCGTCGAGCAGCGCCTCCGCCTCGAAGATCGAGACGCCGCCCATGTGCATGTGCACGCCATCGCGCTCGAGACCGAGCTGGCTGGCGTCCATGGCCGAGAGCCGTTCGTAGTTCCGGTACTGCATGCCGAGCTCCGTTCTCAGGGCGCGCCGGAGGACGCAGCTCCACACTTGGCCAGCTCCTCGAACGCGGCGCGCAGATCCGCGACCACCTCCCAGGCGTCGCGCACCAGGTCGCGATCCGCGAGCACGGCGACCGACAAAGCGTCGCCGTAGCTCCACACCGTCACGTTCAAGCCGATGCCCTCGAGCAACGGCCCGACCGAGTAGAACTCCGCGAGCGGCGTCTCCCCGTAGTAGAGACGCTCGCGCGCACCGGGCACGCTCGAGACGATCACGTTCGCCTGGGGCGGACGTCCCGCGCGCATCATGCGCGTCGGCAGCCGGCTGAACACCGCACGCGAGAGGAGCGGCGGGAAGAGCTCGAGCCAGTCGGCGAGATGGGCTCCGCGCGCGTCGCGGAACCGGCGCTTCGCCCGCTCCGAAGCGAGCTGCGTCTCGCGAACGCGCTCCGCCGCGTCCGCCACGTCGGTGGCGAGCTCGACGGACAGGACGCCGGTGTGGTTCCCGTAGCGCCCGCGGTCCTCGTCGGTGCGCAGCGAGACCGGTACGGACGCGACGAGCCGCGCGTCGGGCAGCGCACCGCACCTCGACAGATTCGCCCGCAATGCACCGGCCACGAGCACGAGCACGAAATCGGTCACGGTGAGCCCGAGCGCCTTGCGCGCCGCGTGGGCCTCCGCGACCGGCAGCGTGAAGCATGCGAAGCGCCGCTGTGCCGAGAGCACGCCGTTGAGCAGAGTCCGGGGCGCGCGCACCGGGCGCAGGTGCAGGTCGTCGTGTCGCGCGTGCGACTCCTGCGCGCGGCGACGCGCGGCGCGGGTGGCGCGGACCAGATCGCGCGCCGAGCGCGGGAGGAAGCTCATCAGCTCGCGGAGCGCGGCGACCCCGCGTGCGCGCGGCGGCGGCGTCGGCTCGACACGGAGAGACGGCGCGTCGTGCGGGAGCTCCTCGCCCGGGTCGTGGGTCAGGAACTCGTTCAGCAGCTCCGCGCTCGCGACACCGTCGGCGAGGGTGTGGTGGATCTTGCAGACCGAAGCGACGCGGCCGCCCGCGAGGCCTTCCACGAGCACCATCTCCCAGAGCGGCCGGTTGCGGTCGAGCGGCCGGCTGGCGATCTCCGAGATGATCTCGGCGAGCTCTCGCGGCCCGCCCGGCGAGGGCGCCGCCATGCGCCGCACGTGGTAGTCGAGGTCGACCTCGCTCTCCAGAAAGATCGGGTGGTGCAGGGCAAGGGGAGTCGGCACCACACGCCAGCGGAACGGAGGCACGCGATGCAGCCGCGACGCGAGCTTCTGCTTCTCGTGCTCGAACGAGTAGCCGGAGGGACCCGGGTCGTGGATCCCGATCTTCAGCGTGTGCATGTGCTGCGTCGGCGTCTCGGCATAGAGGAAGAGTGCGTCCGCGCCGTGGAGCCTGTGCACGATTCCCTCCTTCCGTCGCCCTACCCGTGCGGTCCCGGCAACTGGATCGCGCGGCGCCCGATCGCGCCGCCGAGCCAGCGCACGACCGAGCGCGGTTGGAGGGCGAGCGCGCGGATCAACAGCTGATTCGCGACTCCCGGCACGCGCACCACCTGACCGCGCATGCACGCCTGGAACGCGTCTCCCGCGACCTCGACCGGATCCATCAGCGGAGCGATGCCCTTCAACTTCTCGACGCCGTCGATCTGGTTCGCCATGTGCGTCTCGGTGAACCCCGGGCAGCAGCACGTGACGCTGACGCCTGTGCCCTGCAGCTCCTCCGAGAGCGCCTCGGAGAACGACAGGATGAATGCCTTGGTCGCCGCATAGACCGCGAGCGAGGGAATCGGCGCGAAGGATCCGGTCGAGCCGAGGTTCAGGATGCGGCCGTGGCGCGCCTCGAGCATCGGACCGAGGAACAACCGGGTGAGCGCCATCAAGGCGGACGTGTTCAGCTCCGTCATCGCGCGCAGCCGATCGAGCGGGGTGTCAGCGAACGCGCCGAACTCCATCAGGCCCGCGTTGTTGACGAGCGTGTCGACGTGGAGACCGTGCTGCTGCGTGCGCTCGAACAGCTCCCTCGGAGCGTCGGGCTTCGTCAGGTCGAGCGCGATCGGCACGGCGCGCACTCCGTCGCGCGCCTCGATCTCCTCGGCGAGCGCGGCCAGCAGCGCGGCCCGGCGCGCCACCAGCACCACCGCGAAGCCCCGCGACGCGAATACGCGCGCGAGCTCGCGTCCGATGCCGTCGGAGGCACCAGTCACCAGCGCGGTCTGCGGGCGATCCGGCCTCATTCTGCCCCGGCGCGTGTGGCGTCGCGCACCAGCCGGGACATCGGGCAACAACCGCGCTGCCTCACGCCTTCGCGGCGCCGCGCCACACGCATGCACACACATCGGTGCAAGAAGCGCGCCCGCGACGGATCGTAGCGGGTGGCGACCGCTGCACGGAGCTCAGAGCTGCGCGAGCCAGTCGCCGAACCCGAGCCGATCGATCGCTGCGACGCTCCGGCGGAGCACGATCCGGACCGTCTCTTCGCGCTCGATCATCGAGCCGAGGCCGAGCGAGACGAGCGCAACCACCAAGGTCTGGAACGAGAGCGCGCGGTACTGCGCGCGCGCGAGCCCGGCGTCCAGCACGACGCCGTGTCGCGCCAGGGCGGCGAGGTAGTCGCCGACGAGCGCATCCTCGCACTCCGCGAGCGTCTTCGGCTCGAGCGAGAAGACGAGGTGGTACTGCACGTCGCGGATGCCCTGCCCCCAGTGAAGGCCCTGGAAGTCGAGCACCCCCACGCCCGGCCCGTCCGGGCTCGCGACCTCGAAGCAGTTCCCGAGATGGCTGTCGCCGTGGACCAGGGTGAGCGGCTCGGCGAACCACGCGTCGACGAGCGCATCCCAATTCGCGACGGCCATCCGGCAGATTTCGACGTGCTCGGCGCGCAGGATGTCTGGCGCCTTGCGCTGCGTGGGCGCGATCGAGGCGCGGGCCAGCGCGCGGCTGCGCGCGCGCCCTCCCGGCGAGAGATGCGGGTGGAGTCGCCGCGGAATCAGGGCGTCGCGCGAGCTTTGCGATGCGTTCCAGAACGCGGCGTGCAGCGCGGCGAAGCTCTCGAGACACCGTCTAGACCGCTCGGGCGTGCTGCCGGTGGCCATGTCGCGATTGATGAAGAGCCGCGTGCCGGGACGCTCGTGCAGGTTCTCGAGCAGCAGCACGAATCGCGCGCCGCGTCGCGCCGCGGCGTAGACGCGCGGTGTCGCGATCGGCACGCGGTCGGCGAGCGCCTGGCAGAAGCGCACCTCCACCTCCCAGAAGCCGAGCGCGTTCGCGAAGGCGCGGGTCGCGAGCTCGGGCGGCGGCAGCTTCGCGTAGAAGCTCCGCGGCAGGGCGGGATCCGGCCCCCCCTCGAACTCGACCTCGATCAGGAAGTTCGTGCAGTTGCTGCTCTCGAAGCGGACGCCCGGCAGGCGCGCGCGCCGGACCGGCGGAAGCCGCGGCGCGCCCGGCGGCGCGTGGCTCGCGAGCAGCGCGTCGAGCGCGCGCGCATCGGCGAGCTGCTCCGGCGTGCGCGGGAGCGCCGCGCCTCGCGCCTCGTCGACGCGATCGAGCGCGATGCGCGCGAGCGCCGAGGCCGCGCGCAGGGCGACGCCGCCTTCGCCGGCGATCCGATCCCCGCTCGATTCGCGCGCCAGCCGGGTCACCGCAGGATGCCGACGCCTCCCGGTCACGGCAGGATGCCGACGCGCGCGACCGGCGCGGGCGCCTCCTGTCGCCGGAAGAGCGCGCGCTCGAGCCCGTGGAGGAGCGCGTTGCGGATCTCGCGCGGATCGATCAGCTCGTCGAAGCCGAGCGAGCTCGCCGAGCGATAAGACGCCTCGAGCTCCGCGCGCCGCAGGCGCTCGGCCTCGCCCTCGTCCGCCCCGGTCGCGCGGCTCATCGCCGCCGCGCCCATCGCGCCCATCGTCGCGCCGGGCAACGCGAAGACCGCCGACTGCGCGTCGAAGGGGATCATGCTCATCACCATCGAGCCGAAGCCGTAGGCCTTGCGAAGCGTGACCTCGAGCTTCGGCGTGGTGGCCTGCATCTGCGCAGCGTACATCCGCGCGCCGCTCCGCAGGATGCCGCGCTTCTCCGAGGCGCGACCGGGCATCACGCCCGGGTTGTCGGCCAGGAAGACGAGCGGGAGATGGAACGAGTCCGCGACGGTGATGAAGTGCGCGGCCTTGTCGGCGCCGTCGACGTCGACGGAGCCGGCCATCACGCGCGGCTGGTTCGCGACCACCGCGACGGGGTGCCCGCCGAGGCGCGCGAGCGCGCAGAGCACCGTCTTCCCGAACTGAGGCTGGACCTCGAAGCAGGAGCCGCGATCGAACGCGACCTCGAGCACGTCGCGCATGTCGTAGAGATGGCGACCATTGCGCGGCACGAGCTCCGTCATCTCCGGCACCCAACGCGCTGCGGTGTCGTCGCCCGGGACGTCGGGCGGGTACGACCAGGCCGACGACGGGAAGTAGCGGAGGTAGCGCCGCACGAGGTCGAGCGCGGCGCGGTCGTCCGGCGCCTCGTTGTGGACGAGTCCGCTCGCGACGGCAACCGACGGGCCGCCGAGCTCCTCCTTCGTGACCGACTCGCCGAGCGACTCCTTCACGACCGGCGGTCCGGCCGTGAAGATCGCGGCGTGGTGGCTCATCACCGCGAAGTCCGACATCGGCGCGACGAGCGCGCCGTGTCCGGCCGACGAACCGAGCACCGCGGTCACCAGCGGCACGCGCCCCGAGCAACGGCCCTGCGCGAGCAGGTCGGTCGGCGTGCGCGCGTGTGGGCGTCCGTCGGCGCGGAAGCCGGCGCCGTCGAGCATCATCACGAGCGGCACGCGATCGAGGAGCGCGATCTCGGCCACGCGATAGCGCTTCGCGTTGGCCGCCTGGCTGATCGTGCCGGCCTTCACCGTGAAGTCCTCGGCCGCCACCATCACGGGTCGCCCGTCGATGCGCCCCGATCCCATCACGATCGCGTCGGCCGGGGCCTCGGAACCGCCGACGAGCGTGCCGAGCTCGTGGAAGGAGCCGCGGTCGAGCAGGTGCTCGATGCGGGCGCGGGCGTCGAGCTTGCCGGCCGCGCGATGCTTCGCGAGCCGCTCCTCGCCGCCCATCGCGCGCGCGGCGCGCCTCCGCTCGCCGAGGTCGTCGAGCGTCGTCTGCCACTCGTTCCCCGCGCCGCCCGACACCTCGGAGCTCGGCTCCGGTCGTTCCTTCATCGCTCCTCTCCCGATCGTCTCGCGAGCGGGCAGTGTCGGGGATCCGGCGAGGTCGCGCCCGCGCGCAGGCGCGGGCGCCCCGTGTCAGCGCGCGGCCGCAGAGCGCAAGGCGCGGCGGCGGATCACCCGCTTCGCGGTCGCATGGATGCGGGCCGGGAGCGTCCACTCGGGCTCGAAGAAGGTCTCCGAGCGCAGCGCGTAGCACTCGGTCAGGAAGTTGACGTAGCGCCGCGGCAACGGCGCGAGCAAGCGCGGTGTCACGGCGTGGACGCTGCGCGCGGTGTTGAGCCAGGCGACCAGCGTGTTGGGGGCGTAGGGGATCTCGGCGCAGCATTCGACGAAGCGCTCGTCGACGTGCTGGCGCCGATCGAAGCGACGACCCGGCGCTCGGAGACGCTCGATTCGGAGGTTGCCGCCGCTCGAACGGTCCTCGGGATGCCGGAAGTAGAGCAGCGCGACGAAGAGCTTGTACGGCCGGTCGACGTGCGAGCCGCGCACGCTGCAAGGCTTCGTCACCGGAGAGTTCACCACGAACTGGCAGTCGAGCATCGCGTCGGCTCGCAGGTTCTCGACCAGGTTCTCGGGCAGGGATCCCTCGCGGTACAGGCGCACGTCCCCGGTGATCTCCGTGAGCGACTTGCCGAAGCGCGCCTCGACGTCCGGATATTCGCGCTCGATGGCCGCGCGCCAGAGGGACAGCTGCTCGCGCAGGAACGCGCCCGAGCAGTGGTACTCGAAGAAGCGGCGCCAGATCTCCGGGATCGCGGGGTCCTCGAAGACCTCGCAGGCCGGCAGGCGGAAAGGCCGGTTGTTCGCGAGAGGCCCCGGCCCCGCGATTCGCTCCAGGCTGGGGAAGGACGCCTCGAGCTCGGCGTAGTACGCAGGCTCGAGCGCCTCGGGGGTCCAGGCGTGCGGATATGGCTCGAATGTAATCCGCTCGCGTGACAGCCTCACAAGGATGCTATGCGTCGTAGCGTCGACGGCCAACGGAGTCGAGCTCCGCGCCACACTCTAACAGGTTCGATGCTGGACCTCGCCCAGGAAGTGCTGTTCGGACTCCCCGACACCCTCGCGACGCTCACGCGCAGGGTCGTCGTGGCGCTGTCCACGCCTCTCGGCGCCCGCCGTCGCCGCGACCTCGAGCGCTGGCTGCGTGGGCGCGAGCAGGCGTCGAAGCTGCGCCGCGCCGACGCCGTGGTCGTCTCCTACGGCAAGGCCGGACGCACGTGGCTGCGCGTCCTGCTCTCGGGCTTCTACCACCGCGTCTACGGGATCCCGGCCCGTAGCCTGCTCGGTTTCGACAACTTCCACCGCCGCGATGCGCGCATCCCGCGCATCTTCTTCACGCACGACAACTACATCGCCGACTACACCGGGCACTGCGACTCGAAGCGCGACTTCTACGACAAGAAGGTCGTGCTGCTGGTGCGGAGCCCGCAGGACACCTGCGTCTCGCAGTACTTCCAGTGGCAGAACCGGATGAGGCCCGGCAAGAAGCGGCTCAACGAGTATCCCGAGCACGGCGCGGACGTGACGATCGTGGACTTCCTGATGCGCCCGGCGTCGGGTCTTCCGAAGATCGTCGACTTCATGAACCGGTGGGCGGCCGAGGCGCCGCGCCTTCGCGAGCTCCTGCTCGTCCGCTACGAGGACCTGCGCGCCGACCCGGTCGGCGAGCTGCGGCGCATCGTCGGATTCCTCGGCGGCCCGGCCGACGAGGCAGCCCTTCGCGCGGCGGTGTCGTTCGCCTCGGTCGACAACATGCGCGCGATGGAACGAGGTCGGGCCTTCTGGTTCTCGGGCCGGCGCATGACACCGCGCGACGTGGCGAATCCCGACTCCTACAAGGTGCGGCGCGCCAAGGTCGGCGGCTATCGCGACTACTTCGACGACGAACAGGTGGCTCGGATCGACGCGCTGGTGCGCTCGAGGCTGTCGCCCTTCTTCGGCTACGGCCTCGCCCGCGAGGGGGCGCACCTCGACTCGCGCCCGACCTCGTGATTCCATAGGCCGCGTGATCTCCCTGCTGGTGCACGCGGCGCTCGGCGCGCTCACGCTCGTCCTCTTCTTCGTGACCAATGCCGCTCTCTACCGGCGCGGCTGGGCCGGGTCGCGCGTGACGCTCCTCGAGGGCGTCTACTACGCCGTCGCGGCGGTCTCGGTGTGCGCCGGCTGGCTCTTCAACGTGAAGTACGTCTCGATGTACCCGGAGCAGCAGGGCTGGATGCACTTCACGCGACAGCTCTTCGACACGCCCGCCGGCGGCTCGATCGCGCAGGACGTGATCGCGACCAACGCGATCCTGTTTCCCCTCTGGACGATCGTCGACGGCCCGCGCCGCGGGCTCCGGCGCACGTGGCTCTACTTCGTGATGAGCCTCTTCACGAGCTTCGGGTTCGCGATGGGGCTGTACCTCGCCGCGCAGGAGCGACAGCTCCGCTGGAACGCGGCGCACGCAGGACCTCGATGATCGAGAAGCCGGACTACGACGCGATCGTCGTCGGCGCAGGGCACAACGGGCTCGCGGCGACGGCGCTGCTCGCAAAGCGCGGCCTGCGCGTGCTCTGCCTGGAGAAGAACGGCTATGCCGGCGGCATGGCGGGCACGCGCGAGATCCTGACCGGCTGCCGGAACGACGTCGGTGCGAGCATCCTCTTCCCGCTGGCGAAGGGAATCGCCGAGGAGCTCGAGCTCGAGCGCTACGGCGTCGAGTACATCGAGCTGCCGATCATGGCGGTCAACCTGAACTCGCGGACCTCGCCGGCCGCCGTCTTCTACTCGAACCCCCTGCGCATGGCGCTGACCGTGCTCCGCCACTTCGGCGTCGGCGCGATGCTCGGCTTCGTGCGCCTGATGGCGTTCTGCAAGTACCCGGCGAGCCTGATGGACCGCTTCACGCCGCGCAGCGTCCCGCCGACGCTCGAGGAGCTGCTCGACCGCGCGCCGGACGAGCGCCGGCGCGAGCAGATCCAGCTCGCCTTCACGGGCTCCGCGATGGATCTGGTCGAGCGCTTCCTGCCGGATCGCGAGAGGCACCGCACCTTGCGCGCGCTCTGTGCGTTCGCCGCGGTGCAGTCCACGTACAAGGGCCCGTTCACGCCCGGCAGCGCTCTCTGCCTCGTCTACACCTTCGCGCAGAACGAGGGCGGCGGGCTCATGCGGCGCGTGAAGGGCGGCATGGGCTCGCTCTCCGACGCGCTCTGCCGCCTGATCGCCGCGGAGGGCGGCGAGGTGCGCTTCAAGACGCCGGTGCGCCGCATCGTCGTCGAGGACGATCGCGCGATCGGCGTCGAGCTGCGCGACGGCACCCGCATCACGGCGCGCGCCGTCGTGTCGAATCTCGACAAGCCCGCGACCTTCTTCGGGCTGGTCGGCCGCAACCACCTCGACGAGACGATGGGCAAGCGCGTCGAGTCGATCGAGCAGCGCGGCGCCTTCGTGCACCTGCTCTTCAAGCTGCGTCGGCTTCCCACGTTCGGGCCGCCCTTCGAGCATCTGAACGCCGATCCGCGCACGCGCTTCAACACGACCTTGGTTCCGGATCCGGAGCTCCAGCAGGCGAGCTACGAGGCGTGCCGGCGCGGCGAGGTGCCGCAGCATCCGCCCGTCGGCATGCAGATCCCGACCGTGATGGATCCATCCCTCGCGCCCGACGGCTTCCACGTCGCGACGACCTACGGCTTCTTCTTCCCGTGCGAGGCGCCGCGCGAGGAGCGCGGCCGGCTGCGCGACGAGATGGCCGAGCGCATCCTCGATCGCCTCTCCGAGTTCATGCCCGATCTGCGCAGCTGCATCGTCGAGCGCGCGGTCTTCTCGTCGGACCACTTCGCGGCCATGCAGGGCGCCACGAACGGCGACTTCACGCACGGGCTGATCCATCCCGAGCAGATGATCGGCGGCCGCCTGCTGGTGCCGGACTCCGCGCACGCGACCCCGATCCGCGGCCTGTATCTCTGCGGGGCGTCGTGCCACCCGGGCCCGGGCGTCACCTTCCTGCCGGGCTACGGCGCCGCCTACGAGGTGGCGGAAGCGCTGACAAACGGCGCGAAACGACCCGGCGCGGCGTAGGTCGGTCTGCGCTCGAATCCAGCGGGTGTCGAGGCGGTCGACGGCGCAGCCGCGACCCTGATAGGCTACGAGCCCGAGCGCAGGACGCGTTCCTGCGTACAGCGGGTGCCGGAAGGGTTGCGCACCCGCGCATTCCACCCGTTCACGAGGAGACGAACATGCGGTCGATGAAGCTCTGCGCAGTCGGAACGAGCCTGGTACTCGCGGCTTTCGTCGCGGGTTCCGCAACGGCGGGGAAGCCGAAGACGCCGCGGATCAACGCGTTCATCCAGAAGTCCCAGAGCGGCTCCGGCGACTCGAGCCACGACTGGAACCACGACGACGGCGACGACGACGATCAGGGCGAGGACGGCGGGCCGGGCCGCGCTCGCGGCAACGACTTCGCGCTCTTCGACGGCTCGAACCCGCTGAACCAGCCGGATGCCGGAGCCGTGTGCGGGGCTCTCAAGGGCACGCCGTTCACCTTCAACCTCGCCGTCGCGAACTACGGATCGGCGGGCTTCGTCCGCGTGACCTATGCCGACGGGGACTGGATCCAGTTTCCGATCGCAGCGCAAGGCTCCTTCAGCATGAGCCAGGCCGCCGGCAGCCGAGGCGGGAACGACGCGGCGGTGCGCGTATCGAACGGAGGCAGCGGCGCGCAGCTCGCCGGCACGCTCAGCGCTCAGGGCGGCCGCTGCGCGAGCTGCGACGCGGACGGCGGACTCGGCGACGCCGGCTGCGATGCGCTCGTAGCGAACTGAACTTCCGGTCACGGCGGGAACGAGCCGGCGGCGCGGCGGCGATCGCCCGATCTCGCGATACGCCGCGCCGCATGGGAGGGATCGCCGTGAAGCGGATCGGAATCCTGTTCGCGCTCGCGACGGGCATCGCGCTCGCCGCCTGCGAGAGCAAGCCGCCCCCGCCGCCGCAGCCGTCCGCCGAGGAGCTGACGGTCGGCAAGGTGCAGGGCGAGATCAAGGTCGGGATGGACGCGGCCTCGGTCGCGCAGATCCTCGGCTCGCCCAACATCGTCACCACCGACGAGAAGCGCCGCGAGGTGTGGATCTACGACAAGGTCTCGACCGATCGGGTCGACGAGGATCGCCTCGCCGGCGGCACGATCATCGTGCTCTTCGGACACAAGGAAACGGCCTCTTCGTCGAGCCGGCAGCGCACGCTGACCATCCTCATCAAGTTCGACGAGGCGAAGAAGGTCCGGGACTTTGCCTACAACTACTCGCAGTTCTGAGCTACGCGTCCACGGACCCCTTTTTGGCGCGCTCGCGGTCGGCGCCGGCGCGCTCGGAGTCGGGCTCGCGCTCGGCTGCGTCCACACGCCGGCCGAGGCGTTCTTCCAGCTGACCCCGGAGAGCGCGCAGCATCGCGCGGCGGAGACGCGCCAGTTCGAGACCTCTGGAGAGGACGAGCTGCTGTCCGCGTCGGCGGCCGTGCTTCAGGACCTCGGCTTCCAGGTCGTGGAGAGCGTCCGCGAGGTCGGGTTCCTGCGCGCCGTCAAGGAACGCAGCGCGCGCGAGTACGGCCCGGAGATCTGGCGCGGGATCGTGCTCGCGATCAGCTCGCTAGGCCTGATCTCCGGGCAGAACTCGCTGATCTGGATGCCCGTGGACCTCCAGCAGCAGATCGACGCCTCGCTGGTGTCGCGCCCGATCGACGCCGAGGGATCGCGCCACGAGGTCCGCATCCTCTTCTACCGGGTCGTCTGGAAGAGCGACGGCAGCTCGGGGAACACCTACATCCCGCCCGGCGAGCAGCGGATGGAGACGATCCGCGACCCGCGGATCTACCAGCTCTTCTTCGCGAAGCTCTCCAAGGCCGTCTTCCTCGAAGCCCACAAGATCTGACGAAAGCGACGATGCGCAGCCCGTTCCTCTCTGCCGTGTGGCTCGCTACCGCCCTCGCGCTCGCGGCCTGCGCCAAGCCGCCCGTGCCTCCGCCCGACCTGCTCGCGCCGACCCCCGAGCAGGCGGCGCTCCGCGCGATGCAGACGCGCACCTTCGAGGTGTCGGACCGCACGCAGGCGATGCGCGGCGTGATCGCGGCCCTTCAAGATCTCGGCTTCATCATCGAGCGCGCCAACGAGACGCTCGGCCTCGTGACCGCGGCGCGCTTCGCCGAGCCGAACTACAGCGATATGGTCGGCGTCACGGTGATCGTGCGGCCGCAGGGCGCGGACAAGATGGAGATCCGCGTCAACGCGATCTACGACAACAAGCCGATCACCGACGCGAACATCTACCAGAACTTCTTCGCCACTCTCGAGCGCTCGCTCTTCGTCGGCAGGACCTGAGGCGCACCGCATGCGGTGGCGCGCAGGCCTTCGTCTCGTCGCCGGGGTCACGTGCCTGCTCGCCACGGCCTGCGTCAGCGACTACGAGAGCCACCTCGCCATCCGCTGGGACGCCCGCGAGGAGATCCTGCTGTCCGACGAGAGCCAGGTGCGCGTGCGCGACGCGCAGAGCCGCGTCTTCGACACCCGCGACAAGGAGCGCGCGCTCGGGGCCATCGTCGCGACCTTCCAGGATCTCGGCTTCCAGATCGGCGTGCTCGACGAGGCCCTCGGCATCGTGTCCGGCAAGACCTTCGTCGCTCTCGAGGAGCCGCCGGCCACCCCGTTCGGCATCGACCCCAGCGCCGTGCTCTACAGCGCGGAGAGCCTCGTGGTCTTCAGCCCGTCCATCCGCACCTGGGGCCCCTTCTGGTACCGCGACAATCTCGTGCGTCTCACCGTCACGGTGCGGGCGCGCAACGCGGAGCAGCTGATCGTGCGCGCGTCCGCGCAGTACTGCCTCCAGCCCGTCGAGGACCCGGAGCCCTACCGCAGCTTCTTCGCATTGCTCGCACAGCGGATGGCGCTCGAGGCGGCCGCCGACTGACGGCTGGACGCCTTCGGAGCGCGGCGCGTATGCTGGGCGCAGCGGATCGCGGTCATGCAGGACGTCAGGCGCAAACCCGCGGCAAGTGGTGACTTCTCGACGGCGGTCCGCCGCATCGCGCGAGAGGCGCGTCCCGATCGCGGCGAGCCGACCTACTCGGTGCGCCTGATCGCACCCTTCCTGCGCGCGCTCGAGCGCGGCTACCTCTCGAGCAGCCAGATCGCGCGCATCACGCCGCCCGACCCCGACGCGCGCATTCCGGTCCGCGTCGGGCTCGAAATGCTCGAGCGAGCGGTCGCGCTAACGGGGGACCCTGCACTGGGACTGCGCGCTGCGCTCGAGGCCGGCGTCGGGGACTTCGAGATCCTCGAGTACGTCGCGGCCTCCTCGCCGACCGTCGGCGACGCGATCCCGATCCTCCAGCGCTACGTGCGCCTGCTCAACGACGCGCTCGAGATCGAGCTCGAGCGGCACGGCGACCGCGCGATCCTGCGCTTCGCCAGCCGCGTGCCGCTGACGCGCACGTCCGCCGATTTCCAGCTCGCGTCCTTCTACCGCGGCTTCGCGCGCAGCGCCTTCTCCAAGGCGGATGGCTGGCGCGAGGTCTGGCTCACGCACGAGCAACCGCCGGACGTGTCGCCCTACGTGCGCGCCTTCGAGGGCGCCGGTCTGCGCTTCGACGCGCCCTGCGATGCGATCGTCATGGAGGCGCAGCTGCTCGAGCGCGACTTCGGCGACACCGACCCGAAGCTGCACGAGCTCCTGTGCCGGATCGCCGACGAGCGGCTCGCCGAGCTTCCGCAAGCCTCGCCGCTCACGCAGCGCGTGCGCGAGACGATCGCGGCGGAGCTGCGCGGCGGGAACCCGAGCGTCGAATTCGTCGCGCACCGCCTGCACATGTCGCGCCGCACGCTCGCGCGCAAGCTCGAATCGGAAGGCACCTGCTTCAAGGCCATCCTCGACGACCTGCGCCGCGGACTCGCGCAGCGCTACCTCGCGCTCGGCGACCTCGGCGTCAGCGAGGTCGCGGCCCTGCTCGGCTTCTCCGACTCCGCGGCCTTCCACCGCGCCTTCCGTCGTTGGTGCGATCGGTCCCCGAGCGAGTACCGCCGCGCGCAGCGCCCGGACCCCTCGCGCGTCTCCAACTGACAAGAATCTGTCCCCGGCGGAGATGGCCGCGGTCCCCACGGTCGTGCGGAAATGCACCGCGACCCGGGCGACACATTTCCGGCTGGATCCCCGCACGCTCGGGTCCCGGAGGAGTCATGCAGAGGAACGAGCAGAACGGCACACGCAGGGCGCTTCGGCGGGGGCTCGCCGCGCTCGCGATCGCATCGACATCCGGGTCCGGACTCGCCGCCGCCGCCCCGCCGACGGTCACCGAGATCCCGCCCGGCAGCGGGCTGCACGGACATCCCTACGACGCCGTGCCGGCGACGCCCATCATTCCCGGCGCCCCCTTCATCGACCTCGCCGCCGAAGGCTACGTGGAGCGCGAGTTCCAGATGTCGGGCGGGGCGACCGTCTACCGCCCGCTCGGAATCTGGGGCTCGAACGGTCGCTGGAGCGTGGCGGTGTCGCAGACGAACGTGCCCTACACGACCCGGCTGCTCGTCCGCTACCCGACGGACCCGGCGAAGTTCAACGGCACCGTCGTCTTCGAATGGCTGAACATCACGACCGGCGGCGATCAGGACCCCGTGTGGTCGCTGACGTACGAGGAGCTGCTCCGAGAAGGCTACGCGTACGTCGGCGTGAGCCCGCAGGCCTCCGCGATGGACTTCCTCCAGAACTGGGATCCGATCCGCTATGCGGGGCTCGCGTCGAGCAACGACGGCCAGTCCTACGACATCTTCACGCAGGCGGCGCAGGTGGTGCGGAACAACAGCGCCGCGGTGCTCGGCGGTCTGACGCCGAGACGTCTGGTCGGAGCGGGGGACTCGCAGTCGGCGTTCCGCATCGTCACCTACGCGAACGCGATCCAGCCGGTCAGCCGCGCGTTCGACGGCCTGATCCCCGTCGGTCGCGGCGGCCCGCCCGCTCCCCTCGGCAATGGCCTCGTCGCGACGGCGCCGCTCGGCGCGCAGATCCGCACGGACAGCACTGCACGCGTGCTCCAGATCGTGACCGAAGGCGACATCGTCGAGCTGCTGGCGGCCGAGGCGAGGCAGGCGGACAACAGCACCCTGCGGACGTGGGAGCTGGCCGGCGCCGCGCACATCGACGCCCACGAAGCGCAGTACGAGCTCGCGACGATCGCGCGCGATCTGCCCGACGTGCCGGTCCCGCGCTGCGCGTTCGGCACTCCGATCACGGGCACGGGCACCGTGCTCGACGGTGTCAACCAGGTGAACGACATGCCGCTGTTCGAGGTGGTCTCGGCGGCGCTGTCCGCCATGCACCGCTGGCTCGGTCTCGGCGTGGCGCCAGCGCATTCGCCCCGGATCGCAACGATGCCGGTCCTCTTCACCGTCTTCGACGTCGTCCTGCGCGATGCGAACGGCAACGCGCGGGGCGGCATCCGGCTACCGGAGATCGAAGCTCCGACCCAGCTGTATTCGCCGATCAACATCGCGCAGCAGGACGCCAGCAGCTTCGACCTGAAACCGATCGCGATCTTCAACGAGGTCTTGAGCGTGCTGAACACGCTGACCACCACCGCCCGCATCGACGATCCCGTCGTGCGCGAGGCGGGACTCTGTCTGCTGTCGGGCTTCTTCGTCGACTTCGACTCCGCGACGCTCCGCGGTCTCTACGCGTCGAACGATGACTACGTCGCGAAGTACACGGCGGCCGCGAAGGCGGCTCGCGACGCAGGCTTCCTGACCGAGGCCGACTACGAGGCCTCGATCGCGCGCGCGCAGGCGGCGCCCGTCCCTTAGAGGCGGGGAAAATCAACCCTTCGGTGGATGTACTGCCAGGCGCCGGGAGTACCGTAGCGGCGCATGAACCCCGCCGGACCCCCGCTCCCCGCTCCGATCGGCGTCGTCACGTTCCTGCTCACGGACGTCATGGGCTCGACCCGCCTCTGGCAGCGCTCGCCGCTCGCCGGCAAGGCGTTGACGCGGCAGGCCGAGCTGATCGCCGCGGCGGTGGCCGACCATGGTGGTGTCCGGCCGCCGGACCAGGGCGAGGGCGACTCGACGCTCTCCGTCTTCGCGCGCCCCGGCGCGGCGCTGGCGGCGGCGCTCGCGGCGCAGCGCGCGCTGCTCTCCGAGCCGTGGCCCGACGGCGCCTCGGTGTCGGTTCGCATGGCCGTCCACACCGGCGAGGCCGAGCTCGCGGCGAACGGGAACTACGGTGGGCTCGCACTGATCCGCGCAGCGCGGCTGCGCGGCCTCGCGCGCGGGGGACAGGTCCTGGTCTCGGGCGCGACCGCGGCGCTCGTCTCCGACTCGCTGCCGGACGCGGCGTCGCTCGCCGACCTCGGTAGCGCCGCCCTGCCCGGCTTCGATCGGCCCGAACAGGTGCACGAGCTTCGCCACGCCGAGCTTCCCCTCCAGCCGCGCCGCGTGGACGTGCTGCGCACGCCCGCCACGGGCGCACTCATCACTTTCGCGACCTCCCTCGTCGGGCGCACGCGCGAGCGACGCGAGGTCGGCGAGCTGCTCGCGAAGGGGCGGCTCGTGACCATCACCGGCGCGGGCGGGTCCGGGAAGACGCGGCTCGCGCACGCGGTCGCGCAGGACCGCATCGATCAGCACCCCGACGGCGTCGTGTGGGTCGAGCTCGCGCGCGTCTCCGACGGCGCGCAGGTCGCGTCCGCGGTCGTCTCCGCATGCGGCCTGATCGAGACCGCGGGGGCCAGCGCGCTCGACGTGCTGACGCATCGGCTCGCAAAGACCAGCGCCCTGATCGTCCTCGACAACTGCGAGCACCTGCTCGCGCCGTGCGCGGAGCTCGCGGACGCGCTGCTGCGCGCCGGGCCCGAGGTGCGACTGCTCGCGACCGCGCGCGAGCCGCTCGGTGTCGCAGGCGAGACGATGTGGCGCATCCCCTCGCTCTCCGTGCCCGCCGAGGACGAGCGCTCGCTCGAGCGCATCGCCACGGCGGAAGCGGTCCAGCTCTTCGTCGAGCGCGCACGCGCTTCGCAGCCGGACTTCGAGCTCGATGTCGAAGACGCCCTGCTCGTCGGCGCCATCTGCCGCCGGCTCGACGGAATCCCGCTCGCGCTCGAGCTCGCGGCCGCGCGCGTTCGCGCGCTCTCGCTGGAGCGCCTCGCGGCGGGTCTCGACGACCGCTTCCGCCTGCTCACCGGCGGCGCGCGCACGGCGATGGCGCGCCAGCGCACCTTGCTCGCGTCGGTCGAGTGGAGCTACGAGCTCCTCGAGCCCGACGAGCAGGCCCTGTTCCGACGCCTCGCGGTGTTCGGCGCCCCGTTCAGCCTCGAGGCCGCCGAGGAAGTGGCCGCTGCCGAGGACCTCGACCGCCTCGAGGTCTTCGATCTCCTGGCGCGGCTCGTCGACAAGAGCCTGGTCCTGCGCGAGGGCGACCGCTACCGGATGCTGGAGACGCTGCGCCACTTCGCGCTCGAGCGCGCCAGCGACGCGGTCGAGCTCGAGAAGCTGCGCGACCGCCACCTCGCCTGGTTCCGGCGCCGCGCGGCAAGCTGGGGCGCCGAGCGCGAGCTGCTTTCGGAGCGCGCTGGCGCCGAGATCACGGCCGAGTCGCCGGATCTGATCGCCGCGGTCGACTGGTCCCTCGGGCGCGACCGCGCCCACGCGATCGAGCTCCTGCAGGCGCTGGGATCGATGTGGGTGCCGAGGCTTGCTCTCACCGAGGCTCGCAGCGTGTCGGCCCGCGCGCTGCGAGGGCTCGAGGTCGGGAGCTCGCCGTGGCTCGAGACCCTGGCTCCCGTCGCGGACGCGCTCGCCATCGCGAGCGACGTCTCTTGGCTCCCCGCGGCCCGCGCAGCGCTGGACGAGCGCCGCGACTCGATCTCGCCGCTGGCCCGCGCCCAGCTCGAGTTCGCGGCGTCCTGGGTGCGCGGATGGTTCCAGCCCGACGCGGCGTTCGAGGGGCTCACCCGTGCGATCGAGGAGGCCCGCGCCTGCGGCAGCCGCGAGATCGAGGTCCGGGCGACGATGAACCTCGCGTTCATGATTCTGCCGTACGACGCGAGGCGCGCGATGCGGCTCGCCGAGTGGCTCCATCGGCAGTGCCCGCAGGACTCTGTGCTCCACGTGTTCGTTCGCTGCGCGCACGCAGCGGCGACGCTCTTCAGCGGAGACGTCGCGGCGGCCCGCATCCTGCTCCCGCGCACGCACCCGATCGGTCTGGGCTTCGTGCAGCATCTCGCACTCGCGACGGGCGAGCGCGCGCTGCTGCGCGAGGCGCTGGAGGTGCTGGACCACTACGGCGACCTCGGCGTGCTCCAAGGCATGCGCGAGTTGGTTCTGGGCGGCATGGCGGTCCTGGACGGCGACTTCGAGCGGGCGCACGCGTTGCTTCGCTCGGCGCATCGGCCCGGAGGGCTGGGCCGAGCCGCCGGCCTGGAGCTCGCGAACGTCGCTCTTGCGCTCGACGACGAGGCGCGGGCGCAGGAAGTGCTCGACGTGCTCGAGCGCCAGACCGGCGGCGGGCGGACCGACCAGACGCTCGCCTACGTCGCTCTCGCTCGGGGCTACTGGGCTCGTCAGCGGAGCCCGGCCGAGGCCGAGTCCGCGGCGCACCGAGGGCTCGCTCACCTGGCCGGGTTCGGGTTCCTGCTCAACGTGCCGCGCGCGCTGGAGATCCTCGCCGTCATCCTCGGCGAGTCGGGCCGGCTCCCCGAGGCGGGGCGCCTGATCGGCGCGGCGCAGGCGTTCCGCACGCGCAGCGGCCTCCACGAGGCGTATCCTCTCCCGACCCTCGACGCGCTGCGCGCGCGCATCGACCCTGCGGCGCTCGAGGAGGGCTCGCGCCTCTCACTGGACGAGGCCGTCGAGTACGCGCAACGGGGACGCGGCGAGCGCGGCCGCCCCGAGCACGGCTGGGAGAGCCTCACGCCGACCGAAGCGCGCGTGGTCGAGCTCGTCTCTTCGGGGCTGCCCAACAAGGAGATCGCGGCGAAGCTGTTCGTGAGCCTCGCGACCGTGAAGACGCATCTGGTCCACGTCTACACCAAGCTCGACGTGCGCACGCGGACCGAGCTCGCCGCCGAGGCGACACGGCGCGCGCGCTCGAGCTGACACCCCGCTCACTTCGATCTTCGCGAGGCGTCGATGCGCGTAGACGGACCGCGAAGTCGCGTGCGTCATGGCCGCGCTTGCGGGACGCCGTCCCTCGAAGCCCGCCGAGTCCCACGCGCACGGCGCGTGCGCGACGATCGGCCCACGAGGTCCATCGGGCCAGGAGGCCGACTCGAGAGTCGGCCGACGCGCAGCGAGGCAAGCCGTCCGGCGCGCAGCGAGGCTCAGCCGAGCGGAGATCGCACACGCTTGCCGAGCGGAGTCCATCGGACTAGAGCCCATCTCAAAAATCCTCCCGTCGCCCCGCTCGCGTCCTCGTCCCGATCCCTGCGTTGCGAAATCTCGCCGTATCACCCGATATGGCTGCGATTTCGCGCCTTGGGCTCGGGCCGAATCCGCGCGCCTGGCTCGGTCCGGATTTCTGAGATGAGCACTAGCCGGCTCGCTGCATCAGGGCCGCACGCGCTCGCCGGCGCGCCTTGCGCGAGCCACGCGGTCGCCTCACGCGTCCGCTCTCCAGCAGGTGCACGATCACCGCCACGGCCTCGCGCTCGTCCTCGCTCACCTCGACGACCGCTACGACGAGGTCGCCGAGCGTGACCGGATCGTCCCCGAATTCCTGACAGCCCATGTTCCGCTCCTTCACGTCGGGCGCCGGTCTCGTCGGAGCGCCCGAGCGTGAGCCCCCGTGATACCTGCGCCGACGATCGCGGCGTCGACCGCGAGGTCGCGCGTTTTGGAGGCGCGTGGCGGGGCACGCCTGCCTGGCCGTCGCGCAGCCACCAGGACCGTGCCGGCGGGCGCCTGCATCCTGCCTAGAGTCGACCCGCGCTACGCAGCAGCGAGGCGATCTCGTCCGAGTATTCGCTGCGCCGCGCCGCGATCTGGAGCGGAACGCACGCGAGCCGGCGGCGCTGCTCTTCCTTCACCGCGATCCCGCGCGCGATCTCCTCGGTGTGGAGCGTCGTCGGGCCACGGCCCGTCTGCTGCGCCCACCACAGCACTCCCGGACACTTTGCGCACTCCCGGCGTCCCGGCCTCGACACATCGTCGAGGGCCTTGTGCAGCCGGCGTCGCACCGACGGGGCGGCCGCCCGGGCCCGGTTGCATGCACATTGCTGTGACGTCATTCGCGCGCGCAGCGGGGGACATTCGTACAGCTCGATCGTCGAATCCATGGCTTGTGTCGCTCCTGCCGGCGAGCAGTGCAAGCGTCAAGCCAACGTCAGGACGAGTCGGCATCGTGCCGCTCCGAGAAGACCGCGAGAAAGCGGTGCGCACTTCTACAAAGCGCGTGCGGGAGCAGGGCCGTCCGAGAGCCGGGCGAGCGCGAGCACGCCGGCGACGAGCGTGTCCTCTCGAACTGGCTTCGCGAGGTGCATGTCGAAGCCCGCGCGCAGCGCGCGCTGCCGCTCCTCGGGGCGCGCGTAGGCGCTGAGCGCGGCGGCGGGAATGCGGGATCCGACCGCATCGCCGCCGCGCAGCTCCTCGATCAGCGAGATGCCGTCGCGGCCCGGCATCGCGATGTCCGACACCAGCACGTGGGGGCTCCATAGCGCGAGCGCCGAGAAGGCGGCGTCCGCCGAGGCGACGCTCGTCACCTCCGCGCCGCGCCGCCGCAGGATCAAGGCCACGCACTCCCGCGTCTCGTCCACGTCATCGACGAGCAGGACCCGGATCCCGTGCAGATTGTCGGATTCGCCGGCGCCGAGACGCGAGTCGGACGCCGGCGGGCTGCGCTGGATCGCGACCTCGCGCAGCGGCAGCAGCACGTGGAAGGACGCGCCCTGCCCCTTGCCGGCGCTCTCGGCGCGCACGCTGCCGCCGTGCAGCTCGACGAGGTGGCGCACGATCGCGAGGCCGATGCCGAGGCCCGTGTGGCTGCGCGTACTGCTGCTGTCGGCCTGGCGGAAGCGCTCGAAGACGTGGGGCAGGAACTCGGGGGCGATGCCCTCGCCTGAATCCGTCACGCGGATGTGTGCGCAGTCAGCATCGCGCCGCAGCGACACGTCGATGCGACCGCCCCGCGGCGTGAAGTGGATCGCGTTCGAGAGCAGGTTCCCGATCACCTGCTTCAAGCGATGGGCATCGCCCATCAGCAGCGGCAGCCCGGGGGCGGAGCGCAACCCGAGCGCGACGCCCTTCGCCTCGGCCGCGGCGCGCGCCTCGTCCACCGCGCTGTCGATCACCGACGCCAGCGCGACGGCGTCGAGCTCGAGCCGCAGCTTGCCCGTCACGATGCGCGAGACGTCGAGCAGGTCGTCGATCAGCTTCTGCTGCGCGGAGGCACTGCGCTCGATCACCTCGAGGCCGCGCGCGAGCACCTCGGGATCGGACGCGTCGTCGCGCAGGATGCGCCCCCAGGAGAGCATCGCCTGGAGCGGCGTGCGCAGCTCGTGGGACAGCGTCGCCAGGAACTGATCCTTCAGCCGGTTGGCCTCCTGGGCGTCCTTGAAGAGCGTGTTCTCGAGGGCGATCGAAGCGAGCTGCGCGACCTGGAGCAGTGCGTCCTCGTCCTCGCCGTCGAAATCGCCGCCGCGCTTGCCGGCCACGTGCAGCGCGCCGTGCACGCGCCCGTCGCGCGCGAGCAGCGGGACGGCGAGCGAGCTGCGCTCGGCCGGCGCGGCGCCACCGGACGGCATCTGCGATGCGGAGCCCGCGGGCAGGCGCACGACGCGACGTCCCGACTCGAAGAGCGGGAACCAGCGCGGCAGGTCGAACTCCCCATCGGGCGGCTTGCGCACGACATGCTGGCCGCCCCCCTCGCCGCGCGCGAACGCCGAGCCCGAGTCCACGTCGGTCTCGATCCCGACCTGCTCGGCATCCACGATCTCCGCGGCCGCCGTCGCGACCGTCTCGAGCAGCGCGTCGACCTCGCTGGCTTCGTGCACCGCCATCGAGAGGTCCGCGAGCCGGCGGAGCTGCGAGGCGCGTCGGCGCAGCGACTCGGCGTAGCGCCTCGCTTCGCCCGTGCGGCGGTAGAGCTCGACGAACACCGACACCTTCGTGCGCAACACCTGCGCGTCGATCGGCGACTGGATGTAGTCGACCGCGCCGAGCCGATAGCCGCGCGCCGCGTGGCTCTCGTCGCCGTAGGCCGTCACGAAGATGATCGGCGTGTGCTCGGAGCGCTTGCGCTGGCGGATGATCGAGGCGGTCTCGAAGCCGTCCATGCCCGGCATGTTGACGTCGAGCAGGATCACGGCGAAGTCGCGCTGGAGCACCAGGCGCAGCGCCTCGCGTCCCGAGCTGGCCTCCACCACCTCGGCCAGCCCCTCGACGACCACCTCGAGCGCGCGGCGCTGCGACGCGCGGTCGTCGACGACCAGGATCGCGATGTCGGGTCCGGGCTCCACCGTCTATCGCTCCAGCCAGCTCTCCAGCACCGACAGCAGATGCTCCGCGTCCACGGGCTTCGCGAGATAGTCCCAGGCTCCGGCTCGCAGCGTCTTCTCTCGATCTCCCTTCATCGCGCGCGCGGTCACGGCGATCACGGGCAACGCGCCGAACTCGCGCTTCTTGCGGATCTCGCGCAAGGTCTCGAAGCCGTCCATGCCCGGCATCATGATGTCGAGCAGCGCGACGTCGAAGTCGGGCTGCTGCTCGAGCAGGTCGAGCGCGGCCTGCCCGCTCTCCGCGGACACGACCGCCATGCCGTGCTTCTCGAGGATGCTCGTCAGGGCGAAGATGTTGCGGATGTCGTCGTCCACGACGAGCGCCTTCCGACCCGCGAGGACGCGCCGGCTGCGGCGAGCGCTCTGCACGGCCGAGCGCAACGGAGCCGGGAGATCCTCGACGCGGCGGCGCAGGAAGAAGGCGACGGCGTCGAGCGTCTCGTCCATGCTCGCGTAGCGGGCCTGCGGCCGGTAGAGCTCCGCGCCGCGCTCGGTCTCGGCGCCCGGCTCGTACCAGATGACGCGCAGCGGCGGCGTCTCGGCGGCGAGCCGCTCGAGCTCCTCGACCGACTCGTCGCGCTCCGGCGCCTCCACGATCACGCAGTCGTAGGCGGTCTGCCCGATCGCCGCGACCGCATCCTGCGCCGTCGCCACGCAGGTGACGCGCACCTCCGAGTCCTCGGCCAGCCGGGTCGCGAGCAGCGCGCGCGTCGGCTCGGGCGCCGCGATCAGCACCTCGCGCGCCTGGCGGTCGACGCGCGCGGCGAGCGAGTCGAGCGCGCCCTCGAGGCTCTCGCGGTTCGAGATGGGCTTGGCGAGGACGCCGACGGCACCGAGCTCGTAGCCGCGCGGCGCCTCGTCGTCGGTCGAGATGACGAGGATCGGGATGTGCCGCGTGTGCACGTCGGCGCGCAGCATCCGCATCAGGCGCCAGCCATCGATGTCCGGCAGGCGCAGGTCGAGCGTCACCGCGTCGGGTCCGACCTCGCGCGCAAGCGCCACGGCCGACGCGCCGCTCGACGCCACCACGCCGCGCCAGCCGCGCTCGCGCGCCACCTCGAGCAGGAAGCCCGCGAAGGCGTCGTCGTTCTCGACGATCAGCAGCACCCGGTTCTCGGGCGTGTAGTCGCTGCGGTCGTCGGGCACGCGGTCGAGCGGCGCGTCCTCCTCTTCGGCGGGCTTCGGAACGGCGCCCGCCGCCACCGCGCGCGGCAGGAAGGTCGTCGGCAGCTCGAGCGATTTGCGCGGCGCCTTCGACGCCGGGTGCGCGATCGGCAGATAGAGCGTGAAGGTGCTGCCATCTCCGACGACGCTCTCGAGCGTCAGCTCGCCGGAGAGCAGCGAGGCGATCTCGCGGCTGATCGCGAGGCCGAGGCCCGTGCCTCCGTAGCGTCGATTGGTGCTGCCGTCGGCCTGCTGGAAGGCCTCGAAGATGACCTGGTGCTTCTCGGGCGGGATGCCGATGCCGGTGTCGCGCACCGAGAAGGCCACCACGGAGTCCGCGCGCGTCAGCGACTCGCGCTCGTTCCTCCAGCCTCCGCTCGCGAGCTCCACCGAGAGCGTCACGCTGCCGCGCTCCGTGAACTTGAAGGCGTTCGACAGCAGGTTCTTCATGACCTGCTGCAGCCGCTTCGTGTCGGTCTGGATCACGTGCGGGAGATCCGGCGCGAAGGCCAGCGTGAAGCGCAGGCCCTTCGACTCGGCCACGTGCCGGAAGGTGCGCTCGACGAACTGCGCGAGGTCCGCGAAGCGCACGTCGCCGACCTCGAGGCTGACGGTGCCGGACTCGATCTTCGACAGATCGAGGATGTCGTTGATCAGCGTCAGCAGGTCGGTGCCGGAGGCGTGGATCGTCTTCGCGAACTCGGTCTGGCGCCCGGTCAGGTTGCCGTCCGTGTTGCGCGAGAGCTCGTCGGAGAGGATCAGCAGCGAGTTCAGCGGCGTCCGCAGCTCGTGCGACATGTTCGCCAGGAACTCCGACTTGTACTTCGAGGTCAGCGCGAGCTGTGTCGCCTTCTCCTCGAGCGCGAGGCGCGCCTTGTCGATCTCGCGGTTCTGACGCTCCACCTCGACGTTCCGCTCCGCGAGCAGCTCGGCCTTCTCCTCGAGCTGCTGGTTCGTCTGGCGCAGCTCCTCCTGCTGGTTCTGCAGCTCCTTCGCGAGCGACT
>Ga0335082_10000974_pt1 | contig 30219 bp, 22 predicted proteins | sample Lox_Sample_41_FD_206718 | JGI IMG/M metagenome (GOLD analysis project Ga0335082, IMG submission 206718) | Soil microbial communities from Loxahatchee National Wildlife Refuge, Florida, United States - Lox_Sample_4.1 | ecosystem: Environmental > Terrestrial > Soil > Wetlands | place: USA... | reverse complement strand
CCCATGTCGCGCTCGGCAGTGAAGCCCGCCATCAGGTCTTCGCGCGCGGCGAGCGTCGCCAGGATGGTCCGTTCCGGCACAGACTCGTTGACCGTCTGTAGATCTTCGGCCCCGGGATGAAGGAACAGATGGATATGCGCATCGATCAATCCGGGAAGTAGCGTCTGGTCGCCGAGGTCGATGACGTCTGCGCCAGCCGGGCGCTTGACCGAAGTACCCACTTCTGCGATTCGGTCGTCCTGGACCAGTACTTCGCCGGGACTGATCATCTTGCCGGCTTTGACATCGAACAGATGCGCAGCGTGCAGGACAACGAAGTGGGTTGCAGGTGCGGCAGTCTGCCCGACTGCACCGGCGGTTGGAATTATCCAGGCGAGAGCAAAGATGAGGATTCGGTTCACCATAACGCACGCGATGGTAGCACTCCAGTTTGCGCCGACGCTAGAGTCGCCAATTCAGAATCTGTGATCAGGATCACAAATTCGGATGTGATCAGTCACACCCATTCAACCCCTGATCATCCACACTGAATCATCTCCTTATGAAGGACTTTGGGATTCTTAACAGTCGAAAGCGGGCCTTGATCGCGCTCATCCACTCCGTCGTATTCCTCGGGATCGCGATCCATGGCTTTGCCGCGCCGAAAGCTGGGATTCTGCACGCAGTTGCTGCGAAGGGCGACTTGATTCTTATTGCGATCTATCTCGTCGTGGCCAGCATTCTTGGCTGGCTGGTCAGCCTATCCCGATGCGCGTGGGAGCGAATCTATTTCAGCCTTTGCACCGGCAGCGCGAGTTTTGGACTACTGCGTACAGTCTTCGGCGACAAGAACATCCCACCCGCGCAATATATGCGAGTCATCCTGCTAAGTTTCGCGATCGCCGTAGGCTTCCTGATTTTCCGCTCGTTTGCTCAACCGATGCCAACGGATGGGCAAGCAGAGTTTGCGACTGAATCCGAAACGCCTGCCCTGACGGCCGAAACCTTCCAGAAATAAAAACCGCCCGGGATGTTCTCCGGGCGGTGAATCACAGGAGATTGGGGCGAGGCCTGTCCTCGACCTTAGGAAAGGAAGAATTCTTTGGTCAGTGTGGCCCAGTCTTCATCGGGCAGGTGAGATGTAATGTCGTCAACGGCAACACCGCCATCCTGAGCGAGAGCCGAGGCCATAGCTATCGGCATTCTCTTGCGCAGCCGAAGCGCAGAGTCTTCGGTCCACATACGGGCCAGCGCGCCGCCCAGCAGGTTGCGGAAGTTGATCTTGGAATCTGGGGCTTGCACCGTAACGAGCCAGCCTTCTCCGTACGGATCACGCAGCGCCATTGCCGGATTCTTTGCAGCGGCTTCGTTTACATCGCTGATTGTGCCTTCGATCGGCGATACCATGTCCACCGACTTGCCGTCGCGGAAGATCGTCCAGATCTTCTGTCCCTGACGAACCCAGCGGCCACGTTGGGGCAGCGCAATGCTTTCGATCTTGCCGAGAAGTTTCGATGCAAAATCGTCGATGCCCACCCGCACCAGCTCACGACTCTCACTCAGAGCCCAGGTATGTCCGGCATGGTAACGAAGATTCTCGGGTACCTGGAACCCGGATACCATCGTCGGCACAACATGCGATGGGGCTTCGCGCAACACCGTGTGGACTGGCTGTTTCAGAACTTGTTTTTGGCCGCGAACATAATCAATCACAAGGAAGATTGCGAACGTCAGAAGAACCATGATGACCGTCATAACTCACCTCGCCCGGAGTGCGCTTTCACAACTTGCTCACTCGCACTCTTACTAAAGGCAATCTCCTTGCCAATGCAGAAGCAAAGATGTGGAGTGATCTTCAAGGTTGCGCATCCTGCACGAGATCAAGGCTTTACCTCCTTCATACAGATCCAGCGACTGCGCGCATGGGAAAAAATACAACGGCACATCTCGCTGAACATTGCAACAGCGCCACCGTCGGAACTGTCGTTTTGCAAACTCGGAAGCGGGTGATGTCGTTATAAATCAATAGTTTGAAACACTGAGAAAGTGATGATGCGATTCGCATCATTGTTTTGATGTGAAAAGCAACGAGCTTCTTCACCGCGCTAGCAGGACCCTATTGACCACCATCACGTCGAAGGGTGACAGCGGTCACGGCTGATAATTTTCTAATCGTAGAAACTCTTACCTGTCTGAAGCTGCTGAAATTTGCGACAGCCTCTGATCTTGATGAGGTGGAGCAGCTTGTATCTGTTGATTTCTGGCGACGGTTACTGCGGTAACCACGCACTCTCCTCACTCAGCTCAGGCCGTCGGGCGAAAGGACTCGCGGGCAGAATGGCCTGCTTCGACGTGCTGCCCCAGGAAAATCATTCATGAGCAAAGCACTCTTATACGATGCCACGGCGTGCATCGGTTGCAAGCAATGTGAGCAAGCGTGCGCCACGCAGAACAATCTTGGATACGACGATGCTGTTGCTGCGGAGGAGTTCCAGTCCGCGCACAAGCTGACCTGTGTTCTCACCCGCGATGACAAGTTCATGCGACGGCTGTGCATGAATTGTCAGGAGCCGTCGTGCGCTTCGGTTTGTCCGGTAGGTGCACTACAGAAAACTGCGCTCGGTCCAGTCACCTACGATGCGTCGAAGTGCATGGGATGCCGCTACTGCATGGTGGCGTGCCCATTCAGTGTGCCGAAGTACGAGTGGGGCAAGCTGATTCCCAAGGTGCAGAAGTGCATCATGTGTCCCGACCGCGTTTCACAGGGGAAGCCAACCGCCTGCGCGGAGATCTGTCCTACAGGAGCAACCAAGTTTGGCGAGCGTGACGAACTGATCGCCGAGGCCCGGCAGCGCATCCGCGACAACCCTGGGAAGTACGTGGATCACATTTATGGACTGGAGGAGGTCGGCGGTACCTCCGTGCTACTGCTCTCCGCCGTTCCGTTTGAGACGTTCGGATATCGCACCAACATCTCTAAAGATCCATTGCCAATGTTGACATACAGGGTCCTGTCTCACATTCCCGACTTCGTGCCTCTCGGCGGGATGGTGCTGGGAGGGGTGTGGTGGATCACGCATCGCCGCGAGGAAGTGGCACTCGCTGAGGGTCGACTGCCCAGCGAGAACAAAAACGGAGGAAAACGATAATGACGCGACCTGTGTTCCGCATGACGTTCTGGAAATTCGTTTTCCTGTTTCTGATGGCGGCCGGTGTTTATGCCACGTTCGTTCGTTTTACCCAAGGTTTGGGAGCATCAACCAATCTCAGCGACAAGTTCCCGTGGGGCATCTGGGTCAGCTTCGATGTTCTTTGCGGCGTGATGCTGGCGGCTGGTGGATTCACTCTCACGGCCACGGTCCACATTCTGAACATCAAGCGAATGCATTCGATCATCCGTCCAACAATTCTCACAGCGTTCCTTGGATACGTTCTCGTTTGCTTCGCACTGATGTATGACCTGGGCAAACCTTATAACATCTGGCATCCGCTGATCATGCGCAATCCGCACTCGGTGATGTTCGAAGTGGCGTATTGCGTGATGCTCTACACGACTGTTCTTGCACTGGAGTTCTCGCCCATCGTGCTTGAGCGCTTCAATCTGCAAAGACCGTTGAAGGTCGTCCGCACTATTCTGATTCCACTTGTGATTTGTGGTGTGATTTTGTCGACGCTCCATCAATCGTCACTGGGGACGCTCTATCTGATTGTTCCCGAGAAACTTCATCCTTTCTGGTACAGCCCCCTTCTGCCGTTGTTCTTCTTTATTTCGGCAATTGCGGTTGGGCTAGCCATGACGATCTTTGAATCGTCGATGAGTGCGAAGCATTTTGGGTTGCAGCTGGAACTGCCGGTTCTTCAGGAACTGGGCAGGGTTCTGGTTGTTGTGCTGGGGGTGTACGGAATCCTTCGGATTGAGGACTTGGCAAATCGCGGCGTTCTCCGGCTGGCGTTTCATCGGAGCTACGAGACTTATTTCTTTTGGCTCGAAATCATGCTGGCCATCATTCTTCCCCTCATCTTGCTTGTGCAGCGACGAGTGCGCTCCAGTGCGCAGGGCCTCTACGTCGCAGCCGTTCTGGTGGTTCTCGGGTTCATTACGAACCGCATGAATGTCAGCATCACGGGGTTCGAAGGGTCCACGGGCGTGCGCTATTTCCCGAAGTGGAGCGAACTCGCAGTAACAGGGATGGTTATTGCGGGCGGATTTGCGCTATTCGCGGTGGCAGTGAAGTATTTGCCAATCTTCCCAGCCGAAGAATTGGCCTCGGAGGGTGTGCGCGAGCCAGTCTTCGACGAGACGGTGAATTCTCCGGTACTGGAGCATGCAGGAGACTGATCCAAGTGCGGCGCGGTGGTTGCGGGCGACACAGACGCTTAGCGCAAAGCTGAACATCTTATTGCTTGGCGCGATGGTGGCGATCTTTGCCCTGCTGGGATATCTGAACGTGCGCCTACACCGGCGTCACCTGGAGCAGAACACCCTGCTCAGCGCCGAGCGGATGAGCGACATCATCAAGCAGGGCACCACTGAGTACATGTTGCGGAACGATCGTGAGGGACTCCACCGGTCCATTCAAAAAATCGCAGCGGAGCCGGGAATTGAAAAAGTCCGCATTTTCGACCAGGAAGGCCGGATCACCTATACGACGAGTTCCGGCGAACTGAACCATGTTGTCGATAAAACGGGGGAAGCGTGCTATGCCTGTCACGCGCAGTCCCAGGCCTTGACGCGCTTGAACCGCCCAGACCGTTTCCGCATTTATCGCAACGCCAGTGGAACTCGTGTTCTTGGCATCATCACTCCGATCGAAAATCAGCCTGTTTGCTCGAATGCTGCATGTCACGCACATCCCGCCGAAAATACAATCCTCGGCGTTCTCGATACCAACCTGTCGCTCGCCAAGGCCGACGTACAACTCGCCGAGAGCAGCCGCCGCATGATTCTCTACACGGCATGTGGACTCTTGCTGATCGCGTTGCTGAGTTGGTTGTTTGTCTGGCAAATCGTTGGGCGCCCGGTTAAGGCTCTTGAACAAGGCACCGAGCGCCTTGCAGCCGGGGAACTGGGCTATCAGATCGATGTTCGCTCTCAGGACGAAATCGGGGAGCTCGCTCAATCCTTTAATGCGTTGAGCAGCCAGTTGAAAGCCGAGCACAACGAGAACGTGGCGTGGACGCGAACTCTGGAGCAACGGGTAGAACAGAAGACCCGCGAACTCAAGCGAGCACACGAGCATGCCCTGCACACAGAGAAGATGGCTTCCATCGGGAAAATGGCTGCCGTACTCGCGCATGAAATTAACAATCCCCTGTCGGGCATCCTGACCTACGCCAAACTCCTGCGCAAATGGCTCGATCACGAGGACGGTGGAATTGACCGGCGCACGGAGATTCGCGAATCGCTCGACTTGATCGCCTCCGAAAGCCGTCGATGCGGGGACCTCGTGAAGAACCTGCTCACCTTTTCGCGCACGACGCCGATGAACCTGCAAGCCACAGATCTCAACAAGGTCATCGATCGATCATTGCGGCTGGTCCAGCACCAGCTTGACCTTGCCAGCATTCAGGTGCAACCAGAGCTTGATCCAGAGCTTCCGCTGGTCCTCTGCGATGGTGCACAGATCGAGCAAGTGCTGCTGGCGCTCGTGATGAATGCCATCGATGCCATGCCACAAGGCGGCAATCTGTGGCTCATCACAAAGCTGGATCGAGAACAAGGCATCGTGCGGATTGTGATACGAGATGACGGGAGCGGGATTCCGCCTGATCTCCTGCCGCGGCTCTTCGAGCCGTTTCTGACTACGAAAGAGACCGGACGCGGTGTTGGATTGGGACTCGCCATCAGCCGTAGCATTCTTGAACGCCACAATGGAAGTATTGAAGTGCAATCAGAGGTGGGGCGTGGCACGACGTTCACGGTCACCCTGCCTTGGGACGCCGACGCGGCAGAAATGTCCGCGAAGGAGACAACCGCTGCCACCAGCGGGAGGTGATCATTCGTGGAGACACAAGGGAAGTTGTTGATCGTTGACGATGAATTGAGCGTCCGCGATTCTCTCGGGAAATGGTTCCGGGAAGAAGGCTATGAGATTGGGACCGCCGAGAGCGCCAGCGATGCGCTCACGCACATGGCCGAGAATAAGTGGGATCTCGCCCTGCTCGACATCAAGATGCGCGGCACCGATGGCATCGAATTACAGCGGCGACTGCACGAACTGGATCCAGACTTGATTGTGATCATGATGACTGGCTACGCCTCGGTAGAGACCGCTGTCACTGCCCTCAAGAACGGAGCCTACGATTACGTCAGCAAACCACTTGATCCGGAGGAGATCGCTCATCTGGTGAAGAAGGCTCTGGCCCATCGTCGCGCAGAAAAGGAGAACATTCGCCTGCGTGAAACCGTTGCGGAGGCGACGTGGCCGGGGGACGTTGTGGGGCAGAGTCCGGCGATGCGGAAGGTCTTCGACGCTGTCCAGACCGTTGGACCCACCGATGCCAATGTATTGATCACAGGCGAGAGCGGAACGGGAAAAGAACTTGTCGTGCGCGCGATTCACGCGGCCAGCATGCGACGGTTTCATCCTCTAGTGGCGATTCACTGCGGCGCCTTGACGGAAACCCTTCTGGAGAGTGAACTCTTCGGACACGAAAAGGGAGCCTTCACTGGTGCGCAGTACCGCAAGAAAGGCAAGTTCGAGATCGCGGAAGGGGGAACCGTCTTCCTCGACGAAATTGGCGATATCAGCCTGAAGACGCAAACAGATCTGCTGCGAGTACTACAGGAGCGTGAGATTACCCGCGTGGGTGGTAACCAGGTGATCAAGGTCGACTTCCGCTGCATCGCTGCTACCAACAAGAATCTTGAAGCGATGATCGAAGAAGGCACGTTCCGCCCGGACTTGTTCTATCGGCTCAATGTATTCCACATTGAACTGCCTCCGCTGCGAGAACGACGCGAAGATATCCCTCTGCTGGTCGAACATTTCGTACACAAGTTCGCCTTGTCGATGAATAAGCACATCATGCGCATCGCGCCCTCCGCGATGAATCAGTTGCAGCAACAGCCTTGGATGGGTAATGTCCGCGAGTTGGAAAACGCAGTCGAAAGGGCGATGGTCGTGGCGCAGGAGCCTGAACTTCGCGAACAGGACTTCATCTTCAAGCAGCAAGCTGCTACTCCGGCGGGAACTGGAAAGAGTCTGGACGAAATGGAGCGCGCCCACATCATGCGGGTACTGGAAGAGTGCAGCTACAATCAGAGCCGCGCTGCCGAGGTGCTCGACATCGATCGGGTCACACTGCACCATAAGCTGAAACGCTATGGCTGGAGCCGGGCCACGGTAGAGAGCAGAAACTAGTGTCAACGCAAGCTGGCTCCGATGAATCTTGTGTATCTGCTTCCGGTCGGTTCCGTGGATGTCCCGTTGCTTGAGGACTTGCGCGCTGCAATTCCCGCAAGATTGCCTGTTGAATGCGAGATTCTCCCATTCAGCCTCGATCCGGCACCCTCGTACCATATTGAACGACAGCAATTTCATTCCTCCGAGATTCTGCAGCGGGTGCAGAGCATGATCCGACCACGGGACTGGCGTTTTCTGGCAGTTGCCGATGTTGATCTATATATCCCGATTCTGAAGTACGTCTTTGGGGAAGCGCAGCTTGGCGGCCCGTGCGCCCTGGTCAGCGCTTTTCGGCTGCGCCAGGAGTTCTACGGATTGGAGCAGGATGACGCATTACTCAGGCAGCGTCTGCTGAAAGAATCCATTCATGAACTCGGACACACTTTCGATCTGAGGCATTGCGAGGACTACCGCTGCGTTATGGCATCTTCTCATTCGGTGGAGTGGATTGACCTGCGGGATAGTCGGATGTGCAGCGGTTGCCGATCGCGGATGGAATCGAGCGGTGTTCTCAAAATGTCGCAGAATGTTCGCGCACATCACAAATCGGCTCTCCCGTAGTACACTCTTCGCCATGATTCCCAGACGCCTTTTACACGTGTACGCCCTAGTTTTCATCATGACCAGCGCAGCCGTCGTCGCGCAAACTTTTTCGAAACACAAGTCCGGAGTCCAACAGAAGGACTTCGGAACGCGGGACGGGAGGCCCGTTATCTTGTACACGCTCACCAACTCTCACGGTGTTGAAGTGCAGGCCATGAATTATGGCGGCATCATCGTTTCTCTTCGCGTTCCTGACCGCAAAGGCCAATTAGCGGATATCGTCCTCGGACATGAAAAGTCCGAAGGCTATATGCCCAATCCTCCGTATCTCGGAGCGATTGTTGGACGATACGCAAATCGCATCGCGAATGGCAGCTTCACTCTGGATGGAAAGACCTATACGCTCCCGAAGAACGACGGACCAAACACCCTTCACGGCGGAACGACCAAGACGTTCGACAAAGTAGTCTGGGATGGCGAGCCTCTGAAAGATAAGGCGGGAGTGGCCTTTTCTTATCTCAGCAAGGACGGTGACGAGGGATTCCCCGGCAATCTTAAGGTGAAAGTCACTTACATCCTGAACGACTCCAACGAACTCGTTATCGACTACGAAGCAACAACAGATAAGGCCACGCCGATCAATGTGAGCCAGCACAGTTACTTTAATCTCAAGGGTGAAGGAAACGGCGACATTCTGGATCACGAAATCATGATCAACGCCGATAAGTTCACTCCCGTCGACAAGAATCTGATTCCAACGGGCGAACTTCGGGCAGTCAAGGGAACGCCGTTCGACTTCACGACGTCGACGAAGATCGGAGCGCGCATCGAAGATCCTTATGAACAGATGGTCCTCGGTCACGGCTACGATCACAACTTTGTGCTGAATCGCAAGGGAAGCGGATTAAGCCTGGCTGCGCGTGTTTACGAGCCCACCACCGGACGTGTTTTGGAAGTCTCAACAACACAACCAGCCGTGCAGTTTTACACGGGGAATTTTCTCGATGGCTCGGTGACCGGCAAGGAAGGACATATTTACAAACGGCGCTACGGATTCTGCCTGGAGACGCAGCACTATCCGGATTCACCGAACCATGCGGATTTTCCCACCACGATTTTGAAGCCGGGTGAGAAATTCCATCAGACCACCGTGTTCAAATTCTCAGCAAAGTAGCTTGATTGAGATTCGCAAAGGGGCCTGACTTCGGTCGGGCTCTTTTTTGTGATTCATTCCTGTCGCAACTCGCCTGTGATTGCTTTCTCCACGCACTTTTGATGTTCCGGATTCAGCTTCATACCAGCCGATGTCAGATAGAACGTATCAATTGCCATCTGCCCCTCGGTATCGATGAGGGCGATCTCGATATTGCACTTCTGCTCCGACAAGCAGGACGCAATCCGGTGAAGAAGGCGTGGGCGATCCTGAGCGATAACCTGGACAAGCGTTGTGGTCGCTGAAGACGAATCATCGAATTCGATCTTTGTCTCGACCTTTACCTTCGCGGCGGCGGTCTTTTCCGAACGCTGCCGATCGCGCAGCATTTTCTCGAGATCGGCCTCGCCCAGCATTACGCTGACAATGCTGTTCTTGAATCTGGCCCACTCGGAGAGATTCAATTCCAGAGTGCGGAATCGATCAGTAAAGTGGAATGTATCGACAACGACGCCAGCGGCGTTGGAGAACGCATTGGCCTTAACAATGTTCATACCCCACGCCGCGAGGATCCCCGACAGCGTGGCAAACAGAAACGGCCGATCTTTTGTCACAAGGGTGAGATCGTACCAGTGGCGCCCGCGCTTGAGGTCCAACAGAACGGGCTCTCCGGCCAGTTCGTCCGCCATTTGCATGTGCCGCATCACTTCTTCGGCGGTATGTACCAGCAGATACCGTTGGGGGAAGCCTTCCAGGAAGGCTTTGAACTTACTACCGGTCACCGGCGCCAGAGAGCGCAGGCGCACAAGCTTTTCGTCGTTTAAGTCGGTATGCACACGCTGGTCCGCGCTCCGGCTCAAATAGTTTTCAGCCGCCATGTAAAGCTGCCACACGTTCTCAGCTTTCCACGGAGTAAGCGCCTCGGGATTGACGGCCTTGATGTCGGCATAGGTAAGCAGACACAACATCTTGAGACGTTCCGGAGTTCCCATCTTTTCCGCAAATGCGGCGACGGTTGCGGGATCAAAGATATCGCGTCGCAAAGCTGCCGACATCTCAAGGTGGCTCCCGATCAGGAACAACACATCCGCACGCTCGCTCGGATCGACATCGAGCCGATCCATGGCACGATTCGCGACGTCGAGACTTGTCACAACGTGATTACTGCCAGGGATGCCTTTTCCGGTGTCATGAAGTAGCAATGCCAAGTAGAGCAACTCCGGATTCTCCAACTCACCCAGAAGCTCCGCATATCTCTTTTCCCATTCCGACTGCGCTTGCTTGAGTCGATGCAGGCTTTCGATTGCGAGGAAGGAATGCTCATCAACCGTAAAGCGATGATAAAAATCACGCACGACAAGGGAATCAATAAGTTTTAGTTCCGGCAAGAGCAACGTCAGGAGTCGTAGCGAGTGCATCGCCCTTAGGGCGTCTGCAGCATGTGGCTGCAGCAGAGTTTCCTGCAAATAGAGCCACAGCTCAGCTCCGCGGGGCGGAGTTGCGGCCAGGGCGGGAAGGGCCTGCTCGATCCGGTATTCGGTGGTGGCACTGAGTTTCAACCCATGATGCGCCATGAAGTGAAACAGGCGAAGCAGCACCTCGGGGTCTTGTAACGCAGCCGGATGCTGCAGAAAAATGAGCCCATCCACAACCGAAAAGTCGGCGGTTGTGAGCCGCGAACGCCAACTCTGTACCTGCCGATAAAGGGCCGACCATGCTTCCGGAATTTCCTGCAAGAGCTGAGTCACGGTGCGCTGCACTGCCCGGGCATGGCCGAAATAGATTCGCATCCAGTCGGCAGCGGAGACTTCCTCGTGGTCAGCGGCACCGATCTTTCTCGCGGCGGCTGCATCTTGAGCCTCCCAACTTAGCGTGTTGTCATCCCTGCCATGGCGGAAATGCAGGAAACAACGTGCGGACATCAGGAAGTCGAGAGCTGCATCCAGTTGTTTGCGCACTGGCGCACGGAGCGAACTGGAATCGGGCCAGTCACGCAGCTTGTCCATCGCCGAGATCAGTGCCAACCAGCTCGCCACATTGACGTCGCGCAGGCCACCTGGCGCTTCCTTCAGGTTCGGCTCGAGGTGATACAGAGTCATTCCGTGTTTCGCATGGCGTTCTCGCGTGACCTCCGCAAGTCCCTGCAGAAGCGCCTTCGATTCTCGAATCAGCAGCTTGGGAATGAGCTTGTCGTGAAGCCGCCGGAATAAATCCCGGTCGCCCGCAAGATAGCGGCAGTCGAGCAGCGAGATGGTAAATTCGGTGTTGTTGGCATCGTAGCGATCGCATTCCGCCAACGTGCGAGAGGCGGGACTAAGTTTGAGGCGCAGGTCCCAAAGCTCCTGCGACAGACGTCTTACCGCGTCTTTGTAGAATTGTTCGGCGTCGCGGTCGCCGAACAGGAACAAGATATCGATGTCGGAGTGAGGAAATAGCCAGCCACGCCCGAACCCGCCGGTGGCAACCAGCGTGAAGTTTGGAGGCTTACCTTCATCCGACGAGACAATGTCTCGCCAGAGGCGGGACAAGATGTCTTCGACCAATCGGGTTCGCTGGGTAATGCACGCACGACCGTCGCCGGTGGCCTCGAATTCGCGCTGAATGCGCGCTGATTCGTCGCCGAGAAAACCCCGTAGTTCGCTGATCAATGGAGACGCTGCCATCATGAACTCAATTCCCGCAGCGCCCATCGCCGAGAACGCGTCATCGCCATGCGCTCAAACGCATCCCGGCATGAATCGCGGTGCGAGAAGTGAGAGCACCGCGTTAGAGAGCGCCTTCACCTCGTTCGTCATTGCGAATGCGGATCGCCTCGTCGATGCGCGACAGAAAGATTTTGCCGTCGCCGATCTTGCCGGTGCGTGCCGCCCCCAGAATTGCCTGAACTGCCTTGTCGACCAGGGCGTCAGCCAAGACCATTTCGAGCTTGGTCTTGGGAATCAGATCCACGCTGTACTCGCGTCCGCGGTAAACCTCGGTATGCCCTTTCTGCCTTCCGTGGCCACGCACTTCCAGCACGGTCATGCCTTCCACGCCGATTTCCTGCAGTGCCGCCTTCACGGCTTCCAACTTAGAGTTTTGAATGACCGCTTCGAGCTTCGTCATGATGTTTGCAAGTCCTGTTCTACATTGTTCGCGCCGCCATCACCGTAACTCCTCGAGGGCTAGGCAGACGTTTCCCAATAGTACCCCTCTTCTCCGTGTTGGGAGAGATCCAGTCCCTGCACTTCTTCTTCTTCGGAAACCCTTAAGCCGATGGTGACATCCACCAGCTTCAGAATCGCTAACGTTCCGACGATCGCGAGTACCCAAGCTATGACAACACCCACAAGCTGGTTCAACAGTTGAGGAGCATTTCCTTCCAGTAATCCGGATGCGCGCACATTGCCCTGGGCATCCTTGAAAATCGGATTAACGGCGCTGACTGCAAAAATTCCGGTCAGTAGTGCTCCAAGAGTTCCGCCGGCACCATGGACGCCGAACGCGTCGAGCGAGTCGTCGTAACCGAACTTCGCCTTGACCTTTGCCACCATCCAGTAACAGAAAACGCCGGCGATGAGCCCGATCACCAGTGCTGACATCGGTTTTACAAATCCCGCCGCCGGAGTGATAGCCACCAGCCCAGCGACGGCCCCTGAGATTCCGCCCAAAACGCTGGGTTTGCCGTTGCGAAGCCATTCCGCCGCTGCCCATCCCACAGCCGCGGAGGCAGCTGCGAAGTGGGTGGCCACAAACGCGCTCGTCGCCAAACTACCGGCTCCCAAGGCGCTACCGGCGTTAAAGCCAAACCAACCAACCCACAAGAGACAAGCTCCGATAAAGCTGAGTACCACGCTGTGCGGAGGCATCGACTGATGGGGATACCCAACGCGCTTGCCAAGGTAAAGCGCACAAACCAGCGCTGAAACTCCCGAGGTAACGTGGACCACGGTGCCACCCGCAAAGTCGAGAGTTGGGTAACGCCCGCCCAGTGCGGCGTTCAAAAGGCCGCCTTTGCCCCACACCATGTGTGCCATCGGGTCATACACAATCACAGACCACAAGACCATGAACACAATCATGGCGCTAAACTTCATCCGCTCGGCGAAAGCTCCCGCGATCAGACCGGGCGTGATGATGGCAAACATCAGTTGGTAAACCATGAAAGTCTGAGCCGGGATTGTGGTCGCATAGTCGGCGTCGGGCGAGGCACCCACCCCGTGCAGGAGAAGATTCTGAAGTCCTCCAATAAAGCTGTTACCCGACCCAAATGAAAGGCTGTAACTAAACAAGCCCCACATCACGGTGATCAGGGCCATGAGCGCAAAGCTCTGCATCATCGTGCCCAGTACGTTCTTCTTGCGAACGAGACCGCTGTAAAACAAGGCAAGGCCCGGACCGGTCATCATCAGCACCAGAGCCGCGCTCGTCAGCATCCACGCATTGTCCGCTGAACTTTTTGCGTCAGTCGTCTGTTGTTCCAGTTTCGCCAGCCGGGCAGTGGTGTCCGTCGAGGGACTTGGCGAAACGCCGCCAGATTGCGCCTGGATGCATGGAACGAAAACAAGAAACAGAAGAGCTGACAGCAATAGGCCGGCCAGCCTTTGTCGCATGGACACGAAGAAGCTTCTCCAGATTGCGAAAATTATCGAGCGTTACAGCAACGATGTTCACTGTAACGTCAGTGATTTCTTCGCGGAAATTGAAACTATTTATCGTTCCTATCAGGTTTTGTTATTGAAAGGAGCAGGCCGGTCTAGTGCGATTCTTCCGTAGCGGGAGCGGTATCGGGAGTATCTACTTTTTGTGCAGTGTGAGGCTGAATGGGAGAGGGCGAAAAGTCTATGACTTCTTTGCCGGCCATAGCGGCGGACATAAAATTCATCCAGATGGGCAATGCAGCATGAGCGCCTGTTTCTTTCGCGCCGAGCGATTTCTTCTCGTCGTAGCCCACCCAAACACCGCAGCTCATCGTGGGTGTAAATCCGACAAACCAGGCATCGGTGAAGTCATTCGTCGTGCCGGTCTTCCCTCCGACTGGAAACGGCAGCTTGGCTGCGGCAATGCCCGTGCCGTGCAGCACCACTTCGCGCAGCATGGAAGTCATAATGCGGGCGGTGCGCTCGCTGATGACGTCCTTCACGTCGGGGAAGTCCTCTTCGAGCACGCGACCTTCGTAGTCCGTTACTCGCGTGATGTATCGCGGGCTCACTCGCACGCCATCGTTGGGAAATACGCTGTACGCGGACGTCTGCTCAAGCAAGGTGATCTCAGCAGATCCCAAAGCGATAGGCAGGTAAGGAGGCAGCTTGGAGGTGATTCCAAATCGCCCTGCATAGTCGATAACACTCTTAATGCCAACTTTGCTGGCAAGTTTCAGGGCAGGGATATTGCGCGATTGTGCCAAGGCTCGACGCAGGGTGATGATGCCCTCGAACTTCTCGTCATAGTTATGCGGCGTATAGGGTCCAGAAGATGTCTCGAAACTGATGGGCTCATCGAGAATTGTGTCGTCCGGAGTGGCGCCTCCATCGATCACGGTCGTGTACACGTAAGGTTTGAAGGACGATCCCACCTGCCGGAAGGCCTGCGTGGCGCGATCGAATTTGGACTCGTTGAAGTCACGGCCTCCGACCATCGCTTTGATCCCGCCCGTCGCATTGTCGATGGCCAGCAGAGCGCCCTGGGCGCCGGAGTCCTGCTCAAGACTCACGCGGGCGGCCCCGTTCGCACCTAGCGAGAGAACCTTCACGTAGCAGATATCGCCAGTCTTGAGGATGTTGGCGATTTTGCCCTGCGTCCAGGCCACGTCCGTCTGTCCGAGCGCCGCCGTATAACGACCTAATTTCAGCGTGGCGATGCCAGGACCGGACGATGTCACCAAGGCGTGTACATATCCATTTACTTCGAGTTCGTCATCCCAGTCGGAATCCGAGTACTTGTCGATATCGATTCCTTGGACAATAACGTTTTCGAGATGACCTTTCCAGCCGTGACGTCGTTCATAGGCCGCAAGGCCGTCGAGGACAGCCTGATTTGCGGCTTTCTGCAGATCCACATCGAGAGACGTGTAAACCTTGAGACCGCCTTCGTGAACCTGATCAGTGCCGTACTTGCCCTCAAGATATCGGCGGATTTCCTCTACAAAGTATGGAGCGAGGGAGTTGGGACCGTGAGCGAGATGCAGGACCAGAGGCGCGGATCGTGCGGCGTCAGCCTGTGCGGCAGTAATCTTTCCATCCTCTAACATGGCGTTGATCACAAGATTGCGGCGCTTCTGTGCACGATCCGGATGGTTAATAGGTGAATAGTAGGATGGCCCTTTCGGCAGTCCGGCCAGCAATGTTGCCTCTGTGAGGGTGAGTTGCTTCGCAGGTTTGCTGAAGTAAAACTCTGATGCGGCTTCGAATCCGAATACGCCGTGCCCCAGGGCAATCTGGTTTGCGTATAGCGTGAAGATCTGCGGCTTAGTGAAGCGGCGCTCGATCTGGATGGCCAGCATCGCCTCTTGCACTTTGCGTTGCCAACGACGGTCCGGTGATAGAAAGAGGTTGCGCGCCAGCTGCATGGTCAAGGTTGATGCGCCCTGAACCTTGCCACCAGATTCTATGTCGCGATAAGCGGCGCCGACAATGCGCCAGAAGTTGATGCCGGAATGACGGTAGAAGTCTTTGTCTTCGATCGAGACCAGCGCATCACGGAGAACCGGCGGAAAGTCATCGTAGCTTGCAACTACTCGACGCTGAAGGGCGAAAGAGCCGATCACACGGCCATGATCGTCGTATAGCTCAGTGATTGAACTGGGGCGGTAGGCCTCAAGCGCATCCACTTGCGGAAGGTCCGTCGTGTACACCAGCAACAGTCCAGAAGTCGCTCCGACCAGGATCGCGATGAGCAGGAGCAACCCGAACAATACTCTCCCTACGAGCCTGCGCCCGCCAATTTCTACTTCTGGCAGATTCTCGTAAAGCGCCTTCATGTCCCGATGAAGTCAGGATAGCACTTGTCTGAAGACCGCTGGATTGAGGGAGATTACTTCAGTTCTCTCATTGGAGAACCGGTGCTGAGACAGACGGAGTATCAGCGGCAGCCTTGCGGAGAAAGATAGCCGAGCCCAGGTAGAGAAGCGCCGCGAGAATAGTCAGCGATCTCAAACCGAACCACAAGGAAGCAGATTCCAGCAGTCCCCCCAGCAACGATCCAAAAAGATTGGAGCCCAAAGCGCTGCCACGGAAGCCCACTCGTGCAAAACTTGAGACAAAAATGATGCCGGCGAAGAAAACGGGCGTGCAGAGTGCAAGTGTGGCCACGACAGCACGCACGGCCCACGATTCCAGGAAAAGCTTTTGCATGGGAATGAAATACATTACAGACAGCACGGCACACAGTCCTGCATAGGCCAGCGTGAGGGGGATTCGAGGGAATGCTCCGTACATCAGGTTTGCGGCGACAATCAGGCACAGCAGACCGGAGACGACAACCGCGTTCACAATCCATGTAGTGCCGAATAGCAGAGCCATCTTGCTGACGATTTGCGCTTCGAGCAACATGAACCCCGCACCCAGTAGCAGGAAATGAAAGTCAAGGCGCACACCCTCACCACTGGTCTGCCGAAGAAACCATCCGAACACCACCACCACGGCGATCGAAACGAGAATCACAATAACGGGAAGACCAGGTTCGTGCTGGTAAAAGTATGGCCAGTCATCGGTGGTGAGCCGTGCAGCTTGCATCGGCATCTTGCCATGGGATGCAAGATAACTCGCGAGTTCAGGTTCGGAAACTGCCTTGGCTATCCGCTCGGAAGATCCTGCAACGAAAAAGCGGCCTGAACTGTCGTAGCCTCCGATGTCAGTCTGAAATTGCAGGGGGTCTTGGCCAAAGGTCTCGCGCATCAACCGGAAAAGGCGTCCAGCGATCCAGGGATTCTCCACCTGAAACTTCACGATGAAAAGGCCGTCGGGCTTGAGCAACTGCTTCGCACGTTGCAGCGCCTCACGCGTGTAGACATAGTTATCGATACGGATATTGGTGAAGTGCGATGTCGTCGTGTGCGAATCAAGAAGGGAGAAGACAATGAGGTCGAACTGAGTCTTGCTGTTTTCGATATAGCTGCGCGCGTCATCGACGGTTACGTGAACGCGGGAGTCTTGATAAGGATGCTCGAAGTGCAGTTCACGACCCAGTTTGAGAATTAGTGGATCGATTTCGACGGCTTCGACGCGCCCAGCCCCGTTGCGGAGCGCCGCCGCAACATCGTTGCCCATTCCCGATCCCAACACCAGCACCGACGGCGGGTTCGGATAAAAGTGATACGGCATGTTGTAGGAGTTCCACTTGAACGGGCGGCGGTAAAACAACTGTGGATGAGATTGAGCGAACTCCGGCGACAGGTTGAGTATCTGCTGATACCAGGAATCGTTCGTGTTAAGCAGATATCCCTCAACTTGTCCATCGTTGTACAGAGGCTGCAGCGACAGCTTCTGGTAGGGCGACCAGTATGTTCTGGTTCCGGAGTCCTCAGGAATCGCGAGTAAAAACGCGCACGACAAGAATACCGCAGCGAGAACAACCCTGGCCCGAGTGCTGCGCCAGAATGTCACGACAGCCAGAATCCCGGCCAAGAGAAACCAAACCCACGGCGGATAATTAAGGAAGCAGAGCAATGTGAATCCAATGATCCCAGCAACGCTGGCGAGAACGTTGATACTGTATGCGGCAACTCCTTTAGGAGAGTTTTCCAGATACCAACCTACAAGTTGTCCAAACGGAATGAATGCAGTGGCAATCAATGCAAACAGAGGAACCACAAAGGCGAGGGCAAGGAGCATCCCGCTCCAGCTTGCAGGCAGCGCGGGGACGCCCCACACGTGAACCTCGACGGCTGCTCCGAGCAACGCAGGAAGGGCCGACAAGGCGCCCCGGAGAGAAGGAATCGGGGTTTTCAGAATCAGGGTCAGTAAGAGAAGCGTGGTAATCATCGCCGTGATTTGCACTCGTCGGCGGCACAGATAACATCCAAGTCCGAACCCCAGGAAACATGCGACCAATACGAAATTCTTGAAGTAGGCGAAGATGCGGATCTCAGATGACACCCAGCGGATCATCATCATTTCGACAAACAGGCTGAGCGCACTGATCAGGATCAAATGCCAATAGTTAAATCCGCCAAGTTCCCGAACATCGATTTCCAAACGTCCCGGCTTGATTTCGTCTATCCGGAGTCGATGAAAGAGGCGATACACGACAAATACAGACAGTGCAGAAACCAGAAAAAGGGAAACCAGCGAACCTGGTGTTTGTCCTGTTGTCTGCATGCTACTGGGCCGACCTTAGAATTTAAGCTGCGGATACGTGCCAACGATACCAGAATGATCTTGTGTCCAAAAGAAAAGCGCCACAAACGTGGCGCTTGTTTCTGCAGTCCTTCGACTACTAGCTTGCGTGACTCTTCAATACTTCCACAGCCTTATTCAACTGATCGTCCACGGTATTCTTCGGCTTACTCTCATCCTCGGAAGGAGCTGTGGCTCCATCGTCATCGGGACTGATGCCGTCGTCGACCGCATCCGCAACCACAACGTTGGGGGTGATCGCAGCGTCCTGAATAGCCTTGCCGCTGGGCGAGTAATATTTCGCGACGGAAAGGATCAAGGCTCCGCCGTCGGGCAGTTCAAGCGTCTTCTGCACCGAACCGTCCCCGAACGTCTTATCGCCGACAACGTCACCGCGGGCATTCTCCAGGATCGCAGCCGCCACAATCTCGGCCGCGCCCGAAGTTCCACGGTTCACCAAAACGGCGACCGGCAGTGTCGTAATCGCCTTCGTGGGATCGGCATTAAAGGCTTCTCGTGGGAATTTCTGCCCTTGAAGATAGGTGATGGTGCCATGGTTCAGAAATAGGTTCGCCGTCGCGATACCCTCGGTCTCGTCACCCTCGGCGCAGTAACGTACATCGAGAAGAATCTTTTTGGCGCCGGATTTTTCCAGCGATTTGATCTTCGCAGCAATTTCCTGGGACATTCCCTTCGTCAAAGCCTCAACCTTCAAATAGGCGATGCCATCGTCCATCAATTTGTCTGAGACCGGTGGGACACTCACGATGTCCCGCGTAATGACGATCTTCTGCGGCTCAGCCTTGCGCGCGCGGACTACCTGTACGTTCAGGTTCGATCCCGGAGCGCCACTGATCAGGTTACGAATCTCGGGCAACGACATCTCGCGTGTACTTTGCCCTTCGATGGACTCGAAGATATCGGTCGCCTCAATGCCAGCCTTTTCTGCGGGAGATCCCGGCAGAACCGCGACGACCGCGGCATACCCGAAGCGTTTCGAAACCACCGCTCCGATGTCGCCCTTGGCGTCAGCCTTGTGCGCCTTGAATGCCTTGTAGGCTTCTGCGGAGAGATAGCTGGAATTGGAATCCAGCGACTCCAGCAAACCGTGCAATGCGCCGTCGGTCACCTTGGGGATGTTCGGTTCCTCGACATATTCGCTGCGCACACGCGAGAGCACTTCACTGTAGACCTGCAGTTGACGGTAAGAGCCGTCGTTCGAAGAGGCATGCACACCTCCCATCGAACCGACAACCACGAACAGCAATACGGCAAAAGAGGTGACGAGGATCGCTGCTTTAATTTTCATCGACATCTGTGTGTGATCTTCTTCCGGAAGGAACGATTTGCTGCAAGCTGTTCCTATTATATCTCTAGATGCAAACAGCAACTTCGCGGCTGCCAGATTCTGCGCTCTTCGGTAACGAGCATCCTGGCCCGGCAGCCTGTCATAACAAACAGTCTGCTTCTATTGGTCGCTTAAAACTTGAGGGTGAGAAGGGTTTCCACTGAAACTGGCCGTCCGTTCATGGTGTAAGGCTTGAATTTCCATTGCTTCACGCCTTCGATCGCAGTTCGCGCAAAGGCCAGAGAGCCCTGCAGGAATTTTGCATCCTGAACTACACCGTCACGCCCAATCAATACGTGCAGGATGACCGTCCCATGCTGCCCACGAGCGGTTGCGGGGTAGCCAATCGGCGGCTGCTCAAGCAGAAGATTTCGCTCGGTCAGTTCGGGCACATCGACCGGCTCAATCGCTGGCAAGGCGGCCTCTACCGGCTTATTGCCGCTGGCTTCCGGCGTCATGGAAACCATCTGAGACTGCAGGCTCGATGGCACCTTGGTAGGGATCGGAGTGTATTCAGTTGGCTGACGTCGAACAGAGGTGGTTGGCGCTGTGGTCGGCGGAGGAGTCGCCGTCGCAACTTCAGCATGCGATTGAGCAGGTACCGGAGTCGCAACGGACGGAGGCGCCGTGGAGGAGGAAGGCCCCACTGCCTGTGGTGATACGTCGGGAGTACCCTGCACCGGCTGAGTCTCAGGAGTTTTCGTGGTCGGCGTTTCCGCAGTGTTTGTCGGAGCCACAGGAGCGGGATCCGCAGGTATCGCGCCCGGATCGCTAGCCGCAGGGTCCGGAGTGGGTTTCTTTGCTGTAGGATCCACTATCGGTACGACCTGCACCTGCGAAGGGTCGGTCGTGGCATCAGGAATGTTCTCGGCCACCGGAAGCTTATATTCATCGCCCGGCCGGCCGAAATCCTCATGCGCAGGCGGAGCGACCGCGACCGTTACAGGCTGCGGGTTGAGCCAAGTGTGCAAGGCACGTTGACCGCGCGACCAGAACGTTAGGATCTTCGCATGCCATGGTGCCTGCGGCGCCGCGGTTATTGCGCCGCCCGCCAGCAAGAGAGCAACCGCAATCGCACCCTTGCCTAGCCTGAATCCTGATCGCCGGCCCGTACCTGCATCATCGCCGTCAATGTAGGCGAACAGTTCAGCTTCTCGTTTCCGTTCATGTGCGCTTGGCTCAGGCTGCTGGGGTATCGCAGCCTCAGGCTCCGCCGGTGCTGAGGATGAGTGTGACTGATAGCCGAGCAATTCCGGTTTCGATTCCTGAAGAGGAGGCGGGGGCGGCGCACCGCCACCCGAAGAGCGGACAACGCCTCGCGCCTTCAAATGCCATTCCAAACCACGCGGCTCATCGGATTCCGCCGCAGGTGCAAGGGGCACGGGCACTTTTTCTGGCACCGCGGCAGCCATGGGTTCCAGATCTTTGAGAGGGTCTACTTCCTGGGGAACAGCCTGTGCTGCGGCCGTCGGCATGTCGGCGTCGGTTTCGAACTGTCCGCCGGGCGTGACCGGAGCAGCCTGGAGGAATTCTCCAGCCCGCAACGTCTTTTCTTTAGCGGCCTCAGAGTTCGGCGGAAGTCCCGAAGGGGAGGTCGCAGATGTCGCTGCCGACTGCACCGCAGCAGGTTGCTGTCGCGACTGCAAAAGATCGCGGGCAGTCGTCAACGTATCCGTCACCTGATTCAACAGGAGGGGCTTCCGGAGAATCGAGTTCGCGCCTGCCTGCAGCGCCGTCGGCACGCTGGCATCATCACTCACGATGGCCAGAGTGAGTGGCCGTTCTGAAGCTTTGCGTTCACGGGCGGTACTCAGCAACATGCTTGCTTCCGGTTGCTGATCCCAGTCAACGATTACGAGTTGATAGGACTCATTCGCAATTCTTTGAGCTGCGGTCGACGCTTCTGCGCAAGATTCTCCCTCAACGCCAAGAGCGGTAATTACCGGGCGGATGACATCCGACGTCCCCTCGTCGGAGGAGTACAGGAAGCAGCGCAAGGCCATGCCTCTTCAGACTAGGAGGAGGCCGTAACCGCAACAAGATTACCGAGGTGGTCTGAAACCGGCAGTAGCGCGGCACATTGGTACATGTCCTTCCGGACGGTGGCTACGCTAGAATGCTCGGTCGCGCGTACTCGGCTTTAGGAAACGCGCAGGGTTCCACTTCCAAATGCCCTTGCAAGAACATAATTACTGGCTCACTACAACTGACTTTCCGTCCACGGATCTCTCACGCCCCTTGCCGGAAGTAGTTGACATTGCCGTGATCGGTGCAGGATTTACCGGCCTCTCCGCAGCTCGAACGCTGGCCAAGCGTGGCGCAAAGACGGCGGTGCTCGAAGCCGAAACGATTGGGTGGGGAGCCAGCTCACGCAATGGAGGGATGGTCCTCACGGGAATGAAGCTTGGGGTCAGGCAGCTCAAGGCCAAGTATGGTTTGGAGCTTACTCGCCGCATGTACGCCGCGTCGCTCGCTTCCATCGATTGCGTTGAGCGGATTGTGCGCGAGGAGGAAATTGACTGCGACTTCTCGCGCTGCGGTCATCTCGAGGTTGCCTGCAAGCAGAAGCACTTCGATGATTACGAGCGTCAGGCCGAGATCATCGAAGTGGAATTCGACCACAAGCTGCGCGTCGTGCCGAGAGCCGAATTGAGCGAAGAAATTGGGTCTCCGATCTATTTCGGCGGGATGGTCGATGAGTTGAGCGCAGGATGCAATCCCGCGCGCTATGTTGCGGGCCTTGCGAGCGCCGTAGTCAAGACCGGAGCGGAAATCTTCGAGCACACACGCGTAAGCGGAATCCAACGCGACTCTCGGAATGGTGAAGTGGGATGGACGATCTCTACATCACGCGGACAACTTTGGGCACACGAAGTTTTGGTAGGAACCAGCGGCTACACGAGTGCAGCGACGCCGGAACTAAAGAAGAAGATCATTCCCATCGGATCATTCATTATCACAACGGAGATTTTGCCGAAGGCGTTGGCCCATGAACTGAGCCCGCGCAATCGAATGATCTACGATTCGAAAAACTATCTCTACTATTTTCGTCTTACGCCAGATGGCCGCATGCTGTTTGGCGGTCGCGCCGCATTCTTCCCGGAAAATGATCAGACTATTCGACGCAGTGCGGACATTCTTCGCCGGGGAATGGTCGGTGTCTATCAGCAGCTTCGAGATGCGCGTATCGAATATGTCTGGGGAGGCACACTCGACTTCGCGTTTGACATCATGCCGCACGCCGGACAAATGGACGGCATGTACTATGCGGTCGGCTACGCGGGGCACGGAGTAGCCATGGCGACGTTCCAGGGGCAAAAGATTGCCGAACTGATGGCCGGAGGTCAGCCTGAGAATCCGTTCGTGGGAATCCCATTCCCCGGGGCGCCTCTCGGCCTCTACAACGGAAAGCCCTGGTTCTTGCCATTTGCGGGAGCCTGGTACAAAGTGCTGGATTGGGTAAGCTAGCATCAAGTCTGAGGTTGAGTTTTGTTGTCATCCCTCCTGAACAATAAGGCAAAACCGTAAACGATAGGGCCCAGCACAATTGCCATTACACCGCCGATTGTGGCAAAGCGATCACCACCTAGCAGCGCTACGATGGCCATAAAAATTGGCGCGCCGACGACGTAGAGTAATCCCAGGTTCCCTCCCGGTACGATGAACGATCTCGGCAAGTCGGGCCGACTCCGGCGCAGCTTCCATACCGACAGAACCGTCAGTACTGTCGTCGCCGAACGCAGCCAGATATACACCGAGATGAGTTGTCCCAGGGTCTTCCAGGCAAGGAGCGCGTAAATCACCGCTGAGGCTGTAATGGCCAACCACGGAGTTGCATAGCGAAGATGCCGTCGGGTCAGCACATCAGGCAGGTATCCATCCTCAGCCATAGCGAACGGCATTCTGGTAGTGGTGAGGATCGTACTGTTCAGCAATGCGACGCTGCCGATCATAGCCGCAAAAGCCATCCAGGTGCCAAGCCATGAGCCGCCGATGATCCGTGCCGCATCAGAGAAGAAACCGGTGTGCCATTGGTCCCAGTGACCCGCGGAACCCAAGCCGGCAATCGTGGGAAGGAAGTACGCAGCAATCGAGAGCGGCACAACGACAGCGAGGGCGCGGGGATACGCCCGCTGCGGATTCTCGACCTCTTCGGCAACGGTCGAGAGTTGTTCGTAGCCCGAGTACAGCCACAGGCCAAGAGCCAGGCCCACACCAAATATCTTGAATGTCGCCTGATGCGGCACTGTCCATGGCTGGAACGGATTGAAATGCCAATGAGTCAGAGCTAGAATGATCATCGTCATCACCGGCAGGAAGATAAACATTTCCAGCGCGGTGGCAACCTGTCCTACCATCTGAATGCCACGAACGTTGATCCAAGTCAGCAGCGCGATCAACGTGATCGAGAGGAGGTAATGCTCCCACCATGTCATCTGCGGGTGGTAATACACAAAGTAGTCGGCGAAGAGCACGGCATAGGCGCCGCCAAGCAAGAATGACGCCGACCAGTTCCACCACCCGGCAAGAAATCCCCAGAAATCGCCAAATGCAGCCCTCGTCCATCGATAGAATCCGCCCTCAACGGGCATCGCGGTAGTCAACTCCGCCGAGCCCAGCGAAACCGGAATACACCAGAAGAACGGAAGAATGAGCAGATATAGCAGCGTGATGCCCGGGCCGGAAGTCGTGACCATGTCCTCGAGGCCGAACGGTCCACCCGTCGTGTAGGAGAACATCACGAAGACGAGATAGAAGAGACCGGCTTTGCGGAGAGAAGAGTTCTTGCCGTTAGTGGTCAAGGTGTGGGACGAATTGCTGATTTTTGATTGTTGATTGAAAACCTCTGCAGATCCGCGTTCACTCAACGATCAAAATTCAACAATCTACAACTCCTTACGCGGCTAACGTTCCGCTCAGCGCGCCTTCGAGCTCGAGCAGCTGACGCTTCACATCAAGGCCGCCACCATACCCACACAGCGCTCCATCGGAGGCGATGACCCGATGACAGGGAACTACAATCGCGACCGGATTCCGATTATTGGCCATGCCCACCGCCCGAAAACCTTGTGGGCGCCCGACAGCACGCGCAATATCTGCATAAGAACGAGTTTCGCCGTAAGGTATGTTCAGCAGTGCCCGCCAGCAGGCAAGTTGAAAATCGGTGCCGCGCAGATCGAGCGGAAACGTAAACTCACGCCGATTGCCCGCGAAGTACGCTTCTAACTCGAGCACATACCCGGATAACCGATCGCTGGATTCTTCAAGCTGTATAGCGTTACGTTCCGCACGCAGGTCTCGGGGGTTCGGCCGGATGGTCTGTTGGCCGGGAAGCCGGGCATCAAACTCCAGGGCGGTCAGTCCCTGGGCCGACACAGCAAGAAAGAGAGGCCCCACTGGCGACCTAAATATCGTAGAATGCAATAGTTCCATCGATCTCGACCTGTTCGGGGATGCTTCGCGACGACATTACCGCATTCACAATAGCACGACACCGGGTGGGCGCGTGGGCAGAACCCGATTGACAGAATCGCATCGATGGCCCAAAGTATGTCCTGCAAATTGCGGCTTGGGAAATTTGCATTGAAAAAGGCCCTCCTCATCCTGTTCGCGGTAGGTCTCGCCCCCGTAGTCATCGTCAGTCTTGTGCTGGCCGCCGGAGAGTGGCGCACCATCGGTCAGACCGAAGCCGGAGACAAAGTCTCAGTCAGCGCCGTCAAAGTCCTGAAAAACAATCAGCGGACAGCGCTCGTGCGTGTGGAGTACAAAGAACCTGCCGATCTGCAGGGCGGTCCCTTCGTAGAAATGCGCGCGCGGGTCAAGTTCAATTGTTCCAACGGCGTCGCGGCTCCTTCCACCGTTTGGTACTACACGCGTGATCATAGCGGGCGCTATGTAGTCAGCAAGAAAGCCAATCGCGACGATCAGTTCGGGAAGGAACCTGAGGGCAATTTTGCAGGCCTGGTCAGCAAGGACGTCTGCGGCCAGAGCAAGTAGGCTACTTCACCGCAAACGCCACGTAGACTCCTCCAGATTTTGACTTCGCGTCTTTCCCCCCGCCAGCCGCAATCACTACGTATTGACGACCTTTCAGCTGATAGGTGATTGGCGTCGCATTGCCGGAAAATGGGAGAACAGTCTCCCAAAGCAGCGTGCCGCTCGCCTTATCGAAAGCATGAAACTTCTTGTCGAAATTCGTTGCTCCGATAAACAATAGCCCACCTGCCGTCACGAGCGGTCCTCCGTAGTTCTCAGTCCCCGTATTCTTCAGTCCTTTGGCAGCCAATTCCGGATATTCGCCAAATGGAATCTTCCAGACGTATTCACCTGTATTCAAATTGATGGCGTTCAGAGTCCCCCAAGGTGGAGCGACTGCCGGATAGCCGTCAGGATCAAGAAAGCGCATGTATCCGGTAAAGTGATACCGCATCACAGGGAGAGGCGCACCTGACGCGGTCGGTTCTTTAGTCTCACCGTGAATCGCGCTGCCACCATTCATTACATACGAAAGCAGCATCGACATCTGATCCTCATTGAGGTTCGAGAATCCCGGCATACGTCCCTTGCCCCCGCGGATGGTGGCCGCGACTTCTTTCGAGGACCTTCTCTGACTGACTTCGACGAGTGATGGTATCGCCGGCGGCGATCCCGCCATGTTGTCGCCATGGCAAACCGAACATTGGCTCGTGTAAATGCCCTTTGGGCTGTTTTGGGCGGCTTCCGCCGGAGTGGTCTCCGCCAGTCGTCCAGTCCAGGCAAGATCGTTGGAGTTCACGTAGAAGATCCCGGTCTCCGGATCAAGCGCCTGACCACCCCATTCGGCGGCGCCATCAAAGCCGGGGAAGACAACCGTTTCCCGGCTCGTGCTGAAGGGAACGAATTGTCCTTCGCTGCGGAACGTCCGGAACCGGTCCAGGGCCCACTGGTGCGTTTCGGGGCGCGGAGTGAGCATGTCCTCGGTAAGAAACTGCCGTGCAAACGGCTCAGGCTTGGTGGGTAGGCATTGCTGCCGGGCTGTGGTTTCTCCGGGGACATCGCTAGCAGGATAGTCGCGGCATTCCAATGGAAACAGAGGCTTTCCACTCTCCCGGTCAAATAGGTACACGAATCCTTGTTTCGAAGCCTGGGCCACTGCATCGACATCTTTGCCCTCGTGCTTCACAGTGAGGAGAACCGGCGGCGTGGGGAAGTCGCGGTCCCAAACATCGTGATGCACCGCCTGAAAATGCCAGAGGCGTTGCCCTGTTTCGGCATTCAGCGCAATCAAGCTGTTGGCAAACAGATTGTCGCCCGTGCGATCACCACCATAAAAATCGAAAGCGGCAGAGCCCGTCGGAACGTAGATAACCCCTCTCCGCGCATCGAGAGTCATTCCGGTCCAATTGTTCGCCGCGCCGCTTGTTTTCCAGGCATCCTTGGGCCACGTATCGTAACCAAACTCGCCGGGGTGCGGAATCGTGTGAAATGACCACCGCAACTTCCCCGTGCGAACCTCATATGCCCGCACATCACCCGGAGTTGCAGGGAGCGTTTCAGACTCGCGGCCACCAACAATCATCAGGTCTTTGTAAATAACGGCGGGAGACGTCAGATAAATTGCTTGCTGCTCCGGATCGCGTCCTAAGTCCTCCCGTAGGTCAATTCTTCCGTCCTTGCCGAAACGGAGAACCGGTTTCCCAGTTACGATGTCGAGCGCATAGACAAAATTCATTACGCCGACGATGATCCGGCTCTCCTTGCCGTCAGTCCAATAGGTGAGGCCGCGATTGGGTTGGGTTCCTTTGATTCCAGAATCAAACTTCCAGAGAAGTTTTCCGGTCGTGGCATTCAGCGCAAAAACCTTCTGCGAAGGCGTCAGTCCGTAGAGCACGCCGTTCACTTCGAGGGGGCTGGTCTGCAGGCCTCCCGGCTCCTTTGTATCGAACGTCCATGCAGTGTGGAGTTGCTTTATGTTCTTGCGATTGATCTGTGTCAGTGGCGAATAGCGGTTGTTGTCCGATGGGCCGCCATAAATCGGCCAGTCACGATCCTTCCTATCTCCTGCTTTCAGCAAAGCTGAGCCAAACATCAACGCGATGACGCTCACACCAACACTTACCCCTTTTCCAAGTACCAAGATCGCCTCCGAGGCTGCGGGTGTCTTTACGTTGGGAAAACACTTTCTGAAAATCAGACCGAGATTCTAAAACAACCTTCATTCGACTTTAAGTTTTGCACAGCCCTAGCACCTCAGTAACCTCCGGACTACTTCCACACCGTCAGCTTTGAGCTTATGCTGATGAGTGAAGTCGGCGGCCCTGCGTCGATTTCGACACTCCTAGGTATGGATTCACTTCGATTGTATGGACTCGTGGCAACGGGCAGCGTAGCCCTGCTAGGCGCATACGTGTTATTGCGACGTAAGCCTAAGACCCCCGAAGAACTTGAACGCCAGCGCCGCGCCTGGTTGGAAGGCACGGGGCGCATCACCGATGGCACTGTCATTGATGTCCAAGAGCTAGCGCTTGCGGAGAATCATCATGCTGCCATAATGCTCATCTACAAGTACGATGTCGCCGGTGTCTCCTATGAGTGCTCGCAAGACGTCACATACCTACGTCACTGGATCAATCTTCACTCTTGCCGTCTAGGCCTGCATACGTCGGTGAAGTACGACCCGCAGAATCCTGGAAATTCTCTGGTTGTTTCGGAAAACTGGATGGGACTACGGCAGTAGGCTTAAAGCGAGGACGCCAAAGAACTACTCCCAACTCAGCCGCATTGAGGAATTGTGTTTTTCGAACGAGACCTGCAGCGATTTCATATCTCCGCCTACGAAATCCGCTGAGAGTGTCTTGGAGAGATCCACTGTCTTGTCTGCCGATAGGGCCCGGAATCGCAACAGGCGCTTTCCGGCAGGAACTTTCAATGTCTCGGAGATCACTCCCCGGACTCCGTTGAAGACGACCAACTTTTTCTGCGGCGCACCATGGAGTGGAACAGTAAGGGCGAGTTTCTCGTCGACCCAGATGTAGAGAGTTGCGTCTTTAAATTGATGCTGCACGGCAAGATCGAGTGTCGATGATGGAATCACGATCTGCTTCGCCGGCGATCGGGGCTCTTTCGACGAAGCCCTCTTCGGCGAGGAAGGAGCGGTGATGGCTGGCTGTACGACTTCCGTTGGAGCATTTTGAACAACCCTTGGATCAGCGGGCGAATCACCAGCCGCATTGCTCATCGTCAGCGTCGACCCGTTCGATCCTAACTTGGGTGCAAGAAGGTTCATTTGGGCGGCAACGATCACTAGCAGAACGATGGTTGCCGCCCCGAGGATCAGGTCTCGGATCCTTGCCTTCGAGATGAGGTTTTGCAGGAAGTGCGTGGCAGCGGCTACGTTGGCCGCGGCAGGCATACCTGTAGTCCCGCGCGTTGCAGAAGTTTGAGTCCCGGTCGCCAGGACTTTGCGTGTTGAAGTCGTCGTTGAACCCGGCTTGCTCTGTCGCAGAATTCGCAAGTCGTCGGCTAAGTCTGATCCCCGCTGATAACGTTCATCGGGATCTTTTGCCATTGCCCTCGAGATCACGGCATCGATCTGCGGCGGAAGACTCATATCGAGGGCGCTTGCGGCGATTGGCTCCCGGTTGGCGACTTTGAAACACACCGTGGTCGCACTGTCGCCTTGAAAGGGAGAATGCCCGGTCACCATCGCGTAGAGGATCACCCCCAGGGAAAACAGGTCGGAGCGCCCGTCTACCCCTTCTCCGCTCAGTTGCTCAGGTGCCATGTAGGCTGGCGTGCCTAGGACTCGCCCTGGCAACGTAAAGTGGGCCAGGTTCAGTTTTGCGATTCCGAAGTCGGCGATCTTCGCACGCCCGTCTTGTGTGATCAGAATATTCGCCGGTTTGATATCGCGATGGATGACTCCCTGGCCGTGCGCGTAGTCGAGGGCGTCTGCGATTTCTTCTGCAAGTTTCAGTGCCCGCTCAAGCGGAAGCTTTTTCTCTCGCGCCAAAATCCGGTTGAGAGTCTCGCCGTGCACATATTCCAGAACGATATAGGGATCGCGATTTTCCGGGCTCTCTCCTACGTCGAAAACGCCTACGATACCCGAATGATGCAGCCGGCCGGCCGCCTGCGCCTCATTCATGAACCGCAGGCGAAATTCCTTTTCTTCTTCGGGCTCCTGGCCCAATAAGGAAACTGTCTTTACGGCCACAAGGCGGTCGATCTGAGGGTCACGTGCCTTGTAGACAATCCCCATGGCTCCGCGGCCCAGTTCGGCGAGGATCTCGTACCGGCCGAATTGTTTGATTTCCGGTTTCTCCATTGAGATTGTCCTTCGAACAACACCACGACCCTTGCCACGGCGCGCTGGGGGATTCGTACTATGTTAGCTTCCCAAACGCCATGATCCGGCAGCTTTGTTGAAGGAAAACCGTTACCCAAGTAACCGCTAAGAACGGTTGAGGGTCACGTTAAGGAGTGTGTTTCTTTGGG
>Ga0335082_10000972_pt1 | contig 30230 bp, 21 predicted proteins | sample Lox_Sample_41_FD_206718 | JGI IMG/M metagenome (GOLD analysis project Ga0335082, IMG submission 206718) | Soil microbial communities from Loxahatchee National Wildlife Refuge, Florida, United States - Lox_Sample_4.1 | ecosystem: Environmental > Terrestrial > Soil > Wetlands | place: USA... | reverse complement strand
CCGTCATGGTTTTCCACGTCGATTCGGCGCGGGCCTACGGGGACCAGCCTTGGTGCTCGGCCGTCGTCTACGATCACTCCATGGTGAAGAGTTGCCAATATCGGACGTTCGAGGCGTGCCTGCAGGCGATCACCGGCGGCAACCGCGGTTTCTGCGACCAGAACCCCGACTGGTATGGCCGGGAGCGCCCGGCGGTAACGCCCAAGAGGCGCCACAAGCGCCATGTTAATCCGGATTAACGGGCCCGATCGGCCACGGTTGCAAAGTGGTCAACCTTTTGGCTATAGGTTCGCCCTTGGCGGCCGGGCCTGATGGTTCGGCCAGATTTCTCTCGGATGCGGGTGTAGCTCAGGGGTAGAGCACGACCTTGCCAAGGTCGGGGTCGAGGGTTCGAATCCCTTCGCCCGCTCCAACTTTCGCGCCTGACGGCGCTTCGGTTGGCAAGCCAGTCCAGATCGCGAAAGTTGCCCGCCATAGCTTTTGCGAAGCCGGACTTTTGATTTCTCAATACCCCGCCGCAAGCGAGCCGCGCGTGCGGCGGTCGGCGGAACCGAGATATTGCCGCGGCGTGAATTCGCCTTTCGGAATCACCTCGATCGAATTGGCCGAACTGTACGGCTCGGTCGGCACCAGGATGTGCCCGCGCGCTTTCAGCGCGTCGAGCACGGCCGGCGCAAAACCCGGTTCGACGTAAGTTTGATCCGGCTCCCACTGGTTGTGCAGCCGCGGCGCGCTCACCGCCTTGTTGACCGGCATATGGAAGTCGATGACGTCGGCGATCACCTGCAGCACGGTGGTGATGATGCGGCTGCCGCCGGGCGAGCCGGTGATCAGGAACGGCTTGCCGTCTTTCAGGACGATGGTCGGCGTCATCGACGACAGCGGCCGCTTGCCTGGCCCCGGCAGGTTGGCATTGAAGCCGATGAGGTCGTAGGCGTTGGCGGTGCCGGGCTTGGCGGTGAAATCGTCGAGCTCGTTGTTGAGCAAGACGCCGGTACCGTCGGCGACCAGGCCGAGGCCGTAGTTGAAATTCAAAGTGTAGGTGTTCGACACCGCGTTGCCGTCGCGGTCGATGATGGAGAAATGCGTGGTGTTCTTGCCTTCGCTGCCGGCCGGCTTGCCGGCTTTGATGGCGGCAGCCGGCGTCGCCTTGTCGGTGATGCCGGCACGCAGCGTCGCCGCATATTTCTTGGAGATGAGGCCGGCGATCGGCATCTTCACAGCGTCCGGATCGCCCATATAGACGGCGCGGTCGGCGTATGCACGTTTCATCGCCTCGATCATGTCATGCAGCGCCTGCTCGCGCGGCAGCTTGGCGAGATCGTAGCCTTCGAGAATATTGAGCATCTCGATCAGCGCCACGCCGCCCGACGACGGCGGCGGCATGGAGACGATATTGTAACCGCGATAGGTGCCGCGCACCGGCGCGCGCTCGATCGCGCGGTAGTTCTTCAGGTCGTCTGCCGTCATGATGCCGCCGGCGCCGCGCACCGCCGCTGCGATCTCTTCGGCGATGCGGCCTTCGTAGAATGCGCGCGGGCCGCCGTCGGCAATCGCTTGCAAAGTGTCGGCGAGATCGAATTGCAACAGCCTGTCGCCTTCATGCAGCGGCTCGCCGCCGTTGAGAAAGATGCTGGCCGAGGAGGGCCAGCGCGCCAGCCGTTCGCGCGCCTTGGGTAGCGAGTCCGCGGTGTCGTCCTCGACCGGGAAACCCTGCTGAGCCAGGCGAATTGCCGGCGCTATGAGGTCCGCGAGCGAGAGCTTGCCGGAGCCGTATTTCTTGTGCGCCAGCGCCAGCCCCGCAACCGTGCCCGGCACGCCGACGGCGAGCCCCGAATCGCGCGACTTCGCCGGATCGGGGTTGCCCTTGCCGTCGAGAAACATGGTCGGCGTCGCCGCCGCCGGTGCAGTTTCGCGGTAGTCGATCGTGGTGTCGACGCCGTTGGCGAGATGAATCACCATGAAGCCGCCGCCGCCAAGATTGCCGGCGCGCGGATAGGTCACCGCCATGGCGAAGGCAACCGCGACCGCCGCGTCGACCGCGTTGCCGCCGCGGTCGAGAATCTCGATGCCGACGCGGGCGGCGCGCTGCTCTTGCGCCACCACCATGCCGTTGCGGGCGAGAATCGCGGTCGCCGGCTGAATGACCGGCGTGCGGTCGACCGGCGCGACCTGGGCGAACGCGAAGCCGCTCAGCAACAGCGCAGCCAGCGGCAAAAATAGAAAACGACGAACCCGGCGCATGTCCCTTTATGTCATCAGTTCCCGCGCGCGGGGAGAGGGCATTCTAACGCGCCTGCCCGTGGTAGACCGCGTTCGGCCGCATATCGGTGGCGGAGGCGACGCGGTTCGACATATTGAAGAAACCGGCGATCGCCGCGATGTCCCAGATGTCGCGGTCGGAGAAGCCGGCACGGCGCAGCCGCTCGCGGTCGCCGTCTTCGACACTGGCCGGCTGCGCGGTGAGCTTGACGGCAAAATCGAGCATGGTGCGCTGCCGCTTGTTGAGCCGTGCGGCGCGATAGTTCATCACGATCTGTTCGCCGAGCAGCGGATTGCCGGAATACTGCCGCACCGCGGCGCCGTGCGCGGCGAGGCAGTAGTAGCAGCGGTTCTGTGACGATACCGCGACCGCGATCATCTCGCGCTCGAGTTTGGAAAGCCCGCTCTCGCCCAGCATCAGGTCGTTGTACATGGCGACGAAAGCTTCGAGCTTCGTCGTGTCAAAGGCATAGGCGACGAGCACGTTGGGGATGAAGCCGAGTTTGTCCTGGCACTTCTTGAAATAGGCGGCCATTGCCGGCGAGAGCTTCGCCATCGGCAGATTGAGCGCGATGATCGGCGCATCGTCGGCCGCGGATGGAGCCGGCTTGGCCGGAGCCGGTTTGGCCGCGGCCTTGCCGCCCTTGATGGCGTGCAGAGCCGGCTTGGCGCTCGCGGGCTTCGCGACGGCCGCCCTGGCGGCGGTTTTGATCGTTTTGCCGGCCTTGCCCATGCTCCCGCGTCCTTTGCTGTTCCGGTCCGAGGCCAAGACTACAACGTTCTACAGTCGCGCGATACGACCCCGCAGCCAAGCTTTCGCTTTGTCTGTCAGCGCCTTATTGCAGTCGCGAATGCGTCTTTCGCGAACCGGTCACGATGCCGTCACCAATTGATGGGTTGCTCTCGACGGCCCACAGCGGAAGGTGAAAACTGCAAGTCATGCTCGACCGATTCTCTCAAGCAGCGCCGGACTCCATGGCCGTCGATTTCCCCGCTAGCGTACATGAAACCGCCGCCCGCATCGTGATTGAGCAAGCCGGCGCTGCGCTCACCGCTCGCCGCGCCGACATTCCTCCATTGTTCCCGGCGCAGCTCTATGCGCGCGCGGTCGCGGAGGATGTGCTATGCTACGGCGCCGCCGATCTGGCGATGTTGGCCGAACGGGCGTTCGATTTTCTTGAAGAGCGGACGCCGGGCGCGCCGAAAATCCGCTGCGAGACAGTCGCGCTGCACGAGTCGGGCGCGCGCAAGACGGTCAGTGTCGTCGAGATCGTCAACGATGACATGCCGTTCTTGTTCGATTCGGTAATGGCCGAGCTCGCCGAGCGCCGCCTTACTGTGCAGCTGGTGACGCATCCGGTATTCGGCGTGCAGCGCGACGGTGCAAAGTTGGTTGCGCTTGGCGCGGCGGACGCCGCCGGCAGCGCGCGCGAGAGTTTCATCCATGTTCATCTCGAGCCGATCGCCGATGAGAGTATATGCGCCGAAATTGTGCGCTCGCTCGGCGAGGTGCTCGGCGAAGTGCGACTCGCAGTGCAGGACTGGCGCCCCATGCTCGAGCGCGTCAATGCCGCCGTCGCCGAGCTTAAGACCAATCCGCCGCCGCTGCCGGTCGACGAGATCGCCGAGGCGATCCAGTTTCTGCAATGGCTGCTCGCCGACAATTTCACTTTTCTCGGTGCGCGCAACTACACCTTCGACGGCAATACGCTTGCGGCCGACGCCGACGGTGCGCTCGGCATCATGCGCTCGCCCGAACTCAAGGTGCTCAAGCGCGGCGCGGACTTGCTCGAATATACGCCGGCGATCATGGCGTTTCTGCGCGAGCCGCGGCTTTTGATCATCGCCAAGGCCAACATCCACGCGCGCGTGCACCGGCGTGTTTATCTCGACTACATCGGCATCAAACGCTTTGACGCTTCCGGCAATCTGGTCGGCGAGCAGCGCATCGTCGGACTGTTTACATCGACTGCCTATACGCGCGCCGCGCACAGCATTCCCTATCTGCGCCGCAAGATCGCCAGCGTCGAAGCGCGCGCCGGCTTTGATCCCGCGAGCCATTCGGGCAAAGCGCTGACCAACGTCCTGGAACATTACCCGCGCGACGAGCTGTTCCAGGTCGACGACGATACGCTCTATCATTTCGCACTTGCCATCATGCAGCTCGGCGAGCGGCCGCGCGTGCGCGTGCTGGCCCGCCGCGACCGTTTTGACCGTTTCGTCTCGGTGCTCGTCTTCGTGCCGCGCGACCGCTATAACAGCGACCTGCGCGCCAGGATCGGCGACTACTTGAGCCGTGTCTTCATCGGTCATGTCTCGGCGTTCTATCCGTTCTTCCCGGAAGGCCAGCTGGTGCGCGTGCATTTCATCATCGGCCGTTCCAGCGGCGCCACGCCCGCTGTCGACGACGCGACACTGGAGCGCGAGGTCGCCGCGATCGTGCGTTCCTGGACCGATGCGTTGCATGACGCGCTGGAGCTGGTTTATGCGCCGGGAAAGGTGCGCGAATTGTTCGCGCGCTACCACGACGCCTTCACCGACGGCTTTCAGGAATTCTACGCGCCGACGGTCGCGGCTGGCGACATTCGCACCATCGAGGCGCTGACCGAACAGCGCCCGCTCGCCGTCGATTTTAGCCATCGCAACACGGAGGAGCAGCAAACCGTGTCGCTGCGCGTGTGGAACCTCGGACGGCCGCTGCCGCTGTCGGAGCGCGTCCCGGTGCTGGAGAACATGGGCTTCAAGGTGGTCGACGAGCGCACTTACCGCATCGCGCCGCTGGGCGCCTCGCGGTTATGGCTCCACGACATGTTGCTGGAGCGGCGCGACGGCGGCGCGATCGATCTCGACGCCGGCAAGGACCATCTGGAAGCCGCCTTTCTGATGGTGATGTGCGGCCAGGCGGAGGATGACGGCTACAACGCGCTGACACTGTTTGCCCAGCTTGCTTGGCGCGAGGTAGCGCTATTACGCACATTGTCGCGCTTCCTGCGTCAGGTGCGCGTGCCGTATTCGCAGGACTACATGTGGGCGACGCTCACGAAACATTCCGCCATCGCGGCGGCCGTCGTCGAACTGTTCTATGCCCGCTTTGATCCGCGCCCCGACGCCACAAAAGTGCGCAACGAGAAGCAGGACGAGATCGCCGCGCGCATCGAAGACGCATTGCAGAAAGTCGACAGCCTCGACGAAGACCGCATCCTGCGCCACTTCGTCAACGCCGTGCAGTCGGCGATCCGCACCAATTTCTATCAGACCGACAAAGACGGCCTGCCCAAAGCGCTGATCGCCATCAAGTTCGAAAGCGGCAAGATCACCGATATGCCGCTGCCGCGCCCGCTGTACGAGATTTTCGTCTATTCGCCGCGGGTCGAAGGCGTGCATATGCGCTTTGGCAAGGTGGCGCGCGGCGGCATCCGCTGGTCGGACCGGCCGCAGGACTTCCGCACCGAGATTTTGGGGTTGGTGAAGGCGCAGCAGGTCAAGAACGCGGTGATCGTGCCGGTCGGCGCCAAGGGCGGCTTCGTGCCCAAGCTGATGCCGAAGACGCCGACGCGAGAGCAATTCCAGGCCGAGGGCGTCGCCACCTATAAGCTCTTCATCTCGACGCTGCTCGACATCACCGACAACATCCACCACGACGGCACGATCGTTCCGCCCGACGCGTGCGTTCGCCACGATGGCGACGATCCCTACCTCGTCGTCGCCGCCGACAAAGGGACTGCGACCTTCTCCGACATCGCCAACGCGCTGTCGATCGAGCACGACTACTGGCTGGGCGATGCTTTCGCCTCCGGAGGCTCGGCCGGCTACGACCACAAGGCAATGGGCATTACCGCGCGCGGCGCCTGGGAATCGGTGAAGCGGCATTTCCGCGAGATGGACGTGAATATCAACGAGGCGCCATTCACCTGCGTCGGCGTCGGCGACATGTCGGGCGACGTGTTCGGCAACGGTATGTTGCGCGAACAGATCACCAAGCTGCTGGCGGCGTTCGATCACCGCGACATATTCATCGACCCCGACCCCGACCCGGTGAAAGCCTTTGCCGAGCGCAAGCGTCTGTTCGACCTGCCGCGCTCCAGCTGGCAGGACTACGACAAGTCGCTGATCTCGGCGGGCGGCGGCGTCTTTCCGCGATCATCCAAGGAAATCCGGCTCAGCGCCGAGGCGCGGAAGCTGTTCGGTGTCGGCGAGGCCGTGACGCCGCAGCAGTTGATGAAGGCGATCTTAAAGGCGCGGGTCGACTTGTTGTTTTTCGGCGGCATCGGCACCTATGTGCGCTCGTCGCACGAGGGCGACGAAGCCGCAGGCGACCGCGCCAACGATGCGATCCGCGTCACGGGATCGGATTTGCGCTGCAAGGTGATCGGCGAGGGCGCCAACCTCGGCATGACCCAGCGCGGCCGCATCGAGGCGGCGCTCGCCGGCATCCGGCTCAACACCGACGCCATCGATAATTCCGCCGGCGTCAATACCTCCGACGTCGAGGTCAATATCAAGATTGGATTGAGCCGCCCATTGCGCGCCGGCACGTTGACCATCGAGGCACGCAACGCGCTGCTCGCCGAAATGACGCAGGAGGTCGCGCGCTTGGTCTTGCGCAACAACTATCAGCAGACGCTGGCGCTCTCTTTGGCACAGCGGCGCGGACTCGAGGACCTCGGCTTCCAGCAAAGGCTGATGCAGAAGCTGGAGCAGCGCGGGCAACTCGACCGCGCCGTGGAATTCCTGCCCGACGAGATAGCGATCGCCGAGCGGCGCAAGCGCAATATTGCGCTGACGCGGCCGGAGCTTGCAGTGCTGCTCGCCTACGCCAAGCTCTCGCTTTACAATGAGTTGCTCGATTCGGCGGTGCCGGACGATCCTTACCTCGGGCGCGAATTGGAGCGCTATTTCCCCAAGGAAATGTCGGAGCGCTACGATGACGCGCTGCACGCTCACCGGCTGCGGCGCGAGATCATCGCCACGCAACTGACCAACTCGATGATTAACCGCGGCGGCGCCACGCTGATCGTCCGCATCGCCGACCAGACTGGCGTCTCCGCTGCGGCGATTGCCGCAGCTTTTGCGGCGGTGCGCAACAGCTACGACCTGATCGCCCTCAATTCCGAGATCGACGCGCTCGACAACAAGATCCCCGGCGACGCGCAACTCGCGCTCTATGCCGCCGTGCAGAATCTGCTGCTCGACCGTCTCGTCTGGTTCCTGCGCAATGTCGATCTCAAGCAGGGCTTGGAGACCGTCATCGCGCATTACCACGGCGGCATCACGCAGGTCGCCGCGGCGCTCGACTCGGTGCTGTCGAAACCCGCTGCGGCGGCGCGGGCCGCGCATGAAGCCGATCTCGCCAAGGCGGGCTTGCCGCAGCCGTTGGCGCACCGCATCGCCAGCCTTGCCGTCCTCAAGGCCGCGCCCGACATCGTGCTGGTAGCGGACCAAAGCAAGAAACCCGTTGCCGAAGTGACCGCGACCTATTTCGCCAACGAGGCCTTCTTCCAGCTCGACCGCGTCATCGGCGCGGTGCCCGGCATCGTGGTGGTGGATTATTTCGATCGCCTGGCGCTTGATCGTGCCCTCGATTCGATCGGCGATGCCGAGCGGCGGCTCACCGCCGCGATGGTCGGCAACGGCATGGCCGGCATCGGCGCGGTGGAAGAATGGGTCAAACCGCGCCGCACCGAGGTCGAGCGCATCCGCGCCGCCATCCACGAGATCGCCGGCTCGGGGCTGACGCTGTCGAAGCTGTCGGTCGCGGCGAGTCTGCTGGGGGACCTGGCGCGGCAGTAACTAGTGCCGGAAATGCCGCACGCCGGTGAACACCATCGCCACGTCGTGTTCGTCGGCGGCCTTGATCACATCGGCGTCACGCATCGAGCCGCCGGGTTGGACCACCGCGGTGGCGCCAGCTTCGATCGCAACCAATAAGCCGTCCGGGAACGGGAAGAAGGCGTCGGACGCGACGACCGAGCCCTGGGTCAGCGGCGCAGCAAGCTTCAATTCCTTGGCGGCGTCCTCCGCCTTGCGCGCGGCGATGCGGGCGGCATCGACGCGGCTCATCTGCCCGGCGCCGATGCCGACGGTGGCGAGACCCTTGGCGTAGACGATGGTGTTCGACTTCACGTGCTTGGCGACGCGGAAGGCAAAGCGTAAATCGTTGAGCTCGGCTTCGCTCGGCGCGCGCTTGGTGACGGTCTTGAGCGGCATCTCGTCGACCACAGCATTGTCGCGCGATTGCACCAGCAGTCCGCCGGCGACCGTCTTTGCCGTCCAGCCCGGTGCGCGTGGATCGGGCAACCCGCCGGCGAGCAGCAGGCGAAGATTCTTTTTTGTAGCGACGATCTTGATCGCTTCGGCGTCGGCGTCGGGGGCAATGATCACTTCGGTGAAGATCTCGGTGATCGCCTTTGCCGCCTCGGCATCGAGTTTCCGGTTCAGCGCGACGATGCCGCCGAAGGCCGACGTCGAATCGCAGGCCAACGCTTTCTTGTAGGCATCAACCAGACTCGCGCCTTCCGCGACGCCGCTGGGATTGGCGTGCTTGACGATGACGCAAGCCGCCGTGCGTCTGGCGTCGAACTCGGCGACGCATTCGTAGGCCGCGTCGGTGTCGTTGATGTTATTGTACGACAATTCCTTGCCTTGCAGCTGCCGCGCGGTGGCGACACCGAAACGCTGGCTCGGCGTGCGATAGAACGCGGCGCTCTGGTGCGGGTTTTCGCCGTAGCGCAAAGACTGGATGAGATGGCCGCCGAAGGCGCGGTAGTCAGGCGCGCTGTCGTGCAGCGTGTCGGCGAACCAGTTGGCGATCGCCGCATCGTAGGCCGCGGTGCGCGCATAGGCCTTGGCGGCGAGATGCTGCCGCAGCTCGAGCGTCGTCATGCCGCCGTGCAGCGCCAGCTCGGCCAGCACCTTCTCGTAATCGGCGGGCTCGACCACCACGGTGACGTCGGCATGGTTCTTGGCGGCGGCGCGGATCATCGCCGGGCCGCCGATATCGATGTTCTCGACGCAGTCGTCTAAGGCGGCACCTTTGGCGACGGTCGCTTCGAACGGATAGAGATTCACCGCCAGAAGATCGATCGGTTTGATGGCGTGCTTGTCCATCGCCGCGGCGTGATCCTTGTTGGCTCGGATTGCCAGCAGGCCGCCATGCACCTTCGGGTGCAATGTCTTGACGCGTCCGTCCATCATCTCGGGGAAGCCGGTGATATCGGCGACGTCGAGCACCTTCAATCCGGCGTCTTTCAGGGCCTTGGCGGTGCCGCCGGTGGAGACGAGTTCGACGCCGTAGCCGGCAAGCGCCGTGGCGAATTCGACGAGGCCCGCCTTGTCGGAGACCGACAGCAGGGCGCGGGTAATTCGGCGCGGGTGGCTGGTCATGTGCGAGGGGCTAGCACAGGACGCGGGCGGAAGTGTATTCGGGATTCTCCGGGTTTGGCCGGGCATCCACAGCATGATTAGAGCGGTAGTTCCGGCTCGTCCACCCGCTCGGGGCGGGTGCCCGCCGCCGGCGGTGTGTGGCGGAAGCTCCAGCGCACTTTGCCTTCGCTGCGGGCGTGGCCGTAGATCACGATCTGCGCGGTGCGGCGGGGGCCGTCTGGGCCGGATAGGAACACGCTCTCCTCGATACGCGCGCCTTGCTCGGCGAAGCTGGTGAAGGTCCACACCTCGCGGTCAGGCAGGAGCAGGATCACGCCGCGGCCGTCCGATAGGCGGTTTGCCTTGATCGCCGGATGCAGGTGGAAACGGACAGCGAATTCGTCGCCTTTGTCCACCGGCAAGGTGTCGCCTGCGGCCGGCGTAAAGCTATCCTCGCCCTCGATCGAACGGCCATCGGGAGCAAGCTGCAAGGCGCGGCGGTGGATCACGGCGAAGGCGTCGGCGTAACCGTCGTGCGAGGCAGCCAAGATCGTGCCCTCCGCCTTGTCATCGCGCGTCACGCGCACGTCCCGCGGGCCGCTGACGACCGGTGCGCCGAACATGAGTCGCCGCAAATAATGCGATTCAAAAAACCGGCAGGACGAGACGTCGTTGAACGTCACAGTCGAATGCGCGGCGGTCGCGCGCGCCACCGGCCGCCAGTTCTCCTTGTTCACCGCCGGCAATCCGCAATTGACCACCAGCCGGTGCTGCTTCCACGACAGTTCGAAGGCGAGGCATCCGGCATGCGCCTCCTGGCTCAGCGCGAGCGGCGGTGGCCGGCCTGTATCCATCAGCAAGGTGGTCTCGCCGGCCTCGACGCGCTGATAGCCGGAATGCGGCGCGTTCGACACCGGCAAGCCGCGCGCGTCGTCATAAGCGAGCACGGTGGCGAGGAGGTCGACCGGTGTCGGCCCCATGCCGTTGAACAGCGCGAAATTGCCGTCGCGGTGGCGGAAGAAGCGTTGCATCGGCATCATGCGGTCGATGGCGTTGTTGAGCGCCTGCGGCGGCTGCAGGTGCCGCGCGGAAAACAATTGGCGCAGCGGCAGCAGATCGACCAGGACCTCGATCAGCGCGCCGGGATTGCGGCTGATGTGGCCGCCGTCCGGCAGGATCTGCGTGCGCAACTCCTCGACCAGGCGGCGTGCATTGCCGCGCAGCCTGCCGGACTGGCCTTGCATGCATAGCGACGCATAGGTGAGTGCGATTACCGTCTGCAGCCGCGCCAGGCCGTCGCGCGACAGCATCAGCGAGCCGCGCAGATAGCGCACCTGGCGCGACAGGCTGCGCAGGAAACGACGGTAAAAACGCGCATCGGCGTCTTGCAGGATGAACGGCGCCTGGCTGAGCCAGCTGACGATGCGGCGCGACAGGATGTCGACGCGCCAGCCGAGCGGATGCCAGCCGCCCTGCAGGCTTATCCAGTCGTCGATCAGCGAGCGCGCGTTGGCGCGGGTGATGGCGCTATCGGCGGCGCGCAAGTGGCGTAGCCAGGAAAAGGACAGCAGCATTACCGCCCATTCGTCCGACGGCGGCGTCATCTCGAAGGGCGAGCGGCGGTCGCACACCACGACCTTGCCGGCGAAGGCGAAGCGGCCGGCGTAGATTTCGCCGGCGCGGGTGGCATCGGCAGTGCGCAGGTCCTGCGGCGCGATGACCAGCCGGTCGGTCTTGCCCCGGCCGAAGCTCCAGCGCAGCAGCGGGTGCGTGCCGACGGCGCCGACGACACAGCGGGACGCGCGGCGCGCAATGAGGACCGAGATCCGCAATCGCTCCGCGATGGAAACCCTCATGAAGGCGCTCGTCCCCTGCGGCGCGCCCTGATTCTCGCGCTCGCTCCATACGATAGCGAAGGGTCGCCAAAGCTCCAATATGCCATTACCGCCGCTAGGCTTTTCGCGTCAGCCTGGCGGCATAGAAACCATCGAGCCCGCCCCAGCGCGGATCTGGATCGGGTAATTGCGGCGGCAGTGTGCGCAGATCGCCGTCGGCGGTGAGGAACTCGGCATGGCCGGCGACCTCTCGTGGCGAAATTGCGACGCGGGCAACGCGCGGATCGCGCGCCAGTAGCGCCGCGATCTGGTTTTCGGATTCCTCCGGCTCGAGCGAACACACGCAATAGACCAAATTGGCGCCCGGCTTGAGCAACTCGATGGCGCGGTCGAGCAACCGTGACTGCAGCGAGGTGAGCGCGGCGATATCAGCTTCGCTTTTGAGCCAGGGAATGTCGGGATGACGGCGGATGGTGCCGGTCGCGGAACAAGGCGCGTCGAGCAGCATTGCGTCGAATGGGCCGCCTTGCCACTCCAGCGCGTCGGCGGCGACCGCGTCCGCGCGCAGCTCGAGCCGCTCGAGATTTTCGCGCAGCCGGTCGAGCCGCGCCGGCGAACGATCGATCGCAGTGACGCGCGCGCCGGCGAGCGCAAGCTGCGCGGTCTTACCGCCCGGTGCCGCGCACAGATCGGCGACGGACTTGCCGCGGACGTCGCCGAGGAGGCGGGCGGGCAGCGAGGCAGCGGCGTCCTGCACCCACCAGGCGCCCTCGCGGAAGCCGGGCAGGAGCGAGATCGCGCCCTGCGCCAGCGTACGCACGGTTCCCGTCGGCAACACCCGCCCGCGCAGGCGCTCGGCCCAGGAGTCGGGCTCGGTTTTGACGGTGAGATCGAGCGCGGGCTCGTGGCCGTCGGCTTGCGCGATCGCGCGCGCTGTGTCGGCGCCATAGCGGTCGCTCCAGCGCGCCATCAGCCACTGTGGCGTGTCGAGCGATGCCGCCTCGGCGCCGATTACGTTGCGGTTCTGCGCCACGCGGCGCAGCACCGCATTGATCAGCCCGGCATAGCGTGCGGCGCGCCGATCGGCCTGCGCCAGCCGCACCGACAGATCGACCGCGGCGTGGTCGGGCACTTCCAACCAGAGAATTTGCGCGGCGCCGATCAGCAGGATGGTTTCGACGCGCGGCGCGTCGACGGGGAAGCCTTTGTCGAGAAAGCCGCCGAGCAGACGGCGCAATGTGCCGAGCCGGCGCAGCACCGTCGCAACGAGCCGCCGCATCAAGGCGCGATCGCGATCGGCGAGCGTCGGCAGGCCCGGGTGTGCGGCCCTGCCCGAGAGTTGCTCGTCGAGCGCGATTCTGCGCCGCAGGACGCCGTCGAGAATATCGGCGGCAATCCTTCGGGCGGCGAGGCCGGGGACTTCCGGCTGCGGGGAGATGCGCGCACGCGCCATGATTTCCATCATTGCCATGAATTGTGGCTGGCGCGCGAACCGGCGGGAAAAACCTCAGAAACACACAGGTTTAACCCGCCCGCCCGTATACAAAATCCAATTTCGAGTGGCGCAAATCGATTATGGCCCGCCCCGGCGCTGTTGTCGCCGCTGGCGCGAGGCCCGGTGTCGCTGCCGAACGCCTTAGCGCTCGACTACCACCGGCGTGCCGACGGTAACCAGACGATAGAGCTCACGAATGTCCGCATTGTACATGCGGATGCAGCCATGCGAGACGAAGCCGCCGATCAGCTCGGGACGGTTGGTGCCGTGAATGGCGTATTCGCCGCCGCGCAAGGTCAGCGCCGCCGCGCCCATCGGATTGTTCGGCGCGCCGCCGGGAATGACCCGGGGCAGGCCCGGATTTTCGGCGCGGATCGACGGCGGCGGCGCCCAGGCCGGCCGCACGTATTTGCCTTCGACGTGGGCGTTGCCGGTCCAGGCCATGCCGGCTTTGCCGACGCCGACCGGAAAACGCAGCGCGCGATCGCGGTCAATGACGTAATAAAGCCGTCGCTCATGGGTCTTCACCACGATGGTGCCGGGCGAAAAGCCGGAAAAACTCACGACGTCATGGGCCGCATGCGAAGGGGTTACCGTGAGCAGCGCCCCTGCGAAAGCGAGCGCAAAAAATTCAGCACGCCGAAACATCGCATCCGCCTTAGAGGTGGTCGGTCTGCCGCAATTATAATCTTTGCCCGCAGGACCCGGGGAGAAAGCTCGAAACAGCGTAAAAATTGACTGATGGACCTGAATCTGCGCGCCCCGCTGCGTCGGGACGACGCGGCCAAACGCGTGAATTAGGTGGTTCTCAACCGCAACCATCCGTGTAACATATTGCCTGCTTGGAATAGGTCGTATCGATCTGCGTTGCTTGGGGAGCGACATCGATGCTGGCGCCGGCAATAGCCCACCAGCGGCGTTTTCAACTCGTGCTGATCAAGCCGTCGCACTACGACGCCGACGGTTATGTGATTCAGTGGTACCGGTCGGGCATCCCGTCCAATTCGCTGGCGAGCGTCTACGCGCTGGCGGCCGACGCCGCCGATCGCCAGACGCTGGGCTCCGATGTCGCCATCGATATCAGCGCCACCGACGAGACCAATAGCCGGGTCCGCACCAAGGACATCGTCGCCAGGTTCAGGCAGCACGACGGCTTCGGCATGGTCGGGTTGGTCGGCGTGCAGTCCAATCAGTTCCCGCGCGCGCTGGATATTGCGCGGCCGCTGCGTCAAGTCGGAATCCCGGTGGTGATCGGCGGCTTCCATGTGTCCGGCTGCATCGCCATGTTGCCCGAGATGCAGGCCGACATTCAGGCCGCACTCGACATGGGCTGCAGTCTGTTCGCCGGCGAAGCCGAAGAGGGCCGCATCGACACGGTGTTGCAGGATGCAGCTTTCGGCCGCTTGCAGCCGATCTACAACTACATGGCCGATCTGCCGGCGATCGAATCCACGCCGACGCCATATTTGCCGCCGGAGATCCTCAAGCGAACGCTCGACCACTATGGCAGCTTCGACGCCGGCCGCGGGTGTCCGTTCCAATGCTCATTCTGCACCATCATCAACGTGCAGGGCCGCAAGTCGCGCCGGCGATCGCCCGACGACATCGAGCATCTCGTCCGCCAGCACTACAACCAGGGCTTCCGCTGGTTCTTTGTCACCGACGACAACTTCGCCCGCAACAAGGACTGGGAAGCGATCTTCGACCGCATCATCGCGCTGCGCGAGCGCGAGGGCATCGAGATCAAGATGGTCATTCAGGTCGACACGCTGTGCCACAAGATTCCGAACTTCGTCGACAAGGCGGCGCGCGCCGGCGTGCGCAAGGTGTTCCTCGGCCTGGAGAACATCAACCCGGCCAATCTGCTGGCGGCGAAGAAGCGGCAGAACAAGATTACCGAATACCGCAAGATGATCCTGGCGTGGAAACAGGCGCGGGTGATCACCTATGCCGGATACATCCTCGGCTTCCCCGCCGACACGCCCGAATCGATCCGAGAAGATATCGAGATCATCAAGAAGGAATTGCCGCTCGACATTCTTGAATTCTTCTGCCTGACGCCGCTGCCGGGGTCGGAGGACCACAAGGTGCTCTGGGAAAAGGGCATCGCCATGGACCCCGACATGAATAAATACGACCTCGAGCACGTCGTGACGAGTCACGGCAAGATGTCGAAGGCGGAGTGGGAAGGCATCTATAACGACGTTTGGAAGATTTTCTACACGCCGGAGCATATCGAAACGATCCTGCGCCGCGCCTCAGCCTACGACATCGGCGTGTCGCATCTCGCCTCGCATCTGTGCATCTTCTCCAAGGCGCTGGAACTCGAGCAATTGCACCCGCTGCAGGCCGGGTTCTTCCGCCGCCGCTATCGGCTCGACCGCCGCTTTGGCATGCCGATCGAGCCGGTTTGGCAGTTCTATCCCAAGCGGCTGTGGGAGATCGTGTCCAAACACGTGCGGCTTGCTTGGGCATTCTACAAGATCGACCGCGTTCTGCGCGCTGTCCGCAAGGACCCGCAACGCCACGCCTACAGGGACGCGGCGCTGGCGCCGGTGGCCGACGATGAAACCGACACATTGGAATTGTTCACGCACAACGAAAGCGCCCGCAACGAGGTCGTGCGCACGCGCAAGATCGCCGAGTTGACCAGCGGCAGCGGCAAGTTCTTGGCCGACGCTTAGGCGGACGGTTTCGGCATGGTGCGCCAGATCGCTGCGGCGACCAGCAGTGTCGCCGTGCCGATCAGCAGGAACAACGCGGGGACGGTCGCACCGTATTTCTGCATGGCGGCGACGGCGACAGTCGCGCCGGTCATGAAAGCTGCGTTGAGCACATTGACCGCTGCAATCGTGCGCGCGCGATAGCCCGCGCCCGCCCAGGCCTGTACCGCGGCGAAGGCCGGCACGATAAACAGTCCGCCGGCGATTGCCATGGCGGCAAGGTCAATCGCGGCGCGAATCCCCAGCGCCGAAGAAAAGATCGCGGCGGGTCCCTGCAGCGTTACCGCAGCCGCCACACCACGGCTCGCAAAGCCGAGATCGAGCGCGAAACCGCCGAGCAGCACGGCGCCGGCAAGCGTGGTCTTGAGCACGATCCGCCCCCGCGCAATCGCCGCCGCCAGCCCCGAGCCGGCGCCCACCGCGACCGAGAACAGCGCCAGATAAATGGTGACAGTATCTTCGTTGCCGCCGATCAGCGTCTTGATCAGCGGCGGCAGCAGCGACAGCACGACGATGCCGATCAGCCAGAACCAGCTGGTCACCATAGCGCCCCACCACAGCCGCGGATCGGCGCGCAGATGGCGGAACATTGCGGCGGTCGAGGCGGCGATATTTGCGCTGATCTTGAGATGCGGCGCGCCTTCGCCGGTCGGCGGGATCAGCAGCGCGGAAAACCAGCAGGCGAGCGCGAAGGCGATCACCAGCATGGCGAAGGCTGCCGCGTCGCCGCCGTTGCGCGCGGCGATCCCGCCGACGATGGTGCCGGTGAGGATGGCGATGAAGGTTGCGCCTTCCACCAGCGCGTTGCCGGTGGGCAATTCCTCGCGCCGCAAATGGTCAGGCAGGATGCCGTATTTGATTGGCCCGAACAAAGACGCCAGCACGCCGAAACCGAACAGTGCGGTGTAGAGAATCGGCAACGAGCCGCGCGCGTAGCCGATAACGGCGATCCCGGCGACGAAGATTTCGACGAATTTCACCCGTTGTGCGACGCGCGCCTTGTCGTAGCGGTCGGCCAACTCGCCGCCGAGCGCGGAGAGGAAGAAATACGGTGCAATGAAGATCGCGCTTGCGAGAGTGATCAGGGCGTCGGCGTCCGCCGCATTCGAGCGGAACAGGATCAGGAACACCAGCGCGGTCTTGAGAAAATTGTCGTTGAATGCCGCGAAGAACTGGCAGGCGAACAAAGGCGCAAATCGTCTCGACAGAAGGAGGGGCGGCGGCATAAGGCCCAGTGTCGCAAAGTTCCGGCGCGCGGTCGCGTCCCTTGCGCGACAAAAATGGGCGGCCAAAAGGCCGCCCTGGAAGGATCGCTTCAGACAGGACGCTACTACAGGCGGAATTTCCCGCCATTGACGGAACCCACCACGATCGCGGCCATGGTCAGCGCGATAGCGATCGCAGCGGCAATGGCAAACAGCGATGTCCACATAGTATAGCCTCCTCGTTGGCGTCACACGCGCGGGGAAGTTCGGCCGGGCCAACGCCGGGCGGCGCTTTTCGTTCCACGATTTTTGTGATGGGATGCCGATTTTGGTGACCAATAGGCATGCAAAAATCGTAAGCTTACCGCGAAAAAAGCCGGAAACTTGAACGAACTTCCGCAAGGCGGCTGAGATGGCGACGATTTTTAACGAGAGCGCGGTCGCGGCAGAGCCCGCTGCCAATGGAACGGCGTGCCAGCGCCTGCTCACGCAAGCGCGCGTGCCGGGTACCCGGATCCTGCTCGACCGCTTGACTTTGGCGCCCGGCGGCACCGCCGGTCTGTCGGCACCGGTGCAAGGTCTCGCCTGGTTCCATGTGCTGGAAGGCGAAGCGACGCTCGAGCGCGGTGGAACCCGCCAAGCCCTAAGTGACGCGCACGTGGCGTTTCTGCCGCCAGGCGATATGGTCACGCTGTCATCGGGCGGCGGCGCGGCGGTTCTCTGCGGCGAAATTCCCGACGCCGCACGACTCGATCCCGCGCTGAGGGAAACTCCACCGGCATTCCGCGTCGTCGATTGGACGCGCGAGCCGGTGTTGGATTCCGAGCACGATGCGCGCAAGCGCATCTACCTGGTGACGCCGCAGCTGTTCGGCACCAAGGCGGTGAAAGGAGAAATGATCATCTACCCGCCGGGGACGCAGGCTGCCAATCATCATCACGTCGGTGCCGAGCATTTCATGTACGTGTTGCGCGGGCGCGGCACGGTCTATGCCAACGAGCAGCCGTTCGCCGTGCGCAAAGGCGACGTGATCTATTATCCCGATTGCGAGCGGCACTTTCTGGAAGCTGCACCCGACGAGGAACTGGTGTTCGCCGAATTCTTCGCGCCCGGCGAATTCAAGACGATCTGGGTGGACGAAAGCCAGATCTGCACCTGGAGTCCGACCGGCCGCGACATCAAGGGCCGCGCGCCGGCGCGCGAGATCAAGGCGCACTCCTCGGCGGAGGTGCTCAGCCCGGGAGATGTGTGAACCGACGTCGGCTGTCGTCGGCCCGCGGGCTATAACGGGCAACCTTTGCGGAACGAAGGGTGGTGCCGGCGGAGGGATTTGAACCCCCGACCACCCGCTTACGAAGCGGATGCTCTACCGCTGAGCTACGCCGGCCACGCGCATGATCCGGTAAAGTGGCAACCGGCTTTCGGCCAAGATCATGCGCAAACCATGGACTTAAAGTGCGCCACTACTATCGGCGCAGGCCCAGAATAGCAATACGCCAAGGCCCTTAACGAAACAGCGCCATGAACCGCTGCCAGGGCGCAAGCGGCGAAGTGGGCTCGGGAACCGGGTCGTTTTCCGGGGCCGAATCCGGACCGGGATCGTCGGGGGCATGCACCAACGGGATCACCGGCTCGACCGGCTTCGCCTTGGCCGCCGGCTTCTGTGCCTTGCGCGACGGTTCCGGCTCGGCTTGCGCGGCTGGGGAGGCGTCCGGCGGCAGCGGTTCGACCGCAATCGAGGGCGCAGCCGGCGCTGGCGCGGCGACTTCGATCACTGGACGCACCACGCCGATCTCCGCCAGCGGCACCTTCCACACGTAACCGTCGAGCCGCCCGCTCGGCGAAAGCGGTTGCCAGTGCTCGGAGACGGTACCGTCCGCGGTCCACATCGGGTCGCCGGAGGCGCGCATGGCGCGCGCCATCCATTCGCGCACGCGGCCGTCGTCGTTGTGCTCGGCCTCTTCGATCTCCGCCATCAGGGTTGCGACGCGCTGCGTCGGCGCGTCGAGATACGGCGCAAGCGCGGCGCGCGCGGCCGCGAAGTCACGCGCATCGAGCGCCGCGTGCGCGACGGCCAACGCGCCTTCGATGTGGCCCGGCGCAAGATCGACAAGCTTCTGCACGCGCGTGAACCGCTCGCGCGCGCTGTCGCCCGGCCGCAAATCGGCATAGGCCTCGGCAAGATCAGGATGCGGATTGGCGGCCCAGGCCCGCTCCAGGATTCGCCGCGCCTTGCGCAACTCGCCTGCTTCCGCGAGCCGCCGTCCGGCGAGCGCCGCCGCCGGCACCAGATCGGGTGCGAGCTTGACCGCCTCCAGCACCGCGGCGAGCGCGGCGTCGCGGTCGTTGTCGTTCAGGGCGCGGGCGGTGAGCAAGACTGCGCGCTTGCGGCGATAGTCTGGCTTGTCCAGCGCCGGCTTCATGCGATCGAGCGCCTCGAGCGCTCCCGCCCAATCGGCGGCGGCGCAGCGATAATCGAGCACCGCCTGTCCGGCCCAGGCCGGCGCCCGCGCGGCCTTGCCCGCCTCCTCGGCGGCGAGCCGCGCGGCCGGCGCATCGTTGCGCCGCTGCGCCTCGATATAGAGCCCGCGCAAGCCGAGCAGCTTGGTGTCCTCGCGCCGGGTCATCTCGCGGAAGGCGCGCTCGGCGCCGCTGCGGTCGCCGGCCATCTGCGCCGATTGCGCGGTGAGCAACAGTGCGAGCGGATCGCCCGGCGACAGCCGCGCGGCGTCTTCGGCGGATTTGCGTGCGCCGTGAAGATCGCCGGCGCCGATGGCGATCAGCCCGCGCGAAATCGCGAGATAGCCTCTGACGGCGCGGCGATGCCGGAACAGCAGCGACACCTGCTCGGGCGAGCGCAAGACGGCGCGCACGATGGTCCACAGCGCCATCAGCACGATCACCAGCGCGGCGAGCGCCAGCGCCGCCACCATCACGGAAGTTTCCACGTGACCATGGCCTGGCCAGACGCGATCGAGCCATGGCCAGACGATGATGAGATCACCCGGCCGGTCGGCGAACCAGACGAAGCCGGCGGCCAATGCCGCGACCGCCAACAGGAAGATGACGACCCGGATCATTGTGCCGCTGCCTTGGGTGCCAAGGCACGCGCTGTGTCAGCCGCGAACTGCCTCGCTGCCGCGAGCGCGGCCTGTCGCGCCTGCGCTTTGACGATCCAGCCTTGAGCCGGCGCGCGCGCGGCACCGTCGAGCTTGCCGAGATCGTCGAGCGCCGCGGCGATGTCCGCTTTCGCCGAGGCGATCTCAAGACGCGCCAGCACAGCGGAACGATCGTCGCCGGGCGGCGCATTGATCGGGCGCATGCGCACCAATTTGCCGGCGTTGGCCTCGAGCCGTTCGAGGAACCCGCCTCGCGGCGCAACCGCGTCAGCTTTCTTGATCATGGCCGGCAACAGCGCGTTGAGCTCGTGCGCCAGCGCCGCGGCGGTCGGCAGACCGCTTGCCGCGAACGGCGCCAGCGGCGCCAATATCTCGTCGTCGGCACCGAGGGCCTTGGCCTGAGCCAGCTCGGCCGCGAACGGTTCGCCGCTTGTCACGGCATCGCGCAGGCGCGCCGCGCTCAACGCGAGCCGCGCGGCCAGGTCGGCGGAGGACGCCTTGGCGATGTCGTCGCGCGCGGTCTTGGCCGATTGTTCGAGCGCAGCGATGCGCTTTTGCAGGGCGTCGAATTCGGCAGGCGTTATTGCAGTCGATGAATTCTTGGCGGCGTCTTGCATGGTCGCGCGCAGTTCGACCACCGCCTTTGCCGCGGCGTCGGCGCGCTCGCGCGCCTGGCTGGCGCCGGCTGCGATGTCGTCGCTACGATGACTCAGCGCGGTCAGCGCGACGCCGAGCGACTTCATGGCGCCTTCGGCGGCGGCGAGGCGGTCGGCGAGACCGGCATCGCCCGCCGGCAGCTTCTTGATCTGCGCCTCGAGAGCGGCCACGCGCTCCGTCAGCAAAGCGAGCGCCTTGTTGTCGGCGGCTTGCGTGGTCGCCGTTGACGCCGATTGTCGCGGCGGCAGCCGGCCGGCGGTATAGAGCCCGAGCAGGACCAGCAGCGCGGCCGCCACACCGGCCGCGGCGCCGGCGAGCGCGGCCATGCCGAACGCGCCCCCGATCCGCTTGGGCGGGCTATCGGATGGAGCAGAGTTTGCATGGACAGAGGCCCCCGGCGCCGGTGGCGGATCGGATTGGGGCGGCGATGCGGGCTCTTGCGCAGGCGGTACTTCGGTGGCGGTGAGGTCAATCGTTGGCGCCGCGCGCTTCTTGCGGCGTGACCGTTCCGGCGCTTCTTGCGGCGCGCCTTCGGGGGCTTCCGGCGTCGTGCGCTTGTCTGCCATGGGTCCTCGAATCGGCAACCCGCCCGCAGGAAATAACGCAAATGGCGCACCGGCGCCAATCAAGCCTGCGCCTGCTCCAGGCTGGCGATCAGTGCCGCTTCGTCCGGGCGCGGCGCGATCGAAATGTGGCCGGCGCCGGCATCGTCGAGCGGCGCGGCGATTTGCGCCGACAGGCAAATATGTCGCACGCTCAACGCCGGACCGGCGACGCCCGCCAGCACCGCCCCGGCGATGTAGCTCTCGGCGCTGCGCTTGGAGAAATGCAGCACGGCGTCGACCTCACCGGCTCGCAGCGCGGCGGTCAGTTCGGGCGGGAACGGTGCAGTGACCGCGCGATAAACGATCGCCATCTCCGCGGCGATGCCGTGCATGACCAATTCGCCGACCAGATCTGCGGCGCGGTCCTCGCCGGCGAGATACAAGAGCGGCGCTGCGGCGTCGGCACGCCGCTCGGCGATCAGCCGCACGAGGTCGCGCACGTCGCCGCCGGCCGAGGCGACGTCGGTAAAGCCCGCTTGGCGCGCCGCCTCGGCGCTGCGCCGGCCGACGGCGAACAGCGGAAGACGCAGCAGCGATTTGATCGCCTGATGGCCGGCGATCGCACCGGCGGCATTGGCGCTGGTGATGATGACGCCGCCCCAGCCGCCGGAAAGATCGGCGGCGACCGGCTCGATCCGCATCAGCGGCGCCAGCAGCACTTCGTGGCCGCGCGCGCGCAAGGCGGCGGCGGTGCGCTCGCCATCGGCCTCCGGTCGGGTGACGACGAGGCGCATGTCAGTCGAAAAATCCGGGGCCGGCGAGGTGTTTCAATTCGCGCCCCGCTTCGCTGCAGATCCTGACGGCATCGGAGCGATGGCCGGTCGCGGCGATGTCGTGCGCCGCGGCGCCGTCCGGGCGCGCGATCAGACCTCGAAATGCGACGGTGTCGCCGCTGAGCGTGGCGTGGCCGCTGATCGGCGTCTTGCACGAACCGTCAAGCACGGCGAGGAAGGCGCGTTCGGCCGACAGCGCGGTGAAGGTATCGGCGTGATTGATGCGGGCGAGCGCCTCGCGCGTACGCGCATCGCTTTCGCGCGCCTCGATACCGATGGCTCCTTGCCCGACCGCCGGCAGAAATTCGTCCGTGCTCATGACCTTCGTCGCGTGTTGCGTGAGGCCGAGACGTTTCATGCCGGCAAGGGCGAGAATTGTCGCATCGAATTCGCCGGTCTCGAGCTTGCGTAGCCTGGTCTCGACGTTGCCGCGCAGCGGCATGACGCGCAGGTCGCCGCGCGCGCGTTTGGCAATCGCCTGCCGCCGCAACGAGGCGGTGCCAAGCGTCGCGCCCGCCGGCAATTCGCCGAGCGAGCCCGCCTTGTGGCTGATGAATACGTCGCGCGGGTCCTCGCGCTCGAGGCAGGCCGCCAGCGTCAGGCCGGGTTGCGAGAACGTCGGCATATCCTTGGCCGAATGCACCGCGAGATCGATGCGGCCGCCGAGCAACGCCTCCTCGATTTCCTTGGTGAACAGGCCCTTGCCGCCGATTTCCGCCAGCGGGCGGTCCTGGATGGCATCGCCCGAGGTGCGGATAATGACGAGTTCGATCGCTTCCTCCGGCACGCGGAGCGCCGCGGACAGCCGCGCACGCACGGTGCGTGCCTGCACTAGCGCCAGCGGGCTGCCGCGCGTGCCAATGCGCAGAGGTGCGGTGGATTGCGCCATAGGACCTCTCAATGCTAGGGCGTCTTTTAGTGCACAGATTGCGCAAAAGGGAAGGCCGCGAGAAGCCGAAATGATCGTTCTCGGCATCGAGACGACCTGTGACGAAACCGCGGCGGCGGTCGTGGATTGGTCCGGCTACGGCCACGGCACGATATTGTCCAATATCGTGCTGTCGCAGGAAGCCGAACATGCCGCCTTTGGCGGCGTGGTCCCGGAAATCGCCGCACGCGCCCACGTCGAGGTGCTCGACTTCGTCATCGACGAGGCTATGGCGCAGGCCGGACGTCCCTATGCCGCGCTCGACGGCATCGCCGCCGCCGCGGGCCCCGGGCTGATCGGCGGTGTGATCGTAGGGCTGACCACGGCGAAGGCGATCGCGCTGGTGCAGCGCAAGCCGCTGATCGCGGTCAATCATTTGGAAGCACACGCGCTCACCGCGCGGCTGACTGACTCCACGCCGTTTCCCTATTGCCTGTTCCTCGCTTCCGGCGGTCACACCCAGATCGTCGCTGTGCGCGGCGTCGGCGATTACGTACGCATCGGTACGACGCAGGACGACGCCATCGGCGAGGCCTTCGACAAGACCGCAAAGCTGCTCGGCCTCGGTTATCCGGGCGGGCCGCTGGTCGAGCAGCAAGCTGCGCGTGGCGACGCCACGCGTTTCGCGCTGCCGCGGCCGATGCGGGGACGCAAGGAGGCGGATTTTTCGCTGTCGGGCTTGAAGACCGCGCTGCGGCTCGAAGCGGAGAAAATCGCGCCGCTGACCGAGCAGGACGTCGCCGATCTTTGCGCTTCGTTCCAGCAGGCGGTGGTCGACGTGGTGCTCGACCGGCTGCGCTCGGGCTTGCGACTGTTTCGCTCGCACTACGGCGCGCCGACCGCTCTGGTCGCGGCCGGCGGCGTTGCCGCCAACCAGGCGATCCGCAAGGTGCTGGAGCGTCTCGCCTTCGAGGTTGGCACCGCACTGGTCGTGCCGCCGCTCAATCTGTGCACCGACAACGGCGCCATGATCGCCTGGGCCGGCTGCGAGCGGCTGGCGCTCGGCTTGACCGATACGCTCGACGTCGCGCCGCGCGCGCGCTGGCCGCTCGACGAAGCCGCGGCGGCCAAAGGCAAGCTGCAGCGCACGGCGGCGTATAAATGAGCATGCAAAAGATTTCAGTGCTCGGCGGCGGCGCCTGGGGGACGGCGCTGGCGCTGACCTGCGCGCGCGCCGGGCGCGACGTCACGCTGTGGGAGCACGAGGCGGAGAACGCCGAGAGCTTGGCCAGCAAACGCGAGAGCCGTTTCTTGCCCGGGGTGCGGCTCGACGACAAGATCAAGGTGACGCGCGCGCTGGGCGAGGCCTCGCGCGCCGACGCAATCCTTCTCGTGGTGCCGGCGCAGGCCATGCGTGCGGTGATCAAGTCGCTGGCGCAGACGACGGGCGACGGCACGCCGCTGATCGCCTGCGCCAAGGGGATCGAGGCGGGCACCCACAAATTCATGACCGAGGTGATCGCCGAATGCGCGCCGCGCGCGCTGCCCGGCATCCTCTCCGGGCCGAGTTTCGCCGTCGACGTTGCGCGTGGTTTGCCGACTGCTGTCACCGTCGCATCGGGCAACGAGACGATCGCGCGCGACCTCGCGCATGCCATGAATACCGGCACATTCCGGCCCTATCATTCGACCGACGTGCGCGGCGTCGAACTTGGCGGCGCCGCCAAGAACGTGCTGGCGATCGCCGCCGGCATCGTGGCGGGCAAGGGACTCGGCGCCAGCGCGTTGGCGGCGCTGACCACGCGCGGTTTTGCCGAACTGGTCCGCTTCGGCCGTGCGTTCGGGGCCAAGACCGAGACGATGATGGGCCTGTCCGGGCTGGGCGATCTGATCCTGACCTGCTCGAGCCCGCAGTCGCGCAATTTCTCCTTCGGCGTCGCGCTTGGCAAAGGCGAGGCGCCGGGCAACGCGGCGCACGGCAAATTGGCCGAAGGCGCCTTCACCGCGCCGGTGCTGCTGGAAATGGCGCGCGCGAAGAATATCGAAATGCCGATCGCGGCCGCGATTGCCGCTATCCTTGCCGGTAAGACGAGCGTCGATGCAGCGATCGAGTCGCTGCTGACGCGGCCGCTCAAGGCGGAGGAGTGACATGGCCTACTGGCTGATGAAATCCGAGCCCGGCGCCTGGTCGTGGACCCAGCAAGTGAAAGCGGGTGCCAAAGGCACCGCCTGGACCGGCGTGCGCAATCATCAGGCCAAGCTCAATCTGATGAAGATGAAAAACGGTGACCGCGCGCTGTTCTATCACTCGGGCGAGGAGAAGGCGGCCGTCGGCGTGGTTGAGATCGTGCGCGAGCATTATCCCGATCCGACCGCGAAAAAGGGCGAGCCCTGGGTCGTCGTCGATGCCAAGGCCGTCGAGCCCTTGCGGAAGCCGGTGACGCTCGCCGCGATCAAGGCCGAGCCAAAGCTCAAAGGCATGGTTTTGGTCAACAACACGCGGCTGTCGGTGCAACCGGTGACAGCAGATGAGTGGAAGCTTATCTGCAGACTAGGCGGGCTGTAGCCGGCTCACTATCGGGGTATTGGAAAACCGCCCCTTCCGGGGCCTGCCTGGGCGGTCGAAACCCACCGAAAGTGGGACATCGCGCGCCTTGTCGCGCATGCAACCACCGTCGCATAATGGACCCAACAAGAAAGCCGGGATGCCCGTGCGTAGTGCGGGCGGGAGGAAGCTATGTCCGACAAGATTTATGCGGTTTCGGCCGAGTGGCAGAAGCGCGCCTTCGCCGACAAGGCCAAATACCAGGAAATGTACGCGCGCTCGATCAAGGATCCGAACGGATTCTGGGCCGAGCAGGCCAAGCGCATTGACTGGATCAAGCCCTTCACCAAGGTGAAGAACACTTCCTACGACCCGCACAACGTCTCGATCAAATGGTTCGAGGACGGCACGCTCAACATCGCCTACAACTGCGTCGACCGGCATCTCGCCAAGCGCGGCGATCAGACCGCGATCATCTGGGAAGGCGACGATCCCAAGGAGGACAAGAAGCTCACCTACAAGCAGTTGCACGCCGAGGTCTGCAGGTTCGCCAACGTGCTCAAGGCGCGCGGCGTCAAGAAGGGCGACCGCGTCACGATCTACATGCCGATGATCCCGGAGGCGGCGATTTCCATGCTCGCCTGTGCGCGCATAGGCGCCATCCACTCCGTGGTGTTCGGCGGCTTCTCGCCCGACTCGCTCGCCGGCCGTATCGAGGACTGCAAGTCGCCCATCATTGTCACGGCCGACGAAGGCGTGCGCGGCGGCCGCAAGATCCCGCTCAAGGTGAACGCCGACGCCGCGGCCGAGAAAGCCGGCGGCGTCACCTCGATCATCGTCGTGCGCCGCACCGGCGAGAAAGTGAACATGCAGGCCGGGCGCGACGTCTATTATGACGAGATCGCCAAGACGGTGCCGGCCGATTGTCCGTGCGAGGAGATGAACGCAGAGGACCCGCTGTTCATCCTTTATACCTCAGGCTCGACCGGCAAGCCGAAGGGCGTGCTGCACACCACCGGCGGTTACGCGGTCTATACGTCGATCACGCATCAATATGTGTTCGACTATCATGATGGCGACATCTACTGGTGCACCGCCGACGTCGGTTGGGTCACCGGGCACAGCTACATCGTCTACGGCCCGCTCAGTAACGGTGCCATCTCGCTGATGTTCGAAGGCGTGCCGAATTATCCGTCGACCTCGCGCTTCTGGGAGGTCTGCGACAAGCACAAGGTCAACATCATCTACACCGCGCCGACCGCGATCCGCGCTCTGATGCAGGGCGGCAACGATCCGGTGAAGAAGACGTCACGCAAGTCGCTGCGGCTGCTCGGCACGGTCGGCGAGCCGATCAATCCCGAAGCCTGGGAATGGTACTATCACGTGGTCGGCGAGGACCGCTGCCCGATCGTCGATACTTGGTGGCAAACCGAAACCGGCGGCATTCTCATCACGCCGCTGCCCGGAGCGATCGCACAGAAGCCGGGTTCGGCGACGCTGCCGTTCTTCGGCGTCATCCCACAGATCGTCGATGCCGAAGGTAAGGAGCTTAAAGGCGCTGGCAGCGGCAACCTGTGCATCGCCGATAGCTGGCCGGGCCAGATGCGCACGGTCTATGGCGACCACGAGCGCTTCGTGCAGACTTACTTCTCGACTTACATCGGCAAGTATTTCACCGGCGACGGCTGCCGGCGCGACGAGGACGGCTATTACTGGATCACCGGCCGCGTCGACGACGTCATCAACGTCGCCGGCCACCGCCTCGGCACCGCCGAAGTGGAGAGCGCGCTGGTCGCGCATCCGAAGGTGTCGGAGGCGGCAGTCGTCGGCTATCCGCACGACATCAAGGGTCAGGGCATCTACGCCTATGTCACGCTGATGGCCGGCGAGCAGCCGAGCGAGGAATTGCGCAAGGAACTGGTCGGCTGGGTGCGCAAGGAGATCGGGCCGATTGCTTCGCCTGACCTGATCCAGTTCTCGCCGGGCCTGCCGAAGACGCGCTCCGGCAAGATCATGCGAAGAATTCTGCGCAAGATCGCCGAGGACGAGTTCGGCAATCTCGGCGATACCTCGACGCTGGCCGAGCCTGCCGTGGTCGACGATCTGGTGAAGAACCGGCAGAACAAGAAGGTGGGCGCCAAGGCCGGCGCTTAACCGCAGCTTTCAGCGGTCCGACGGTCCCCGCGCGAGCGGGGGCCGTTTTTATTTCCGCAGCTTCAGCACGCGGTCGACCATCTCGCCGGCGACGCCGAGATAGTTGGCCGGATCGACCATCTTCTCCAGCTCCTTGCGGCTGGCGTGTTTCCTGATCTCTTTGTTCTCTTCCAGCAGATCGATCAGCGGCCGGCCGGTTTTCACCACCTCGCGGCAGACGTCATAGACCAGGTCGTGCGCGTAATTGCGCCCCATCTTGTCGCCGAGGCCCATCATCACCGCCTCAGACATGATCAGACCTTTGGTGATGTTGATATTCTCGCGCATCTTGGTTTCGTTGACCTGCAAGCCTTCGACCAGGAAGCGCGTCTGCGCCAGTGCACCGGCTGACAACATGAAGATTTCCGGCAGCGCGATCCATTCAATCTCCCACGGGCCGGTGGCGCGTTCGTGGTCTTCGATCATGGCTTCCAGCAAGGCTGCAGTGAGCTGCTTCACCATCGCGGTCTGCGCGGTGATGTAGACCGAGGAGATCGGGTTGCGTTTCTGCGGCATGGTCGAGGACGAGCCGCGGCCCTGGTGGAACGGCTCGTAGACTTCCTCGACTTCGGTCTGCATCAATAGCTTCACGTCGAAGGCGATCTTGCCGCAGGTGCCGGTGACGAGGCCGAGGAAGCAGCCGGCCTCGGCGATGGTGTCGCGGACGGTGTGCCAGGAAATCGCCGGCTGGCCGAGCTTGAGTTCTTTCATCAATTCGGCCTGGCATTTCAGCCCGGCTTTGCCGAGCGAGGACAGCGTCCCGGCGGCGCCGCCGAATTCGCCCACCAGCACACGCCGGCGTAGCTCCTTCAAGCGCTGCTTGTGGCGCTCGAATGAGGCGAGCAGTGTCGCCGCCTTGTAGCCGAAGGTGATCGGCACCGCCTGCTGCAGGTTCGAGCGCCCGGCCATCGGTGTGTCGCGATATTTCTTGGCGAGCTTCGCCAGCGCGTTGGCGATGGCTTTGAGGTCGTCCTCAACGAGATCGAGCGCCTCACGGATCTGCAGCACGGTTGCGGTATCGGTGATGTCCTGGGTGGTGGCGCCCCAATGCGACCACTCGCCGAGCCCGTCCTTGCAAAGCTTGACGAGCTGCTGCACCACCGGAAGCACCGGGTAGCCGATCCGTTCGGTTGCCTCCTTCAGCTTGGCCATGTCGATCTGATCGGCCGAGCAGTGGCGGACGATCTCGGCGGCGGCCTTCTTCGGGATGATGCCGAGTTTGCCTTGCGCCCGCGCCAGCGCCGCCTCGAAATCGAGATATTTCTGTACCCGGTTTTCGTCGGACCAAACCTGCCGCATCGCTGCGGTGGTGAAAATGTCGCGGAACACCGCGGAATCGAGGATCGTCGAGGGCATGATTGTCTCCTGTCGGCGCGCAAATTAGCTGTTCTTACGGCACAAGCAACGGCTGTTGCGCGCGACCGTTTTTCGGTCCCAAATGTCCGGATTTGTCGGAGGAGGCGTCCATGAACGTGAGAACCGAACCGCAGCGCGGCTTCAAGCTCGAGCCGGTGCATCCGAAGCCGGAGGAGGCACACACCATGCCTTACGCACCGGCTGTCCATATCGTCGGTGCCTGCGATCTGATGTTTTTGTCCGGCGCCACGCCGTCGCCGCTGTATCACAAGCACCCGCATGTGGATTCCGAGCACGTGCACCCGCACTCGATCGAGGAACAGACCACGCGCGCCATGGAGGCGATCAAGTCGATCCTCGATCATACCGGCGCGACCTGGCGCGACGTGGTCAAGGTGACGAAGTATCTCACCGACTTCCGCGAGGCCGACGCCATGCACGCGACCATGGCCAGGTATTTCGGCGATTGGCGCCCTGCGAGCACAACGGTGTGCATTAACCAGCTGTCGTCGCCCGGCGCACGCATCGAGCTCGACATGATCGTGGCGCTGCCGAAGAAGGCCGGCTGAGCTGCCGGTTAGGCCAGCTGCTCCTTCATCCAGTCGGCGCTCTGCGAGCGCCAGCGGTAGGCGCGGTTGTTGGCGATGTGGTTGCCGTCCTCGATCATCATCAGCACCATCGGGCCTTTGACCTCGCGCGCCAATCGCTCGGCGTCGGCGGCGGGAACGACGCGATCGAGCCGACCGTTCACGATGAAAATCGGACAGGTGATGTTCTGCGCGATGCCGACCAACGACAAAGTCTGCGCGTTCTTGCGCGCCTCCTCGACGGTCTTGCAGTGGCTGCGGATGCGGAACGTCTCGCGCGTCAGCTCCGGTATGGTGTCGAAGGCTGCGCCGAAATCGAACGGCCCGCCGAGCGCAATGCAGGCCTTGATGCGTTTCTCGAAAGCAGTTGCGCGTGGCGCGTAATAGCCGCCGAGGCTGACACCCCACATGCCGACGCGCTTGTTGTCGAGGTCGCTTCGGGTCTCGACAAAGTCGATGACGGCTTTGACCGGCACTTCGTAGTCGCCGCGGATCGGGAAATCGTATTGGGCCTCGCCCTGGCCCGGCCCCTCGAACACAAGCGTCGCCATGCCGCGGGCGAGAAACGGCATCTCGTAGGCGTTGGTTTCTTCCTTGGTCGAATCGAGTCCGACCGCCATCACCACCACGGGCGGTTTTGCGATG
>Ga0335082_10000971_pt1 | contig 30235 bp, 24 predicted proteins | sample Lox_Sample_41_FD_206718 | JGI IMG/M metagenome (GOLD analysis project Ga0335082, IMG submission 206718) | Soil microbial communities from Loxahatchee National Wildlife Refuge, Florida, United States - Lox_Sample_4.1 | ecosystem: Environmental > Terrestrial > Soil > Wetlands | place: USA... | reverse complement strand
AGGGCGGAGGCTGCTCTCGAGGAGTGGGATCTCGGGGGGTCCGAGTTGGCCGCTCAGTCTACTCGGCCACCTCGTCGCGGTCAACCGACCCGGCGAACGCGAGGCGCACGAGCGAGGCAACGTCGGCCGCGATCGCCATCGCGACGCGGTAGGCGGTGCGCGGGCTGTCCTCGGCGAGGCGCAGGAAATCCTCGCGGCGCAGCACCAGCACCGACGACTTCTCTGCGCCGACGGCGCTCGCCTCGCGCGTGCCGACCGCGAGCAGCGCCAGGCCGCCGAGCACGCAGCCGGCGCCGACCGCGGCCTTCTCGCTGACGCGGCGGCTCGAGAGCTCCACCTGGCCGTCGACGACCAGGGCGAGCGCGTCGGCCTCGTCGCCCTCGTGAAACAGCGTCTCGCCCGGCGAGAGGTGCCGCTCCTCGACGAGCTCGGCGATCTCGTCCCGCTCTCCATCGGAGAGGTCCGCGAAGATCGCGAAGGACTTGAGCGCCGCGGCGGGCTTCAAGGCAGCAGCCTCGAGAACGCGCTGCGCAGCATCTCGACCGGCTCGCGCCGGGCCTCGAGCGGCAGCACGACCAGCGTCGACTCCTCGGCGACGTCGACGTTGCGGCGGATCTCGTGGGCGATGCCGGCGTCGCCGGGCCGCACGAGCAGCAGGTGGAGGAGCCGCGCGCGCGGCAGGGCGCGCATCGACTCCGCGAGCGGCCGGAGGGCCGCGGCCGGGTCCGCCATCGGACCGCCGAGCAGGAGCAGGATGCCGAGCGCGCCGTGCCCGGCGAGCGGCCAGAGCGGCGCATAGCTCGAGTGCGAGGGCACGTGGACAAACTCGAGCCCCACGTCGCCGTCGACGCGCAGGCGCGCCAGCGGGCCGAGCGCGTCGGCCGGAATTCCCTCCGCCATGCGCGGATGCGGCTGGAGCCCCGGCACGCCCTGCAGCACCTGCAGGAAGTCGCGGGTGGCGTCGGCGTGCGACGAGACCACCAGCAGCTTGGCGTCGCGCGTGCGCAGCGCGTCGGGGCGCCCGCCGCCGAGCCACTCGCGGAGCCGCCGCACCTGAGCCGCGCGGAAGAGCCCCGACTCCGGCGAGGGCACGGGAGCGCCGGCCCGCACCTCGACGATGCCGCGCTGCACCAGGGTCTGCAGCGTGCGCAGCACCTGGTAGTCCGGGAAGGAGGAGTGGTCGACGAGCTCGCCCACCTGGCTGTAGAGCTCGAGCAGCAGCAACACCTCCTGCGTCAGCGGATGCACCACGTTCGGCAGCTCGCCGCTGCGGACGCGCAGCGCCACGTGCGCGTCGAGCGAAGGGAGCTCCGCGCGCAGCCGCCGCCACTCGTCGAGCTGCCGCATGCCCTCGAGCAGGAGCGCGCGCGTCGTCGACGTGATGCGCGGCGCGATGCGGATCGGCTCGGCGCGGAACGCGAAGCTGCCGTCGATCCAGGTCAGGAGCCGGAAGAGCGCCTTCTCGCCCTCCACGGGGCCCGTCGTCGCCTGCACCACGTCGCCTTCGTGGAGGTGGATGCGGCCGCGCTCGGCGCGGCCGTCGGACGTCCGACGGCGCAGCTCGAAGGTCCCCGTGCGGCGATTCAGGTGGAAGAGCTGAAGCAGATCCGTGAGCGGGATCTGCGCGAGCTGGCCCTCGACCTCCTCGCGCGCCTCGCCGACCGCGTCGAGCTCGGTGCCGCGCGCCGCCAGATCGGCCACGCGCTCGCCGACATCGTCGGGGTCCGCCTCGAGCGGGAGCTGGAGCGCGCCCCACTCCGAGGCAACCGACCCTGCCGTCGCGTCGGCGTCGGCGAGGAAGACGAAGCGCACGCGCCGCGTGCGCGGGTTGGTGCGCAGGATCTCGACCAGCTTCGGCGCGTCGATCAGCGCGAGCGAGCCCACCGTGACCAACACGTCGGGCACCTCGGCGACGCAGGCCTCGAGCGCGTCCGCGCCGTTGCCGACCGCGCGCGTCGCGTAGCCGCGCACGGCGCAGGCCTCGCGGATGCGGTCCGAGCGCTCCGGATCGGCGGCGGCGACGACGACGAGTCGACTCACGGCTCCTCCCCAGGCGCTAGCGCGCGATCGGGACGCCGAGCGCCCGCTGCAGCTGGAACGCCAGGTGCTCGACGAGCACCCGGTCCGAGGTCTGGAAGAGGCTCCCCCCGATCGCGCCCGGCTCCCCGACGAGCGCGTAGGCGGGCCCCTCCGCGTAGTAGAGCAGGAAGGGCCGGTGCGTCCCGATCTGCTGCGGCTGGACCGACGTCACCGGCACGCCCGCGAGCGCGTCGGCGCGGCCGTCGGTCACCACGACGAGCTCCGTCCGCGTGTGGGCGGGATCGAGCCGCGCGAGGCCCTCGCGCGCCACCGGCAGGAGCGCGGTCCCCGGCGAGAGGCAGAGCAACCCGCGCTCGCCCGCGCGGCGCTCGACCTCGGCCAGCACGAAGCGCAGCACCTGGTCGAGCGCGTCGGCGCCGAGCGGCTCGCCGCGGCCGGCGAGCGCGTCGAGGAGGATCGGGAAGGGCTTGTGCTCGAGGCCGAGCACGTGGACCAGGCTGTCGCGATCCTGCGCCAGGCGCGCCGCGAGCGCGCGGTCGAGCTCCTCGAGCTGGCCGCCGTCGACCGGGAAGCTCGCCGCTGCGAGGTGCAGGCGCGGCGCCTCGCGCTCGGCGCCGGCGCGCAGGAGCTCGCCGCGCTCGAGCACCTCGCCGATGCGGCGCTTCAGCACGGCGGCGCCGAGCGCGTCCGTCTCCGGCAGGAGCACGGCGAAGCGGCTGTCGTTCTCGGCCGCCAGCAGATCGGTCGTGCGCAGCACGCGGCCGACCTGGAACGCCAGGCGTTCCTGCCAGGCGGCGAACTCCGAGTCCGAGAGCTCGCGACGCAAGGTCGCCACCCCAGCGAGCTCGACCTTGAGGAGCGAGAAGGCGCGCCCGAAGCGACCCGCCTTGCGGATCTCGTTGCGGACCACGTCCTCGAAGAACGCCCAGGTGTAGGCCTTGGTCACGGGATCGCGGAAGGAGCGGTGCTCGAGCGCCCGGAAGCGCAGCGCGTTGGTGACGGCGATCGCCGCCGGCGTGGCGAAGCGCTCGGTGACGATGCGGTCCCGGTCGTCGAAGGGTCCCCCCGAGAGCTTGTCGGTGAGCCGTGCGAAGCCGACCACGCGCGCCTCGTGGCGCAGGGGAACGACGAGCGACGCGCCCACCGCGAAGGGAGCTGCGTCCGGCCGGAGCAGCGGCTCGAGGTCGGGCGGCAGCGCCTCGATCGAGACCTCCTCCGGCTCGCGGTCCACGCGCACCAGGCCTCGCGCCGCGGCGAGGCGCAGGCGCGCGGGGTCGCCCGGGCGCGCCAGCCAGGCGATCCCGCCCTGGGCGCGGGCCTCCAGGCACAGGCCCTCGACGATGCGGTCCGCGAGCGGCTCGACCGCGAGCGTCGAGAAGAGCGCCATCGTGCGCTCGTAGAGCGAGAGGACGCCCAGGTACTCGAGGTTCTCGGCCATGAGCGAGGCGTGCTCCTGACGCAGGCGCTTGCGCTGCAGGATCGCCTCGAGCGAGCGGGCGAGGAGCGTCGCGTCGAGCGGCTTCAGCAGGTAGTCGCTGGCGCCGCTGCGCATCGCCTCGACCGCGGTGCGGACGTCGCCGACGCTCGTCACGACGACCACGTCCTGGTCGGGCCAGCGCGCCTTCACGCGCTCGACGAGCTCCACGCCGGCGAGCCCCGGCATCACGAGGTCGGTCACGACCACGTCGTAGAGGGCGCCCTCCATCAGATGGAGCGCCTCCTCGCCGCTCGCCGCGGTGTTCACCTCGAAGCCCTGCTGGGCGAGCAGGTCCTCCAGGTACACGCGGAAGTAGCGCTGGTCGTCGACGGCGAGGATCCGGGCCTTCGCCATGCCACCCCCGGACGCGGACGCGCCCTGCTCCGACCTCCCGAGAGGCCGCAGGGCTTTGTCCCCGACGCCTGATTCATCGGCTGGAGGCGGCAAATCCTTCAACGAAAGCGGCAACTGCCTTGGATTCCCCGCGGGCTTGGGGAACCGGCGGCTCGCCGATCAGCGAGTGGGGTGTCGCCTCGGCGATCCGGACCGGGAGGAGGCTCCCCGGCGCCGCCCCCGGAAAGGCGGCCGCCTCCAGGTTCACGACCCGGTGCCACGGATCGCGACCCGAGAGCTGCCCGGGCCGGCGGCTCGCGCCCTCGACCAGCACCTCCGTCGCGCCCCCGACGCGGCTTCGGTGATAGGCGAGCGTGAGGCGGCGCTGGAGGCCCTGGAGGGCCTCGAGACGGGCCTGGGCCTCGAGCTCCGGGACCCGGCCCGGGAGGGATGCGGCGGCGGTTCCCGGCCGAGGCGAATACTTGAAGGAGTAGCTGTCGACGAAGCCGACGTCGCGCACGAGGTCGAGCGTGTCCTCGAAGTCCCGCTCGCGTTCGCCCGGAAAGCCCACGATCAGGTCGGTCGTGAGGACGAGGCCCGGACGGACTGCGCGGAGCCGCTCGGCAAGGCTTCGGAGGTCGTCGGCCCGGTAGCGGCGACGCATCTGCGCGAGGACGGCGTCGGAGCCGCTCTGCGCGGGGAGATGGACGTGCGGGCAGAGCGCGTCGAGCTCCGCGTGCACTCGGACGAGCGCCTCATCGAAGAAGAGCGGATGCGGGCTCGTGTAGCGGATCCGGCGCAGGCCCGGGATCCCGGCGAGGCGCTCGAGGAGCGCCGCGAAGGGCATCGTCCCCTTCGCGGCGGCGTGGCCGCGGCGCACGTCGTGGCGCCCGTAGGCGTTGACGGTCTGCCCCAGCAGGGTGAGGTCGAGGATCCCCTGGCCGGCGAGGTCCTCCGCCTCCCGGACGATCGCCTCGGCCGGTCGGCTGATCTCCCGTCCCCGGGTCGTCGGGACGACGCAGAAGGAGCAGAACATGTCGCAGCCTTCCATGGCCGTGACGTAGGCGCGCCCGGGCGTGGCCCGGCCGAGGGCAGGGTGGCGGGCCGGCAGGTCGAAGCGGGCCGGATCGGACGACTCCGCGGTCTCCGCCTGGCGCCGTCCCGCGGCGGCCGCCTCGGCGAGCGCAGGAACGAGCCGCAGGTTGTGCGTCCCGAAGGCGAAATCGAGCTGGGGGAAGCGGCCGAGGAGCGCGTCCCCCTCCTGCTGGGCGACGCATCCGCCGACGCCGAGGAGCCGGCCCGCCCGGCCCTCGCGCCAGGCCCGGAGCGCGCCGAGCTCGCTGTAGAGGCGGTGCTCCGCCTTCTCGCGGATCGAGCAGGTGTTGATCAGGAGGAGGTCGGCGTCGCCCTCGTCGCCGGCGGCCGACCAGCCCGCGTGCAGGAGCAGGCTCGCGAGCTTCTCGCTGTCGTGGACGTTCATCTGGCACCCGAAGGTGCGGATGGCGAAGCGGCCCGCGCGCACGGGGTCGAAGCTATCAACGGGTGTCCGCCGAGCCAAGGCGTGGGCTTTTCGTCCCCATGGGGCCGCTGCTCCGGTGATCTCGCTCTCCCGACAAAATCCTGTTTGACACCGACGGGGGCCGACGCGCATAATCCTTCTCACGTCGGGAGGAGGATTCCGGCAGACGCATCCACGCAGGTTTCTGGAGCGGCGGTGGATATGGCATTTCTAACCGAAATGTCCAACCTCTCACCCCCCATCATCTATCCACCGCCACTCCCCCCTGTCGAACGCCCCGCTCAGCCGCGCTGAGCGGGGCGTTTCGTTTCCGCCTCCCGCGTCGGGCGGCGCGGCGCTAGAGGACGAGGCGGTCGACGATGCGCGAGAGCTGGCGCAGGTTCCGACACTCTTCTGCGAGGGTCGTGTAGGGCAGGTACTTGTCCATCACGCTGTCGCCGAATCCCCAGGCGCTCGGGCTCTCGGGATTCAGCCAGACCACGTTCTTGGCCTTCGAGTGGACGTCGCGCAGGCACCAGGCCTTCGGGTCGTTGTAGTTGTTGCGCGCGTCGCCGAGCACGATCACCGTGGTCTTCGCGTCGATCGCGGAGAGGAAGTCGCGCCAGAAGGTGTGGAAGGCCATGCCGAAGTTCGAGCGCGTGTAGACGTTGATCACGCCGCCGCCCTCGAGGGCCTCCTCGATCGCCTTGCTGACGTCGTGGTCGTGGAAGACCTGCGTCACCTCGCCGAGCTCGGCGACGAAGACGAACGAGCGGATCTTCGTGAAGCACTCCTGCAGGCTGTAGACGAACTGCAGCATGAAGCGCGAGACGTTCGCCACCGAGGACGAGACGTCGCACAGGATGACGAGCTTCGGCCGGTCCTTGCGGCGTTCCTTGAAGACCAACTCGAACGGCACCCCGCCCCGCGCCATGTTGCGGCGAAGCATCTGGTGCAGGTCGAGCTTGCCGCGCTTCATGCGCCTGCGTCGGATCGACATCACGTTCTTGATGCGCTGCGCCAGGCGGGTCACCACCTCGCGCATGCGCGCGATCTCCTCCTCCGTCAGGCTGTAGAAGCTCTTCTCGAAGAGCGCCTCGCGCCGGAACTTCTCCATGTAGTCGAAGTTGCGCGTCTGCAGCTCGCGCTCCATGAAGTTGCGCACGCTCTGCCGCAGCGCCTCGAAGAAGCGCTCCGCGAGCCGCCCGATCGCCTCGGCCTCGGCGTCGCCCATCCCCGCCGCCCGCAGCCGCGCCGCCAGGCTCTGCAGCTCGCGCGCGGCGTTCTCGGCGCCGAGCGCCTCGAGCGTGCGGCGCCCGAAGAAGCCGATCTGCAGCATGTTCTCGATGCGCGCCGCGCCCGCCTGGGTGGCCGCTTCGCGGATCAGGCGCTCGAGCTCCGAGAGGTCGCCCGTGAGCAGCGCGCGCGCCAGGTCCGAGAGGTCCATCTCGCCGGGCTCGCCGTTCTCGAGCGCCTGCTGGATGCGGCGCAGCAGCTCCTCGACGTCGATGCCCTCGCCCGCCAGCGCGGAGGCGGCGGACTCGAACGCCTGCTTCAGGTTGTCGTGGAAGCCGGACCAGTAGAGGTCGAAGAGCTGGTCGTAGGTCGGGACGTCGTCGCCGCGCTTCACGAGCGAGGCGCGCAGCGCGTCGCGGAACACCTCGCGGTCGTCGATGGAGAGCTCGTCGAGCGAGCGGAAGGCGTCGATCGCCTCGCTCACCGAGACGCGGAGGCCACTCTTGCGCAGCAGATTCGCGAACTCGATGACCTTCTTCTGCATCGCCCGGCCTAGTGCAGCGTTCCCTTCTTGCGCGCGGCCGCCGGATCGGCGGGCGGCGGCGCGCCCGGCGCCGGCCGCGCCATCATCCGCGAGAGCTCCTGCTGCGCCTTGCGGATGTCGGCCTCGTACTTGAGGATCACATTCATCGTGTCGCGCACGACGTCCTCGTCGAGCGAGCCGGCGTTGAGCGCGAGCAGCGCGCGCGCCCAGTCGAGCGTCTCCGAGATCGACGGGATCTTCTTCAGGTCGAGCTGGCGCAGGCGCGCCATCATCGCGACCAGGTCCTCGGCGAGCTTCTTGTCGATGCCCGGCACCTTGGCGTCGAGGATGCGCCGCTCCACCTCCTCGTTCGGGTAGTCGATCCACAGGTGCAGGCAGCGGCGCTTGAGGGCGTCGCTCATCTCGCGCGCGTCGTTGGAGGTGAGGAAGACGAGCGGGCGCTGACGCGCCGCGAAGGTGCCGATCTCGGGCACCGTCACCTGGAAGTCCGAGAGCACCTCGAGCAGGAACGCCTCGAACTCGGGATCCGACTTGTCGACCTCGTCGATCAGCAGCGCGCACGGCTCCTCCGAGGTGATGGCGTGGAGGAGCGGGCGCGGCACGATGAACTGGTCGGAGAAGAACACGCTGTCCTGCGCGCCCACACGCTCGGCGGCCTCGCGCAGCGACCGAGTGCCCTCCATCACCTCGGCGATTTTCTCCTTCAGGATCTGCGTGTAGAGCAGCTGCTTCGAGTATTCCCACTCGTAGAGCGCCTTGGCCTCGTCGAGGCCCTCGTAGCACTGGAGCCGGATCAGCGTGCGCCCGGTGGCGGCAGCCACCACCTTGGCGAGCTCGGTCTTGCCTACCCCGGCGGGCCCCTCGATCAACACCGGCTTCTGGAGCTGGTTGGCGAGATACACCACGGTGGCGATGCGCCGCTCGCAGATGTAGCCCTGCTTCTCGAGCTGCTTCTGAACCTCATCGACCGTGTCGAACATAGGACCTCGGGGTTGCGGAATTCTCGGACACGCTAGCTCATCAGGTGGAGCACGTGGCCGAGCTTCTCCTTCTTGGTGCGCAGGTAGTCGTAGTTCTTCTCGTTGGGCTGGATCTCGAGCGGCACGCGCTCGACGATCGTGAGCCCGTAGCCCTCGATCCCGGCCCGTTTGCCCGGGTTGTTGGTGATGAGCCGCATGCGCCGCACGCCGAGGTCGACCAGGATCTGCGCGCCGACTCCGTAGTCGCGCAGGTCCGGCGGAAAGCCGAGGCGCTCGTTGGCCTCGACGGTGTCGAGGCCCTCGTCGTCCTGCAGCGCGTAGGCGCGGATCTTGTTCTTGAGGCCGATCCCCCGCCCCTCCTGGCGCATGTAGAGGATCACGCCGGCGCCCTCGGCGTCGATCATCTTCATCGCGGCGTGGAGCTGCTCCCCGCAGTCGCAGCGCAGCGAGCCGAAGGCGTCCCCGGTGAGGCACTCGCTGTGGACGCGCACCAACACGTCCTGGTCGGGGCGGATCTCGCCCTTCACCAACGCCATGTGGTCGACGTGGTCGATGTCGTTCTCGTAGACGAACGAGCGCCATTCGCCGGCGAGCGCGGTGGGGAGCTGCGCCTCCGCCATGCGGCGCACGAGCTTCTCGTTGCGCAGCCGGTACTCGATCAGGTCGGCGATCGTGACGATCTTGAGGCGCTGCGCGCGGGCGAAGTGCACGAGATCGGGCATGCGCGCCATGCTGCCGTCGTCGTTCATGATCTCGCAAATCACGCCGGCCGGCTTCATGCCGGCGAGCCGCGCCAGGTCGACCGAGCCCTCGGTCTGGCCGGCGCGCCGCAGCACGCCGCCATCGCGGGCGCGCAGCGGGAAGACGTGGCCGGGCCGCGCGAGGTCGTGGGGGCGGCTCGCGTCGTCGATCGCGACGCGGATCGTGTGTGCGCGATCGGCGGCCGAGATGCCGGTTGTGACCCCGTGGCGCGCCTCGATCGAGATCGTGAAGGCGGTGCCGAAGGCCGTGCTGTTGTCGGCGTCCGGCACCATCATCGGCAGGCGCATCTGCTGGATGCGCTCCTCGGTGAGCGAGAGGCAGATCAGCCCGCGGCCCTGGCGCGCCATGAAGTTGATCGCGTCGGGCGTGACGGTCTCGGCGGCCATGCAGAGGTCGCCCTCGTTCTCGCGATCCTCGTCGTCCACGAGGACGATCATGCGGCCGGCGCGGATCTCGGCGATTCCCTCTTCGACCGGGGCGATGACGTCCGCCCACTCCGGCGGGACCCGACGCGGCTTGAGCCGCAGGGCCGGCGTTCTGCTGGGGGCCATCCGAGCGAAAACCTCCCGCACGGACCATCGGGCCTCGACCCTTCGGTGCCGTCGGCGCGACTTCCCCACGGGAATCGACGCGCGAAACCTATCAACCGTTGACTGCTACGTCAAACGTCGGGTCGCGCGATCAGCCCGCCGCCGCGGCGCTCTCGCCGCGGGCGACGTTGCGGAAGACACCGGAGAGGAACTGCTCCTCGCCGAGGCCGAAGCTCTGCGCGAGGTGGTGCTTGGCGTCGAGGTGGCGGTAGAGCTGCCGCAGGAGCTCGCGGAAGGTCTCGATCACGCCCTCGCCGCGCATCGCCACCGCCGGGTAGGTGGGGATGTCGCCCCAGGACTTCCGGATGTCCTGCAGGGGCTTGACGTCGGGGAGGTCGCGCTTGTTGAACTGGACGACCTTCGGGATCGCATCGAAGTCGATGCCGTTGGCCCGAAGGTTCGCCTCCATGTCGCGCCACGAATAGGCGTTCGCGCTCGCGGAAGCCCGCTGCGAGTCGGCCACGAAGGCGATCGCGTCCGCGCCGGCGAGCACCACCTTGCGAGTCGACTTGTGCATGACCTGACCGGGGACGGTGAAGAGCTTGATCTTCACGGACACGCCCTTGCCGGCGCCGAACTGGATCGGCAGGAAGTCGAAGTAGAGCGTGCGGTCGTCCGAGGTGTCGAGCGTCACCATCTTCCCGCGCGAGGCGGGGTCGATCAGCTGGTGGAGCTGCTGGAGGTTGGTGGTCTTGCCGGAGAGCGCGGGGCCGTAGTAGACCACCTTGAGGGTGACCTCGCGCGCGGCCATGTTGATCTGGACCATCGCTCCCCCGGCCCCCGGACGCCCGGCGCACCCCGAGACGGGTCTTGAATCGGCAGAACCGGGGGGAAAGTAAAGGCGCGGGGAGGTCCTGACGGCCGGCGGCGGGGGGGGACGGCTCGCGTGGGCGTTCGTCCGCTAGCGCTCCCTGAAGGCCTCCAGCAGCGCCCGTGCGGCGGCGGCCGGGGTGCACTTGCGGGCGGCGACCTCGGCCTCGAGCGTCGGAATCGCCCGGGTCACCGCCGGGTGCGCCCGGAAGTCGCGCCGCAGCCCTTCGTCGACCAGGCTCCAGAGCCAGGCGAGTGCCTGGGCGCGCCGCCGGCTCTCGAGCTCGCCGCTCTTCGAGAGCACCGCGCGATGCTCGAGGACCGTCTCCCAGAACTCCTCGATCCCCTCCCCGCTCCGCGCGCTGGCGAGCAGCACCGGCGTGCGCCACGCCGGCGACGCCGGCCGCAGGAGCTCGAGGGCGTGGCGGTACTCGATCCGCGCACGGCGCGCCGCCGCGCGGAGCTCGCCGTCCGCCTTGTGGATGACCAGCGCGTCGGCGAGCTCGAGGACGCCCTTCTTCATGCCCTGCAGCTCGTCGCCCGCTCCCGGCTGCAGCAGCACCGCGAAGAAGTCGACCATCGACGCGACCGCGGCCTCCGACTGGCCCACGCCGACCGTCTCGACGAGCACGGCGTCGAAACCGGCCGCCTCGCAGACGAGCATCGTCTCCCGCGTGCGGTGGGCCACGCCGCCGAGCGAGCCGCCCGACGGCGAGGGGCGGATGAAGGCCGCGGAGTGCGCGGCGAGCCGCTCCATGCGCGTCTTGTCGCCGAGGATGCTGCCGCCCGTGCGTGGGCTCGAGGGATCGACGGCGAGCACCGCGACGCGCCGGCCCTGCTCCACGAGCCGAAGCCCGAGCGCCTCGATGAAGGAGCTCTTGCCGACGCCCGGCGTGCCCGTGATGCCGACGCGAACCGCCGCGCCGGTGTGGGGGACGAGCGCCTCGAGCACGGCCTGGCCGAGCTCGGCGTGGTCGGCGCGCCGGCTCTCGAGCAGCGTGATGGTCTTCGCGATCGCGCGCCGATCGCCGGCGCGCACGCCGTCGCGGTACTCGGCGAGCCCCGGCGAGCGGGCGCTCATGCGCGGCGCGAGCGGATCGCTTGGAGCACCTCGCGCGCGGCCCGCGGGATCGGCGTGCCGGGCCCGAAGACCGCCGCCACTCCCGCGGCGCGAAGCTCGGCATAGTCCTTCGGCGGGATCACCCCGCCCGCCACGACCACCACGTCGCCTGCGCCCTGCGCCCGCAGCGCCGCGACGAGCTGTGGCACCAGGGTCTTGTGGCCGCCTGCCTGCGTCGAGACACCGACCACGTGCGCGTCGTTCTCGACGGCCTGGCGCGCCGCCTCCTCGGGCATCTGGAAGAGCGGCCCGATGTCGACGTCGAAGCCGAGGTCGGCGAAGGCGCTGGCGATCACCTTCATGCCGCGGTCGTGCCCGTCCTGGCCGAGCTTGCAGACCAGCATCCGCGGGCGGCGGCCCTCGGCCTCGGCGAACGACTCGACCTCGGCGCGCACCGCGTCGAAGTCGGCGTCGCCCTCGGAGACGCCGGCGTACACGCCCGAGATCGTGCGCGTCTCCGGCCGGTGACGCCCCCAGATGCGCTCGAGCGCCTCGGAGATCTCGCCGACGGTGGCGCGCGCGCGCGCGGCCTCGACCGCCGCGGCGAGCAGGTTGCCGGCGCCGCTTCGCCCCGTCTGCTCGAGCGCCGCGAGCGCGCGCTCGACCGCGGCCGGATCGCGCCGCGCGCGCACCTCCGCGAGGCGCCCGATCTGCGCCTCGCGCACCGCGCTGTTGTCGATCTCGAGCAGATCGATCTCGCTCTCCGCGCCCGGTGCCGGGTACTTGTTGACGCCGACGACCACGTCCTCGCCGCGGTCGATGCGCGCCAGGCGGCGCGCCGCGCACTCCGCGATGCGCCGCTTCGGCATGGCCGCCTCGATAGCGCGCGCCATGCCGCCGAGCTCCTCGACCTCGGCGATCACACGCCGCGCCTCCGCGGCGAGGCTCGCGGTCAGCGACTCCATGAAGTAGGAGCCGCCAAAGGGATCGATCACCGCGGGGATGCCGGTCTCCTCCTGGAGGATCAGCTGGGTGTTGCGGGCGATCCTCGCGCTGGTGTCGGAGGGGAGCGCGAGCGCCTCGTCGTAGGCGTTGGTGTGGAGCGACTGCGTTCCCCCGAAGACCGCCGCCATCGCCTCGACCGTGGTGCGCACCACGTTGTTGAGCGGATCCTGGTAGGTGAGGCTCGCGCCCGAGGTCTGGCAGTGGGTGCGCAGCATCGAGGACGCCGGGTTGCGCGGAGCGAAGGGCGCGAGCAGCTCGGCCCACAGGAGCCGCGCCGCGCGCAGCTTCGCCACCTCCATGTAGAAGTTCATGCCGATCGCGAAGAAGAACGAGAGGCGGGGCGCGAAGTCGTCGATCGCCAGCCCCTTGGAGAGCGCGGCGCGCACGTACTCGAGCCCGTCTGCGATCGTGAAGGCGAGCTCGAGCAGCGCGTTCGCGCCGGCCTCCTGCATGTGGTAGCCGCTGATCGAGATCGAGTTGAACTTCGGCATCCCCCTCGCGGTGTACTCGATGATGTCGGCGACGATCCGCATGCTCGGCTGCGGCGGATAGATGAACGTGTTGCGGACCATGAACTCCTTCAGGATGTCGTTCTGGATGGTCCCAGCGAGCTTCTCGCGCGGGACGCCCTGCTCCTCGCCCGCCACGATGAAGCAGGCCATCACGGGAAGCACCGCGCCGTTCATGGTCATCGAGACCGTCACCTGGTCGAGCGGGATCCCGTCGAACAGGCGCTTCATGTCCTCGACCGAATCGATGGCGACGCCGGCCTTGCCGACGTCGCCCACCACGCGCGGATGGTCCGAGTCGTAGCCGCGGTGGGTCGCGAGATCGAAGGCCACCGAGAGGCCCTGCTGCCCGCCGGCCAGGTTGCGCCGGAAGAAGGCGTTGGTCTCCTCGGCGGTCGAGAAGCCGCCGTACTGGCGGATCGTCCAGGGCCGGTTCGCGTACATCGTGGCGCGCGGGCCGCGCAGGAAGGGAGCCATGCCCGGAAGCGTGTCGACCGACTCGAGCTTCTCGAGGTCCGCGGCGGTGTAGAGCGGCTTGACGCGGATCCCCTCCGGCGTCTCCCAGACGAGCTGGTCGGGATCCTTCCCGCGCAGCTCCTCGCGCGCCAGCGCCTGCCAGCGCTCGAGATCGGGTCGCCCGCTCCCTTTCGCGTTGCCGTCCTTGCCCGCCATGCCTCGCTCCGCGCCGTGATTGGGGAGAAGATAGCGAGCTGCCTACATCGCCCGCCGGTAGCGACCGCCGACTTCGAAGAGCGCGTCGCTGATCTGCCCGAGGCTCGCCACGGGCGCCGCCTCCATCAGCGCCTCGAAGAGGCTTTCCCCGAGGCCCGGCGGGCGGCCCGCCGCTTCCTGGAGCGCGCGCAAAGCCGCGGGCGCCGCGTCGGCGTGCCGCGTGTGGAAGGCGCGCAGCGCGTCGAGCTGCTGGCGCTTCTCCTCCTCGCTCGAGCGCACCAGACCCTCGGCGCGCACCGCGCCGGGGTCGTCGCCGTGCGGATTCACGAAGGTGTTGACGCCCACCACCGGGAGCTCGCCCGAGTGCTTCAGCGACTCGTAGCGCAGGCTCTCGTCCTGGATGCGCCCGCGCTGGTAGAGCGCCTCCATCGCCCCGAGCACGCCGCCGCGCTCGGCCAGGCGCTCGAACTCGCGGAGCACCGCCTCCTCGACTGCATCCGTCAGCAGCTCGATCAGGTAGGACCCCTGGAGCGGGTTCTCGTTGCGCGCGGGCCCGAACTCGCGCTGGATGATCAGCTGGATCGCGAGCGCGCGCCGCACGGACTCCTCGGTCGGGGTCGTCACCGCCTCGTCGTAGGCGTTGGTGTGAAGGCTGTTGCAGTGGTCCTGGATCGCCAGGAGCGCCTGCAGCGTGGTGCGGATGTCGTTGAACGCCATCTCCATCGCGTGCAGCGAGCGGCCCGAGGTCTGCACGTGGTACTTGAGTTTCTGGCTGCGCTCCCCGGCGCCGTAGACCTCCCGCATCGCCACCGCCCAGATGCGGCGGGCCACCCGGCCGATCACCGAGTACTCGGCGTCCAGGCCGTTGCTGAAGAAGAACGAGAAGTTCGGCGCGAAGTCGTCGACGGCCATCCCGCGCGCGCGGTAGTACTCGACCAGAGTGAAGCCGTTGGCGAGCGTGAAGGCGAGCTGCGTCACGGGGTTCGCCCCCGCCTCGGCGATGTGATAGCCGGAGACGGAGACCGAGTAGAAGTTGCGCACCGCGTTGGCCACGAACCAGGCCTGTACGTCGCCCATCATGCGGAGCGCGAACTCGGTGGAGAAGATGCAGGTGTTCTGGGCCTGGTCCTCCTTCAGGATGTCGGCCTGCACCGTGCCGCGCACCGCGCGCAGCACGCCGGCGCGGATCCGCGCGTAGACGTCGGGCGCCACGGCCTGCGCCCCGGCGATGCCGAGCAGCCCGAGGCCGAGGCCCGAGTGGCCGGCGGGCAGCTCGCCCGCGTAGCGGGGAAGCGCGCCGAAGCGGGCGCGGACCGCCTCGAGCCCGCCCGTCTCGCGCAGGTGCTTCTCGACCCGCTGGTCGATCGCCGCGTGGAGGAAGAAGGCGAGGATCACCGGCGCGGGCCCGTTGATGGTCATCGAGACCGACGTCGTCGGATCGCAGAGGTCGAAGCCCGAGTAGAGCCGCTTGGCGTCGTCGACGGTGCAGACGGAGACCCCGGAGTTCCCGACCTTGCCCCACACGTCGGGGCGCGGGTCCGGGTCGCGCCCGTAGAGTGTGACGCTGTCGAAGGCGGTCGATAGACGCGCCTGGCCCTGCCCCGCCGCGAGCAGGTGGAAGCGCCGGTTCGTGCGCTCCGGCGTGCCCTCGCCTGCGAACATGCGCGCCGGGTCCTCGTCGCCGCGCTTGAACGGGAAGACGCCCGCGGTGAACGGGAAGGCGCCGGGAAGGTTCTCGGCGCGGAGGAAGCGGACGAGATCCCCCCAGCCCTCGGCGCGCGGCAGCGCCACGCGCGGGACTCGAGTCCCCGACAGCGTCTCGACGTGGTTGGAGACGCGGATCGCGCGGTCGCGCACGCCGTACTCCTGCGTCTCGGCGGCGTAGCGCGCGCGCGTCGCGGGCCAGGCTTCGAGAGCGTTGCGCGTCTCCGGCGAGAGCGCGGCCAGGCTCGCGTCGCGCTGCTGGCGAAGCGGGCCGGCGGCGGGGCTCGCGTCGCCGAGCGCCGCGCGCGCGCGCTCGCACGCCCAGGCGTCCGCGGCGCCGGCCGCTTCCTCTTCGCTCCGCGCGCGATAGCCGCGGAGCGAGTCGGCGATCTCTGCGAGATAGCGGCGCCGCGCGGCGGGAAGGAGCGGCCCGACGATGCCCGCGGCCGGCCCGACGGAGGCGGCCGCAAAGCCGGACCCGAACGAGGCGGCGAGGCGCGCGGCGAGCGCGCGGTAGAAGCGCTCGACCCCCGCGTCCTGGAAGCGGCTCGCCACCGTCGGACAGACCGGCAGCTCCGCGTCGGGGCCCGCGGAGGCGCGGTTGCGCCGCCACTGCTTCCGCACGTCGCGCAGCGCGTCCTCCGCGCCGTGCCGGTCGGACTTGTTCAGCACGATCAAATCGGCGAGGTCGAGCATGTCGATCTTCTCGAGCTGCGAAGGCGCCCCGTACTCCGGCGTCATTACGTAGACCGAGAGGTCCGCGAGCTCGGTGATCTCGGAGTCGCCCTGCCCGATCCCGGCGGTCTCGACCAGCACGAGGTCGAAGTCCGCCGCCTGCAGCACGCCGATCGCGTCGCGCACCGCCTGCGAGAGCGCGAGGTGCGCCTGGCGCGTGGCGAGCGAGCGAACGTAGATGCCCGGCCCGTCGATCGCGTTCATGCGGATGCGATCGCCGAGCAGCGCTCCGCCGGTGCGCCGCCGCGTCGGGTCGACCAGCAGGCAGCCAATCGCGAGAAGCGGCTGGTCGCGGCGCAGGCGCCGGATCGTCTCGTCGACGACGCTCGACTTCCCCGCGCCGCCGGTGCCGGTGAAGCCGACGACCGGAGCCGCCGGACGCGCGCGCCGCACCGCGAGCGCGCGGCGCACCCGCTCGACCTCGCCCCCGCCCGCGGCGCCCTCCGCCTCGAGCCAGCTGATCGCGCGGGCCACCGCGCCGGGCGCGCCCGGCGCGAGCCGCGCGATCTCGAGCACGGGATCGCCGGCGATCGGCTGCGCCGACTCCTCGACGATCAGCCGGATCATGCCCTCGAGCCCGAGCCGGCGGCCGTCCTCGGGCAGGAAGATGCGGGCGACCCCGGCGGCGTGCAGCGCCTCCGCCTCGTCCGCCGTGATCGTCCCGCCGCCGCCCCCGTACACGCGGACATGTCGCATGTCGAGCTCGGCGAGCCGTGCGACGAGGTAGCGGAAGAACTCCATGTGGCCGCCCTGGTACGACGAGACCGCGACGGCCTGCACGTCCTCCTGGAGCGCGGCCTGTGCGATCTCCTCGACCGAGCGATCGTGGCCGAGGTGGATCACCTCGGCGCCCTGCGCCTGGAGGAGGCGCCGCATGATGTTGATCGCGGCGTCGTGGCCGTCGAAGAGCGAGGCCGCCGTGACGACTCGCACGCGCGCCCGCGGCGCGGAGCGGGGGGCGAGGCACGACGGGGCGGCGCTCACGACCCACCCTCCCGAACGTCCTCGCGAAGCGCGCCGCGCCGCGCGGCGACGCGGCCGCGGTACTTCTCGATCTGGTCGCGCAGGCCCGCAAGCTCGGCGATGCGCGCGTCGAGGTCCGCGAGCCGGCGCCCGAGCAGCTCGTCGAGGCGCCCGAGCATCGCGCCCGTCGAGCCGGCGATGGCGTGGACGGCGTTGAGCTCGCGCACCTCGGCGAGCGAGAGGCCGAGCGCCTTCAGGCGCTGGATGAAGCGGAGGCGCTCGAGCTCGTCGGGTCCGTAGACCCGGCGCCCGCCGGAGCGGCGGCGCACGCCCGGGAGGAGGCCCTGCTCCTCGTAGTAGCGGACCGTGCGCGCCGAGAGCCCGGTCCGCTCGCAGACCTGGGCGATCGAGAGCTCCATCGGGCTGATCTCTGCTTGCCAGTTCACGTTAACTGGCTAGCACAATCATCGGACGCCCTCAAGCTGGGCAGGAGCCCTTGACACGGGGGGCTCCGTAGCTGCCAATTGCGGCCCAACAGGAGGGCCCCTTGGCGATCACGCGCCGCGACTTCCTGACAGCCGCCGCTGCCACTGCCCTCGGGGCCGCAGGCGGCAGCGCGCTCTCGCAGATCGAAGATCCGGCCCGACCGCCCGGCCTCTACGAGTACTACGTCGACAGCTACTGGTTCGAGACCTCGGGCCTCCGCGAGGACCCGCTCCGCGCCCCGCTCCGAGACAGAATCCGCGCCGACGTCGCGGTCGTGGGCGGCGGCTTCACGGGCCTCGCCACGGCGATCGCGATCGCGCGGCGCCAGCCGGAGCGACGCGTCGTCGTGCTCGAAGGAGCGCGCTGCGGCTACGGCGCGAGCGGCCGCAACGGCGGCTTCGCCGACGTGATGTACACGGGCTTCCCCGCCTTCGTCGCCGAACATGGCCCCGAGCGCGGGCGCGCCGTCTACGACGTGATCGCGACTGGCAAGCGCGCGATCGAGCGCTTCGTCCGGGAGGACGGCATCGCGTGCGATCTCGAGTCGCACGGCGCGATCCGGATGGCGGCGACCGATCACCAGCGCGCATCGCTGGAGGAGGCCCAGCGCGGCCTCGCCGCCATGGGGATCGACGCGCGCCTCGTCGAGGGCGCGGAGCTGCAGGCGCTGGTCAGGACCGAGCGCTTCCGCACGGCCCTCGTCACGCCCGACACCTCGATCCTGAACCCCGCGAAGCTCGCGCGCGGAATGGCGCGGCTTGCCGAATCGCTCGGTGTTGGGATCCACGAGGGGACGCGCGTGGTGCAGATCGAGCCGGGCCGCCCGGTCCGGATCACCACCGAGCTCGGCGGCGTCGCGGCGACGCAGGCGGTCCTCGCGACCAATGGCTACACGCCGCAGCTCGGCATCTTCCGGACGCGACTCATCCCGCTCTGCAACTACGTGGTGGCGACCGAGCCGCTCACGCGAGCGCAATGGGACGCGATCGGCTGGTCGGGCCGGCAGGGCCTCTCGGACGCCCGCGTGCAGTTCATGTACCTCCGCCCGACCGCAGACGGGCGCATCGTCGCGGGCGGCGAGATGGCGCCCTACTTCGAGGACAGCCGGCCGAGCAGCGGCAACTACGCGCCGGCGATCGACAAGCTCGAGCGGAGTCTCGTCACGACGTTTCCGCAACTCGAGGGGATCCGCTTCACGAACGCGTGGGGTGGGACGATGGCCTTCACGCGCGACTTCACGCCGCGCATCGGTCCGCTGGGCGAGGAAGGCAATCTCTTCTTCGGCCTCGGCTACTGCGGCGAGGGCGTCGTGATGAGCCAGCTCGCCGGCCGCATCCTCGCCGCGTTCGTCGCGGGCGAAGCGGGCGAGTACGCGAGCCTGCCGTTCGTGGGAGGGGTTCCGCCGTGGGTAGGCTTCGAGCCGCTGCGCACGGTCGAAGTGAAGGGACTCGAAGCCGCGTTGCGCGCGCTCGCCGGAGAGTGGTGAGCCCGCCGAGCGAGGCGTCCCTCACATGGGGATCACGCTTCTTCGCTTGGGAGGAGCCGGGTCCGGCGGGCGGTCGGCGAGGAGCCGGAAGCGCGCCGCCAGCTCGGCCCGCAGCGCCTCGGGCGCCACGATCGCGTCGATCACGAGCTCGCTCGCGAGCCGCTCGATGTCGATGTCCTCGCGGTACTCGGCCCGGAGCTTCTCCACCGCGGCCGCCCGCTCCGGCTCCGGCATCGCCTGGAGCTTGTTGTAGTAGACGGCGTTGACGGCGGCCTCGGGGCCCATCACCGCGATCATCGCGGTCGGCAGCGCGAGACAGGCGTCGGGCGAGAAGCCCGGCCCCGACATCGCGTAGAGGCCGGCGCCGTAGGCTTTGCGCACGATCACCGAGATGCGCGGCACGCGGGCCTCCGAGACGGCCATCACCATCTTCGCGCCCGCGCGGATGATGCCCTGCCGCTCCACCTGCTTCCCGATCATGAAGCCCGGGACGTCGGCCAGGTAGAGGAGCGGGATGCCGTAGGCGTCGCACAGCCAGATGAAGCGCGCCGCCTTGTCGGCCGAATCGACGAAGAGGACGCCGCCCTTCACCTTCGACTGGTTGGCGAGCACGCCGACGACGCGGCCCTCGATGCGCGCGAGCCCCGTCAGGAGCTCGCCTGCAAAGAGCCGCTTGAGCTCGAACCAGGAGCCCGCGTCGATCACGCGGTCGATTACCTCGCGCGCGTCGAAGGGTTTGTTCTCGTCGCGCGGGATCGCGGCCTCGAGCTCGGCCGGGTCGCGCGCCGGCGGCGCAGCCGCCGCCGAGGGCAGCGCGCCGCCGGCACAGGAGGGGAAGTAGCCGAGGTAGGCGCGCGCGGCCGCGATCGCCTCCGCCTCGCCCGCCGCGAGCAGGTCGCCGAGCCCCGACACGCTGCAGTGCATGCGCGCGCCGCCCATCTCCTCGAGCGTGGTCTTCTGTCCGATCACCATCTCGGCCATGCGCGGGGAGCCGAGGTACATGCTCGCGTTGCCCTCGACCATGAAGATCGCGTCGCAGAAGGCGGGGATGTAGGCACCGCCGGCCGCCGAGGGGCCGAAGAGCAGGCACAGCTGCGGGATCTGACCCGAGAGCCGGCACTGGTTGGCGAAGATGCGGCCCGCGCCGCGCCGGCCTGGGAACATCTGGATCTGGTCGGTGATGCGCGCACCGGCCGAGTCGACGAGATAGACCAGCGGCACGCGCAGGCGCTCCGCGGTCTCCTGGATCCGCAGGATCTTCTCGACGGTACGCGCTCCCCAGGAGCCCGCTTTCACCGTCGAGTCGTTCGCCATCGCGCACACCGGCCGCCCTTCGACCCGACCCGTGCCGGTGACGACGCCGTCCGCCGGCAGGTCGGCGGCCAGGCTGTTCGCGAAGGCGGCGTCCTCGACGAAGGAGTCGGCGTCGAGGAGCAGGCGCAGGCGCTCGCGGCAGAAGAGCTTCGCCTCCTCCTTCGCCTTCTCGTGGTAGCGCGGCTCCCCGCCGCGCCGGATCCGCTCGAGCCGCTCGCGGACGTCGCCCCCGCTCTTCACGACGCGCTCCTCTGGGCGGCCGCCGCTTCTGCGCGTTTGCGCTCGCCGAGCTTGGCGCGATAGACGCGGCCCGGCAGTGGGCGCCGCAGCACCTCGCGCTCGAGCCATGCCGTCGCGTCGACCAGCACATCGAGGTCGATCCCGGTCGGCACGCCGCTCCGCTCGAAGAGGTCGACGACGTCCTCGGTGGCGACGTTGCCCGACGCGCCGGGCGCGTAGGGGCAGCCGCCGAGCCCGCCGAGCGAGGCATCGAAGCAGCGCACTCCCGCCTCGAAGCCCGACTCGAGGTTGGCGAGCGCGCGGCCGTAGGTGTCGTGGAGGTGGAGCGCGATCCGCTCGAGCGGCGCGACCGCGGCGACGGCCTCGACCAGCGCGCGCACCTGGCGCGGGTGGCCGACGCCGATCGTGTCGCCGAGCGAGATCTCGGCGACCCCGAGCGCGAGGAGCCGGCCGATGAGATCGACGACCGCGCCGGGCGGCACGGCGCCCTCGTAGGGGCAGCCGCAGACGGTGGACACGTAGGCGCGCAGCGCGACGCCGTCGCTGCGGGCGCGCTCCGCCACCGGGCGGAAGCCCTCGAGGTGCTCGGCGATCCCGCGGTTCACGTTCCTGCGGTTGTGGGTCTCGCTCGCGGAGACGAAGAACGCCGCCACCGGGAGCCCGGCGGCGCGGAAGCGCTCGTAGCCGGCCTGGTTGGGCACGAGCGCGCTGTACGCGACGCCGGGTCGGCGCGGAACGCGCTCCGCCAGCGCGTCGGCATCGGCGAGCTGCGGGATCCACTTCGGCGAGACGAAGGAGGTGATCTCGATGTGCCGCAGGCCGGCGTCCGCGAGTCGGCCGACGAGCTCGGCCTTGCGCTCGGTGGGCACCGCGTCGGGCTCGTTTTGCAGCCCGTCGCGCGGCCCCACCTCGTAGATCCGCACGCCGCGCCGCGGCGCCTCGCCCGCCTGCCGCGCCGAGGGTCCGCCGGCCGACACTAGGCCTCGTAGTGGTAGAAGCCGCGCCCGGTCTTGCGACCGAGCCAGCCCGCCTCCACGCGCTTCTTGATCTCGAGGCACGGTCGGTAGCGCGGCTCGCCGTATTCGCGATACAGGCTGTCGAGGATCGCGTAGACGACGTCGAGACCGACTAGGTCAGCGAGCGAGAGCGGCCCCATCGGGTGGTTGCAGCCGAGCTTCATGCACTCGTCGATGCCCTTGGCGTCGGAGACGCCCTCCTGCAGCGCGAACGCGGCCTCGTTGATCATCGGGAAGAGCACGCGGTTCACCACGAAACCGGGCGCGTCTTTCACGTCGACCGGCACCTTGCCGAGGTCTTCGGCCAGGAGCCGCGCGCTCTCGATGGTGGCGTCCGAGGTGTTGAGGCCCGCGACGATCTCGACGAGCTTCATCGCGGGCACCGGGTTGAAGAAGTGCATCCCCACCACGTGCCCCGGCCGGCGCGTGAAGGAGGCGAGCCGCGTGATCGATAGGCTCGAGGTGTTGCTCGCGAGGATCGCGTCGTCGGCGAGGATCTCGTCGAGCCGTTGGAACAGCGCCTTCTTGAGCTCGAGGTCCTCGGGCGCCGACTCGATCACCACGTCGCAGCCCTTGAGCTCCTCGAGCGGCACCACGCCGCGGATGCGCTCCTGGATCGCCTCGACCTGGGCGGCGCTGAGCTTGCCCTTGGCAGCGAGCCCGCCGAGCGACTTCTCGATCTTCGAGAGCCCGCGGTCCACCGATTCCTGGCGGCGGTTCTGGAAGACCACCTGGTAGCCGCATTGGGCGGCGACCTGGGCGATGCCGCAGCCCATCGTTCCCGTGCCGATCACGCCGAGGACCTGGCTCTTGATCGACATGGCTAGACGAGCTCCACGCCCATCGCGACGGCCTCGCCGCCGCCGATGCACAGCGTCGCAATGCCGCGCCGCTTGCCCTGCTGGCGGAGCGCGTGCAGCAGCGTCACCACCACGCGCGCCCCCGAGCAGCCGATCGGGTGCCCGAGCGACACGGCGCCGCCGTGGACGTTGACGCGATCGTGCGGGATGCCGTGCTCGCGCATCGCCGCCATCGTGACGCCGGAGAACGCCTCGTTGATCTCGTAGAGGTCCCAGTCGAGCGGCTTGGTCCCGGTCCGCTCGTAGAGCTTCGCGAGCGCCCCGACCGGCGCGATCGTGAACCACTTGGGCTCGACCGCCGCCGTCGAGTCGGCGACGATGCGCGCGAGCACCGAGTAGCCGCGCTGCTTGGCGAGCTCCGCCGAGGCGACGAGCAGCGCCGCCGCGCCGTCGTTGATGGTCGAGGCGTTCGCCGCCGTGACCGTCCCCTCCTTCGAGAAGGCCGGGCGCAGCGCCGCCATCTTGTCGAGCTGGACGCGCTTGGGCTCCTCGTCCTCCTCGACCAGCGTCTCGCCCTTCCGGTCCTTGACGGTGACCGGGATGATCTCCTCCTTGAAGCGCCCCTCCTTCTGGGCGGCCTGCGCGCGCTTGTAGCTCTCGGTGGCGAAGGCGTCCTGGTCCTGGCGGGTGAAGCCGTACTTGGCGGCCACCATGTCGCCGCAGTTGCCCATGTGCATGTTGTCGTAGGGGTCCCAGAGGCCGTCGTGGATCATCGTGTCGACGATCTCGCCGTTGCCCATGCGGTAGCCGCTGCGCGCCTTCGGGAGGCAGTAGGGCGCGTTGGTCATGGACTCCATGCCGCCGGCGACCAGCACCTGGGCGTCGCCGACCAGGATCTCGCGCCGCGCGAACATGAGCGCCTGGAGGCCGGATCCGCAGACCTTGTTGATGGTGATGGCCCCGACCGAGACCGGGAGGCCCGCCTTGATCACGGCCTGGCGCGCGGGCGCCTGGCCCATCGCAGCCGGGAGCACGTTGCCGAGGATCACGCGCTCGACGTCGGCGCGCTTGGCGCCGGCCCGCTTCACGGCCTCGTCGACCACGACGCCGCCGAGGTCGGATGCGGAGAGCGGCGAGAGCGCCCCCTGGAAGCTGCCGATCGGCGTGCGCACCGCGCTGCAGATCACGACCTCTTTCTGGCTCACGGGGTCTCCTTCTCGGCCCATCCAGTGGGACTCGCCACCGTACACGACAGCGGGTTCCGGCGTCAATTCGCGGGGCGGACTCGCGGTCAGTGATAACCGAGCGATTTCAAGCGTTTCGGTCGCTTCGCCCAGCCCGGCTCGACCTTCACCCGGAGGGCGAGATGGACCCGCCTTCCGAGCTGGCGCTCGACCTCGAGCCGCGCGCGGCTCCCGATCGCTTTCACCATCGTTCCGCCGGCTCCGATTGCCGGGGGTCGGATTCGTCGAACTCGACGACCTCGACCGCCAATGCGTACGGGAGCTCCTCCGAGAGCTCCTCGAAGGCCGCCTCGCGGATCGCCTCCGCCGCGAGGAAGCGCTCGGGGCGGTCGGTCAGCTGCTCGGAGGGGAAGTAGGCCGGCCCCTCGGGAAGCCGACGGATCATCTCGGCCAGGAGCGCGTCGATCCCCTCGCCGGTCCGGGCCGAGACGCGCAGCGCGTCGCCCGCGGCCACGCCTTCCGGCGGCCAGGCCGCGGCGGCCGCCTCGGGCCGATCGATGCGCGTGGCGACCAGGAGCGCCTGCGCGCCCCGGCCGGCCAGGCGCGCAAGCCACTCGCGGTGCAAGGGCTCGAGCCCGCGCGCCGGATCGACCAGGAGGAGGGCGAGATCGCAGTCGGCCGCCACCTCCTTCGCAGCGCTGCGCATCGCGCAGTCGATCGGCCGCCCGCCCTCGTGCAGGCCCGGCGTGTCGACGAGCAGGAGCTGTGCGTCGGGGCGCGAGAGGATCCCGAGCAGGCGACCGCGCGTGGTCTGCGGCTTGCGCGTCACGATCGCGAGCTTCACGCCGAGCAGCCGGTTCAGGAGCGTCGACTTGCCGACGTTCGGCCGGCCGAGGAGCGCGACGACCCCCGCCCGGTGCGCCGCCTCGGCCTCAGCCATGCTGCGCCACGCGGCGGAGCGCCTCCTCCGCGGCCGCTCGCTCGGCGGCGCGCTTGGTGCGTCCCCTCCCCTCGCCCCACACCTCGCCCTCGATGCGCACCTCGACCGCGAAGCGCCCATCGTCGTTCTCGACGCCGCTGTCCGACACCGGCGCGTAGCGCGGCGTCGCGCGCCCCCGCGCGTGGACCCACTCCTGGAGGGAGGTCTTGGGGTCGGCCGCGAACGCCTCGGTGTCGGGCGCGAGTGCCGCCGCGAAGAGGCGCCGCCCGAGCGCGATCACGGGGGCGATGCCCGCATCGAGGTAGAGCGCGCCGACCACCGCCTCGAACACGTTGGCGAGGATGCGCTCCTTCTCGGCACCGCCGTCCTGCTCGCCGCGGCCGAGTCGCACGTGCTTCTGGAGGTCGAGGGTGCGCGCGCAGCGCGCGAGGGAACGCCGGTTCACCAGGGCAGCGCGCGCGCGCGTCAGATGGCCTTCGTCCCAGCCCGCATGCGCCGCGAAGAGCAGCTGCGCGGCCACGAGATCGATCACGGCGTCCCCGAGGAACTCGAGGCGCTCGTTGCCGCAGGTCCCGTCGTGCTCCTGCGAGTAGGATGGGTGGGTGAGCGCGGCCTCGAGCAGCGCGGCGTCCGCGAAGCTGTGCCCGATCGCGCTCTCGAGCGCGGAGCGGTCGGGAGCGCCGGTTCCCGCGCTCACGCGAGCGCCGCCTCGATCCAGCCGCCGCCGAGCACGCAGTCCCCGTCGTAGAAGACCGCCGCCTGGCCCGGCGCCACGGCTGCGACCGGCGCGTCGAAGCGCACCCGCGCGCGGGCTCCCGGATGCGGCTCGATCGTGGCCGCTGCTCCGGCGTGGCGGTGCCGCACGCGGACCCAGGCGCGCACGGGCGCGGGAGCGGCGTCGCCCGCGATCCACGCGACGCGGGCGAGCTCGGCGCCGCTCGCTCCGAGTGCCTCCGCAGAAGCGACGCGCAGCTCGTTGCGGGATGCGTCGATCGACTTCACGTAGAGGCGCTGCGCCGCCGGGATGCCGAGGCCGCGGCGCTGGCCCACCGTGTAGCGGTGGACGCCGCGGTGGCGTCCGAGCACGCGGCCGCTCTCGTCGACCACGTCGCCGGGCGCGGGGCGCGCGTCGGGCCGCACGCGCTCGACGAGCGCCGCGTAGTCGCCGTCCGGCACGAAGCAGATCTCCTGGCTCTCGGGCTTCTCCGCGGTCGCGAGGCCGTGCGCCCGCGCGCGCGCCCGCACCTCGTCCTTGCAGAGCTCGCCCACCGGGAAGCGCGCGCGCGCGAGGCGCTCCTGGTCGAGGTCGAAGAGGAAGTAGGACTGGTCCTTGCCCGGATCGCTCGCCCGCAGCAGCCGACGCCTGCCGCTCACCGGATCGAGGGCGGTGCGCGCGTAGTGGCCGGTCGCCACCGACTCGGCGCCGAGCGCGCGCGCGCGCTCGAGCAGGTGGTGGAACTTGAAGCGCTGGTTGCACGCCACGCACGGGATCGGCGTTCGGCCCGCGAGGTAGGCGTCCGCGAAGGGCTCGATCACCTCGCGCCGGAAGGCGTCGGCGTAGTCGGCCACGTAGAAGCGGATGCCGAGCGCGTCGGCGACTCGGCGGGCGTCCTCGGCGTCCTCGAGCGAGCAGCAGCGCGACGCGCCGCCGGCGAGCCGCATGGTCACGCCGATCACCGAGAAGCCCTGCTCGACGAGCAGCGCCGCGGCGACCGACGAGTCGACCCCGCCCGACATCGCAACGACGACCCGCTCGCTCACGTTCCGGACCCGCCCGCCACGGCGCGGCGCACCCGCTCGACGAGATCGGGGAGCACCACGAGAACGCGCTCGATCTGCGCCTCGTCGACGCCGTGGCCCACGCTGAAGCGGAGCGCCGAGCGCGCCTCCTCGGGCGTTCGTCCCATGGCGAGGAGCGCGCGCGAGGCGTGGAGGGCACCCGACGCGCAGGCCGCACCCGCGGAGACCGAGACGCCCTCGCCGTCGAGCGCCTCGAGGAGAACGTCGGCCGGGGCGCCCGCGAACTCGACGTTCAGCGTGTTCGGGAGGAGGTGCGGCGGGCGCCCGTTGCGGCGCACGCGCGGCACCTTGGCCGCAATCCCCTCCCAGAGTCGGTCGCGCAGTGCGGCGTCGCGCACCGCCCGTTCCGGGAGCTCGCGCGCCGCGAGCTCGGCGGCGACGCCGAGCCCGACGATGCCCGGCAGGTTCGGCGTGCCGCCGCGCCGCCCGCGCTCCTGGGGGCCGCCGCGCACGAAGGGCTCGAGCGGGAGCCCGCGCCGCAGCCAGAGAAAACCCACGCCCTTCGGCCCGTTGAACTTGTGCGCGGAGGCGGAAAGCGCGTCCGCTGCGAGCCGAAGCGGGAGCCTGCCCACGGCCTGCGTCGCGTCGAGGTGCAGCGCGGCGCCATGCGCGCGCACGATCTCGGCGACCTCCTCGACCGGCTGGATCGCGCCGGTCTCGTTGTGCGCCCAGATCAGCGACACGAGCGCGGTGTCGGGCTCGAGCGCGTCAGCGACCGCGCTCGGCGCGACCCGCCCGTCGCCGTCGACGCGGACGCGCGTCACGCGCCAGCCCTCCGCGCAGAGCGCGTCGATCGGCTCGTCGACCGACGGGTGCTCGACCGCGCTCGCGACGAGATGCCGGCGGCCGACGAGCGCGCGCGCGATCCCGTGGATCGCCAGGTTGTTCGCCTCGGTCGCCCCCGAGGTGAAGACGATCTCGCCCGGACCGGCGCGGAGCAGCCCGCCAACGCGCTCGCGCGCCCGCTCGAGCTCGGCGCGGGCCGCTGCGCCGTGGCGGTGCGCGCTGGCCGGATTGCCGAAGTGCTCGCGCAGGGCGCCGCCCATCGCCGCGAGCACCTCGTCGCGGATCGGTGTCGTCGCGTTGTGATCGAGGTAGATGCGCATCGCGCCGAACGCGACGCTAACCAGCGCTCCCGCGCCGGTCAACCGAGGCTGCGAGATCGGCCAAGGTGCGGCCGCCGAGTGCGCCGCGGGCTCCGCGCTCGATCTCCGCCAGCAGCGAGCGCACCGCCTCGTCGTGCGTCACCGGCGGCGCCGCCTCGTCGGAGCTCCCGCGCAGCGCGCGCAGCACCTCCTCGATGCGGATCGACTCCGCGGCGCGCGCGAGCTGGTAGCCGGCCTCGCGCGCATCCCCGCGCGGCGCCACGATCCCCGCCGCCTCGAGCTCGCCGAGCACCGCGCGCACCGTGCGCACGGGCACCTCGAGCGCGTCGGCCAGCGCCTCCGCGGCGAGCGCGCCGTCGCCGTCGCGGAAGGCGCGCGCCACGCGCGCCGCGACGGCGACGCCGATCGCCTCGCGCACCGCCGGCCGCGGGTCGTCGCCTTCGCGGATCCGGCGCATCGACGCGAGGCTGTGCTCCGCGAAGGCGAGCTCGGCGCCCACCAGCACGATCGCCCACGAGAAGTAGATCCAGACCAACAGGACCGGAATCGCGTAGAAGGTCCCGAACACCGCGCTCGACCGCGCGACGCCGACCTGGAACGCCACGTAGCTCCACTGGAGCAGCGCGAACAGGACCGCCGCGAAGGCCCCCCCAAGCAGCGCGGGTCCGATCCGCACCTGCGTGTTGGGCAGGAACCAGTAGAGGAACGTGAAGGCAGCCCAGAAGAGCAGCGTCGGCGCCTCGTGCAGCCCGGTGTGGTAGATCCACGCGAGCATCGGGGTCGAGAGCAGGCGCGAGACCACCGCGTCGCTGCGCAGGCTCGCGGCCAGGGAGATGGCCACGGCGAGGAGGAGCGGCGCGACCACCAGAACCGCCAGGTAGTCCGGGAAGCGGCGCACCAGCGGCCGCTGCCGGTCGATGCCCCAGATCTGGTTGAGCGCCTTCTCCACGTTCGAGAGCGCGAGGACCGTGGTCAAGAAGAGCGTCGCCCCGCTCACGACCCCCAGGCTGCGGAAGTCGATGGCCTGCACGCGCTCGCGAAGCCATTCGCCGCCCTCCTTGCTGACCGTCGCGACTTGCTGCACGACCAGGTCGACGATGTCCTTGCTGGCTCCGAATGCGTCTACGAGCCCGACCGCGAGCGCGAGCAGCGGAAGCAGCGAGAGCACGGCGAAGTAGGTGAGCGCGCTCGCGCGAAGCAGCGTCTGGTTGCGCTCGACGCCCTGGGCGACGAGCACGACGAGCTGAAGGAGATGGCGTCCGAAACGGACGAGCGGCGGCGCGCCGCGGCGCCGCCGCCAGAGATCCCGCTCGACGTAGCGCTCGACGCGAGCCCGAAGCTCCCCGACGCTGGTCATCGCTCCGGGCATCCAGGCGCAGGGCCCGCTTCGACCAAGGCCGCGAGCCGCGCGCGCGTCGCCGGCCCCAGGCCCGGAACGCGCACGAGCTCCTCGAGGCTGCAGAACGGGCGCGCCTGGACGAGCGCCGCGGCGCGGGCGGCTCCGATCCCGGGAAGCGCATCGAGGGAGCGCGCGTCGGCCCGGTTGACGTCGAGGGGCAGGCCGAAGAGCAGGCGCGCGGCGCCGGAAGGCACCGCCCCCGGCGCGTCGTCGCAGCGGACCACCGCGAGCCCGCCCTGGGGATCGCCGTCCCGCGGTCCCGGGCACGGGCGAAGCGGGCTCGCGGTCCGCGGCGCCGCGCCGGCGAGCGCCAGCACCGCGACCAGGGCGGCGGCGCGCGCGCTCACTCGGGTGCCGGCCGGGCGGCGCCCTGCTCGACGAAGGCCGCGTGCAGCGCGCGCACCGCCAGCTCGGCGTACTTCTCTTCGATCACCACCGAGATCTTGATCTCGCTCGTCGAGATCATCTGGATGTTGATGCCCTCGTCGGCAAGCGTCTGGAACATCTTCGAGGCGACCCCGGCGTGGTCCTTCATGCCGAGGCCCACGATCGAGACCTTGGCGATCCGATCGTCCCCCTCGACGCCCTGCGCGCCGATCTCGCGCCCCGCTCGCCCGGCGAGCTCGAGCGCGCGCTGCAGGTCGCCGCGCGGCACCGTGAAGGTGATGTCGGTCGTGCCGTCGCGACTCAGGTTCTGCACGATCGTGTCGACGACGATGCCGGCGTCGGAGATCGGCATGAAGAGGCGCGCCGAGACGCCCGGCTGGTCCTTCAGGCCGAGGACGCGGATCTTCGCCTCGTTGCGGTTGTACGTCACGCCGGAGACGACCAGGCGCTCCATCACGTCCTCCTCGCGCGTCACCCACGTGCCCTCCGCCTCGTCGAAGCTCGAGCGGACGTGGATCGGCACGCCGTACTCCATCGCGAACTTGACGGAGCGGATCTGCAGCACCTTGGCCCCGAGACTCGCCATCTCGAGCATCTCGTCGTAGGAGACGCGCTCGAGCTTGCGCGCCGCCGGCACCAGATTGGGGTCCGTGGTGTAGACGCCGCTCACGTCGGTGAAGATCTCGCAGACGTCGGCCGAGAGCGCCGCCGCGATCGCCACCGCCGACGTGTCGGAGCCCCCGCGTCCGAGCGTCGTGACGTTGCCCTCGTCGTCGATGCCCTGGAAGCCGGCGATTACCGCGACGGTGTCGGCGGCGAGGACGTCGAGGATGCGACACGTGTCGATGCTCTGGATGCGCGCGCGCGTGTGGGCGGTGTCGGTGCGCATGCCGATCTGCGCCCCGGTGAAGGAGCGCGCCCGGTGGCCGATGCGCTGGATCGCCATCGCGAGCAGCGCGATCGTCTTCTGCTCGCCGGTCGAGACGAGGGCGTCGTACTCGCGCGGATCGGGCCGCGCGCCGCCGACCTCGTGGGCGAGGGCGACGAGCGCATCGGTCTCGCCGGCCATCGCCGAGACCACGACGGCCACGCGGTGGCCGCGCCGCTGGGTCGCGACGACCCGCTCCGCCACCTTCCGGATGCGCTCGGGATCGCGGAC
>Ga0335082_10000969_pt1 | contig 30240 bp, 19 predicted proteins | sample Lox_Sample_41_FD_206718 | JGI IMG/M metagenome (GOLD analysis project Ga0335082, IMG submission 206718) | Soil microbial communities from Loxahatchee National Wildlife Refuge, Florida, United States - Lox_Sample_4.1 | ecosystem: Environmental > Terrestrial > Soil > Wetlands | place: USA... | reverse complement strand
TATCCGCCGTGCCACGATTCTCGCCGGAGCAGCACTGCTCGTGATCGCAGGTGCGGTAGTTCTTCGCGGTCATAAGTCGGGTTCAGCGCCGGGAACAACTTCGGTCGCCTCTCGGTTAGGCACTGACCATGTCTTGCGGCTGAAGGGAACGACGGAAGCGATCCACTCGCGCGCGATTCTGGCGCCAGTCTTGTCCGGGCAGCAGGTGGGAATCCTCACCGTGACGCACTTGATGCCTGCCGGCAGTCACGTCAAGAAAGGCGACCTGCTGGTGGAGTTCGACCGCCAGGCACAGGTGCGCGACTATCTCGACAAACAAGCCGAATACAACAAATTGGTGGATCAAGTATCGGAGGCGCAAGCGAAGGAGAGCGCGGCTCGGGCCAAGGACGAGACAGAAGTACATCAGGCGGAGAGCGATCTGCACACGGCCGAACTCGAAATGAAGCGCACGGAACTGATGTCGCGCATCGACGAAGAGAAGGCGCAGGAGACTCTGGAGCAGGCGAAGGCGACACTGGCGCAGCTCAAGGAGACGTTCGGCCTGAAGCGGAGCGCCGCCCAGGCCGGCATACGGATTCTCGAGATTCAACGTGACCGGACGCAGCGGATCATGCAGAACGCGCAGGCAAATGCGGAGCTGATGCAGATCCGTTCGCCGCTGGATGGGGTGGTCGTGCTGGAAACGATCTGGAAACAGGGGCGGATCGCAGAACCTCAGGAAGGAGATCAGATACGCCCGGGGGTTCAATTCATGCAAGTCGTGGATCCCACAGCGATGCAGGTTCAGGTGCCCGCGAACCAGGCGGATGTACTCAACCTGCGAACCGGTCAATTGGCTGAGGTACATCTGGACGCCTATCCAGATCTCATCCTGCCGGGCAAGTTGGAGCAGATTGCTCCTGTCGGTCGCGGCGGCGATTTCTCGGCCAAGGTGCGGATATTCTCCGCGATCTTCTCGATTCAGGGCAGCGATACCCGGCTGATGCCTGACCTGTCGGCGGCAGTGGACGTCCGGCTGGACGGTCATAGCCAGACCACGAGCGCACAGCGATGAGAGCGCGATTGCTGGAAATGTGGCGTCGCCGCCCGGCGGTGGTCACCGGCTCATTCCTGCTCCTCGCGGTTGCCGGGGTTTGGGGGATGTCCCGATTCATGGAAAGGGCGCCGGCCATCCCGGTAGCGGAAGTCAGAGCTGGAGAATTCGTCGACTCACTGCCCGTCCGCGGTGAAGTCAAAGCCCTTCGATCGCTGGCGATTACCGCTCCTCCCAACGCGGGAGACCTGCTCATCGTCAAGATTGCCACCGACGGCACAGCGGTTAAGAAAGGGGACCCTGTGGTCTCGTTCGACAAGACAAAAACCGAGCAGGACATGGCGCAGTACAAATCGACGATGCGCTCAGCGCAAGCGGAAATCGATCAGGCGCGGGCACAGGCCCGATTGACCGAGGAGGAAGATGTTACTGCTGTCATGAAGGCCAAATATGACGTGGAGGCGGCAACCCTGGAGGCCGGCAAACAGGAAATTGTCTCTGCGATTGACGGTGAAAAGGCCAGGTTGAAAGTGTCCGACGCCCAGCAGAAACTGCGGGAAGCGGAGCAGAAGCAGAAATCGGACCGCATCGCCGCCAAGTCAACGATCGAGAACAAGATCCAGAACAGCAAGAAGGCCATGTATGACATGCAGCGAGCCGAGCGAGCACTTGGCGCCATGACGCTTGATGCTCCGGTAGATGGAATGGTCTCGCTCTTGTCGGTATGGCACGGAGACGGCATGGCGGTCTTCAAGGCCGGCGATCGAGCCTGGCCGGGAGCGCCGATCGCCGAGATCCCCGATATTTCCACGCTTCGGATCACCGCGCATGCCGACGAAACCGAGCGAGGCCGGCTTCGGGCCGGTCAGCTCGTGAATGTTCAGATGGATGCGATTCCCGACCGCCCGTTCACCGGCCACATCGATCTGATCAGCGCAATTGCTTCCTCTGATTTCACGGCAGGGTGGCCATTTCCCAAGAATTTCACGCTGCAGGTGCTGCTCGATCAGACAGATGGGCGCGTGAAACCTGGTATGAGCGCGCAATTGAATATTGTTGTCGACAAAATTCCGAACGCAATGACGATTCCTGCCCAGGCGTTATTTCAGAAATCGGGGAGAAGTGTCGTCTACGTACTGCACCGTGGGAAGTTCGAGGAAGAGGAAGTCGAAGTCAAGCGCCGGAGTGGAGATCAGATTCTGGTTGGCAAAGGTTTGCGTGCAGGGGACCGCGTGGCACTGAGGGATCCGTCGGCCAAGGAGTAAGCGAGCAATCGTCATGAATCGGAAACGGAAGATCGCGTGGACGCTTGGCGCTTTGCTGGGACTGGGCCTGCTGGGTGGGGCGGCTGCGGTCCGATGGAATTCCCCTTCGCCGAACGAAGGTGACGTCCCCACTGTTGATGTCACACGGGGCACACTCGAGCCCAAAATCTATGCCACGGGGGAGTTACGCGCGACCAACTCTACGACGCTCACGGCGCCCCAAATCGGCGGCGGCTCTCTGCAGATCACCAGGCTGGTACGTACCGGATCACACGTAAAAAAGGACGATGTCGTAATCGAATTCGACCCGAGCGAACAGGAGTTCAAAGAGGAACAGAACCGGTCGGAACTCGAACAGGCAGACCAGGAGATAATCAAGGCAAAAGCGGATGCAGCAGTTCAGGCGGCCAATGACAAGGTGTCGCTGCTGAAGGCGCGTTTCGATGTGCGCCGTGCCGAACTGGAGGTGGGCCGCAACGAACTGGTCAGTGCGATCGACGCCAAGAAGAATGACCTCGCGCTCGAACAAGCCAAGCGCGTTCTCGCACAACTGGAGCAGGACATCAAATCGCATACCGTCTCAAGCCAGGCCACGATCGGATTGGCCGAAGAGAAACGCCACAAAGCCAATCTGGCCATGGAACAGGCGCGGCAGAACATGGAGAAGATGAAGATTCGTTCGACCATGGACGGCATTGTGGCGATCGAAAAGAACACCAGCAGCGATTTCTTCTTCGGCGGAATGAGCTTGCCGGACTATCACGAAGGGGACCAAACCAATCCAGGCGCCACGATTGCCCGGGTGCTCGATCCGGCCGAGATGGAGATCACGGCACAACTTGACGAACGCGAAAGGAACAATGTGCGGGTAGGCCAGAAAGTCGAGGTCCGGCTCGATGCACTGCCCGCGCAAACCTTCGCGGGAACGGTGAAGACGGTCGGCGGGATGTCAGCGAAGAATTTCTGGGAAGACACCCAGGGCGGGCATTTTGACGTCACCGTAAAAGTGCAGGGCTCCGACCCGCGGCTGCGCGCTGGATTCACAGTACAGGTTGTGATTGCCGGCGATCCTCACAAGGACGTGCTGTTCGTTCCGAAACAGGCCGTTTTCATGAAGAACGGCAAGCGAGTTGTGTTCGTGAAGAATGGGACCACCTTCGACGAGCATGACATCAAAGTCACTGCGGAAACTGAAAGTCACGCGGCAATCGAAGGAGTAAACGCAGGAACGACAATCGCCTTCGTGGATCCGACCGCGGCACAGAAGGCAACGACCACCTCTACGAGCACGACACCCATGGTTGGAGGAGCCCGCTGATGGCCCAACGGCCAAGGAACCTCCAAATTGGTGCTGCGCGTTTGATCACTCGCTGGACTCCGGACCTGCGCCTTGGAATGCAAAATCTGATGGCCCACCGGTTGCGCACGCTGCTCACGATGTTAGGCATGATCTTTGGCGTAGCGGCGGTCGTCTCGATGCTTTCCATCGGTGCTGGAGCGCGGCAAAAAGTGCTGGCAGCGATTGAGCAAATGGGCGTGCGCAATCTGATCGTCGAAGCCAAAGAAACGATGGAATGGCAGGCGCACCAGAAGATCCGGCAGACTTCCCCCGGCCTTACTTTCCAGGATTACCGCGTGATTCGCGACAACCTTAGCCAGGTCGCTGCCTCGACTCCGAGAAAACGGTACGTTCCGGCGAAGACGATTCCCAAGGCGCAGCAGGATATGCCGGTCGTGTACGGCGTCGACCCGGCCTACATCCGCATCGCATCACTCGGCGTAACCATGGGCAGATTCTTCGATGAGGAACAGGAACAACAAGCCGCTCCGGTATGTGTTCTCGGGGCTGGGGCGAAGACCAGCCTGTTCGGATCTGCCGACCCGATCAATCAATACGTGAAGCTCGATGAACAATGGTTTCGAGTACTCGGCGTTGTGGCGCCGCAGGTGACAGCGCAGGGAGACATAGCCGGGGTTCCCACGCAGGATTTGAACAACCTCATCTATGTACCCCTCAATGCCGCAATCTTCAGGCTGGAAAATACCTACAGCGACAGGAAGGATGAAATTGACGGTATCTACCTGAACCTGAATGACAGCAGCGCACTTGTGCCCAGTTCCCAGATTGTGCGGGCTATCCTGAACTCTTCTCATCATGGCGCACCCGACTTCACCGTGATTGTTCCTGCCGAATTACTCGCCGAGCAGAAGCGCACAGAGCGCCTCTTCAATGCGGTCATGGTGGCGATCGCTTCGATTTCCCTGCTGGTCGGCGGCATCGGGATCATGAACATCATGCTGGCGGGAATTCTCGAGCGGACACGCGAGATCGGTGTGCGAAGGGCCGTTGGTGCGCGGCAGTCGGATATTGTGCGCCAGTTTGTCGTTGAAGCGGTCATGATTTCTTTCGTGGGTGGAACGTTTGGCATCGTCTTCGGCTTCGGAATGTCGCGGCTGATTGCACTGCTGGCGGGCTGGTCGACGATCGTCACGGCATCTTCAATTCTTTTGGCGTTTGTGGTGTCCATTTCTGTTGGGCTTGTGTTTGGTATTTATCCGGCGACGAAAGCGGCACGGCTCGATCCGGTCGAGGCAATCCGGTACGAGTAGCGAGTATCGAACGGCGAGTTCCTAAGTTTCTCCGAACTATCTGGATATTCAGGAGTAGAAGAGATGAAAGTGCGCCCGTTTTGTCTGGTGATGATCCTGCTGGTTGGTTCGTGTTTCGCGCAGAATGTCCATGAGCGTGAGACGTTTCATGCGTTGAGCAGCTCGCAAGTCGCGTCCGACGCGCTGCCGGGAACGAAGTACCTGCAGGATCACGTTGTCGATGGAAAGTTGCGTCTGTCGCTGCAGGAAGCCATCACAGCGATGTTGCTGAACAACAGCGATGTGCGGCTGCGGGAATTGAATCTCGAAGATGCAAAGTTCTCGCTGCTGCGGGCGCATGCACCATTCGATCCCGGAGTGGTAACGGGATTCAGTGCATCCCGGACGACCTCGCAAACCAACGAAGCGACTCCCGTTTTCAGCGGGTTGACGCAGACTTCTCAGGTCAACTACAGCCAGACGTTCGAGACCGGCACAAATATGCAGGTCGGATTCAATGCTACGCGGAGCTCACTGAACATCAGTTCTCCACCCAACCCGTCTATCGCATCCGGGTTCGGGTTCCAGTTAACCCAGCCATTACTTCGTAACCGATGGCTGTTCGCGAACCGGGCGCCTCTGGTAATTGCACGGCGGAATCTGAAAGTATCGCGATCGTCATTTGAAGCGCAGGTCAACGACGCCGTCCTGAACGTCATCACGCAGTACTGGGGCGTGGTCCAGGCGCGGGGAAACCTTGATGTCGCTCGCAAATCGCAAGATGCAGCCGACGCCAGCTACAAGCGCGACAAGCGGGCGCTGGAACTGGGCGCGTTGCCCCCGCTGGATATCTATCGCTCCGAGTCGCAACTGGCATCGCGGCGCGTGCAGACGATCCAGAACGAGTACGCCTTGAAGCAGGCTGAGGACGTACTGCGGTATACGCTGGGCGCTTCAATTGATCCGTTGCTGATGGCTCTCGATCTGGATCTCACCGAGACGGCAACGCGCGATGAAGACTTGCTGACCGTTGACGCGGCGACGGCGCTCAAGGAAGCTCTGGAGCATCGTCCGGAACTGGAGGCGCAACGGCAGTTGCTGGCAAACGACGATACCGGCATCCGGCTGGCACATAACAATCTGCTGCCGGATCTCCGCCTGAGTGGTAACTACTCGGGCAACGGTGTTGCGGGCAGTCCTACCGGAGGGTTGAGCGATTCGTTGCACCAGGCGTTCACGTTTGGATTTCCTACCTATGGCTTCTCTTTGAACCTGAATTTTCCGGTCAGGAACCGAGCGGCACAAGCGGACCTGGGCCAGGCCCTGGTCTCGCGACGGCGCGACCTTTATGCCGAACGCCAGTTGCACGAGCAGATCACTCTGCAGGTAGCCAATGCGATCCACTTGCTCGAGCAGGCCAAGTTGAGTCTGGCGTCCAGCCGCGAGGCGCTCGAACTATCTAAGAAGAATCTGGCTGCGGAACAGCGCAAGCACGAACTGGGATCGGAGCCGGTATTTTTCGTTCTCGAAGCACAGACAGAATTGGCGGAAGCTGAAGCCAATGTCGTCCAGGCAGAAGTGGCGTACCAACTGGCGGTGGCCTCAGTGCAGCACGCTACCGGCAAGTTGCTCGATCCCTATCACGTGCAGATTCAGGACTTGACGCAATGATGCCGGCTCACTGACCATCTTTCACGCTTCTCTGCCCTACGACGAAGCGGATGGGCTTCAAGGTTACTGATGCTTCCGGATTGTAGTAGTCGTACAAGACAGACGGAGCCGTCTCGGCCTGCATGGCGAAGCGTGGGCGGAATTTGAAACTGAATTCCGATCCGCCGGCTTCAGGCCACACATAGAGGATCACCCTGTCCGGCTGAACGTCATAGCGGTATACGGCGTAGTTTCCCTGTAGGGCATCCTCGAGACTCTCGCGCTCGACATCCGCTCCCGGCGGGAGTCCCACTTCCGCCAACATCATGCCGTATCCACGGTATCCCAAGCGTTCGGCGTGGACGCGGCATTCGATGTGATCCTCGGTAGTAGACTGCGTTTTGGAATACTCGACGCTGAAGCGAAGAGCGCTCGTGGCGCGCGGATCGGGATTGGAAGCCACAGAGGCATCAGCGCCCCAGGGAACATAGGTATCGGCGATGAACTGCGCGCTCATCATGCCTTCGCTGGTTGAATTGAGTTCGATGCTGTTGGATCCGGGCGCCACGAATGTGCTCACGTCGACGAAGAGTGGTGCCACAACAGTTTGGCCCACGGGCAGATCGATTTTCTGCGCTTCCTTTCCATTGACACGAACCGAGAGAGTTCCATTGGCGTCGGTAGGACGCATTTCAAGCAAGCTCAACATCGCCTTCAGGACGTGTACCGTGGTCTGACCGCAGAACCACATCCCGTCTCTGTCTTCATTACGCAACAGAAAAAGCAGGCCCTGGCGGATCAGGTTCTCGTCGGTATCGTTGCGACTCGGAATTGACGCCAGGGCCCGGATCGCCAGGGCTGTGGATTCCAGCCTGCCGGTACCTCCCCACCCGTAGAAAGGCGTGTTGCGCTCGAGGACCCAGTAGGCTCCATTGCCCTCGATGTGGACCGACTTGCGCAACTCGTCGACGAGACTGGCGAGCATTTTCTCGTTGCCGGCGGACTGCGCTGCCAATGCGAAGCTGGCGATGACGTATGGCTCATCGGCAAGATCGCGATGCGCCGACAGAAAGGCGAAGGCTTTCGCAATCGCGGCCCGACGGTCATCCTGCTTGGCTGGACTGAGATCTTCGAGCTGCCTGAGAGTGCCGGCGATGTATGCGGTTGTGGTGAGTGCGTCGCGATCACTGTTCTCATTCCAACGCGCGCGCCAGGAACCGTCAGGACGCTGCTGCTTGAGGAGCCACTGTTCGGCGCCCTGCCGGACGCCTTCATCCACAGGAATCAGGGTCGCGGCATGATTGAGGAATTCGACAGCATAGGCGGTCAATGACAGGTCAGGCTGTTCGCCGTGCCCCCAGTAAGTGAAGCCGCCGGATTCGCTCTGGTAGCGGAGAAGACGCTCATATCCCGCTGCGAGGTAGCGCTGGGCTTTCAGTGCAATCGCGGGCTTTTTTTCTTCTTTGGAGTAGATCTCGGCCACGAGCAAACTGGGGTAAGTGGACGAGATCGTCTGCTCGCCGCAACCGTGGGGCTTCTCCAGGCCCGCTTCAAGGTTCTCAACCACGTGGGCAAGCAGGTTCGGGTAGATCTTTAGGCGCGCACGGACGGAACCAGGTATCGCGCCCTCTGGGATAACTGCGCTTAGCGCGCCGTTGCGGTCGATGATGTCGGATGCCGTCACCGAAGCAGGACGGCCAAAGGGATGCACATCAACGGGTTTTTGTGCGGCATCGCTGACGTCGGCGTTCGCGGCGGTGACCTGTTGCTTGCCGTCCGTAATGGCCGTAATAGTTCGATAGCGGAAGATCGCGCGGGCGGCATCGCCGGCGTCGACATGCACCGGGACTTCAGTGGGCCCGAGCAAGGTGAACCAGGGCTCGGGCTTCATCCATGCCTTGAGCGTTTGTGCCTTATCAAGATAATTCCGCAGGACCAATGGATAGTCGATCTCGTCGCCCTGGGTGAGGATGCGCGGTGGGTCGTGCTCGACGAAGAAGGGCTGGAATGCGCGCAGGTCTTTTTCAACGCGGCCAAGCTCTCCGGTCTTCGTGGACGCGACAGCCGTGAGCTTCCATGTCGTGATGCTGTCCGCAAACTTGAAGTTGAGCTTCGCACGTCCACGTCGGTCGGTGATGAGAGCCGGCTCCCACAGCATCGTTTCGGGAAAATCCTGGCGGAGGCGCGGAGTGCTCATCGTGCCGGATTTGGTAACGACGTTCGCGGCGCCCGGCGACAGCTTTACCATGCTGGCAAAGTTCCGACCGTAGATAGCAACCGACGCCGATGATGTTTCTACGGTTGCGCGTGCAGCAGAAACCTCGACCGTCTCCGTCATTCCGGCCAGCGAAAGCTCAAACGAGACTTCAGTAATGCTCGTTTTCTCCACCGGCACAGCCTTCACTTCCAGATTGCGGAATCCCGACGAGGAAGCGCGCACATCGTAAGCGCCGGGAGGAAGGTCTTTGATTTCGAAGCGGCCGAGGACATCCGTCTTCGTCGTATGTTTCTCGTCGGTGCCTTCGCGGGTCGCCTCCACGGTCGCGTTGCCGATCACAGCACCAGTCGGATCGACCACAGTCCCGGTGATCGCGCCTGTGCCTCCGACGAGATCGGTCGTCACGGGGACAGGACGCGGCTTTGCCTCCTGAGCGCTCTGCTCGGAAATGAGCATGGCGTAGTCGCCGATCTGGAAATCGTCTGGCGTGCCCTGTTTAAGGTCAGGTCCGGCACTCATCAGCGAAACATCCTGGCGGAAAAGAGTAACGGGTTCGCCTATGCGCTCGCCGGCAGTGCTGGTGCGCCGGATCTGGATGCGGTCGCTGTATTGCGCCACCTTGCGGAACACGGAGTAGTACCTGTTCCCCCAAGGATCGCGAACTTCATCGAGGTCGACTCCAGCCTTGCGGAGAATCTCTTTGAAGACTGCCTCGTTGTCCGGATACCCGCCGCCGGCGTTGAGATGAGCAGTCAGGACTTTATTGATATTCGCGCGCGACTCGGCAAAGTAGTCGTCCCTGCGCGTCCAGACAACTGTTCGATTTCTCTCTTTCTTTGGCTGGGGCTCGGGACCACCACTCCTGATCTCGATCACGTAGTACGAGCCCGAGATCAAGAATTGCGTTTCGTAGCGATTGCCCCAGGGGTCGCGCAGCGCATCGAAATCAAGACCCTGTTTCAGCAACTCGCCCTGTAGCGTCTTGTAATCGCGGATGAAGCGGCCTTCCTTGTCCAGGAAGTCGCGACACGCCCTGTCAAGGATCTCCCCGGAGTGAACGAAGTAATCCCGTGTCGAGCGGTGAGCAGTAAAGTCGTCGCGAGTCCCAAAGCGCTTGTCCGGACCGGCCGAGGTCACGCGCAACACATGCTGCGCACCTTGATATAGCAGCTCGTACCGGTACGGCGTTCCCCACGGGTCAGGCAGGTTGGTCACGTCGACGCCTAATTCCTTGCCGACCGCTTCCAACTCCGGCAAATCGCGCGGAGTCCTGCCGGCCTGGTTCCAGCGTGTCATCCCTGATTCAAGCGGCTGAAACTGTTTTTCAATCAGCCTGGAGAACGCGCTTTCCGCGTTGAGAGAAGACCTGCCCTCCAGCAGTTCCAACAAATCACGGGACGATGACCTCAGCAGGAACTCAGCAACAAGATCAAGATCTGCGGGCACAGGCTCCGACAGATCAATCCGGTCGAGGTCGGAGCGGGAGATGCCGGAAAACGAATCGGAGTACGAAGACCACAAGGACCAGCGCCACCATCCCCAGCCATCGTCCTGTCCGAAGTCGGAGTCGGTCCGCGCACGCTCTTCAACCGCCTGGTCGACGACCTTGATTCCCAAGGCGCTCTCCATCGCGGATTTGTCAGCAGAACGCACCGCGAACCGAACGGTTGCACCCTCGCCGGGCCGATGCTCATCCTTGTCGACACGAAGCGCGACATCGAGTTGTCGGTTCTTGGGATACAAAACGGTACGCTCTGCTTCGAGAAGAACCGTCGGAGACCACTCTTCCTGAAGCGAAAAGGCGAAGACGGCAACCTCGTCGGTGAAGCGCGGATCGTACGGGAAGGTCACGAAGGCGCGGCCGCCCCGCATCCTAGTCTGCTGCGTCGCCAGCACTACACCCTCGCGGATTACCTGGACAACCAGTCGAAGGTCAGGCCGGCTGCTTCGTAGCGTGACTTCGATGGGATCGCCGGGCTTGTGAATCGTGTGTGAGGTCGTCACTTCGACAAGACCTTCATCGTCATCCTGGCTGTAGATTCTTTCGAAAGAGTGTCCGGCCAGACCCTTGGAATCGCGCGCATCCACGCGCAGTGAATCACGCTCATCGTCTTCAGGAATCTTCAGTTCGGCAATCCTCGCGAGTCCATACTTGTTGGTTTCTACCGTCCTCAGTGACAGATCTTTGAGATCTTTCTTTGCTTCATCGTCGTCTTCGTTCGACAGGCTCAGCTGTACTTTGCAACGCGCGGGTGTGCCGTCGGCATAAAAGGTCGAGACATAGAACGTTGGCGGCATCTTCTGGTTATAGGAGAGTGAATATGAATCACTCAGATATACGTGAATGGGTTCCTTGGTCACGCGCAGACGGAAACGTCTTTGCTCGGTGCGTCCGGTGGTGAGATCGGTGACGTAGGCGGCCAGATCTTCGTCCTGAAACTGGGAATAGCTTTCTCTCGCGAGGTCAGCGTGCTTCTGGCTCAGATCGAAACGCGCCGTGAAGTGGCCATCACGATCGAGTTCACCGCTCTCGATTTGGCCTTCGTCAACTTCCCATTTCTGCTTCTTGAAGTTCCAGGTGCGGTCACTCTCTTCCACGACGCGCACTTTGCCATGCGTGACTGGCTTGCCGAAGAGATACTCAGCCGAGATCGCTACTTCGGCGTTTTGGCCGGGAAGATAGTAGGTTTTGTCGGCTTTCGCGGAGACGCGGAAATTAGGAAGGTCGTAGCGGTAGATGCGAACGGATTTCAGTGCGTGGACGCTGCGCCAGTCCTCATCTTGACCAGCCAGGCCGGCACGGATCTGGTAGCTGCCCTGCAAAGCATTCTCAGGAATCTGCCAGTCGATATTCGCGACGCCGAATGCATTGGTAGCAATGGTTTGCTTGAAGACCAGAGTGTTCTGTTCGTCGTCAATGCGCAGATCGAGGGCTTCCTTCTCGACTGCTTTGCGGGCGGAGTCGAACCGCAGCATGCGCAGGTGCACGATCTGCCCCGGCTGATAGATATCTTTGTCGGTATCGAGCAGGAGGAAGCTGGGGGTCCGGAAATATACACTCCTTTCAACGGAACGGGCAACGAGTCCACTACGAACGCTGACCGTCAAATCTCCATCTTCAGCGCCTACCTTGTTCGGAATGGAGAATTCGAGGGTAGCGTTTCCTGCATTATTCGTTGTGGATCGGGCTTCGATCTTCTTCTCGCCGGCAGCGTCGTCCTCCCAGGCAACGTTGCCGCGGACATCGACGCCAGACATCGGCTTGCCGTTGTTGGCTTTGACGTGCACCTGGACACGATATGGAGAGCCGGTCGCAGCCACCCGGCCGGCCGCAGCCGTCAGAATGAAGGGATCGGTTTCTGGCGCATGCAGCGCTTCGATGCCGGCTGCCAAAACATCACCGGCAGCGGATCGAAGCTCGTATTGAAGCCGCATCCAGTGAAGGTTCTCCATCTCCTGCGGGGTCACCTTGGCAAACGGCTCTGGGAATCTGATCGTTAAGTCCTTCTGCCTGGGAGAGAGGTCTAGATTCTGGGTCAGCTGTGCCCGCACGACGTTGTCGGTATTGAGAAGTTGCAGCTGAATGTGCGCCTGCGTTCTCTTCGGGATGGGGCCGCGGAGAGGAAGCGTCAGAACGATTTCGTGTTTGTTTGCCCGGAGTTGGACGACTGGTGCGCGACCCGTAGGCTTCGGCGCGGGCTGGCAGAGAAGTTGCCCCAAAAAAGCCACGAAAATTGTGGCAGACAACAGGACACAGGCGCGCGAACGAAAGTGGCGCATGGACGGCCTCCAGTTAGCCCTGGTTTGGTCCCTGTACGGCTCATCACATCTGGCGCGATCGTACAGAATCGTTTGGTAGCACGTTGGGAACCGAATGTATGTGACAAGTCCAACGCGACCATCTTGCTGGAAGCAGGAGAAGTTAGGCGCAACTGCGGTGAATTCCCACGGTCCGAAGAGCTTCCAAGTTCCGGAACATCCCTTCTGTTTTCCGTAGCTTGACAGGTTCGACCGGCCAGTGACTGCGTACCGGTGGATCGACTAATTGATTTTGATTATTGACCTTCGCAAATGATGGTGCGCGCGCATAAATTTGTGACTCTTTTGTGCGTTTCGCACACGCCCTTGTGATCTCAATCACTGTTGCGTGGTTTGGGCAATCCTAGGCTGGGGCCCGTGACACCTGTCTCCCAGTGGAACGGCCAATTTTCGTGTTATGACCGCGTTGCGCGCACGGATGACTTTTCTACCGTAGTTCAGATTGGCGACGTCGAAATCGGCGGTGGGAACTTCGCCGTCATGGCGGGACCCTGTGCCGTCGAGTCGGAACGGCAGGTCCTGGAAACCGCAGAGGCAGTCGCCGAAGCCGGAGCGGTCATTCTTCGCGGCGGCGCATACAAGCCGCGCTCCTCTCCCTATTCTTTTCAGGGCCTTGGAATTGAAGGGCTCAAGATTCTCCGCAAAGCGCGTGAAGAGACGGGCCTGAAGATTGTCACCGAGGTCATGGCGCCGGAAGATGTCGGCGTGATTGCGGAGTACGCCGACATCATGCAGGTCGGCACGCGGAGCATGGAAAACTATGCGCTGCTGGTGGCGCTCGGCGGCTGCGGAAGGCCCGTCCTTTTGAAGCGAGGCATGACGGCGACGCTGGCGGAAATGCTGCAGTCGGCGCAGATCATCGCCCTGAATGGCAACCCCGACATCATTCTCTGCGAACGCGGCATTCGGACGTTCGAGACCGCGACACGCAACACGCTGGACATCGCCGCCGTTCCGGTGCTCAAGACGGTATCGCACCTGCCAGTGATCGTCGATCCGAGCCATGCCGCGGGCGTGCGCTGCTTGGTGCCGGCTCTGGCGCGGGCTGCAGCCGTGGTGGATGCCGATGGATTGCTGGTGGAAGTGCATCCCTGCCCGGAGCGGGCGCTCAGTGATGGCAACCAGTCGCTGAATCTGGACGAATTCCGCGACATGATGGATGACTTGCAGCCTTACTTGGCGCTTCGGGGTGAAGCGCGTTGCCTTCGTCCCCAGCTACTTCGAGTGGGGGGAATGCACTAGTGCGGCAAGTTGCCATCGCTCTGCTGGTTCTCGCCGGGATCGCCCTGGTGCCAAGAGAGCATGCGATGCCCTCCCGTTTGAACACTCCGGATTTCCTTTACACCGCGGCGAATCACTATGAGCCCCTCGCGTGGATCAAGGGCGGAGAACGGTTCCCTGCCGGGGCGACTGTTTTCGTCAACGACGGCGGGACCCGGCATGCACTGGTGTCCAGTTTTGCCGCGTCAGCGGATGCTGCGGTCTCATTCAACGGAAAGAACGTACTGTTTGCCGGGAAGCGCACACCGCAGGATCACTGGCAGATCTGGGAAATCGCGCTGGCGGGTGGCGATCGCAGACGAATTACGAATTGCGCGGATGACTGTGTCCGGCCGTTCTATCTCCCGGGAGAACGGATTGTGTATGCGGAGAAACTCGGCGGCCGGTATGTGATTCAGACGGCCGACCTCGCGGGCGGCAAGCCGCTTTCATTGACCTACGGATCTGGGAGTTCCCTGCCAGCGGATGTGCTGCGCGACGGACGCGTCCTGTTCCAGGCGGCATTCGGGGAGACGCAATCACCAGAGCTCTACACGGTTTACTCGGATGGCAGCGGAGTGGAATCGTATCGGTGCGATCACGGCAAGGCTCGTCAGGGCGGTAGGCAGCTGGGATCGGGAGACATCGTTTTCGCGTCTGGGCGTGGGCTCGGGAGATTCACCTCGGCGCTGGCAAAAGAAATTCCTGTCGGCGCTCCGCAAGGCGAGTATGCAGGCGATATCGCAGAGACACAGGCTGGAGACTGGCTTCTGCCATGGCGCACGGGGCGCGGTGAGTATCAGTTGATGTGGTGGAAGCCGGGAGAGATAGCGCTGCGCGCGGCGGTCGGAGAAAAAGGCGCCAACCTGGTTCAACCGGTGCTGATTGGTGAGCAAGTTGTGCCGAAGCGGCATCCGTCAGGCCTGCACGACTGGCAGACCGGCAATCTGCTTTGCCTGAATGCGTACACCTCGAAGTACAAATTCGCCCCGGCATCGCTGCATTCGGTCCGGCTCTATACGCGTGATGACGATGGCAAGGCCCGTCTCCTGGGTACAGCTCCAGTCGAGGCCGACGGATCGTTTTTCGTTCAGGTTCCGGGCGACAAGCCGCTGCAGATTGAATTGCTCGACAGCTCGGGCAAGACGGTAAAGCGCGAGTCGGGCTGGTTCTGGATGCGAAAGGGCGAGCAGCGGGTATGTGTCGGATGCCACGCCGGTCCTGAAACGTCGCCGGAGAACGCCGTGCCGATGATTCTGCAGAAATCGACGACGCCCGCGGATATGACCGGAGCTGGACAACCTACTGTGGGAGGGCACTGAGATGATTGGACGCGTGGTTGCTGTGCTCCTCCTGTCCACTTCTCTGCTGGCGCAGGCTCCGGCGAGTTCGAATCCCAGCACGATTCGATTCGAGGATGCGACGGCCAAGTCGGGTATTCAGTTCACGCACAACTTCGGTTCCGCGCATCTGGGATCGTTGCTCGAGAGCACGGGCGCAGGATGTGTCTGGTTCGACTACAACAATGACGGTTTTCTCGACCTGTATGTGACGAGCGGCAAACCGCTTGAGGGAAACATCCATCCGTATCCGCTGAAGCAGCCTCCGGCCACGCCACCCCACAATCATCTCTACAGAAACAACGGTGACGGCACGTTTACCGACGTGACCGACCAGGCTGGTGTCGCGGCGAATGTCTATGGCATGGCAGCGATCGCCGCTGACTATGACAACGACGGGTTCGTGGATCTCTTCGTCACCAGTTACGGGCGCGCGATTCTCTATCGCAACAAGGGGGATGGAACGTTTGAGGATGTCACGGGAAAAGCCGGCATCAACGTCGATGGCTGGTCGATCAGCTCAGCCTGGCTCGATTACGACCGCGACGGCTGCGTCGATCTGTTCGTCGGGCGCTATGTGAAGTTTGATCCGACGTACCGTAACTTCTATCCTGCCGACAACTATCCCGGGCCGCTCGACTACGCAGGCGAGACCAACCGCCTCTACCACAACAACTGCAACGGGACCTTCAGCGACGTGACCGACAAGTCGGGCATCGGCGCGTTCAAGGGCCGCACGATGGGAGTGACGGCCGCTGATTTCGACGGTGACGGATATCCCGACATCTACGTCGCCAACGACAAGACTGAGAATTTCTTCTTCCGCAACAAGCGCGATGGAACGTTCGAAGAGATTGCCGCCGACGTGGGCGTCGCCTATGGCCAGAACGGCGAAAGCACGTCGGCGATGGGGCCCGTGTTGGCCGATATCGATGGCGATGGCCGGGTCGACCTGTGGGTGACCGATTCCAAGTACAACCGCCTGATGCGGAACACTGGGAAAAGCGGGTTCGAGGACCTGGGACCGAGTTCAGGAATTTCGCAGGCGACAGCGCAGTACACCAGTTGGGGATCGGGCGTTTACGACTACGACAACGATGCCTGGCTCGACATCCTGATTTTCCACGGCGGGCTGGTACACATGGTGCCGCAGGAGCAGTCGCTCTTTCGCGGTTTGGGCGGCGGCAGATTTGCCGATGTTTCGCGCGAGGCCGGACCGGTGCTCGACGTGAAGACGGTCTCGCGCGGCGCGTGCTTCGGCGACTACGACAACGACGGGAAGATCGACGCCTTCGTGATCAATCTCGGCGCACAGGGCACCCTGCTGCACAACGTCAGCTCGAACAGTAATCACTGGCTGACCGTGAAGCTGACGGGCAAGAAGAGTAATCGCGATGGAATCGGGGCGCACCTGGAACTCGTGGCTGGTGGCCGCACGCAGGTTGCTCAGCGAATTGCCGGCTCTGGATATCTCTCGCAGGATGATGGCCGCGTTCATTTCGGACTGGGATCGGCGGCGAAAGCTGACAAACTCTCGGTCCACTGGCCCAGCGGAAAAGACCAGGTGCTTGAGAACCTGGCCGTCGATCGCGTGCTGACGGTGGAGGAGCCATAATGCGGTGCAACCTGACATTACCGCAAGGCTTCTGGCTCACTGCCAAGGTTGTTCCCATTGTCGCGCTGATGCTTGCACTGGTCGCGGCCAAGCCGACGTCTATCCAATCGGAGAACCAGCCCACGGAACGCTATTTGTCCCCGATCGAAATGGTGCTGTCGCCCGATGGGCTGCGCATGTACGTCGTGTGCGAGGGCTCCGATGAAGTGCGCGTCTTGGACATGCGATCCATGAAGGTGGTTGGTACGGTTGCGGTCGGGCACCTTCCCCGCGCGATCGCGCTATCGCCGGATGGTCGGCACGCCTATGTAACGAATTCCTGGAACGACACGGTCTCGGTCATTGAGACTGCTGCACTGAAGGTTGTCCAGGCGTTGGCAACCGGGGCCGAGCCAACCGGGGTTGTCCTCGATCGGATCGGCCAGACCCTATATGTTGCAAATCGTTTGAGCAACGACGTTTCCGTGATCGACCTGAAGACGGGCCAGGAGACGAAGCGATTGCTGGCTGGGCGGGGTGCGAGCTACCTGGCGCTCTCGCCGGATGGGAAGTGGATCTATTGCACGCACATCTATCCAAACCTTGGCGCACACCGGACTCCACCAACGTCGGAAATTACGATCATCGATACTGCGCGGCAGGTGGTTGTTGAACGTAAGGAACTGCATAACGTTGCCGGCATGTTCCACGTTGCGTTCTCCGGGGACGGCAGACTTGCCGTAGTTGCGCAGCTTCGTCCTAAGAACCTGATTCCGCTGGCGCACGTCGAGCATGGATGGGCATTCGGCGATTCCTTGACCCTAGTTGGCCTGGACGTAGGAGAACCGGTTCAGATTCCGATCGACGAGCTAGATCGCTATTACGCCTTGCCGTGGGGCGTAGCGATCACGCCTGACAAGTCCAGGATCTTCGTGAGTACGGCCAGCTCGCAGAGCGTGACAGCAATTAACGTGCAGAAACTAATCCGGACGGTGCATTCGCGGCCGCAACCATTCGTCAACGACCTATCGGCATCGGGGGAATATGTTGCCGCGAGAATTCCCGTCGGACGCAATCCGCGCGGCCTTGTTCTGTCGGGTGACGGCAAGACACTCTACGTCGCCAACCACCTGGACGACACAATCTCGATCATCGATACCGCCACCAAGAAGGTTGCCTCAACTGTCGATCTTGGCGGACCGAAGACTATCAACGCACTGCGTCGGGGCGAGCGGCTTTTCTACACAGCCGACTTCGCATTCCAGGGAGCATTCGGGTGCTCAAATTGCCACATCGATTCGACTGTTGACGGCCTGCAATGGGACCTGGAGCCGGACGGATTCGGGAAGGACATCGTTGACAACCGGTTGCTCGAGAATCTTGCCGGCACGGAGCCTTTCAAATGGAACGGCGGCAATCCCAACATGCCGACCGAATGCGGCCCACGGACGGAGAAGTTCTTCTATCGCTCGCAGAGTTTTAACGATCAGGAACTCACCGACCTGGTGACGTACGTGTATTCCCTTCCCTATCGTCCGAACCGGAACCGTCTTCCGAACGGAGAACTCACGCCGGCTCAGGAGCGCGGCAAGGCAATTTTCGAGCGGACAAAGGCGCGGAATGGCACGCCGATCCCGGTAGCCAGCCAGTGTGGTTATTGCCACAGTGGGCCGAAATACACCAACCAGCAATTGTTCAACGTGGGTACGGGCAAGCCGACCGATCGTTCACCACTGATCGATGTGCCGCAACTTCCGAACGTGGCCGATTCTGCGCCGTATCTGCACGACGGCTCGGCACGATCACTCGAGGAAATCTGGACCATCTATAACCCGAGAGATCAGCACGGCGTGACCAACGATCTCAAGAAGGATGAGCTGAACGATCTCATCGAGTATCTGAAAACGCTATGAAAACGAGAATCTGGTTTGCGACGCTCGCTCTCTTGATCGCGACTCCCCTGATCGCGGCTGCACAGGACATGCCGCGCTTCCGGTGGCAGAACTTCACGACGGCCGATGGCCTGCCCAACAACCACGTGTATTGCGTCCTCGTAGATGGAGATCGGATCTGGGCGGGCACCGACGATGGCCTCGGGTTGTATGAAAGCGGAAAGTGGAAGGTGTATCGGCCAAAAGATGGCCTGGCACATCAGGCGGTGCTTTCTCTGGCGCTCGACAAACGCAGCGGCGATGTGTGGGCCGGCACGATGGGTGGCCTGAGCCGCGTCTCTGCGGGACGGATCGATACCTACACGCAACTGAATTCCGGCTTGAGTAACGACATCGTGTATGGGGTCGGCATACGCGGAGATTTCGTCTGGACAGCAACCGCCGCGGGCGCCAGCCGGCTCAATACCCGCACCGGACACTGGGATCTCTTCAACGAGCGCAACACTCCGATGTTTGAGATTTGGACCTATGCCGTCAGCCCCGGTGACGACAAGGTCTACTACGCGGTGTGGGGAGGCGGCGTTCTCGAATACGACGTCGCGACCGGACATTGGAAAGACTACAACGATCCCGACGGCGAGACCGAGATGGTGCTCATGAAAGACCAGGGGCTGATTCATGAGATCACGACATCGGTCAGCTACGTTGACAAAGTGGTTTGGATCGCGACCTACTTCGGCGCTAGCCGCTATGACGGGCGCTACTGGCACAACTTCCTCACCAAAGACAGCGGCTTGCCCAGCAACTTCATGAGCCAAATCAAGGGGGTGGATGCGAACCGCGCCTGGTTCTCGACCGACAAGGGTCTGGCCTACTTCGACGGAACGAATTGGGCGATCTATCGTCCTGCGCTCGACACGCACAAGCCGGAGATGCTCGTGCGCGACACCGAAGGCAAGAAAGAAACCAGGATCCCGGTCGATAGCGCTCCGGCGCACAACTACATTCTCGGCGTTGATTTTCAGGGAGACGATATCTGGGTCGCGACAGCGGAGGGGCTAAGTCACGGGATTCGGCAGCGCAACGCAACCGCTGAGTTGCGTTCAGTTCGGGCGGACAGGAATGTCCACCCCACACGTTCTCATTAAGGAGTCATCTATGAATGTTGCAGAGTTGCTCAGCGAAATTACCACTGGTCCGGTCACGAAGCGGGCCATCACCAACCACCGAGTGCTGAACGAGGCATATGACTACGGCAGTGCCTTCTCGCGAGGCATGCGAATCGACCTGAAAGGGCTCACGATCCTGCTGATCTCGGGCACGGCCAGCATCGACGACCAGGGCAATACAGTGCATGTCGGCGACCTGCGCGCACAGCTTCGGCGGACCTTCGACAACATCACCGGCCTGCTGGCATCGGAAGGCGCCACCTGGCACGACATCGTGCGCACAACGTGCTATCTGCGCGACATCGAGCGCGACTACAAAGCCTTCAACGAGGAGCGAGCTGCTTTCTACAAAGAGCAGGGCCTCAACCCTCTGCCGGCCTCGACGGGCATTCAGGCCATTCTTTGCCGTCCCGATCTGTTGGTTGAAATTGAAGCGATTGCCATGTTCCGCCGGGAGTCGCCCACGGAGTAATGCCATGCGCCGCGCACTTGTTCTTATCGCCGTTGCCGCGTTCGTGTCCCTCGCTGGGGCCCAGAGTACTTCCTCGTGTTCCTGCGGGGCTCATCCGCCGGGCCGGCCGGCCCCGCGCTCGCTGAAGCCCTACGCTGCTGCGCCTGAGGATCTGCGGCCGTTCTCGAAGTTCACGACGCCCTACCACGAGTACTACCAGGACCTCATCGAGTACAACGGCGCCGCGCGCGACATTCCGGATGGCAATCTCAATGATCTTTCCGAGATTCGCATCGGATTCCTGGCTCCGCTCTATGACCATCCTGAGCAGGTGCTCGGCAATCGCATGCTGCAAGGCGCACAGATGGCAATCGACGAGGCGAATGCCAACGGCGGTTATTGCGGCAAGCCGTTCAAGCTCGTCACCCACAACGACTACGACAACTGGCAGATCAACAGTGCGGCGGGAGAAGGTGTCTCCAAGGACTCCGCGATCTGGGGGTCGGCGTCGAACGATGCTGTACGCATGATCTATGACGACAAGGTGTGGGCGATGTTTGGATCCATCAGCGGCGAGTCAACGCACATCGCGTTGCGGCTGACGCTCAAAGCAGAGACGCCGCTGGTGAACAGCGCGTCGACCGATCCGACGATTCCGGAAACGATCATTCCGTGGTATTTCACCGATCTTCAAGATGACCGCGTCCAGGGATACACATTGGCGCGGCACATCTATACCGAGCTGGGACTGAAGCGGGTCGCGCTGCTGCGCGTGAACGACCGCTACGGACGGTTCGGCGTACTCAAGTTTCGTGATGCGTCGCGGCGGCTGGGACATCCAGTCGTGATCGAGCAGAAATTCCGGCCCGGCGATACCGATTTCCGGCGGCATTTACGTGTCATCCAGGACTCGCGTGTCGACGCGATCGTCTTGTGGACCGACGAGATTCCGGCTGCTGGCATCCTGCAGCAGATGCAGGAACTCGGCATGAAGCAACGCGTGTTCGGCAGCCACCGCACACTGGGCGAGAACCTGGTCAAACTGGCTGGACCGGCCGCGGAAGGTTTCGAGGCAGTGTATCCGTACGACCCATCGCGCTCCGATCCGCGCTGGCTCGACTTCAATACCCGCTATGGTGTCCGCTTTCACGAAAAGCCCGATCACTTCGCTTCCCTCGCCTATGACGCGATGCAGGTTTTGCTCAATGCTATCTGCCGCGCGGGTTTGAATCGCGGGCGGATTCGCGATGCGCTCACCGGCGTCACTGACTACAAAGGCGTCACCGGGGATATGGTCTTCGATCCGAACTGCAAGAACATCGCGCCGATGTATCTGGGCCGTGTACACAACGGGACCATCGACTACCACCGCATCACGATGGAAAAGGTGTATGCACGCGTAGGCGAGGACGGAGTCCAGTATGCGGGGCCCGCGATACCCGATTCTCCGAAGGATGGCGTCGAAATCGGCGTGTTTGGCCCGAATGCGGATCGGGTTGTAGGCTCGCCGGAGGTCACGAAACTCCTTGCGGAAATCAACAGCAAAGGCCGCTCACTGAAGCTGGTGGGAATTCCCTCGCAGCTCTCGTGGGGCAAGGCCTCCGACGAACTTGTAAAGGCCGTGTATCAGCAGCAAGTGTTGGCGCTGATCGCGCTTGATCGCGATTCGAGCCATCTGGCGGAACAGATTGCCGTCAAGACTTTCGTGCCGGTAGTTGCGCTGTCATCAGACCGCTCTCTGACGAGCACAAACATCCCGTGGATCTTCCGCATGCCTGCGAAAACCTCCGTGGAACAGGCCGTGCGTGCTCTGGCCGAAGCGATCGACCGCGCAGGCGCAAACCGGGAGAAGATCCGTAATGTGCTTGCGTCAGGCGAAGCCGTGGCGGGAGTGCGGTTCCAGAGTACCGGCGAGGCGCAATAGTTAACGCTACTTTGGCAACGCGAAGGCTACGTAAATTCCGCCCGACTTCGATCTCGAGTCCTTACCTCCTCCCGCGGCGATGGCGACATATTGGCGGCCTTTAACCTGATACGTGATCGGCGTGGCGTTGCCGGAATACGGTAATGTTGTTTCCCACAGAAGCTCGCCCGTCGCTCTGTCAAAAGCCCGAAACTTCTTGTCGTAGTTGGTTGCACCGATAAACAGGAGCCCGCCGGCAGTCACAATCGGTCCACCGTAATTCTCAGTGCCGGTGTTCTTCATTCGCTGCGCCGCCAGTTCCGGATATTCACCCAGCGGAATCTTCCACGCGTACTCGCCCGTGTTGAGGTTGATGGCATTCAGGCTGCCCCATGGCGGCTGGACAGCTGGATAACCATCGGGATCGAGAAATCTGGTGTAACCCAGGAAGCGATAGCGCGCGAGTGGCGCTACGATTTCGAGATTCTTATCGATCTTGAGCGTGAGGTAGTCGATCAGCGCTTCTATTTGCGCACTCGATAAGCCGGGAAATGCCGGCATCCTCCCCTTTCCCGTCTGAATGATGCCGCCGATATCGTCCCGGCCGAGCCGTTTTCCAATTCCCTTCAGCGACGGAAATGTCGGCGGCGATCCCGACATGTCGTCACGGTGACAGAAGGCACACTGATTCTGATAGATTGCGCGCCCGCCGGTAGATGGCCCGGTGTTTTCGGCTAACTGGGCGTACCAGGCAAGATCGTTGGAATTGACATATAGGAGCCCGGTTTCAGGATCGAACGCGGGCCCGCCCCATTCCGCGCCGCCATCGAAGCCCGGGAAGATCACTGTCTCCTGCTTCGTACTCAGGGGAACGAACTGGCCCTCGCTTCGAAGGGTCCGGAATTTTGCGAGGGCCCACTGATGGGCCTCGGGAGTACGAGTTGTAAGCAGATCTTCCGTCAGCAATTGACGCGCGTACGGAGCCGGCTTGGTCGGCAAGGGCTGTTCTTCAGCCGCAACTTCTCCAGGAACGTCACTGGGAGGATATTTGCGGTACTCGATGGGAAACAGGGGCTTGCCGTCGGCCCGGTCAAAAACATAGACGAGACCCTGTTTGCTCGTTTGCGCGACGGCGGCGACATCTTTGCCTTCGCGTTTCACCGTGACAAGTACGGGCGGGGCTGGAAAATCGCGGTCCCAGATGTCGTGCCGCACTCCCTGGAAATGCCAGATGCGTTCTCCGGTTTCGGCATTTAGTGCCAGCAGGCAATTCGCGAAGAGATTGTCGCCGAGGCGATCGCCTCCGTAGAAGTCGAAGGCCGCCGAGCCGGTTGGAATATAAAGGATGCCGGACTTGGGATCTAGCGTCATGCCAGCCCAGTTATTCGCGGCGCCGTTCGTCTTCCACGCATCTTTGGGCCAGGTCTCGTAGCCGAACTCGCCGGGATGCGGAATCGTATGGAAGCTCCAGCGGAGCTTTCCTGAGCGTACGTCGTACGCACGAATGTCGCCCGGCGGTGCAGGCAGCGTCTCAGGCTCGCGCCCTCCGACAATGAGCAGGTCCTTGTAGATCACCGGAGGACTAGTAAGGACGATAGAGACCGTAGCCGGATCGCGCCCAAGGTCCGCACGCAAGTCGATGCGGCCATGATCGCCGAAACTCGCCACCGGCTGCCCGGTGTCAGCGTTGAGCTCGTAGACGAAGTTCATTACCCCCACGACGACACGCCGATCATCTTTCTCTTCCCAGTATGCGAGTCCACGATCCGGTTGCGTTCCGAGAACTCCGGAATCAAATTGCCATTTCAGCTGGCCGTCGGCGGCGTCGAGAGCAAATACCTTCTGCGACGGTGAGATGCCGTAAAGCACGCCATGCACAACAATCGGGCTGGTCTGGAGGCCACCGACTTCCTGCGTGTCGAAACTCCAGGCGGTCTGGAGTTTCCCGACGTTGGTTCGATTAATCTGGGCGAGCGGCGAATAGTGACCACCCTCGGCAGCACCGCCATAGACCGGCCAATCACGATCCTTCGAGCAGGCCACCAGAGAAAGCACGCCGATAACCGCCAAGACTAGATTTACCCACAGACGATCGGTGTGTGTTCGCACGGTGACCGCGTTTGTACTCGAGACGGCGGCTGCGGTCAAGGGTGTTCAGGGTTTCACTGAATTCGCGATCCAGTCGAGGTAGGCGGGACTGCCCTCTTCGATGGCGAAGGCAACGCACTCCGGCAGATCGTAGGTGTGCAGTCTCCGAATCGCCTCGCGGAGCGGTTCGAAAGCGCTTGCAACCGTCTTGATTACGAGGAGTAGTTCCGTGGCGGTTTCAACCTCGCCCTTCCAGCGGTACACAGATTCAATCTGCGGGACGACATTGACACAGGCAGCCAAACCCTGTTCCACCAGTTGCCGAGCGATGCGGCGCGCTTCTTCCAACGAACCGCAGGTTGTGAGCACAACTCGTTTGTCGGTCATATAGAATCGGGCTTCTGAGCATTGGGCATTACATAGCAACCACCGTTCGATTCGAAGCCCAGCGCCAGAGCCTAACGCTGAATCACGAGGCACGCAATGATAACCAGGATCAAGTTTGGCACGTCGGGCTGGCGCGCCATCGTAGCGGAAGAATTCACGTTTGCGAATGTCCGGCGAGCCGTGCATGGAATCGCCCGCTACGTGGTAGCGCAGAGCCAGAAAGCGCCGAAGGTGATTGTCGGCCGCGATCCCCGGTTTTTGGGGGAGACATTTTGTGCAATCGCAGCGGACATTCTCTCCAGCTATCAGACCACACCCTTGGTAATCGCCGAAGCTGCGCCCACTCCGGCGATCTCCTATGCCGTGATCCAATCGAACGCAGATGGGGCGATCAACTTCACTGCCTCTCACAATCCGCCCGAATACAACGGCATCAAATTCTCAACGCCCGACGGAGCGCCGGCCTTGCCGGAAGTCACCCAGGCGATTGAGGCGGAAATCGCTGCCTACGATTCCGGTACGAGCCCCAATCAGGTAGGTGCGCCCGCTCCGCTGGCAAGAAGTGCGGAGGCGCAAGCGATCGATCCGCGGCGGATGTACCTCTCGCGGCTGCGGGAGATCGTCGATCTCGACGTGATCAAGAAGGCTGGATTGAAGGTCGCGTTCGACCCGCTCTGGGGATCGGCGCGCGGGTACTCCGACGCGTTGCTGCGCGAGGCTGGAGTTGAAGTCGCAACCGTGCACGATTACCGCGACGTGTTGTTTGGCGGTCACGCCCCTGAACCAGACGACCACCTTTTGGAAGACTTGCGGCAGAAAATGCGCGAAATCGGCGCCGGCATCGGGATCGCGACCGATGGAGATGCCGACCGGTTCGGCATTGTCGATGAAGACGGGACCTTCCTGCAGCCAAACTACATCATTGCCCTGCTCTTCGATTACCTGGTGGAGACGCGCGGCTGGAAGAATGGCGTGGGGAAATCGGTGGCCACCACCAACCTTATCAACGCCCTCGCGGAGAAGCACAAGATCGAGTTGTACGAGACTCCGGTCGGGTTCAAATACATCGGCGAACTGATCAAGGCGGACAAGATCCTCATCGGAGGAGAAGAGAGTGCAGGACTTTCGATTCGCAAACACGTTCCGGAAAAGGATGGCGTGCTGGCGGGCCTGCTGTGCTGCGAGATGGTGGCGCGCCGCGGCGCATCGCTTGGGAAACAACTCGAAGGGCTGTTTGCCAAAGTTGGTTCCTACTACCCGTTACGGGAGAACTTCCGCTTGACGCCCGAGGTGAAGGAGAAGTTTACTGAAAAGTTACGCCGCGATCCGGCGGAATTTTGCGGAAGCAGAGTTGCCAGGGTGGTGAGAACCGATGGGCTGAAGCTCGTCCTGGCGGACGGGTCGTGGGTGTGTTATCGCCTTTCGGGGACGGAACCAGTGGTGCGCGCGTATTCGGAAGCACGCAGCAAAGAGGGGCTGGAAAAGTTGAGCGTGGCAGCAAAGGCATGGATCTTCGACTAGGACCGCCATCACGAACGCGCATTGTGCCGCCGGCAAGCGAGCGGCTGCGCGCGGTGATCGAAGAGCAGGGGCCCAAGGCGGAGGAGTTGGCCGCGCAGTATGTGGAACGAACACGACCCTTCTGGACCTGGATCGCAGCCGAGTGGCGCCGGCTCGGCACGCTGGCAGCGTTGGCGGTGACCGTTGGACTCGTGCTGCACGCGATGTTTGGTGCAAATGGCATCGTCGTGTATCAGCAAAAGCGCGCCGAACACTCGGATCTGGAAAAAGAAGTCTTGCGCCTGCAGAAAGAGAACGATCAGTACGTCGACCGGATCAAGGCACTCAAGACAGATCATCGGGCGATTGAGAAGGAAGCTCGGGAGCAATTGCATTACGCGCGCCCCGGCGAGTTCGTCTACGTTGCGCCGGATCCTCCACAACGGCCTCCAATCGACCGCGCCAAGAACTAAGCACTAAACATATACCTTTGAGTATTTTCCTGCGTGCCAACCTTGCGCCGGCTGTGATACAGTTCGAAAAACCTGGAGATCACTACTCTTCACAACTTCAAGGAGGATGGCATGCGTAAGTTCCTGCTGACATTTGCCGCGCTGGCGGTGGTCTCACTGGTGGTGACAGCTTCATTTGCGGGCGATGCGACGACCGTAAACGGCTGGATCAGTGATTCCAAGTGTGGCGCAAAAGGTGCTCATGAAGGAGCCGCGGAATGCACGAAAAAGTGCATTGAAGGCGGAGCGTCGATGGTGGTTGTGACCGACGGCGACCAGAAGGTTCTCACCGTGAAGAACCCGGAAGCCCTCAAGGGTCATGAAGGTCACCATGTCGCGGTTACCGGACACGTGGAAGGCGACACCATTCACGTGGACAGCGCCAAGATGCTATAGGCTCGAACAAGCCTCTAAAAATATTGGGGCGGCTTCCGTGCCGCCTCTTAGTTTTGTCGAACGCGACGCAATTCTGCGCCGCAGGCTACTTCACAACTCCTTCCAGCGGCGAACTCGCAGTCGCATAGAGTTTTCGCGGCATGCGTCCGGACAGATAAGCCTGACGTCCAGCAATTACCGCGTGCTTCATCGCTTCTGCCATGAGCACCGGCTCCTGGGCGCCAGCGATACCCGTATTCATCAGGACTGCGTCATAGCCCAACTCCATCGCTATTGCGGCATCGGATGCAGTCCCCACCCCGGCGTCGACCACCAGTGGAACGCCGGTGATCATCTCCCGCAGAATGCGGAGGTTCGCTGCATTCTGAATCCCCAGGCCGCTGCCAATCGGTGCTCCCAGCGGCATGACCGCAGATGCTCCGGCATCGACGAGCCGCTTGGCGACGACAATATCGTCGGACGTATAAGCCAGCACCGTGAATCCTTCTTTCACCAGCACTCGGGTCGCTTCGAGTGTGGCTTGGACATCCGGATAGAGCGTGGCCTGATCGCCGATAACTTCGAGTTTGATCCAGTCCGACAATCCGACTTCGCGCGCGAGCCGGGCGGTCCGGATGGTCTCGTCGGCGGTATAGCAACCCGCAGTGTTGGGCAAGAGGAAGTACTTGTTGGGATCGATGTAGTCGAGCAGCGATTCCTTGCTGCGATCGAGGTTCACGCGCCGTACCGCGACCGTCACCATATCGGCTCCGCTGGCCTCGAGCGCTCGGGCGGTTTCCTGAAATGAACGATACTTGCCGGTGCCTACAATCAGCCGCGAGCGAAACTCTCGGCCGGCGATGATCAATGAGTCCGTCATGGGTCTATTGTACGGCGGGGATTCGCAGCCTGCTACGGACTGACTTCCTGAGAAGCCATCTCGGCTTTTTCGTACATTTCGTCGATCAGGTCCCGGTACCGCTCTTCGATTCCCCGGCGGCGGACCTTCAGAGTGTGAGTAAGAGTCCCGTCCGAAGCCGAGAACTCATCCGGCACGAGCAGAACGCGTTTGAGTTTTTCAAAGCGCGCCAGATTCTTGTTCAGTTCCTCGACGATACCGTCGTAGAGGGCTTGTACCTTGCCGTTGGCAACCAGTTCCTTCCGGGACGAGAACGGGACTTTGTTCACTCTGGCCCAATCTTCCAGGAGCGGGAAGTGTGGTGAGATCAGCACAGACGGAAATTTCCGCTTCTCGCCAAGCACAATCGCGGTGCCGATCAGAGGGTTGAGCTTCAGTGAATTCTCGATAGGCTGGGGCGCGATGAACTTCCCGCCCGAAGTCTTGATCAGATCCTTCTTCCGGTCCGTAATCGAAAGAAAGCCTTCGCTGTCGAGATTCCCAATATCGCCGGTCTTGAACCAGCCATCGACAAAAGCATCGCGTGTCTCCTGTGGCCGGTTCCAGTAGCCCTGGAATACGGATGGACCGCGCACGAGAACCTCACCGTCGTCGGCGATGCGGACCTCAAGATTGGCGAGGGGTTTGCCCACCGTCCCCAATTTGTGGGCTCCGGGGTGGTTGACCGCGATCACGGGCGACGTCTCCGTCAAACCGTAGCCTTCATGAATCCGAATGCCAATGTCGGCATACCAGGCCGCGAGTTCCTGGCCAAGCGGCGCCCCTCCGGAGATGAAGATTTCGGTCATGCCGCCCATCCCGGCGCGAATCTTCGAGGACAACAGCCGGCTGGCGAGGCGCCATGCGATTGAGTCCGGCGAGATTCCGGCCAATGTCTCATCGCGGTGTGCATGCCCGACCCCCAGCGCCCAGCGATAAATCACATTCTTTGGAAAGCTGGCGGCTTTCAGAATCACCTGCTGGTGGATTTTTTCGTAAACACGCGGGACGCCCACGAAAATTGCCGGACGGATCTCGGCCAGCGCCTGGGGCAACTGCGTGATGTCCGGAACGTAAGCAAGACTGACGCCGTGGTAGAGCAAGGCAAAGTCGACATGCCGGGCTGTGACATGCGAGAGCGGAAGAAAGGAAACACTCACCGCGTGGCGTGGAATACCGAATCCCTCGAGCGAACACGCAATATTGGACGCCATGTTGCCGTGGGTCAACATGGCGCCTTTTGGGGTGCCGGTTGTACCCGAGGTGTAGATGATGGTCGCAAGATCGTTCGGCGAAACCGCGCGAGCACGGGCGTCGAAATCCGGATCGAACCCGGTGGGCCCTTGCAGCATGAGCCGGTGCATTGGGGCGGCATGGGCAGTCTCGACCTTGTCCATTACGAGAATTCTCTCGATCGGAGTGTGAGACTGGATCGTGAGCACCTTCTCGAGTTGCGCTGCCGTCGAGACCGCGATCACGCGCGCGCCGGAATCGTTGAGAAGGAACGAGGTCTGCTCGGCTGTTTGTGTGGAGTAGATGGGGACAGTCACAGCACCGAGGCTGAGCGCGGCAAAGTCCGTGGCGGCCCATTCAGGACGGTTCTCACTCAGGATCGCAACCCGATCTCCAGCGCGGATTCCCCAGGAATCGAGCGCGCGCGCCAGTCCCACGATGTTGCGGTACAACTCGGCAGCAGAGATGGGCACCCATCCCAATACCTGGCGCTGCAGCATCACGCGATCCCGGTGGCTGGTGCAGACGGTCAGCAAGATGTCGTTCAGGGTGCGAAGGCTCATCCGAAGGCCGAGGTTCCGGAAAACATTGTACCGAGGCGGCGCGGGTTTGGTGTTGGCCGCCCAATGGTCTGCGGACAAGCTCTGTTAGAGCGGGCGCAACGGTTTGACCCTCCTCATCCCCGCTGCTATGATTTTTCTGCGGGGTGGAGCAGCCTGGTAGCTCGTTGGGCTCATAACCCAAAGGTCGGTGGTTCAAATCCACCCCCCGCAACCAACCTCAAGCTCCTCATAATCAGTAATTCCACAGATTCACTCCCGAAACTGAATGAAAACTGAATGAAGGATTCTGCTTGACTCTGCCGAATAAAGAGTTCGGCTGAGCGAATGGCCGTTTGTCAGCTTCGGCTCTTCGCGTTACAAAAAGCTGCTCTCCAAACTCAGTCGTGGAGCTGAGTCGATGGGGTCCCATCCGATCGGTGCAGAAGCAGCGGAGGAATCCAATCCGGCGGCCTCGCTTTCCACTCAAACCGTTACCGTCTACACGCGCCACCAAGAATC
>Ga0335082_10000968_pt1 | contig 30243 bp, 29 predicted proteins | sample Lox_Sample_41_FD_206718 | JGI IMG/M metagenome (GOLD analysis project Ga0335082, IMG submission 206718) | Soil microbial communities from Loxahatchee National Wildlife Refuge, Florida, United States - Lox_Sample_4.1 | ecosystem: Environmental > Terrestrial > Soil > Wetlands | place: USA... | reverse complement strand
CTGACGAAATTGGAGGCCTTCCGGGCCCAGCTGAAAGAAGCGATCGAACGGGAAGATTACGAGAAAGCAGCACAGCTGCGTGACGAAATCCGGAAGCTTGAACAGCGTCACTGAGTGACGTTACCGGCGCCTCCGCTTTTTTACCAATCCCGCCATTTCTTCCACCGCACGGTGCAATCCCACAGCGACTGCACGCACAATAATCGCGTGGCCGATGCTCACTTCTTCGATCTCCCGGATTGCTGCAACCGGAGCGATGTTCGAGTAATCGAGTCCGTGCCCCGCGTTCACAACCAATCCTAAAGAACTCCCGTACCTTGCCATTGCACGTATACGCTCGAACTGGCGTTTACGCGAACCGGTTGAAGGTGCATCGGCATACTCGCCAGTGTGAAGCTCGATCATATCCGATCCGATCTCTTTCGATGTATCGATCTGACTCTTGTTCGGATCGATGAACAGACTCACGAGAATTCCCTTATCATGAAATCGTTGGATGGCAGTCCGGAGCGGCTTCCGGAGTCGGACAACGTCCAATCCTCCCTCGGTCGTAAGCTCTTTCCGCTTCTCCGGCACGAGTGTCACAAGATCGGGTTTGATGCGCAGGGCGATCCCGACGATCTCCGGCGTTGCAGCCATTTCGAGATCGAGCTTTGTCCTGATCGACTTGCGGAGACGAATGACGTCGTTGTCGCGGATGTGTCTGCGGTCTTCCCGCAGATGGCAAACGATCCCGTCCGCTCCCGCTCGTTCCGCCGTTCTCGCCGCTTCAACGGGATCCGGTACGGCTCCGCCGCGGGCGTTTCGCAGTGTCGCAACGTGATCAATATTGATGGAAAGCCGCATGTGTACTACAGGCGTTTCCGGATGATGTACTGAAACCTCGACGGGTTCTTGCTGACGACCTTGACGTCCTCGGGAACGGTCAGTGTGGGTGTGACCGATTGCATGGAATCCTGCGGGAGGTCAATATAGTTGATCGTCAACTGGAAGTCGGTCGGTGAGAGTTTTGCGAGCTGGTCGATACCGCCTCGCACGATGATATCCATCTTTGGCGGAATGAATATCACTTCCCGGTTTGGCTGAACGTCGGTGGCAACGACGGGGATGCCGGCGAATGTTTTCTCTGCAAAGGGCTGGACGTTAAGCTCAACGCGTGCGGAGTGCTCTGAAAGCTCGATGCCGTAATCTCCCGGATCTTCAAGCGGAATAGTGACATCGAGCGGGGAATGCAGGCCGTCGTATTTCCGGTACGTTGTCTGCCACTCTGTAATGGTGCGGAGAGCCGGCTCGGCACCGCCGAGCGTAATGCTGTCCGGGGTCAACCGGAGCGGCCCGACCTGTCCATAGCCGTCCTGGTATTCCGGCATGACGCGGGATACCACCGGAACACGTTTTTCGGTATAGTCGACAACCGCGAGTATGAGAGAATCTGGTTTAACATCGAGCGGTTGCAGTGCGAAGGGCAGCTTAATGTGTTCGAGAAGATCCCGGCTCGTGAGCGAAAAGTCCTGTGCGCCGATCGACGACATATCGATGAAGTATTTTACGTCGGGGGAGATTGAGAGCCCGGCAAGAAGCCATCCGGTCCCGCGGAATTTTACATTGATGAATTTCGGAACGGGGTACTTCAGCGCTTTTCCGTCTTTCATATTTTCCAGCACAACCGGAATGCGCCTGACGATCGTATACTCGTCGCGCATGTTGACGGAAAGCCAGAGGACCACCGCGAAGATGATGGATCCGATGACAATGTGGTAGCGCTTATTCTCCATAGAAATAAAAAAACTCTACCCGCTGGATGGATAGAGTTTTCGGGGCTGAGTCCGGTTATTTGGGAAACATAGTTTTCATGATGATGTCGATGAGTTCCTGCCGGTTGGCGCGGGAGATCTGCCGGCCGAAGATCGGGAGGCCTTCCACGCTTCGGGCATAATGCCGTAATGCGTGCACCGTCATTGCTTCGAGCTCGCTGCGGAGAGATTCCTCGTCGGTGCCTGGCCGACCGGCGGATTCGGGTTCCACGGGCGACTCCTCCTCTTCAGCTGCAGAGGGTACGATCTCCTCGATGGGTTTCGCACGGTGTGGCTGTCTGCCGCGGCGTGGCTCGGATTCTTTCGGAATGGATGGTGAATCCTCACGCGGTTTCTCTTTCGTCTGTGACGGCGGAGGATAGATCAGGATTTCGGTGTCGTCGTCAGGGCGAGGGATGACATGGACCGAGATGAGCTCGCCCACACGTTGGGCTGCCGCCGCACCGGCATCGACGGCGGCGCGAACTGCGGCGACATCGCCTCTGAGCTTGATGGTCATCAGCCCCGCATCTGCGCGTTCGCGGCCAATCAGCTCCACATCGGCAGCTTTCGTAGCCGCATCAGCCGCTTCGATGGCTCCGACGAGACCGCGGGTTTCAATCAGTCCTAGTGCGTAATCAAGCATTGAAAAGATCCCTTAATGGGCACCCCGATTTGTGATGAAGGAAACAGGGGCGTACGATGTGTCGAACCCCTGCCCCGACCCGTCACTCATGTGACGGAGCGGTACGGGGGATGACGCTACTTTGCTTGCGGGCGTTTGGGAAGAATCATCTCCACATCCATATGCGGGCGTGGGATGACATGGACAGATACGAGCTCACCGACGCGTTGTGCCGCCGCTGCTCCGGCGTCTGTGGCTGCTTTGACCGCGCCGACATCACCGCGGACCATGACGGTCACATAACCTCCGCCGATGACCTCTTTGCCGATGAGCGTGACTTTTGCCGCTTTAACCATTGCATCGGCTGCTTCAATGGAACCAACTAGACCTTTTGTCTCGACCATTCCAAGAGCATCGAGTGAAATATCTGCCATGAAAAATTCCTTTCCAACAAGTGAGGTGGCGTCGCCCTCTTTCGAAGACGTACGTCGAATATACCGAAACGGGAGCATATTGTCAAACCACATGCTCCGATGTTTCCTGAATTTCTTCAATGTGAATGGATTTTTGATTGCGGAGTTCTTCCGCGAGAAGGTTGCTCCCGCATTGTTCCGATTTCATTGATATTTCACCACTATTTGACTACCTTACTATTGTTCTTCCAACTTGTTTCACTCGGGGACTCATCCCATGGCTCTCGGCAAGACAGCGAAAATATGGATCATCGTTCTTTCCATACCGGTTGTACTTATCGTCTGCTGCGTCATCGTGGCGAAGCTCTATTTCACCAGCGACCGGCTCAAAGCATTCATCATCCCCAAAATCGAAGATGCGACACACCGTACCGTCGAAGTCGGGGATATTTCTCTGTCGGTGTTTCCTACACTTGCTGTCTCGATCGACAACCTCTCAATTTCCAATCCGGCAGGAAGCTCATTCGATCGAGACTCATTCCTCTCTCTCGATAACCTGAAGCTGAAGGTGAAACTTCTCCCGCTGATCCAGTCGAGAGCGGAAATCGATTATATCATCATCACACATCCCGTCTTTTATATGGAAATCACAAAGGACGGGAAGAAAAATTATTCCAGCGAGGAATCGGGAAAAGGCGCCAACACGAAGGTGACCGTCGAAAGCAGCAATACCGGTGCTCTTCTTCTTTCCAACCTGCAAATCACCAACGGAGAGATCGAACAGGTCGACAAGAAGTATGATGCTCACATGCTCATTCAGGGATTGAACCAGACCTGCAGCGTGGAGGCGCTTCCCGGTGAGAATAATATCGTGATCAGGGGAACGTCGTCAATCGATGCGTTCAGCTATGGCTCGCTCAAGATGTGGTACCTGAGCAACCAACCGATCTCCGGCAGTGAAAAACTTTCGTACAACATCCATGATGATGCACTTTCGTTTGATGAAGCCGCATTCAAAGTGCGGGACCTTCCTCTGAAGATTTCCGGATCTGTTTCTCATTTGACACAGCCGGAGTTGATGATGAATCTGGATGTCTCATCTCCCGGTGCAGATATGGCCGCACTTCTTTCCCTCATTCCGCCCGATATGTTGAAGAAGACTGCCGGGCTTACGAGCTCTGGTGACGTGAAGTTTTCACTCGCCATGAACGGCCCCTCGAGCGCGACGATGAATCCCGGTATCAGCGGATCATTTACCGTTACGAACGGCAAGGTCCAGTATGCCTCGCTTCCCAAATCGATCACCAATATCAACGTCGCGGGATCATTCCAGAAGCCGTCGGCACCGGTCGGCAGCATGAGCGGAGGAAATTTTACGATCGATAAACTTACGGCAACGGTTGGAAGCAATGCGCTCGACGGTAAAGTGTCTGTAACGAATTTCGGAGATCCAAACCTTACCGCGTCGTTCGGCGGTACGCTCAATCTGGATGAGGTAAAGGAATTCTATCCGCTCGAGCAGGGAACCGAATTGAGCGGAGTTATGAAAGCGAACGTCTCCGTTGCCGGAAAACCGAAGACACCGCAGGCAATGAAGGCCTCGGGGACGATCGGATTTCAGAATGTGACCATCAAGACGGCCGGATCGCCAAAACCCCTCAAGAATCTGAACGGAACGATCACATTCAGTAATCAGTCGATCGAATCAAAACAGCTCGCGATGAATATCGGAGAGTCGGATCTCAATCTTTCCTTCTCCTTAACGAACTATCTCGGGCTCATCATGAGCGACATTGCGAAGACGACGGGAAAACCGCACGCGACCGTTACTCTCACGTCGAAGCAACTCCGGACCGCGGACCTGATGTCCGAACAGACGGTCCCCGCACAATCCGGTACAAAAAAAGCGACGACGACGACAAGCCAGGGTGCATTACTGCCGGATATCAACGTCGACGCAAATGTTTCTATCGATAAATTGCAAACCGAAAAGTTTGCGCTCACAAACGCGAAGGGGTCGCTCAATATCGCGGACGGGGTCGTTAACCTGAAGAACTTCAACGTGAACGCGTTTAACGGTACCGTACAGACGAAAGGAACGCTCGATCTCCGCGATCCGAAAAAGAAGCCGTTCAATCTCGATCTGGATGTGAAGAATGTCGAGTCGAATGCGCTCCTTTCCAATTTCACGTCATTCGGACAATATCTCTTCGGGAAGTTTTCCACAACCACGACCATGAAGGGCGATCTGAATGATACGCTCGGACTGAACACTCAAACACTTCTCGGCAACGGCAATGTGGAGATTGCCAACGGCAAGTTGAGCGGATATCCGCTCACACAGAAACTGGCCGACTTCACGAATCTTACCGATCTGCGGGAACTCAATTTCAAGAACTGGGCCAATGCATTTTCCATTTCAAACGGCCGTCTCACATTAAAGGATCTGAAAATTTCCACCGGCACGACAGATTTTCTTGTAGGAGGTTCAGAAGGTCTCGACGGATCGATGGATTATAACGTCACGGTGAAACTCCCCGCATCGGCCTCAGACAAAATCAATATCGGGGGAGTCGGAGCGCAGGTTCTCCAGTTCTTCAAGGATAAGGACGGCAGGATCAATTTGCCGCTCAATGTTACCGGTCAGACGATGAGTCCGGTCGTACGACTCGATGCCTCCGCGCAGGAAAACGCGATGAAGAATGCATTGCAGCAAAAGCTCAACGATGCGACAAAAGGTACCCAGGACGATCTGAAGAAGAAGGCGCAGGATGCACTGAAGAATCTCTTCAAGAAACCATAAGGGATGGCGAAGCAGCAACGTCTTTCCATCAGGCCGAAGCAGTCGCTCGGGCAAAATTTCCTGATCGATGAGAATGTTGTTCGCAAAATCATTCGGGAATTTCGTCCGGCTCCGGAAGATGTTGTTGTGGAAATCGGACCCGGGAACGGTGCTCTGACTTCTGAACTTGCCGGCCGCGTTAAACACCTCATACTTGTTGAAATCGACGGCAGAGTTATCGAAACATTGAAGGAGCGGTTCGCTTCTGCCGGTGTCACAATTCTCCACGGGGATATACTTGATCTTGACCTCCTCTCTCTTCACCGCAAATGGAATCGTCCGCTGCGCGTTATCGGAAACCTCCCGTACCATCTCACCAGTCCAATCCTCTTTAAGTGCTTTGATGCTGCACCGGCGATTGGCGACGTAACGATCATGGTGCAGCGCGAGGTTGCGCAGAGAATTGCGGCAAACCCGGGAACGAAGGCCTATGGAATTCTTTCCGTCCTCACACAGTATTATGCGACGCCTACACTTCTGTTCAATGTTTCACCGGGTTGCTTTTATCCCAAACCGAAGGTGACATCGTCGGTGCTTCGCATTGTCTTTCACAACAGAAAGCAAGAAGACGCAGGGGCCGGGCTCTTCCGCACCGTTGTCCGGACGGCTTTTGGAAAACGGAGAAAAACATTGAGGAACAGTCTGGAATACCTTCCCATTGCGGGATTGAACATTCCCGAGCTCGAAACGAGGTTATCGTTTTCGCTGAAGCGCCGGGCCGAGCAACTCACGCTGCAGGAGTTCGTCGAGCTTGCAGGGCGCATCGGTGATCAGATTCCATGAAAAAAGAGGTTTATCTTTTCCCTGAATTTTGTACATTGTTGAAATTCTTCCTGAACCGGCCGTCATCCCGAGAGAGGATTATTGCCCACAGAAACGATCAATAAGGTTTTCTCGAGACTCTCGACACCGCTCAAGCGCGCGGGGATCCAGGTTTCCCCCCAGCTTATTGACGCCGCGCGTTCGGAATGTCAGGATGCCCTCCGCAAGCTGGAAACTTCTCCTTCCGGCCTCTCAGAAACTGAAGTCGAAACACGACGCGAAAAGTATGGCCTGAACGAGGCCGTCCATGAGGTCCGCCATGGCTGGCTCTGGCGCCTGATGACGTCGCTCAGGAACCCGCTGGTCATTCTGCTGAGTGCACTTGCGGCGATCTCGTTTGCAACGGGAGATATCCGTGCGGGCGTCGTCATGTGTCTCATGGTTGTGCTCGGAGTTCTCCTGAAGTTCATCCAGGAAAGCCGTGCGGATACCGCAGCCGCGCGGCTGAAAGCGATGATCAAGGTGACCGCGACCGTCATTCGCGACGGGCAGGCGAAGGAAGTTCCTCTGGGAGAACTCGTTCCCGGCGACATGGTGAAACTCTCCGCGGGTGACATGATCCCTGCGGACCTCCGTGTTATTTCTTCCAAAGATCTCTTCATCATCCAGGCAAGTCTTACCGGTGAATCGCTCCCGATCGAAAAATTTGATCTGCGCGAATCGCGTGATAATATTTCGCCCCTGGAATTTTCGAACATCTGTTTTCTCGGCACAAGCGTTGAGAGCGGTACTGCCACTGCCGTTGTGGTCTCGACGGGAAATCAGACCTATTTCGGGAGCATGGCCGGGAGCATCGTCGGTCAGCAGATTGAAACGAGCTTCGATAAGGGGATTAAGCGATTTACCTGGCTGATGATACGGTTCATGATGGTGATGGTGCCGCTCGTCTTCATCATTAATGGGATCACAAAAGGAAACTGGACAGAAGCGTTCTTCTTCGCTCTGGCCGTCGCCGTCGGTCTCACACCGGAAATGCTGCCAATGATCGTATCGGTGGGCCTGTCGCGTGGCGCCATTCTCATGTCGCGGAAAAAAGTCATCGTCAAACGTCTCAACTCGATACAGAATTTTGGCGCTATGGATGTGCTCTGCACGGACAAGACGGGTACGCTGACGATGGATCATGTCATCCTGGAACACCATTGTGATGTGGTGCGTAAAGAAGATGATCTCGTCCTGCTGGACGCCTATCTCATCAGTCATTTTCAAACCGGATTGAAAAACGTTCTCGATCGTGCAATACTCGAGAATCGCGACATTCATGAAGAGCGGGGAGTGGATTCGTACAGGAAAGTCGATGAAATCCCGTTCGACTTCTCGCGGCGCATGATGTCCGTCGTGGTTGAAAAGCCGGGCGGCGGAATTCGATTGCTGACGAAGGGAGCGCCGGAGGAAATCTTCCGCCGTTGCACGCGCTTCGAACTTGAAGAAGAAGTTCTTCCGATGGACCAGATTCTTATACAGGATTTGCGTGATGAATATGAGCGATTGAGCTCAGAGGGATTCCGGGTTCTGGCGGTTGCCTACAGGGATCTTGAGAGTCGCACCGCGTACTCGAAGGAAGATGAAACCGACCTGGTCCTGCGGGGCTATGTGGCATTTCTTGATCCGCCCAAAGAGAGTGCCGGCCCGGCAATCGCAGTGCTCCAGAAACATGGAGTCGCAGTCAAGATCCTCACGGGAGATAACGAACTCGTGAGCAAGAAAGTCTGTCACGATGTCGGTCTGCCGACGGAGTACGCTCTTCTCGGGAGCGATATCGAAAAATTGTCTGATGAGCAGCTCTTCGAAGCGGTGGGGAAGGCCACGCTGTTCTCTCGGCTTTCACCGGCTCATAAACAGCGTATCATTGAAGTCCTCCGATCCAAGGGACACGTGGTGGGGTTTCTCGGCGACGGGATCAACGATGCACCCGCATTGCGGGCGGCGGATGTTGGAATTTCCGTCGACTCCGCGGTCGATATCGCGAAAGAATCCGCCGACGTCATTCTGCTCGAGAAGAGTCTCATGGTGCTCGAAGAAGGCGTACTCGAAGGCCGCAAGGTCTTCAGCAATATCGTAAAATATGTTCGCATGGGAGCGAGCTCCAATTTCGGAAACATGTTCAGCGTTCTCGGCGCGAGCGCCTTCCTGCCGTTTGTTCCAATGTTACCGATACAGGTGCTGACGAACAATCTTCTGTACGATTTCTCTCAGGTTCCTATCCCGACCGACAATGTCGACCCGGAACAGATTCTGAAACCGCGTCCCTGGTCGATGGACGATATCAAGCGATTCATTCTCTTTATTGGACCGATCAGTTCGATATTCGATTACACGACATACTTTGTCATGCTCTATCTGTTCAATTGCTGGGATGTATCGCGCGCATCGCTCTTCCAGACCGGCTGGTTTGTTGAGTCACTCATGACGCAAACGCTGATCATTCATATCATCCGGACGAATAAGATTCCATTCGTGCAGAGTATTCCGAGTGTTCCTCTCATTCTGACTTCGGCGATTATCATGTCGGTGGGATTGCTGCTTCCTCATTCCGTGCTCGGGCCCGCACTCGGTTTTACCGAACTGCCGTGGCTGTACTGGCCGATTCTTTTCCTCACGCTTCTCTGCTATGTGGCTCTGACACAGACGGTGAAGGCCTACCTCCTGAAAAAGAAATGGATATGATGTTCGATTGTCATGGATCGACCCGGGTGAATGCTTGCGGTCAACTCCGAAAGAGAGGCATTCCGGAAGGCAGAAAGAACAATCCGCCCCCCGTCTCGTGATGGACAGGATACCGTTGTACCGTTCGCTTCGCCCTGTCGATGCACTCGTCATCGCGTTTCTTTCCATCCTTTCCATTATCGATCTCGTTTTCTTCGCACGTATTTCCGATGCAGTACTGCTCATCGGCGTCAATATCCTCTCGTCGCTTGCGCTCCTGCTTCTCTCCCATTCGTCCGAGACAGGAACTTCTTCCATTTTGAAAGCCATCCATAACTGGTACCCTGTACTGACGATCTTTCTCGTCTTTAAGGAAATGTATATCATCATTCAGTCCCTGGCGCGACCTGATTGGGATCCACTTCTGATTGTTATTGATCACGCCTTGTTCGGTGCTCACCCGACGGTCTGGCTCGGAGCTCATGCGTCTCCGGCAGTGACGGAGATTCTGCAGATCGCATACGTGAGCTACTATTTTATCATGCTGACAGTTGGCATCGAGACGTTTCGCGATCCTGACCGGGGGAAATTTTCGTACGTCCTGTTTCTCATTGTGTACGGCTTCTTTCTTTCGTATCTCGGCTATGTTGCTTTTCCGGCCATCGGCCCGCGTTTCACGTTGCACGATTTCTCCCAGCTTAACAAAGAACTTCCGGGTGTGTGGGTAACGAATGCCCTGCGCGATTTCATTAACGCGGGAGAATCGATTCCGCCCAATGTTGCAAATGCCGCAGTGTACGCGCAGCGTGATGCATTTCCGAGCGGTCACACGGAAATGACACTCATCTCGCTCTATCTGGCATTTCACTATCGATTGAAATCCCGATGGGTTCTTCTCGTATTTGGGTCGCTGCTCATCATCAGCACGGTCTATTTGCGCTATCACTATCTCATCGATGTGGTGGGCGGAGTCGTCTTCATGCTGTTTGCTGTGTGGAGCGCACCGATCCTCTTTCGGTGGTGGGAAAAAAAGAGGAGCTGAGTCGATTCTCACCGTTCTTTCCTTGCATTTCACATCCCCGTTTCGTAATTTTCATAAACCACGATGTAGTTCAGTCAAAACAGAGGTTGCATGGCGCCGATGATGTTGCATTCGGAACGGTTACTCAATCGGATGCCAGGCCCCCTCTACTCCCGGCCATATTCCCATCTCTGCGGTTTTCAAGAAGGGCATGTATGATTCTCTCATTGGTGAAGATCGTATTTGCCATATTGTATTCAGGATTGATGGCCACCCTGGAAATCCTCGCCATTCCGTTTCACCGTACCGGAAAGCTGTTTCACGCACTTTCAAGAGTTCACGCCCTCGGCATTCTCATCGGATGCGGTGTGAAAGTGAAAGTTGAAGGACTCGAAAAGGTCGACTTCACGAGAAGCGCCATTTATGTTGCGAATCACGCAAGCTATTTCGATATTCCGGCGGTCGTTGCGGGAATTCCGGCTGAAATCCGCATCGTCTATAAGAAAGAGCTGGAGCGGATCCCGATCTTCGGCTGGGGATTAAAGTACGGGAAAACGTACATCGGCATCGATCGGGGAGGAGGCCAGGATGCGGTGCAGAGTCTTGAAGAAGCAGCGACCAAAATACGGAACGGCGCTTCGGTGATTATGTTTGCGGAAGGCACACGCAGCCGGGACGGCAATTTGCAGCCGTTCAAGCGCGGGCCGTTTTTCCTGGCTGTCAAAGCCGGCGTGCCGGTTGTACCGGTGACGATCACCGGCAGTTATGGGGTGCTTCCGAGAAATTCACTGCGCATCCGGCCGGGCACAATTACGGTGACGCTTTCCGAGCCGGTCGAGGCACCGCAATCGAATGGGAAAGACAGCGAATTCGTGCTTCGTGACAAGGTGCATGAAGTGATTGAAAAAAATCTCAGACAATCCCGGATGTAGTGTATGGCAGTATTGATGAAAGATGTGGAGCATGTCGCGAAGCTCGCGCACTTGAAATTCACAGACGAAGAGAAGCGAGTATTGCTTCATGATCTGAACGAAATTCTTTCGTACATGGAGAAACTCAAGGAAGTCGACACCTCCTCGGTGGAACCATTGTCGCACGTCAATCCTCTCGAAGATGTATTCCGGGAGGATGTCGTCATCCCTTCCCCCGACCGTGAGGAGATGTTGAAAAACGCACCGGATCGGACGAAGGAGTTCTTCAAGGTGCCGAAAGTGATCGGAGATAAATAGGTGGGACATTCTGCCAGGGTGGTCGGTATCATTCCGGCGAGATACGGCTCGACCCGGTTGAAGGCAAAGCCGCTTGCGGATATTTGTGGCAAGCCGATGATCCAGCATGTCGTCGAGCGGGCGAAGAGCGCCCGAACGCTCAACGAAGTTCTTGTCGCAACGGATGATGAGCGGATCGTTTCGGCTGTCCGGGAATTTGGAGGAGAGGCGGTGATGACACCAAAGGAGCTCAGGTCCGGCACGGATCGGATTGCCTATGTGGCGAAGAATCTCACGGAGGCAAGTCTCATTGTCAACATCCAGGGGGACGAGCCGTTGATTCCTCCCAAGATGATTGATGCAGCGGTGAAGCCGCTGATCGACGATGCTTCGATTCGCGTGGGGACGGCTGCAAAGAAAATCTCATCGGAAGAGGAGTTGAAAAATCCGAGCATCGTGAAGGTCGTGGTCAACATCTCAGGCGACGCACTCTATTTTTCGAGATCTCCGATTCCGTATCTGAGGGACGGATCATCGGGCAAGACCTGGAGCTCACAGTACACCTACCTCAAACATTTTGGGATTTATGTTTTTCGCCGCGACTTTTTGATGGAATTTTCGGGATGGAGCGAGTCCGCTTTGGAGAAGGCAGAACGTCTCGAACAGCTTCGCATTCTTGAGCGCGGAGTGCCGATTCGCGTAACGCTCACCGAGTGTGAAAGCATTGCGGTCGATACTCAGGAAGATCTTGAAAAGGTCCGGACCATTCTCCGGAAACAATTATCATCAAAGAAGTTATGAGCGAAGATCAGAAGCGGACAATATGGGGCCATCTCCGGGCAACCTTCGGACGAGGGCTCGCCGTCATTGTCCCGGTCGTGATTACGATCTGGGTGCTTCGTGGGCTCTTCGAAGCGATCGACGGTATCATCTCTCCCATCTTTGATCGGGCGCTTGGTCAGCATATTCCCGGGCTCGGATTCGTCTCGATGTTCGTGTTGATTTTTCTGGTCGGATTCTTTTCGCGCAATCTCATCGGGCGGGCACTTGGTGGAGCATTTGAGCGCGTGATCTTTTCGATTCCGCTCGCGAGGACGATCTACAGCACCATGAAAGATCTGATGCAGATTGGGGGAAAGGGAAAATCGTTCCGTCAGGTCGTCCTTATTGAATACCCGCGCCAGGGAGTTTGGACCGTGGGATTCGTGACAAATGAAATCGTAATCGGGACGACGCCGCCCCAGGACACGATCAGCGTGTACATTCCCAATCCTCCCAACCCCACGTCGGGCATGCTGGTCCTTGTCCCAAGGTCGAGCGCAAAAATTCTTGACCTCTCGGTGGAAGACGGATTGAAGCTGGTGCTGTCGGGAGGGATCGTAACGTCGGGAACCATTACCTTGAAATAACCGGAGATGACGTGGCAAAAAACAAAGTGAAATACATTTTTATCACGGGCGGAGTTGTCTCCTCCCTTGGCAAAGGAATTGCCGCCTCATCGATCGGTCTCTTGCTGAAGTTACGCGGACTTCGTGTGACGATTCAAAAATTCGATCCATATCTTAATGTCGACCCCGGCACGATGAATCCGTTCCAGCATGGAGAAGTCTATGTCACGGACGACGGCGCGGAGACGGACCTCGACCTCGGGCACTACGAGAGATATCTCGACGTCAACATGACGAAAAATAACAGTACCACAACCGGCCAGGTCTATTTCGAAGTCATTTCGAAAGAACGTCGCGGCGACTATCTCGGAGCCACGGTGCAGGTGATTCCGCATATCACAGACGAAATCAAGAGGCGCTTCGAGATTCTTGCAACATCGGGCGAGTACGACGTCATTGTCACGGAAATCGGTGGAACGGTCGGTGATATCGAGGGTCTCCCGTTTCTGGAAGCGATGAGACAATTCATGTTCGCGAAGGGGAAAAAGAACGCCATCAGCGTCCATGTTACGCTCGTTCCGTACATCAAAGCCGCCGGGGAGATCAAGACAAAGCCGACGCAGCACAGCGTGAAAACGCTCCTGGAGATTGGTATTCAACCGGATGTCCTGATCTGCAGGTCGGAGTCGCCGATCTCAAAGGAGGTCAGGGAGAAAATTGCCCTCTTTACGAACGTAGAGACAGACTGTGTTGTTGATGCGCACGATGTTCCGACAATCTATGAGGTCCCCCTCCAGTTCGCTGATGAGGGTATTGATGAGATTATCCTGGATAAGCTTGATCTCACATGTCCCCGTCCCGCACTCAAAGAGTGGAAGAAATTCGTCGAATCCGTGAAATTTCCGCAGAGTCATGTCTCCATCGGGGTATGCGGAAAGTACACCGATCATCAGGATGCGTACAAGAGCATTGCGGAGGCATTTGTCCACGCGGGAGCGGCCAACAATGTGAAAGTCGACCTGAAATGGATCCGCGCGGAAGATATCGAGCGCGATGGTCCGGAGAAATATCTCCGGGAAGTGAGCGGATTACTCGTCGCTCCGGGATTCGGTGAGCGGGGAATTGAAGGAAAAATATCCGCGATCCGTTATGTCCGCGAACATGAAATTCCATTTTTTGGAATCTGTCTTGGACTGCAGTGTGCAGTCATCGAATTTGCCCGTGATGTCTGCGGCCTGGCGGATGCTCACAGCACCGAGTTTAAGAAGTCCGATCAAAACGTCATTGATCTCATGATCGAACAAAAGCGGGTGACCGCCTACGGCGGTACGATGCGGCTTGGCGGATTTCCGTGTAAGGTTCAGAAGGGAACCAAGGCATACAAGGCATACAAAAAGGAACTCACGCGGGAACGCCACAGGCATCGATATGAAGTCAATGACAGGTTTCGCCCGGTCCTGGAGGATCACGGAATGATCTTTTCCGGCATCTGTCCCACCAACAACCTTGTTGAGATTATTGAACTTCCCAGCCATCCCTGGTTTGTTGCCGGCCAGTTTCACCCCGAGCTCCGATCGCGCGCGACATCTCCCCATCCGCTCTTTCGCGATTTTGTGAGAGCAGCCATCGAGCACAGAGATCACCTCCTGACGCCGGATTGAACGCCCTCCGGCAGCATCCAGAAGTTACTCACCCATAATCTGAACGACAATTTCCCGTGTGCGCGGGCGGTTGTCAAAGTCCACGAGTATAATTTGCTGCCACGTTCCGAGCAGCAGTGAGCGATCCCGGAAGGGCACCGTGAGCGACGGGCCGATCAGTGACGCACGCACGTGGGCAAATCCGTTTCCATCTCCCCATCTCGCATTGTGATCGTACGGGATGTCCTGAGGGATAAGCCGTTCCAGTGCCTTCTGAAAATCCGAAATCACTCCCGGTTCGAATTCGATTGTCGTGATTCCCGCAGTTGAACCGGGGACAAAGAGCGTGGCCATACCGCTCGTGCAACGTGATGCGCGGACAAGATTTTCAACCTCGCTCGTCAAATTGAGTGTATCGCCAAAACCCTTGGTATGTAAGGATATTGTGCCGGAGGAGATATTCACGATGATGCATCCAGAATGAAGGAATTGAAGTTGTCGGATTTCAATTCAAAAAACATACACGAATTGAAATTCAGCCGCAAGAATTACTTTTCCCAACCCGAAAATGTCGTGTTCGAACATCCCGCCTGAGCATCGGGCTGGACCTTTCTGACACTCAACGAAGCCCAAAAGCGGCCTATTTTTCATACACAACTCCCCACCTGTCACCATTTCTGATAAATTCCTGCAAAACAGGCAGGAATCGAACAATTGCCTCAATTGACACAAATCACTACCCACTCATTTTTTCATTAAATATGCTCGAAATTCTGCATTTTGACTTGACTTTTAAATATAAAAATCTAAATTTGTAAGTCACGTGGGTAAAAGTGGGGGATTTTGGAATTCGAATTTCTGTAAAGATTTGAGGCAAGGATGTCATCGTTCAAAGGATCATACACATACGCGGTAGATGACAAGGGAAGGGTAAATCTTCCGGCGAAGATGCGGAAGTGTGTTTCCCCGGAGGCAAACGAGACATTCGTCCTGACGCGGGGATTCGAGAAATGTCTGTTTGTCTATCCTTCCGACGAATGGAACAAGATCGAGCAAAATCTCAAGAGTTTATCAGGTTACGATCCGGAGCATCGGCGTTTCGTCAGATCGTTTTTGGAACTCGCTTCCGAATGCCAGCTTGATGCGCAGGCGCGGCTTTCCATACCGCAGGAACTGCGCGATTTTGCAGATATCCAGGGAGACGTCCGGATCATCGGCACTCTGGATAAAATCGAGCTCTGGAATCCAAAGATATACGAGGAATACAAACACACGCAGACCGAGCCGTACGAAAGCATCGCTGCGAAAGTTATGCGGTAAATCGGGTGTTCGATTCTTCGCGGGAACGCATCTCGTCTGTTCTTTTTTCCATTTCTGAGTCGGACGAATGTTCCATATCCCGGTCCTTGTAGACGTTGTTCTTCGCTACCTCGTAACGGCACCGGATGGGACGTACGTCGACGGTACCCTTGGTGGTGGCGGACATGCCGAGGAGTTGTTGAAGATACTCTCCCCGGAAGGGAGAGTTATCGGATTTGATCGCGACGTCGAGGCGCTCTCGGCTGCACAGGCGCGATTGGGAAAGTTTGGCGGGCGTTTCCTGTGTGCGCAGGAAGATTTTGCAAACCTGCGTCGGGCAGTATCGGTGTTCGGTATTTCATCTGTACATGGTCTCCTGCTCGACCTGGGCGTTTCGTCTCATCAACTCGACGAGGGATCACGGGGGTTCAGTTTTCAACGGGATGCGCGGATCGATATGCGGATGGATAACAAGCAACAATTGGATGGGTGGGGTGTGGTGAACACGTATTCGGCAGAACGGCTTTTCGGTTTGTTCAAGGAGTTTGGAGAAGAGCGGTATGCGCGCCGCATCGCACGTACCCTGGTTGCAGCCAGAGGATCTCGCCCGATCAATTCCACCGGAGAGCTCGCACGGATAGTCGAAAAGTGTGTTTCAGGGCGATCCCTCCAGCAGTCTCTTTCCCGGATCTTTCAGGCGATTCGCATCGAGGTGAACCATGAACTTGAGAGTTTGCAAACGGCCCTTCGGGGAATCATGGAAATATTGACTCCCGGAGGCAGAATCGTCGTCATTTCATATCATTCCCTCGAAGATCGAATTGTGAAGGAATTCTTCAGGAATGAGGCGCTGAAGGTGATCCGATCGCCTCACAAGCTTCTGCCGGATCAACAGCGGGTACCCCGGTTGAACATTCTGACGAAGAAACCGGTAGAGCCGGAAGTTGAAGAAATCCGTTTAAACCCGAGAGCGCGCAGTGCCAAGTTACGTGCAGCGGAGCGACTCTGATGGCAAGACCGAACAGCCTCACTGATGATCAGCCGGTTGCACCGGAGCTCAGGGAGAAGCGGTACATCTATGGCGGCGAAAATCCGCAACCGGCGACGGAGTTTGCCCCGCGTGGCAACAGGCGTGTTCCCGCAAACCGCCGCTCACCGCTGCGGCTGATCACGCTGCTGTTCGGAGTATCTCTGCTGATCGTCGTGTATGTCTGGAACAAGATTTCCATCGATCGCCTTGTCGTGGAAGTGAACGACCTTCAACTGCAGTATGCAAAACTCGCTGACGCGAATGAAGTCCTCCGAGCCGACATCAACAAGAAATCCGGCCTCGAGCGAATCGGGAAAAGAGCAACCGAAGAGCTTCACCTTATTTCCCCGCCGCAGCAGCCGGTCTGGTTCTCGATCGACGCCGATCGACTGAAGGATTTTCAACACTAGCAATCACTGAAGGATGAGCGTGCGTGCCGATGCCTGAACATATTCTCCATACGGAACCAGCTTCCTCTCCTTCGGAATATCGCAGGGCGCGCCTGCGGCTGCGCGTGGTGCAGATCGGGTTGATCGCGCTGTTCGGTGTCATCGCACTTCGCCTGATCATCATTCAGGTTGTCGAGTTTCCGAAGTATCGGTCCATTGCACAGAAACAATATCAGGCAAAGATTATCCTGCCTGCTCCGCGCGGACTCCTCTACGATCGCAACGGAAATTGCATTGCCTCCAACACGATCAGCGTCTCCTTTGCCGCCGATCCGCAGGCCATAGGGGATGATACGCGTGCAATCGCCGAGACTTTTTCCGCGGTTTGGAAAAAGCCGACGAGATTTTATTTCGACAAGCTGCAGTCGGACTCACGCTTCGTCTGGCTCGAACGGTGTGTGGATGCCAGCATGTCCGAGAGAATACTTTCGAAGAAATTCGAGGGGCTCGTCAGCAGGGACGAACCGAAACGCCTCTATTACCACGATCATCTTGCGGGCCAGTTGATCGGATTCACGGATGTTGACGACAAGGGTGTCGCGGGATTAGAGCTTGCCTGTGACGAAGCCCTCCGCGGAGAGGATGGATTTGTGGTCCTGCAGCGCGACGGGCTCGGACATGCCCATGCATCCGTCGATTATCCTCGGCGCGAACCCGTGAGCGGGCATGCCGTTGAAGTCACATTGGACATGGGAATACAGGCGATTGCCGAGAAAGAGCTGCGCAGAGGAATTGAGGAGAACAAAGCCGACGGCGGCATCGTTGTTGTGCTTCAGCCGAAGACAGGCGAGGTGCTCGCGATCGCCCAGTATCCCAACGTTGACCCGAATACTTTTGGAAAATACAACCTCCAGGATCAGAAGCTGCGGGCAGTGACCGATGTCTTTGAACCGGGTTCAGTATTCAAGATCGTTACTGCTTCTGCCGCGCTCGAACATCATCTGGTTGCTCCGACAAAGACGTTTTTTGCCGAGAACGGAAAATATGTGGTCCCTGGACGGCCCGCGCCGATCGAGGATACTCATAAGGATGGCTGGATAACGTTCCAGGAAGCCATGGAACATTCCAGCAACATCGTAATGGCCAAGATCAGCGATATCATCGGGAGTGAAAGGTTTTACACGATGGCACGAGACTACGGATTCGGGATTGCAACAAACATTGACTTTCCCGGCGAAGTCAAGGGAGTGTTGAAAAAGCCATCCGATCCCGATTGGCACGGCACAACGCTGAACTCGATGGCGTTCGGCTACGAAGTTGGCGTGACACCATTGCAGCTTGCGGCAGCGTATGCGGCAGTTGCCAATGACGGAGTGTTAATGCAACCGTTTCTGTTCCGCAAGGAGTTTGACGCAAACGGAACAGTGTATCGTGAAGGAAAACCGCAGCAGATTCGACGCGTGATTTCCGAAGAAACCGCTCACACCATGCGCGACTTTTTCGTCGGCGTTGTGGAACGCGGAACCGGCAAGCCCGCGGCAATTCCAGGTGTCAGGATCGCGGGAAAGACGGGTACATCCAGAAAATATCTCGACGGGAAGTACGTGCCCGGCAATTACACGGCGTCCTTCGCGGGGTTTCTCCCTGCGGATAACCCACAGATTGTGTGTCTCGTGATGATGGATAATCCCAAGACGGGTGGCTACACCGGAGGATTGGTGAGCGCACCGGTGTTTCGTGCGATTGTGCAACAGATCCTGAACACGTCGGATATGTTCGCTGCCCCGGCACAGGTGATGGCGGCCACCACCACGCATCAGGATGCTCCTGCGGAAATGGATCACAATATTGGAGAAACCGGGATGTACGTGCCGGTGAGTCTGGGTAAGATTCCTGATCTCAAGGGCTTGAGCGTCCGCCGGGCGATGAATATTCTCGCAACAGGGAAACTCGAGCCCGTCGTGAACGGCAAGGGAACCGTCGTTTCCCAGCAACCGCCGGCGGGTCAGCCGGCAAAGCCAGGCATGAAGGTGTACCTCATGTGTCAGCCACGGTCCTCCGCATCACTTCTGTACTGAATCCGGAGCGGAGGCCGAATCGGTGGTGGATCTGTTCTTTCCCCAGGTGCTGATCGATCAGGATGTCAACAATCGGAATCTTATGACGTTGTCGGAATTACTCAAGGGAATTACCGTCCAAAAGCTTTATCAGACGATGTACGGCCAGATGGTCGTCACGCATGAGGTGGAAGTCCACGGCTTGCAATACGATTCGCGCAAGGTCGAACGCGGCGACATGTTTGTGGCGATACGAGGCACGGCTTCTGACGGGCACAAATTCATCAGCCAGGCAATTGCTAACGGCGCAAAGGTGGTTGTGATGGATGACGATACCGCTCTACCGGACGCATATTTCATGCACACGGGGACGGTAAAAGTGGTGGTGCCAAATTCCCGCAAGGCGCTTGCCGGGATGTCCGAGCGGTTTTACGGTTTCCCTTCCGAACGTCTGACCATGATCGGAGTAACCGGCACAAATGGCAAAACTACAACAACGAGTCTCGTCCGGTGGCTTCTTGAGTCGAGCGGACGAACATGTGGTCTGATCGGAACCATTGAGTTTATTGTCGGTAAGGAAACGATCCCCGCGACACACACCACTCCCGAATCTCTTGAAACAAATCAGCTGCTTGCCCGCATGCTGACAAGCAATTGCACGGCTGCCGTTATGGAAGTGTCGTCGCATGCACTTCATCAGCACCGTGTGGACGGCCTGAAATTTGAGGTGGCCGTCTTCACCAATTTAACGCAGGATCATCTCGATTATCACCATACCATGGAGGAATATTTCGACGCGAAGAAGATACTTTTTGAAAATCTCTCTCCATCGTCGACCGCGGTGATCAATCTCGATGATCCCTGGGGGATGAAGATGCGTGCGGCTACAAAGGCGAAGTGTCTGACGTACGGCACAAATCCTTCCGCCGACATCCGTGCGACAAATGTCTCGTTGTCGATGCGCGGAATGCGGTTCACCGTCGTGCACGGAAATGAGCAGACCCCGATAGAATCACCCCTTGTGGGAAAGTTTAACGTCAGCAACGCTCTGGCCATGTTTGGTGTGGGGACCGCTCTCGGCATTCAGAGGGAGAAGATTGCCGAGGCACTTGCATCGGCTCCGCCGGTCCGCGGAAGGTTCGAGCGCATCCTTTCGCCGACGGGCTGGACGGCAGTCATTGACTATGCGCATACACCGGACGCCCTTCAGAAAGCACTTCTCGCAGTGCGGGAAGTTCTCGATCCCACTCACCACAGCCGGGTCATTACTGTTTTCGGATGCGGGGGAAACCGCGACAGAACCAAGCGCCCGCTGATGGCAGCGATTGCCTCCGAACTCAGTTCGATGGTGATTGTAACGTCGGATAATCCGAGGAACGAGGACCCCGACGCAATCATCGATGAAGTAATGAAGGGTATCAGACCCGGAACCGATGTCCATCGCGAGACGGACCGGAAACAGGCGATCTTGCTTGCGCTTTCTCTTGCCCGGAAAGGGGATGTTATCCTCATTGCCGGGAAAGGTCATGAAGAGTATCAGATTATCGGTGAACAGAAAATCCACTTCAGCGACCGGGAAGTGGTGGAAGAGTTGTTGGGATAGGAGGTATGAACATTACGGTCGATGATCTTCTGAGTGTGCCTCATCGAACGGCGCGAAATGTCGTGAGCGGGAAGCATACGAGCTTCAGCGGGGTATCGACCGACACTCGCTCGTTGCAGAAGGGGGAAGTGTATTTTGCTCTTCCCGGCGAGAAGTTTGACGGTCATCGCTTTGTCGATGATGCGTTCCGGAAAGGCGCCGGATGCGCCGTTGTTGCCGAGAAGGCAGAGGAGATGCGATGGAGCTCCCTGCCGCTCCTTGTGGTGGAGAATACCGTGACCGCTCTCGGCGCGCTTGCCAGGACCTGGCGCAACAAGTTCAGAATCCCGATCGTTGCCGTCGGCGGAAGCAACGGGAAAACTACGACAAAAGAAATGATCGCACGCGTCTTGAGCAAAAAATACGAAACACTCAGCACCGAAGGCAATCTGAACAATCATCTTGGAGTTCCGAAAACTCTTTTTCGTTTAGCTCCCGCACATGAAGTGGCGGTCGTTGAAGTCGGAACAAATCATCCGGGTGAAATAGCGTATCTCTGTGAGATTCTCAAACCAACCCACGGGATGATTACAAATGTCGGACGTGAACATCTGGAGTTCTTCAGGACCGTGGAAGGAGTGGCGTCGGCGGAGGGAGAGTTGTTTAACGCAATCGCCAAAAATGGAACGGGCTTTGTCAACACCGATGACGAGTACGTTGTGGCTCAGGCGAAGCAGCTCAAAACAAAAGTGACCTACGGCTTTACAAAGAAAGAGGCACGTATTCGGGGGGAATTCCTGAAAATGGACGAGCAGGGGTGTGTCGAATTCTCCATCACCCGGCAACCGGGAAAAGCATTCTCGGTTCACATGCGCGTGCCGGGGAAACATATGATATCGAATGCCCTGGCTGCTGCTGCGGTGGGGCTGGAATTCGACGTGCAGCCGCGGCAAATCCGCGAAGCGCTGGAGAGTTTTACCGCCGTCGGAAAAAGAATGGAAGTTCTCCGGGCTGGAAAGGTCACGATCCTGAACGATACGTACAATGCAAATCCCGAGTCGGCGATCTCCGCTCTGGAGACGCTCGCCGCCATGAAGTCGCGGGGCAAAAAAATTGTCGTCCTTGCCGATATGCTTGAACTTGGTGAGACGTCGGCCGCAGAGCATGCCAGTCTTGGAAAATGTGTGTCCTCCATGGGATTCGGATATCTCTTCACCTTTGGTGAGATGGCGCGCAGGATCCACGATGCGGCCACTGTCCCCATGAAAGTACACTACGATCAGAAGAACATCCTCGCCGAGTTCCTGGTGGAATTGCTTTCACCCGGAGATGCCGTACTCGTCAAGGGGTCACGAGGAATGAAAATGGAAGACGTTGTCACATTCATTGTTGAACGATTACACAGGAAGCAGGAATGAAAATCAGACTCCTTGTTGTGTGTGCGGTGATCGCTGCCATGGGATTTCAAATCAGGCATGCGGATTATTCGGGAAAATGGAAGCTCAACCTTAAGTCAAGCAAGGGTCTTCCTTCTTCATTCAAACACGTCGATGCATATGTTATGCAGGTCGATCAGACAGATACCACGATGGTGATCAACACGCACCTCGTGGGCTCCGGGCAATCGGTTGATTTTCCCCCGACAACCATCACGTTTGATTCGGTCGAACAGCACCGTGTTGATACCCTTCGCGGGTCCGACCGGTGGATATCGGCGGCGTGGACGACCACAGGGCAAAAGCTCATTGTGACCAGCAAGGTTACTCAGCACCGCGGTGCATCCGAACAGCACTATACCGAAACGGATGTCTGGCAGTTTGGCAAGCGGGGCACGCTGATGATTCTCGTGACGCAGAAATTTGAAGGCGGGGACTCGAGCCATACGGAACAACGATATTTTGCACGCGCCCGGTAATGCTTTACTATCTTCTCGAATATTTTCGGCGAAAATTCAATCCTCCGGGATTCGGGTTGTTCCATTATATCACGTTTCGGGCCGGGGCCGCGGCGATCACGGCTCTCGTGATCGCGTTTTGGCTTGGTCCGAAAATCATCCGGCTCCTGAAAGCTCATCAGATCGGAGAATCGGCAAAGCTCGAAGCTCCCAAAACGCATCTGAGCAAAGCCGGCACTCCCACGATGGGAGGATTAATCGTTCTGGCGTCGATCCTCATTCCGTCTTTTCTCTGGATCGATTTGAAGAACGGCTACGTCATGCTGATTCTGTTCGTGACGGTTTCCCTGGGGGCCATCGGGTTCCTGGACGATTATCTCAAAGTGGTGAAGAAGAAATCCAAGGGTTTGATCGAGGAATACAAGTTGGTGGGTCAGATTGTTGTGGGACTGTTTGTCGGAGGGATCATGTACTTTATGCCGCAGTACATCGATCCGGGACTGATGAAGATCAATTCGAGCACGACGGTTCCGTTCTTTAAGAACATGGAGATCGATTTCGGCTACATGTATATCCCCATCGTCGTTTTTGTCATCACCGCGACAAGCAACGCGGTAAATCTCACTGACGGCCTGGATGGACTTGCGGCAGGGACCGTGGGTATCGTTGGCCTGACACTCGCAGTGATGAGCTATGTTTCGGGTAACTCTGAGCTGAGCCATTACCTGACGATTCCCTTTCTTCGGGGAAATGGCGAGCTCAGTATATACTGCGCGGCGCTGGTGGGAGCGTCGCTCGGTTTTCTCTGGTTCAACGCATACCCCGCCCAGGTTTTTATGGGGGATACGGGATCACTGGCTCTTGGAGGCGCGATCGGAGCGCTGTGCGTTCTCATTAAGATGGAATTACTCCTGCCGACTCTCGGCGGAGTCTTTCTCATGGAAACACTCTCCGTGATCATCCAGCGCACGTACTTCAAGTACACCAGGCGCAAGTATGGTGAAGGCAGGCGGGTCTTCAAGATGGCTCCGCTCCACCATCATTTTGAAATGATGGGATGGCCGGAGCCGAAAATTGTGACCCGGTTCTACATCGTTGCAATTCTCCTGATGATTCTGAGTCTTGCAACGTTCAAGGTGAGATGAGCATTGTACGATGGAAACACTCTATGAGGTTGATGTTGAGGATATGGATGTAAGCATTGTCCGGGGCAAAAAGATTTCCGTGATCGGTGCCGCTCGGAGCGGAGTTGCGGCGGCACGTTTGCTTCAGAAACATGGCGGAAACGTCTTTGTGAGCGATGCCGGTTCCGCATCATCACTGCAGTCTGCGGTTTCCGAGCTCCGGTCGCTGTCGATCGGCTATGAACTCGGAAAACACTCCGACCGCGTGCTCGATGCGGATATTCTCGTCCTCAGTCCCGGGGTCCCGTCGAACATTCCTCTGGTGCTGGAAGCGAAACGACGTCATCTGCGGGTCGTCAGCGAGCTCGAAATGGCAAGCTGGTTCTGTCATGTTCCGATTCTGGCGGTCACGGGGACAAACGGCAAGACGACGACAACGACGCTTCTTGGAAGAATGTTCGCCGATGTGAAACGGAAACATGTGGTCGGCGGAAATATCGGTACGGCGTTTTCTTCGTTCGTTGATGATCTGGAAAAGGACTCTGTTGCTATTCTGGAAGTGAGCAGCTTTCAGCTTGATGAGATCGATCAGTTTCATCCGGAGGTGTCGGTTTTGCTGAACATTACCCCGGATCATCTCGACAGGTACGATCATCGCATTGAGAATTACATTGCGTCGAAATGCAGAATTTTCCAGAATCAGACCATGGAAGATGTTTTGATTTACAATGCCGACGATGAGCTGACGCGGGCACAGATCGGCCGGCTCGGCTCTACGCGTGTCGGGCTCCTTGGATTCGGGAAAGAGCAGCAGTTTGAAGAAGGAGCATTCGTCGATCATGGAACGCTGGTGACCATGCTGGCGGGAAAACGCACGGAGGTCGTTGGGGTCGAGGAGATCAGCATACGCGGAATCCATAATCTCTATAACTCGATGGCGGCGACACTTGCGGCAGAATGGTTTGGGATTCGTGCATCATCACTTCGGGCGACGCTGAGAAATTTCAAAGGCGTTGAGCACCGTCTCGAGTTCGTCAGGGAGTTGAACGGAGTGAAATTCGTTAATGATTCGAAAGCGACAAACGTGGACTCCGTCTGGTATGCGTTGCAGTCGTTTACCGAGCCGATCATTGTCATGCTCGGGGGACGTGATAAGGGAAACGATTATTCTCGATTGTTTCCGCTGGTTGATAAGCACGTGAAAGCCATTATTGCAATCGGAGAGTCTGCCGGGAAAGTGTATGTAGCATTCCACGAGAGAAAACAGGTGGTGATGGCCGGAACTATGGAAGAGGCCGTGCGGCAGGCCTACGGACTCGCGGTATCCGGAGATGTCGTTCTCCTCTCACCCGCGTGTGCGTCCTTCGATTGGTTTTCGAATTATGAGCATCGCGGCCGTGCGTTCAAGGAGATCGTAAAGAGTCTGTAAGATGCCGTCACAGAAACGCCATATTGATTTCTCGATCCTCTTCGCAGTCCTCACGCTCATGTTGCTGAGTTTGGGGATCGTGTACAGCGCCTCGGCAAGCTATGCGCAATTCAAGTACGGCGAGAGCGAAAAGATGCTCATCAGTCATGCCATCAAAGTGTTTCTCGGTGTCATCGGAATGTTTATCGGGATGAAAATCGATTACCACAAGTTTCAGCGCCTGACAAAACTCGGTGTGACAGTCGCCATCGTTCTGCTGTTCGTGACACTCGTTCTCGGCGGAGAAGCAAAAGGGGCGACGCGCTGGCTGCGCTGGAGCAGCATCGGATTTCAGCCGTCGGAATTTGCAAAGTACGCGCTTCTCTTCCATCTCTGCACGCTTATTGCGGTGAAAGGCGATATGGTGCGTGATCTGAAAAGAGGGTTTATTCCCATGATGACCTGGATTGGTCTTGTGACGGGACTGGTGATGTTGCAGCCCAATTTCAGTATGGGGTCGATGATCTTTCTCCTGAGTCTGATCATGTTATTTCTTGGGCGTGCGCGGCTGTCTCATCTGGCTCTCACGTTTGCGATACTCATTCCGATTCTTGTCCTGTATATGATGAGCGCGGAATACCGGAGGGCGAGAGTGATGTCGTTCTTCAGCGGCGGGTCGTCGACGGCGGGTAAATCTGCATATCAGGCGCGGCAGGGAATTCTGGGATTCGGCAATGGTGGGATTTTTGGCGTGGGGCCGGGAGAAAGCAAGCAACGCGACTTCTTCCTTCCAGAATCATACGGCGACTTCGTCTTTTCCATCGTCGGAGAGGAGTACGGTTTCATCGGGACAATGTTCTTTATGGCATTGTTTGTCGTCGTGATGTTCCGCGGATTTCGCATTGCCCGTCACGCATCCGACACCTTTGGAAGATTTCTTGCAACTGCTATTACGACGGCGGTGACGGTCTATGCGCTCGTCAATGCCGGTGTAACACTCGGCGTACTGCCGACCACAGGATTGCCGATGCCCTTTGTGAGCTATGGCGGCTCATCGATGGTATTCTCTGCGTGCGCCATCGGCGTCTTGCTGAATATATCTTCGCAAACAGACTTACAGCCGCGTGTTCAGCAGGTACCTGTCGTCGGATCGGTCAACGCCGATGCGGTCAATATCGGGAAAGTGTACTGATGTGTCTCGACTTCGTGCAATATTCGCGGGAGGTGGAACAGGCGGGCACCTGTTTCCGGCGATCGCAATTGCCGATGAGGTTCGAAACATTGTTCCTGATGCAGAAATTCTCTTTGTCGGAACGAAGGATAAGCTTGAAGCAAGAGTTGTTCCCCAGCGGGGATATGATTTTCGATCCATCTGGATCAGCGGATTTCACCGTGGACTTCGCGTCAGCAATCTGCTGTTTCCACTAAAGGTCGTGGCATCAATAATGCAGGCAAAATCCATCATACGGTCGTTTCATCCGGAGGTTGTCGTAGGCACCGGCGGATATGTCTCCGGGCCCGTGCTGCGTTGTGCGGCAGCACTGGGGATACCGACATTGATCCAGGAGCAAAATAGTCATCCGGGAGTAACAACGAGGATGCTCGCGGGTCGGGTCGACGAGGTGCATCTGGCATTCGACAGCTCGAAGCAGTATTTACCCGGCACGGCGCAGATCTTCGTTTCCGGTAATCCAACACGATCCGATCTTGACAATGGAGTTGCCTCAGAAGGTCTGGTCTACTTTGGATTTCTTCCTACCGAAGAGAAAAGGACTCTGCTTATTGTGGGAGGAAGTCTCGGGGCCCATAGTATTAACGAAGCCGTGACCGGGATTCTCGGAATTCTCGTGAATGAGGGATTTCGAATCATCTGGCAGACCGGCACGGCAGATTTTCATCAAGTATCGGATGCCGCTTCAGGATTCACTTCGCGTGATATCTGTGTTCGAGAATTCATCGATCGCATGGATCTGGCCTATGCGGCATGCGATCTCGTGATCTGCCGGGCAGGAGCGACCACCATCGCAGAATTGACGCGGCTCGGCAAGCCGTCGATTCTCATCCCGTACCCATTTGCAGCAGCGAACCATCAGCTTGAGAATGCCCGAACGCTTGCCTCGGCCGGTGCGGCTGAGATGATCTCCGATCAGGAAATATCCGCACGCCTGGTGCCGGTCATTCGCGAGCTCTTCGACGGGAACCGTCTGGCGGAAATGAGTGCCCGATCGCGCAAACTCGGGAAACCCGACGCAGCCAACGTGATTGCGCGACATGTCGTCGAACTGGCATCAGGAAAAGGATCAGGATCATGAATGGCGAACATCCTTTTCCTCCGGGGTCGAAGACCTTCAAGTATAAGCTGGATTTCTATTATCAGCAGTCGCTCCTCTATCTTCTGACGTTGTTGCTCTATGGGGGAATCCGGGGAACGTTCACCTTCGACCGGCTTCCGACGCTCGTGGCGGATCCGATATTGTACATTATCATTTTTTTCGTTCTCCTTTCATTTGTTGTCTTGCTCTTGAACAAGACGCGTGATCGGAAACTGGTCATTGCACCGGAGAAAATCATTTTTCATAACAAATTCCGTAACAGAGAAATACCGCTCGACAATATCGAATGGTTCCATGTCGGGCGTGAACGATCGGTGCAAACTGCAGGCCGGTCGCAGATCGTCGTTTTTAAAATAAAAAACCGGAGGAGATTATTCCGGATTCGTATCGGAAGGTATGAGCGGGACCGCGACCTGTACGCTGAAATGCAGCGGCTGAGTGAACGGCTACCGAAGGGAAAGAGGTTTACGTTCGGGTTGGAGTAATCCGAACTGCATCACAGGAAAGGAGTCGGCATGGAGATCATCGAATACATTGTTCTCGGCATTGTGGGTGGAACACTTGCGGGAATGTTCGGCATTGGCGGAGCCATCATGGTCGTCCCGGCACTGATCTATGTGTTCGGCTTCGAACAGAAGCTCGCACAGGGCACAACCCTTGCCATGCTCATTCCTCCCACCGGTCTGCTGGCGGTCTGGCAATATTATCAGGATGGAAATGTGAACCTGAAGGTCGCCGCTCTCCTCTGTGTGGGTATGTTTGCGGGAGGATATGCCGGTGCGGCGATTGCCCACGCTCTCTCGACGGATGTCTTGCGAAAACTCTTTGGTCTCCTTCTCCTTGCTGTTGCTGTCAGAATGATTTTTGGAAAATAGAAGCGCGAACATGTTTTCATCCATCAAGAAAATACATTTTATCGGTATTGGAGGTATCGGCATGAGCGGTATTGCCGAGATCCTCATGGACCAGGGAGGATTCCGTGTCAGCGGATCGGACCGGGCCCTTTCCGACGTCACGGAGCGTCTTGCAAAGCTCGGCGTAGAGATTCATGAAGGGCATGCGGTCTCCAACGTCGGTCCCGACGTGGATGCGGTCGTCTATTCTTCCGCAGTTCCTCCGGACAATCCCGAAATTCTCGAAGCCCAAAGGAGAAAAATCCCCGTTATCCGCCGCGCAGAAATGCTTGCCGAAGTCATGCGCCTGAAATATGGCATCGGCATCGCAGGAACACACGGTAAGACAACGACAACATCGATGGTGAGTCTTGTGCTTATGGAAGGAAATCTCGACCCGACGGTCATCGTTGGCGGGAGATTGAACGGGCTTGGGGGGACCAACGCCCGCCTCGGCCATGGCGAGTTTATCGTTGTCGAAGCGGATGAATTCGACAGATCATTTCTCTCCATTACGCCGACGATTGCGGTCCTGACAACCCTCGAGACGGATCACCTTGATTGCTACCGCGACCTTGAAGATATAAAAGGGGCATTTGTGCAATTCGCGAAAAAGGTTCCGTTCTATGGATTCATCGTGCTCTGCCTGGATGAACCGGCATTGCAGGACATCATGCCTCAGCTGAGCCAGAAGAAGATCATCACGTATGGTCTCAATCCTCAGTCAGATGTTCAAGCGGTCGATATCCGGCATAAAGATAATACCGCTCACTTTGCCGTTTTGAAGAATGGAAAAGAACTGGGAAACGTGACGATCCAGATTCCCGGAAGGCACAATGTTCAGAATGCCCTTGCAGCAATATCCGTGGGGCTGGAGCTTGGAGTGCCTTTTGCCAAAGTGAAGGACGGGATCGAAAAATTTACGGGTGTCCAGCGAAGGTGGGAAAAGAAGGGTGAAGTCAGGGATATCGCGCTGTACGACGATTACGCCCATCATCCTACGGAATGCAAAGCGACTCTTCTGGGGGCTAAAGCGGGCTGGCGCAGGCGGGTTGTCTGCGTTTTCCAGCCACACCTTTATACCCGTACGCGTGACTTTTATGAAGAATTTGCGAAATCTTTTCTCCTCTCCGATGTCCTCATTGTGACGGACATTTATCCGGCGCGCGAAGAACCGATTCAGGGCATCACCGGAGAGCTTATCACGAATGCCGCGAAACAGTTCGGACATAAGAATGTCCATTATGTTGCCGATAAGAAGAAGGTTCCCGACGCTCTGATGAGTCTTGTCAAGCCGAATGATATCGTCATTACAATGGGCGCGGGAGATATCTGGAAGTATGGGGAAGAGTTCCTGAAACAATTAAAGAGTCAAAAGTAAAAATTCAAAACCTGACAGAGTAAAGCTGAAGCCGAGTGGTCAACATCGATGACATAAAGAAGAATTGCCGTGGCCGGATCGCCATTAACGAGCCCCTCAGCAGGTATACATCGCTTCGGGTGGGGGGGCCGGCGGATTATTTCCTCGAACCCGCAAACAAGGAAGAGGTGGCGAGAATTGTAAAGTATCTGCTGGATCAACGCTTCCCGATGTTCGTGGTCGGGAAGGGGAGTAATCTCCTGGTGAGCGATGATGGAATTCGCGGTGCGGTGATCAATCTCGAATCGGGCCTCACTTCGATTGTCATGGATGGTAATCAGGTTGTTGCCGAAGCAGGCGTCACGATCGCGCGGTTCGTCGATTTTACGATACAGCAGAGTTTCAAAGGCGCAGAGATGCTGGCGGGAATTCCCGGCACGCTCGGTGGAGCGATAATGATGAATGCCGGCGCCTGG